>VYLE01000920.1_pt1 | contig 10243 bp, 8 predicted proteins | sample 5114391 | NCBI WGS metagenome assembly VYLE01 (sample SAMN12291771, study PRJNA351875) | freshwater metagenome | isolation source: freshwater lake | place: USA: Michigan, Kent Lake | collected 2013-08-15
GTGACCTCCTAAGGGTCGGCCGGCCGGGGTGGAGGACCGGGGGGGATACCCAGGTCGTTCCAGGGATCGGGATCGTCGCCCGACCTGCCCGTCGGAGGCGCTGCGGTAAGGCCCCAACACGGCCACCCGACGCAAGCTTCCGGAAAACCGTCCGCGCGGAGCGTCTGTCTTTCGCCGAAACGGTATTCAACCCTCTTCTCCGGGCGAAGGCCCGGGCGCTCCGTCATGCCTCCCAACGCTTTTCGGCAGCGATGCCGGCAAGGGCTTCAGCCTGCGCGTTCTCCCTCCCCCGAAGTGGGGAGGGACGGCGAGGCGCAGCCGAGCCCGGGTGGGGTACGCCAGTCCCGCCACGGCGGCACCCGGCTTCACCCTTCCCCACCCGGTCGATGCGCGACCACCCTCCCCACTTCGGGGGAGGGAGACGCTTCTCCGCCCGCCTCCGAAAGGCTATCAGCCCCCCATGACCCTGCCTCACGCCCTCTCCGGCCTGTCCGACATCGCCGCCGACTACGACATCCTGCTCTGCGACGTCTGGGGCGTGATCCACAACGGCCGCGAGAGCTGGCCCGAGGCCTGCGCGGCCCTGACCCGGTTCAACCGCGACCGCGGAAAGGTGGTCCTGATCTCCAACTCGCCGCGTCCCGCGCCGGGCATGATCCAGCAGATGGACCAGCTCGGCGTGCCGCGGGACGCCTGGGGTGCCGTCGTCACCTCGGGCGACGCCACCCGGGTGGAGCTGGGCAAACGCGCGCCCGGCCCGGCCTGGATCATCGGCCCGGACCGCGACTGGCCCCTCTATGACGGTCTCGGTCTCCAGGTCGCCGAGGGGGCCGCCGACGCCGCCTTCATCGCCGTTACGGGCATGATCGATGACGAAACCGAGACGCCCGGGGACTATCGCGAACGCCTTTCCGCCGGCGCGGCGCGCGGGCTCGAACTGATCTGCGCCAACCCCGACCGCGTGGTCCAGCGCGGCGACCGGTTGATCTGGTGCGGCGGCGCGCTCGCCGACCTCTACGAAAGCCTCGGCGGCCGCGTGACCATGGCCGGCAAGCCCTTCGATCCGATCTATGGCCTGGCCCTGAGCGAGGGCGAACGGCTGCTCGGCCGGCCGGTCGACCGGTCGCGCGTGCTGTGCATCGGCGACGGCGTCGTCACCGATGTGCTCGGGGCCAACAAACAGGCCCTAGACTGCCTGTTCATCGCCCAGGGTATCCACGGCGATGCCGCCCGTGGCCCTGACGGCCGCCTCGATCCGGCCCGGGCAGCGGAGCTGCTCAGGGCCGAGACGACATACGCCCGCTACGCCGCGCTCGATCTGGCGTGGTGACGGCTCTCGATTCACGCTAAGGGCGGGCGATGACCGAGATCGTGACGAAACACCCCTCCGGCGGATACATCCTCGAGGAACTCCACACAGGCATGACGGCGGAGACCCATATCCTCGTCACCGAACAGCGTATCCAGCAGTTCGCGGACGCCTCGGACGACTTCAATCCGGTGCATATGGACGAGGCCTTCGCCTCAAAGACCGCCTATCGCGGCCGCATCGCCCACGGCCTGCTGACCGCCTCCTTCGGCTCGGCCGTGGTCGGCACCATCCTGCCCGGCGCCGGTGCCATCTACCTGTCCCAGACCCTCGGCTTCCACATGCCGGTGCGGATCGGCGAGACCGTTCTGGTGCGCGTCAGCGTCAAATCCGTCGATCCGGAAAGCGCCCGCGTCGAGCTTGACTGCGAGGGTTTCGTCGACGGCAAGCGCGTCATGGACGGCGTCGCCCTGGTGCGCGTTCCCCGCCGTCGGCGCCCCGCGAAAGACTGACTTGGTCCGGATCGTCACCGACTGGCGCGACCTGCCTGATGGACTTCGCGGCGCGGCCGTCGCCATCGGTGCCTTCGACGGCGTCCACCGCGGCCATCAGGCCGTCATCGCCGAGGCCCGCAAGGCTGCCGATCGCCTCGGCGTGCCGCTGGCCGTGGTCAGTTTTGCGCCTCATCCGCGTCGCTGGTTCCAGCCCGACGCGGCACCCTTCCGCCTGATGAGCGCCGGCCAGATGGCCCGCGCCCTGGCCCCGCTGGGCGTCGACCGCCTATATCTCCTGCCCTTCGACGCCACCATGGCTGCCCTGACCGATGAAGCCTTCGCCCGCGAGGTCCTGTGCGACGGTCTGGGAATCGCGCATGCCGCCGTCGGCTTCGACTTCACCTATGGCAAGGGCCGCACCGGTTCGGCCGAGGGCCTGCGCCGCCAGGGCGAGGCCCTGGGATTCGGCGTCACCGTGGTCGGCCGCATCGATGATGGCGACGGGCTGAAACTGTCGTCCTCCGGGGTTCGCGAGGCGCTCAAGGCCGGCGACATGCCCCGCGCCGCCGCCATCCTGGGACGGCCGTTCGCCATCGAGGGCGAGGTCATCCACGGCGACAAGCGTGGCCGCACCATCGGCGTCCCGACGGCAAACGTCTCGATGGCCGACTACATGCGCCCCGCCTATGGCGTCTATGCGACCCGCACACGTCTGCCGGACGGCCGCGTGATCGACGGCGTCGCCAACCTCGGCGTCCGCCCCATGTTCGAGATCGACCAGCCCCTGCTGGAAGTCTGGCTGTTCGACTTCGACGGCGACCTCTACGGCCAGACGGTCGAGACCCAACTGGTCGCCTTCCTCCGCGGTGAGATGGCCTTCGATGGCCTCCCGGCCCTCAAGAAGCAGATCGACCGGGATGCGGACGCTGCTCGCAAGGCCTTGGTCGCGCCATAAGGCCGGTTCACCGCAAACACCCTTGCCGCGCCGGGCCCCGCATCAAAGATTGTCCCCGTCGTTGAACGAGGGACAGAATGATCGAGCCGCCTGAAGCGCCGCATCACATGGCCGAACACCATCGAACCGCCATTCCCTGGTTCGACGTGGCCATGGGCGTGGCCGTTCTGGTCGTCTCCTTCGGCTCCCTCTACGTGTCCCTGCACACCGGCCATACGATGGAAGCCCTGGTCGAACAGAACCAGCGCCTTGTCCGCGCCCAGTCGACGCCGATCCTGCAGTACACCCACGGCAATAACATCGACGACCAGCCGGTCCTGCATTTCGAGGTCCGCAACGTCGGCACGGGACCCGCCCGACTCGCCTGGGTCCGGCTTGAGCATGGCGGCCAGACCTGGGCCAGCTGGTCGAAATTCGCCTTGGCCGCCATTCCACAGGTGAACGGCCTTCCGCTCCAGAATGCCCCCATTGCCCCGGCCGTCCTCTCGGCCGGAGAGGAACGCCCCATCATGCGCTGGCCCCGCGAAGGCGACGCCGCCCAGCTGCGCGCCTGGGACACGGTCCAGCAATCGCGCTTCAGCGCCGTGGCCACGGCCTGCTACTGCTCGGTTTTCGACGAATGCTGGACCTCGCACATGAACGGGGACGTGCCGCAGCCGGTCGAATCTTGTGAAAATCCGCGCGCCGTCTCCGCCTCGCGACAGGGCGACCACTAGGGCTCAATCCCGCCTTGCCATGATCCGGCCCCACCCGGGATCAGCTGATCGCGGCCATCAGTTGTTCGGTCAGCGACGGCCGCCCCGCAACAAGAACGTCCGACACCTTCCACATCGGCCCCTCCTTCACCAGTTTCAGCGTCTGCCGCTTCGTCTCGCCCATGTTGGTGAACACCACCGCCGCCTCGGCCGCCTGCGGTCCCGACTGGGTCACGGTCACCGAGTCGAGGGTGAGATTCCCGAAGTCCTGGCAGTCGCAGATCGGGTCGGCACCCAGGGCCCCGACCTCGCCCCCCGCCTTGGTCGCATCCGCGCCGATCATGGCATTCAGCATCCGGTCGTAGATCGGGTCCTGACCCGGCCGCAAAGGCTCGCCCATCGCATCGGCTGCATAGGCACCATACAGCGCCCGCACGAATTCCTCCGGCCCGACCCGCGCCGCCTCATAGATGGCAGGGCGGCCCGGCGGCAGGGCAGCGGGCGCATCGGCCGGCTCAGGTGCACCTTCGCCCGACGGCGAACAGGCGGCGAGGCCGGCAAAAACGGCGGCGGCGATCAGGACATGACGCATCGGAACCCTCCCATGACCCTTCGACTATCCCGCCGCGGCACCCCGGTGGCAATCCCGACTGGCGCCCTCCCCTCCCCGTCTGCTAGACCGACCTCACCATGACCGTCCGCGTGTTTCGCCCGATTTCGATTAGCCGCCCGGCGTAGCGCCGCAGGGCTTTGGCCCCGTGCACGCCGGGATCGATACCGACGCGAACGATCACACATCGACGACGAAACGAGACCTCATGGCTGACGCCAGCGACATGCCTTCCACCGGACGCGACTATCGCGAAACCGTCTTCCTGCCCGAAACGCCCTTCCCCATGCGCGGCGGCCTGCCCCAGAAGGAGCCGGCGATCATCGAGCAGTGGGGCGACCTCTATTCGGCCCTGCGCAAACAGCGGCAGGCCGAGGGCGCACCCCTCTACGTCCTGCACGACGGCCCACCCTACGCCAATGGCGACATCCACATCGGCCATGCGCTCAACAAGACGCTGAAGGACTTCGTCGTCCGCAGCCGCTTCCTGCTCGGCCATGACGTCGACTACGTCCCCGGCTGGGACTGCCACGGCCTGCCGATCGAGTGGAAGATCGAGGAACGCTACCGTGCGCAGGGCAAACGCAAGGACGAGGTCTCAAAGGCCGAGTTCCGCCAGGCCTGCCGCGAATACGCCACCGGCTGGATCGATGTGCAGCGCGACCAGTTCAAACGGCTGGGCATCCTCGGCGACTGGGACAACCGCTACGCCACCATGGACTTCACGACCGAGGCGGCCATCGTCGCGGAGTTCCACAAATTCAAGAACTCGGGCCAGCTGTACCGCGGCTCAAAGCCGGTGATGTGGTCGCCGGTCGAGCGCACCGCCCTGGCCGATGCCGAAATCGAATACCACGACCACGTCAGCCCCACGATCTGGGTCAAATTCCCGGTCACCGGCGCGACCGATGCCCATCCCGACGACCTGCTGGCCTTCCGCCACGCCACGCCGTCGGTCGTCATCTGGACCACCACGCCCTGGACCATCCCGGCCAACCGCGCCATCAGCTACGGCCCCGAGATCGCCTATGGCCTCTATGAGGTCACGGCCATGGAGACCGGGCTGGAGTTCGAGCCCTGGGCCAAACCGGGCGACCGGCTGATCGTCGCTGACAAACTGGCCGAAGACGTCTTCCGTGCTGCCAAAATCGCCACCTGGACCCGCGTCGACGACCTGAACCCATCTGGCCTCGAATGCGCCCACCCGCTGGCGGCCCTCGCCCCCGGCTTCGGCTTCTCCGTGCACCTGCTCGCCGGCGACCACGTCACCGACGACGCCGGCACCGGCTTTGTGCACACCGCCCCGGGCCACGGTGCCGACGACTTCGAGGTCTGGAAGGCCCACGGCCATCACGAGGTCCCGGATACGGTCGACCCCGACGGTGCCTACTACGACCACGTCCCCCTGTTCGCCGGCCTCAAGGTGCTGGAGACCGAGGGCAAGAAGACCGGCAAATTCGGACCTGCCAACCCGGCCGTGATCGAGAAGCTGATCGAGGCCGGCACCCTGCTGGCGCGCGGCCGGATGGAGCATTCCTATCCGCACAGCTGGCGCTCCAAGGCCCCGATCATCTTCCGCAACACGCCGCAGTGGTTCATCCGGATGGATACACCGCTTGCGGACGACGCCACCCTTCGCGACCGGGCGCTGGAGGCCATCGACAAGACCGACTTCCACCCCGAGGCCGGCCGCAACCGCATCCGCTCCATGGTCGAGGGCCGTCCCGACTGGCTGATCAGCCGTCAGCGCGCTTGGGGCACGCCGCTCGCCATGTTCGTCGACAAACAGACGGGCCAGCCGCTGCACGACCCCGAGGTCGACGCCCGGATCACCGCTGCCGTGGCCGAAGGTGGCGCTGACGCCTGGTTCACCCGTCCAGACGCCGATTTCCTCGGCGCGCATGACCCGGCCCGCTACGAAAAGATCGAGGACATCCTCGACGTCTGGTTCGACTCCGGCTGCACCCACGCCTTCACGCTCGAAGCGCGTGATCCGGCCCACGGCTATAACGGCGACCGCCCGTCACACTGGCCGGCGAACCTCTATCTCGAAGGCTCGGACCAGCATCGCGGCTGGTTCCAGTCCAACCTGCTCGAAGGCTGCGGCACCCGCGGCCGCGCCCCGTATGACGCCGTCCTGACCCACGGTTTCACCCAGGACGAGAACGGGGAGAAGATGTCCAAGTCGAAGGGGAACACGACCGACCCCGCGACCATCATCAAGGAGTCCGGTGCCGACATCCTGCGCCTGTGGGTCTCGCTGGTGGACTATGCCGAGGACCAGCGGATCGGGAAACAGATCCTCCAGACCACGGTCGACGCCTATCGCAAGCTGCGCAATACCGTCCGCTACCTGCTCGGTGCCCTTGTCGGCTTCGACGAGGCCGAGCGCCTGCCGCTCGACCAGATGCCGCCGCTGGAGCGCTACATCCTGCACCGTCTGTGGGAACTCGATCGCGACGTCCGGAAGGCCTATGCCGAATACCGCTTCCAGGACGTCGTCCGGCCGGTGCTGGAGTTCTGCGCCGGTGACCTCTCGGCCCTCTATTTCGACATCCGCAAGGACAGCCTCTACTGCGACCGCCCCGACGCGATCCGCCGACGCGCGGCCCGCACGGTCATGCATGAGGTCTTCATGCGCCTGACGGCCTGGCTGGCACCGCTGACGCCCTTCACGATGGAAGAGGCCTGGGGCACGCGCTATCCGGACGCCGGCTCCAACTGCGCAAGGAAGATCCCGGAGACGCCGGCGACGTGGCAGAATTCCAGCGAGAAGACCCGCTGGAAGGCAATCGAACGCGTCCTTCTGGTGACCAACGGTGCCCTTGAGATTGATCGCCGGGAAAAGCGGATCGGCACCGGTCTGGACGCCGCCCTCATCGTCTATGTGACCGATGAGCAGATCGCTTTCGCCTTCGAGGGCTTCGACCAACAGGAAATCGCTGACATCTTCCGGGTCAGCCAGGTCCAGCTTGTTCAGGGCTCGCCACCGGCCAATGCCTTCCAGATGGCGGAAGTCCTCAACGTCGCTGCGGTCGTCCAGCCCATTACGGACCATCCCAAATGCGCCCGCTCATGGCGCCGGGTGCCCGACATCGGCTCCGACCCGGTCCATCCCGAGCTCAGCGCCCGTGACGCGGACGCCGTACGCTGGTGGGACGCCCAACACGCTTGATGTCTCGCCCACTCCGGCCAAACCAGAGTGGGCGGACACATCCTCAGGTCAGGAAAGCTGTCGGGCAGCACGTTCGCGCAGTTCAACCGCCCGACGCTCCAGCTGGACGGCCCGGGTCTCCAGGCGTGGAGACATTGCCTGGAGTTCGGCATCGCTGACGGTCTGGCCACGCTCGCGGGCCCGCTCAATCCGGGTGGCGCGATAGGCCGGGTCTCGCAGAAGCGCGGATTGCTCCCGCAACCGTGCAGCACCAGCGGCCATCTGATCCGCCCCCCGGGTCATGTTCACGCGGGCACCGGCCACATTGCGCTCGGCCCGCTCGCGGGCGATCCCCGCCCGTGTCTGGGCCTGTTCAGCGTTCATGTTCACGGCACGGGCACGCACCTCGGCCCGCGCCCGCTGGGCGTCGAGACGGGACTCCCGGGCCTGGATCCGCGCTTCAACGGCCGCCTGACGGGCTTCGACGAGCGCCTGACGGTCGGCCTGTGTCAGGGCCCGGCTCCTGTCGATCCCACCGGAGGCGCGCAGAGCGCGGCCGGCTGGTGCCGGGGGAGCCGGTGGGGCCGGCGGAGCCATCATGGCAACATGGGGCGCAGGCGGCAACGGCGGCACCGGCGGGGGCGGGGGCGGCACCGGATAGGCGTCCTGCCCCTCGAACCAATCAACCTCGGCGGCGACAGGCGCGACGGCATCGACGGCGGCAGCCGCATCCGCCGGCTCGACCGCATCCACAGCCGGGGCAGGGAGGGCGACGCTGTCGACGGCATCGACCGGATCGAGTGCGGCCAAAGGTGCCAGGGGTGCCGACAAAGAGGGCTGACCATGGGGTATCAGCTCGAGCGCGGAGATGGGGGTGGCGACGCCGATCAGGGCACCGATTGTCAGGGCCATGGCCACCGGCCGACGGCGGAGAGGAGCTGAGGTCTTCATGATACAGGCGATCCTTCGGTTAAGGGTTTCAGCAGGTCCCGCCATCCCGAGGGCGGCAGGTGGGTTGAACTCAGTGGCCAGATCGATGAGGGCGCGGGCATAGGATTTCCGGTCGAGCTCGCCGACGGCCTCGGCGTCGGCCGCCTCCTCGCTGCGCGCCGACAGGGCGGCGTGGAGACCCCAGGCCAGCGGATTGAACCAGAACAGGCCCAAGGCCATCCGCGACATCACAAGGAAGATCCAGTCGCCTCGCCGCAGATGGGCCAGCTCGTGGGCGAGCACCGCACGGGCCGTCTCCGGTCGGGCGAGTTGATCGTGGCCAATCAGGACCACGCCCGGCGGGATCCCCCAACTGAGCGGTGCGCTGACGGCGGCCGACGCCACCAGTCGGGGGCGCCGGGCGGCGGAAATCCGCTCCAGCGGGGCGGTCCAGGCGGCGGCCGCGACGCCCTGGCCGTCCCGCGTCCAGCGCCGAAGGGTCCAGACCCCGAGCGCGAACCGGCCGAGGACCAGGCCCGCCCCGATCGCCCAGGCCCAGAGGACCAGATCGGGCCCGGACGGCCAAAGGATGGAGCCGGACAGGGCCACGCCCTCGACCGGCTCAACCGCCCCGGCCCAGGCGATGGGAGAAGCGGCGATGGCCTCAGCCGCCGCGACCGCCGGCAGCAGGGCCAGCGGCAAGCCCGGCGCGATCGCCATGACCGCCGGCAAGGCGATCAGAAGACAGACGGTCGCCCTCAGGATGTCGACGCGATCGGCCGCCGGGCGTCGGTGGAGGACGGCCGAAAGCGCCAGGCCCGCGCCCGCGATCAGGCTGGATTTGAGCAGCAGTTCGAGAATCAGGACGACGCTCACGACCCCCGCTCCCGCGCCTGTTCGATGGCCCGCTCCAGCGCCTCGATCTCCTCGGGCTTCAGCTTCTGGGTCAGGCCCAGCAGGGCTGTTGCCGCCGATACAGCCGAGCCTGCGAAGAAGGTGTCGACCGTCCGCCGCAAGGCACCCGCCGCCAAGGTCTGCGGGCGCTGCATCGGCCGGTAGACGAAGCCATCCTCGGCTGCTCGCCGACCGATCAGGCCCTTGGCCTCCAGCCGCGCCAGCAGGGTGCGGACCGCGGAATCACTGAGATCACCACTCATCGCCGCGCGCACCGCGCCCGTAGTGGCTTCCTCCAGGCGGCACAGGACCTCAAAGGCCTCTCGCTCGCGTCGTGGCAGGGATTCGATCACACCAGCTCCTGAGGGTTTCGCTACATTTGTCGCGCTACGTTTGTAGCGAAAGCAGGCAGCAATGAGGCGCCGCTGTGAACTCGCGGTAAGGGGCGCGGGGTTCGGGCGATGGGTCGAAGACCAAACAGCAAAAAGCCCCGCCGGCGATACCGGGCGGGGCTTTCAGATCTTGGGTGCGGGAGCAGGATTTGAACCTGCGACCTTCAGGTTATGAGCCTGACGAGCTACCGGGCTGCTCCATCCCGCGGCAAACGGTAGTGTAAGGGAAGAGCGGTTCGAGAGAACGGGCCACAACCCGTAATACAATCATCTATCCGTCTGGTAGACCCGGCAGCGACCTACTCTCCCACGCCTTGAGACGGAGTACCATCGGCTCTGGAGGGCTTAACGACCGAGTTCGGAATGGGATCGGGTGGGGAACCTCCGACATAGCCACCAGGTCAACCAGGCGGATAGACGATTGTGAGAAGACATTGTCAGTCTCGGCCAAAGGCCGAGGAAAAATCGAATGAGTTTTGCTGAGAAACGATCAAGCCGATCGGATTATTAGTACCAGTAAGCTTCATGGGTCGCCCCACTTCCACACCTGGCCTATCAACGTGGTAGTCTTCCACGATCCTCAGCGAAGCCTTGTTTTGAGGTTAGTTTCCCGCTTAGATGCTTTCAGCGGTTATCTATTCCATACATAGCTACCCTGCTGCACAACTGGCGTCATGACAGGTCCACCAGAGGTATGTCCATCCCGGTCCTCTCGTACTAGGGACAGATCCTCTCAAGCTTCGAACACCCACGGCAGATAGGGACCAAACTGTCTCACGACGTTCTGAACCCAGCTCACGTACCACTTTA
>VYLE01000922.1_pt1 | contig 10234 bp, 8 predicted proteins | sample 5114391 | NCBI WGS metagenome assembly VYLE01 (sample SAMN12291771, study PRJNA351875) | freshwater metagenome | isolation source: freshwater lake | place: USA: Michigan, Kent Lake | collected 2013-08-15
GTGGTGGTGGGGAGCCGCAGCGGCGGCGGTGTTCATGATCGTGGTGGCGCGACCGTGGCGCCCCGACGTGCACCAGCGTGAGGCCGACAGCGCCCTGGCGGCGGGGGGCGCGCGTTCGCTGCCCTCACCCGCGGCGCCGGCAGCGCCCGCCGCGCGCGAGGGCACTGTGCGCTTCACCTTGTCGGTGGCCGACAACGCGCGGGCGGTGGCGCTCGTGGGTGATTTCAACGGCTGGGACACCGCCGCGACCCCCATGGTGCAGCAGGGAACCGACGGGAGCTGGACGGCGCAGGTGCCGATCGAACCCGGTCGTCACGAGTACGCCTTCGTGGTGGACGGCGAGCGGTGGCTGGTCGATCCGCTGGCGCCGCAGGTGGAGAATGCCGGGTTCGGCCCCACCAACGCGGTGGTGGTGAACGGGCGAGGCGGCAAATGACGCTGTCCACGGTGTGGCTGCTCGCCGCCCAGCTGGCCAGCGCCACCATGCCGGCGGGGTCGGCCGACACCATTCTCGTGAACCCCGCGCGCGCGCCCGCCTCGCAAACGGCGGTAGCGCGGCGCGACCAGCAGGCCTTCGACGGCAGCCGCTTCGATTCGCTCACCGCCAATGCGCTGCGGGCGCTGTTCGACGATGCGGCCGCGGCCGGATTGCCGGTGCGGCCGCTGGTGAACCGCGCGTTGGAAGGGGCGGCGCGACGTACCACGAGCGAGCGCATCCTGCGTGTGGTGCGCGAGCATGCGCTGGCGCTGCGTGATGCCAAGCAGGCGTTGGGAGACCGGAGCAGCGACGATGAGCTCGAGGCCGGCGCCATTGCCCTGCGCGCCGGACTCGACCGCCGTGCCCTCGAGATGGTGCGCAGCAGTCGCGCCAGGTCGCCGGTGGTCGTGCCACTGGTGGTGCTCACCGACCTCGTGCGCCGCGGGGTACCGGCGGCCATCGCCCAGGAGGCAGTCGCCACCCTTGGTGGCCGTGCCCCGCGTGCCGACGACACCCTGCTGGGGCTGCAGGCCACGGTGGCCAAGAACGCGCAGCGCGGTCCCGGGATGGCTGTCGACGCCCTGAATCGTTACGTTAAGGCTGTGGTAGTGACGGCGCCCGAAGCGGCGGCGTCCACATCTTCCGACCGCAAACCGGTCCGCCCACCCACCCCGTGACGCCTCGCCGCCGTTCCATTCGCGCGTCGCGCCGCCGCTCCCTGCCGAGCAGCGGATGGGCCGTGTCATGTGCGCTGCTGGCCGTGGGCACCCCGACCGAGCGGCTGCTGGCGCAGGTGCGGGGCGATGCTCCCATGGTGCCCGCCGCCACCATCGGTCCGGTCACCGATGCCCCCACTTTTTCGGTGCTCGGAGTGGCGTCGCTCCCCGATGGCGGCGGCAACGCGCTGTCGCAGCGCAACGATGTCTGGCTGGGCGCCACGCAGGCCGTGGGTCGACTGGGCCCCGTGCGCTTCGCGGCGCTGGCCAGCGGCAACGTGCGCGTGGAAGACGGCTTCTCGAATGGCCCCAACGCGCAGGGGCTGCTCACGCTGCGCGCACGGGCCCGAGTGGGTGAGAACCGGCTGTGGAGCGCGGTGAGCTACGGCCGTTCGGCGTTCAACGGCAATCCTTCGGCGGGGCTCTACAACGACGCGCTCATGCCGTCGCCACGCGGCGGCAGCGACGTGGGCATCATGACGGCCGTTTCGAGTGCCATGTCCAGCGACACCACCGTGACCCGGCGCGTGGATGCAGGACAGCTGGCGCGACTCGAGGCGGGCATGGTCACCACGTACGCGGGCGTGGAGTTCGCCTTCGGCATGTCGTTCGAGCGTGCCACGCGTGTCACCACGCAAACCATGACGCTCGATGTGCCGCGGGTGTCCATGAGCGTGCCATCCAGTGCGGGCGAGGTGATCAACACGGCCTCCCTGCGCACCATGCAGCGGCGCGATGTGGCCACCGGCATTGCGTCGGTGGGCTTCAACACCGGCCAGACGCAGTGGCTCATGTCGGTCACCGCCCCCGTGGCAACCTGGGTGAACAACGACGCGCTCGCGCCACGCGCGCAGGCAGTGCCCACCGTGGCCTCGCTGGCCGTGGTGCAGCCCATCACTGGCTGGCTGTCGCTGGTGGGCGCCGCCGCCACCAACCCGGCCACGCTGGGCGGGGCGATGCTGCGCGACGAGCTGCGCGATCGCAACCGTTCGCGACTCTCCCCGGTGGTGGCGCTGGGGGTGCGGCTGTCGCGTTTGCCGTGGCGCGACCACGACGGTACGCCCACCGGCATTCTCGCCTTCGAAACGCGCACGTTGGGCGTGGTGGACAGTGCGTCACTCGAGCAGGTGGACCATGGCCCCGAAGACAGCGCCATGGCCACGCGCGACACGCTGCGCGTGGTGTTGCTGGTGGACGCGCCGCGCGCCGAAAGCGTGGAGCTCATGGGCGACGCCACGCAGTGGAGCGTGACGCGCCTGCGCCGCCTGCCCAATGGCCGCTGGCGCGCGGAGCTCAAGCTGCCCCCGGGCGCGCATCGTGTGGCGGTACGCGCCGACGGCGGCGCCTGGATTGCGCCGCCGGGGCTCCCCATTGGCAACGACGAGTTCGGCAGTCCCGTGGGGCTGCTGATCGTGCGGCGGTGAGGGGGAGGCGAGGCGGCGGGGGCGTGTGTGCGCCGAAAAGCAAACAGCAGACGGCAGACGGCAGGAACAACAGTGGGCAGTACGGCAGGGATGTGGTCGAACAAAACGGGCGCCACTGCTTCGCAGGGCGCCCGATTTCCTTTGCGGTGGGGACATCGGCGGCGGCGCGCAGCGCACGCCGCCGTGTTGTTCTTCTGCATTGCTGCGTACTGCGTGCTGTAGTTCCTGCCGTCTGCCTTCTGTTGTTTTGATTGTTGCCGCACGCCCCCGCCGCCGCCCCGCCCCCCCGCCTTACCGCCGCGGACGCACGCTGATCCTCTGCGTGGTGGAGTCGGTGATGCCGGCGCCGCTCACCATGAGCGTGAGCTGATACTCGCCCGCCGGCACGCTGGGGAAATTGAAGGAGAGGCTGCGTCCCGCCCCGCCATCGGGGCGCCCGTTGTCGTTGTACTTGATGGACACGGGCGTGAGCGTCTTCGAAAGGCCAACGGAGGCGCCGAGCTTCTGCATGAAGCTCGCGCCGAGGCGCGTGGTGCGGAGCGACACCTGCAGCGGCGCGTCTGGCGAGGCCGGTCGGTAGATCTCCCAGTAGATGCCGATCTGCGTACCACCTTCGATGTCGAGCGAGCCATACGCCTGCCCCGCATTGCGCTCCAGGCTGGGCGTCGGTGATGGGTCACCGCGCTGCAGCAGCAGAAAATCGGAGAGGCGCACCTCCCCCGTGAGCGGCTGCACCGTGGTGCGCACCCGCGCCGCACGCTTGCCCACCGGCGCCAGCACCTCGAGGCTTGCCATGGCCTGACTCGTGAGCGGCACCAGCAGCGCCCCGTTGGCGCCGGCGCTGTCCCTGGTCACCGTGCGCGCGGCGGTACCATCGAGGCGATCCACCGTGAGTCCCGCCGTGTACGGCGCGCGTCCCATTTCGAGTTCACGCATGAGCCGATAACCACCGGCCAGCAGCGTGGTGTCGCCCCGGCGGAAGCGCGCGAGCTGGTGGGGCAGCGCCCCGTAGCCCGCCGCGTAGCGCGTGCTGTAGCGCATGCGCGCCTTCTTGCGCCGCGGATCCCAGTCGGCCGGTGTGGAGGTGAGCGGGTTCTCGATCGCCTCCACCGTGGGCATGAAGTCGTAGCTGGGCGTGGGCTCGTGCCCGATCACCTGCGGTGGGCGCGGGTCGGCCACGCCACCGTTCTGCACCGACCACGCCGTGGGCCAGCCGTAGCGCACCTGCGACTCGAGCAGGTCGTCGCCCCACTGCAGGTCGTACGGAATACGCCCCAGCGCGTGCACGCGCGACATGGTGCGCCGCGCGTAGAACTCGTTGCGCAGGTCGTTCCCCGGCAGCATCCAGAGCGGCTGCGCGAGACGGAAGATGCGCTCGTTGCGCGCACGGCGACCGTCGCACCCCAGCGCCTTGTAGCTCGCGTGCTGGAACGGGTCGAGCCACATGGTGATGTCGGTCCATTCACATCGCTGGTCGGCGGGCATGGCGGCCAGCGCGCGCTCGAAGGCCTGTCCGCTGGCGACATGCTGGTTGGCGTTGTGCAGCGCCAGTCCGCGCAGCGCCTGACACCACCACTCGGTACCGCCGCAGGCGCGCGCCGCCACGAGCGCGGTGTCCACGAAGCCGCCCTCGATGGCATAGCGCACGCGCATGCCGCTCACCCAATCATCCCTGGGGTCCGCAGCCTGCGCGCGCCCCAGCAGCTCCATCAGCTGCTCACGCTCCAGCTTCGCATCGGCGCGCTCGGCCGGCGGCGGCACATCGCCGTTGTTGTTCCAGTAGCAGATGCGTCCCAGCGGTACTTCGCAGGTGGCATCGGCGCCGCCGTTGTAGAAGCGCAGCCCCAACCGATGGTTGCGCTCGAAGGCATCCTGCAGCCCGCGCGCCTGCGACCCCACCGCGCCGACACTGCTCGCCGAGCCACGCAACGGATCACGCGACGGCGCCGGGCGGACGCTGTCGGCAGCGGCGGGTGGCGTGTTGTTGGCCTGGGCCACGGCCGAACGCGCCGTGCCGGCGCCCGCCACGACGGCGAGCACCGGTAGCACCCGGTGAAGCAGACGGAGACGGGTGCGTCGAACGCCGCTGGCGCGACGCGATCCTGTGGTGAAGGCGAGCTGATCCACGTGACTGTCCGGAGAAAGTGCCTGCCGCTGCAGAACGTACTCCATGCAACCTACCGACCCGACGCCAGCACCGGGATCACGCGGCGCCTCGTCAGAAGCGCAGCTTCACACCCGCCGTCAGCGCCCAGTTGTGCGCCAGGTTGCCCTCGGCGCGAAACCCGATGGCGTCTTCCGAGTTGAACCGGCCAATCCAATCCTTCGCCTGGACGCGGACCAGCAACCCGTCGGACACCCCTACATCCACCCCTACACCGGCGGTGTACGCGACGTTCGTGGCGCGGGTCTCGAAGACGCTCGCCCTGATGTCGTTGGTCATGCCGCCAATGCCGCCCTGCACGAACGGGGCGATACCCCTGGAACGGCCGGCAAGGCCGCCAAGTTCGAGCGCCGCATCGTACATCCAGATAGCGGCCGACCCCACATTGACACCGCCGATCAGCGGCAACCCGATGCGCAGGTCCCCCGAGGCGTAGGCCAGATTGCCCACCAGCGACACGCCACGGGTGAGCGGAACGCCCCCCTGCACCCCCACCATGGGGGCATTGGTGGCGGCAATGTTGGTACCCACCGGCCCGTCATACCAGTTGCCGGTGAGCAGCACGCCGGCGTACGGGGTAAGGTGCGCGCCCACGCCGGTCTGCGCGTCAAGGGCCGAACCGGCAAGGAAAATGGTGGCGGCCGCGGTGCCGGCCGCGAAGCGAACGAACGAGAACATCATGGGGACTCCGAATTGAGTGACCCCTCCAGCGACTTGCACGGGCGGCACCATTGAAAGCACCCGCACAAACTGTTGAGCAGCAGCGCTTTGCGAACATTGGAACGAAACGAACGTCCTCTGAAGCGGACACTCCGACGATCATGCCGAGGGCGCTCAGGCTGCCTTTTCCCGCTTCCGCACCCGGATGTTCAGCATCTCCACCAGGACCGAGAAGGCCATCGCGGCGTACGTGTACCCCTTGGGGATGTGCTGCCCCATCCCCTCGGCCACCAGGTTGGTGCCGATCAGCACGAGGAACGCCAGCGCCAGCATTTTCACCGTGGGATGGCGATCCACGAAGTCGCTGATGGGGCGCGCCGCGACGAGCATTACCGCCAGCGCCACCACATTGGCGAGAATCATGATGCTCACCTCGTCGGCCATGCCCACCGCGGTGATCACGGAGTCGAGCGAGAAGACGATGTCGAGCACCATGATCTGGGCGATGGTGGTCCAGAGCGAGCGGACGGCGCGGGCGGCCTGCTCCTGCTCCTCGTCAGGTCCTTCCAGCTTGTGATGGATCTCCATGGTGGCCTTGCCGATCAGGAAGAGGCCTCCGAGCAGCAGGATGAGATCGCGCCCCGAGATGTCGTGCCCCAGCACCGCGAAGAGCGGCCGCGTGAGTTGCATGACCCAGGTGATGCTGAGCAGCAGCAGGATGCGCGTGACGAACGCCCCCGCCAGCCCCAGCGAGCGGGCCTTGGGCTGCTCCTCGGGCGGCAACTTACCGGAGAGAATGGAGATGAAAATGATGTTGTCGATGCCGAGCACGATCTCGAGCACCGACAGCGTGAGCAGGGAAATCCACGCCTGCGTATCGGAAATCCAATCGAGCATGTGCGAACAGTCGTCAGGTCAGGTGGTCAGGGCAATTGGACGGCGAGCTCACGCCCGCCAGATGGCCCCCGTTAGTTTTCGCGCGATATGACTGGTGAATCGAACTCAGCCCCGACGGGGCGCCCCGCCGTCGTGCTGCTCTCCGGCGGGCTCGACTCCACCACGGTGCTGGCCGTGGCCAAGCGGGAAGGGTACACGCCGCACGCCATGACCTTCCGGTACGGCCAGCGGCATTCGGTGGAGATTGAAGCGGCTCGGCGGGTGGCTTCCACCATGGGGGTGGTGCATCACGTCGTGGTGGACATTGACCTGCGGCAGTGGGGCGGCTCGGCGCTGACCGCCGACTTGGCCGTGCCCAAGGACCGCGATGTGGACCAGACGGCCAACGAGATTCCGGTCACGTACGTGCCAGCGCGCAACACGATTTTCCTGTCGTTCGCGTTGGCGTGGGCGGAGGTGCTGGGGGCGGATGCCATCTTCATTGGCGTCAACGCGCTCGACTACTCGGGCTACCCCGATTGCCGCCCCGAGTACGTGGCCGCCTTCGAGCACATGGCGAATCTCGCCACGGCAGCGGGCGTGCAGGGCACGTCACGGCTGCGTATCCACGCGCCGCTCCAGCATCTCACCAAGGCCCAGATCGTGGCCCTCGGCCACAGCCTGGGGGTGGACTACAGCCTCACCACGAGTTGCTACGACCCCGCAGCGGACGGTACCGCCTGTGGGCATTGCGACGCCTGCCAGCTGCGGCTGCGTGGCTTTGCCGACGCCGGCGCGCGCGACCCCATCGCCTACGCGAGGTGACGGTGGCGTACACGGTCAAGGAGTGTTTCTACACCCTGCAGGGCGAAGGGGTGAACGCCGGTCGGGCGGCGGTGTTCTGCCGATTTTCGGGGTGCAACCTGTGGACGGGGCGCGAAGCCGATCGCGAGCAGGCGGTGTGCACCTTCTGCGATACCGATTTCGTGGGGGTGGGCCCCGATGGGGGCAAGTTCAGCACGGCCAAGGAGTTGGCGGCCTTCGTGAAGAGCCGGTGGCCGGCCGATGCGCCCGCCGACGTGAGGCCGTTCGTGGTGTGCACCGGGGGCGAGCCGCTGCTGCAGCTGGATGCCGAGGCGGTGGCAGCGCTGCACGCCGTGGGGTTTGAGGTGGCGGTCGAAACCAACGGCACGCAGCCGGCGCCTGATGGGCTCGACTGGGTGTGCGTGAGTCCCAAGGCCAACGCCCCGGTGGTGCTCACCACCGGGGACGAGCTCAAGCTGGTGTACCCGCAGCCGCTGGCCATGCCCGAGCGGTTCGAGGGGTTGGCGTTTCGCCACTTCCTGCTGCAGCCCATGGACGGGCCGGACCAGGCGGCCAATACTCGCGCCGCGCTGGCGTACTGCCTGGCGCACCCGCAGTGGAGGCTGAGCGTGCAGACGCACAAGGTGGTGGGGATTCGGTAGGCCGGGTTGGCCGCCAACTGAGAACTCCAACTATGAACTGTGAACTCCCCGGGAGATCGCGTGATTCGGAGGGAGTTCGTAGTACGGAGTTCTAGTTTCTGGTTTTCGGATAGTTCACCACTGAGGCACCTCTGGTGTGCGCTCCCGTGCCCGCCGCGTGACACCACAGTCTGGTGCATTCCCGCCCTCGTGCATAGTTTGCCTCGGTTCGTCTCTGGCGGGCCGCACCATTGCCCCCGCTCACTTCGTCCGCAGCGCCATGACGCCACGCCTTCGACATCTGCTCCCCGTGCTCGCCGCCGCGCTCGTCGCGGCGTCGTCGGCGCAGGCGCAGAATGCCGGTGGAGTGCCGCTCGAATCGAAGAAGCCGTTTGCCGCCTTCAGCGCCTCCGCCGAGCGGATGCGCGACAGCATCGTGTCCAAGGCACGCGGGAGTGTGGGCACACGCTACAAGCTGGGTGGCACCAAGCCTGGTGTCGGTCTCGACTGCAGCGGCCTTGTTCGCTACGCCATGAGCGTGCTCGACGTGGTGCTGCCGCGCACCGCGCAGGGGCAAGCCGGCGTGGGCGCCGAGATTCCCAAGGATGTGGCGGCGCTCAAGCCCGGTGACGTGCTCACCTTTGGTCGTGGCTCCCGCATCTCGCATGTGGGCATCTACGTGGGCGACGGCAAGATGATTCACGCCAGCACCTCCAGGCGCCGCGTCATCGAGACCGCCATCAACAGGCGCAACCCGCTCATTCGTCAGTGGAAGGGCGTGCGCCGGTTCGTCGACACCAACACGGCACAGTTGCGCGACAGCATGCTGGCGATGGCGGACTCGCTGCGCTGAGTTGGTTCGCGGCCCATTGGGGGTGGTACGCGGCGCGCCTTCGGCGTGCCGCTTTTTTGTTGACAAGGGAGGAAGCAGGGGGAAGGGGATCAGGGGGAAGGAGGCCGTCGCGATCTTCCCCCTGAACGTCTTCCCCCTGCCCCCTCCCTTGTCATCGAAGGCCGCGCCGCAGGCGCGGCCGTACCTTTCCCCCGTTGCGCCACGCCGCCACAGTGCACACCGTTGCGGCAGTGCCCGTACACACGGGCATCCCGCCTCTACCGGAGATCCCTCCCGATGCAGCAACTGACCCGTCCGTGGCGGCGCGTGTGGCTCGTGGCCGCGCTCGCCCTCCCCGCTACGCTCGCCCCGTCATCGCCCCTGCTGGCGCAGGGCGCGCCGCCCAAGGATCGCCTCACCATTGCCGACTACTTCAACTGGGAAGATGTCGCCAATCCCGCGCTCTCTCCTGATGGCTGGCAGGTGCTCTACACGCGCACATGGATTGACCAGCTGAACGACCGGCGCGAGTCGTCGGTGTGGATCATGAACGCCGACGGCACGAAGAACCGCTTCCTCGTGAAGGGGTCGGACGCCCGCTGGAGCCCCGACGGCACCCGCATCGCCTACGTGGCCCCGGGTGAACCGGGGGGCGCGCAGCTGTGGGTGCGCTACATGGACGCCGAAGGCGCCACCACGCAGATCACGCGACTGACTGAATCGCCGAGCGAAGTCGAGTGGAGCCCCGACGGCAAGTCCATCGCCTTCGGCATGCTCGTACGGCTGAGCGACGAGTGGCGTATTGCCATGCCCGCCGCGCCACGTGGCGCGAAGTGGGTGGAACCGCCGCGCGTGGTGACCAAGGTGCGCTACCGTGCCGACCGGCAGGGCTTTCTGGAGAACGGGCTGCGTCAGCTGTTCACCGTGCCCGCCGATGGCGGCACGCCACGCCAGATCACCAGCGGCGAGTGGCCCGCCAACGGCAACAGCTGGACGCCCGACGGCAAGGCGCTGCTCTTCACCTCCAACCGCGTGGCCGACGCCGAGTACACCTGGCGCCAGAGCGACATCTACAAGGTGGACGTGGCCAGCGGTGCCGTGACACAGCTGACGAAGCGCAACGGCCCCGACGGCAGCCCCCTGCCCAGCCCCGATGGCCGCTTCATCGCCTACACGGGGTACGACAGCACCGACGCCACCTGGAAGGATGCGGCGCTGTACGTGATGGATGCCGACGGCAGCAACCCGCGCGCGCTCACCGAAAAGCTCGATCGCTCGCCGGCCGGCATGATGTGGGCGCCTGATGCCTCGGGCGTGTACTTCAACGCCGAAAACGAAGGCGCCCGCAACCTGTACTTCGCGTCGCTCAAGGGCGACGTGCGTCAGGTGACCAAGGGGGCGCAGGTCCTCACCGTGAGCGACCTCGGCAAGTCGTTCCTCGCCGTGGGCACCATGAGCACCGCATCGCGCCCCACCGATATCGTGGCGTTCGACGTGCGCACCCCGGCGCCGCGCTGGCTCACCGACGTGAACGGCGACGTGCTGGCCGGCAAGCAGCTCGCGACCACCGAGGAGGTGTGGTACACCTCGGTCGACGGCTACAAGATCCAGGGGTGGATCGTGAAGCCTGCCGACTTCG
>VYLE01001433.1_pt1 | contig 10207 bp, 6 predicted proteins | sample 5114391 | NCBI WGS metagenome assembly VYLE01 (sample SAMN12291771, study PRJNA351875) | freshwater metagenome | isolation source: freshwater lake | place: USA: Michigan, Kent Lake | collected 2013-08-15
GTGGCCCGCTATGCCTCCGCCGCGGCGTTGCGACAGGATCTGCTGCGTTGGCTGGCGGGCCAGCCGATCAGGCCGCGGCGGCGACGCGATACGTCGCGCACGCACACGCCCGTGCCCGCGCCGACCGGCGAAGACGCGGCCGAATGATCCCGGCACGCACTGCGCGTGTCGCGACGGCCCGGAAAGAAAAGGGCCCCGAAGGGCCCTTTCCCGCAGCACGATGGATCACGCTCAGAAGCGGTAGCTGAGACCCAGGTTGATCGAACGACCGTAACGGTAATAGCCCTGCGACAGCAGCGGATTGCCGTTGATGCTGTAGGTCTGCTCCTCGTCCAGCAGGTTCTGGCCTTCCAGCGAGACGCTGAAGCGGTCGTTGAACCGGTAGGAGATGTGCGCGGTCAGCCAGGTGATCGCATCGGCCTGTTCGTTGTAACCCTCGCCCAGCACGTTGATGGCAGTGACGAAGCCATCCGTGCGGTCGGCGGTGGCACCCATCGACCACTTGTCCTTCTCGTACATCAGGCCCAGCGAATACACCGACGGGGCGATGCCTTCCAGCGGCCGCTCCAGGTCGCCGACGAAGCTCTTCGACCAGTTGCGCGTGTACTGCGCACGGAAGCCCAGGCCGTTCTCCCAGAAATGCTGCAGGCCGGCTTCGATGCCGCGTACCTTCGCGTAGTCGCCATTGATCGGGCGCTGCACGTTGAACAGCGTCGGACCCGTGGTAATGGGATTGCCGTCCGCATCGACGATCGGGCCCACGCCGATATCCTGGCCCGGCTCCCAGCTGGTGGTGATCTGGTTCTCGATGCGCTTGTAGAACACGGCGACATTGAAGATCGAGTTCTCGCTGAAATACCACTCCAACGAGACATCGCCTTGCTTGGCCGTGTACGGCTTCAGGTCGACGTTGCCGCCGTAGATCTGGGTGAACTCGCCCCACGACACGCTGGCCGTCGTGTTGGTCGGCGCCAGCTTGTCGACCGGCGGACGCGCCATCGTCTTCGCCGCACCTAGGCGCAGCTGCAGATCGTCGGTGAAGCGCCAGGTGAAGTTGCCCGACGGCAGCACGTAGGTGTAGTCGCCGTCCTGGCGGATCGCGGTCGGCTCGGCGTAGTTGGCGGTGTAGTTGAACGCGCCGTTCTCGGTGATGCTCAGGATCGGGGCATCCCAGGCCTCGGAGGTCGTCTTGGTCTTGACGAAGCGCACGCCCACATCGGCGTTCCAGCGCTCACCGGACAGGTCGGCCTGCACGTAGAAGGCCGTGGTCTTCTCGCTGACGCGGTAGCTTTCCAGCGGATTCCACTGCGGTGCGGCGTTGCTGAAGTCATAGGTGCCGCCGCCCGGACGCGCATTGCCGTTGTACGCCTCCAGCGCGCGCAGGTAGTTGGGCACGTCGAAGGCGAGGAAGGTACGCGGGAACTGCGAGTTCGAGCCGTCCATGAAGTTCGGCAGCGAGAACGTATGCGAGATGACGTTGCCGCCCAGCGTGCCGACGTTGATCGCGTTGTTGCCGGAGTAGTAGTCGGCACCGCCGTTGAGCGTGTTGTTGACCAGGTCGCGCGACTTCTTGCGGTCGGTGCCGGTCACGCCGAAGTGCAGGCGATCCACGCCGAACTGGCCGACGAACCAGTTGCCGCCCAGCGTGCCGCCGGTGATCTCGTCCTTGATGTTGTCGCCGCGCAGTTCCATGTAGTGCGTGTTGAAGTCGGAGCCATCGAATTCGCCGTTGGCCAGGCCGCTGGCGAGTTCGCGGCCGTCGTCGAACACCGCGGTGACGTTCGGGATGCCGCCCGTCAGCGTGATGCGCGCCGTGTTCGGCTGGTTCATGCGCAGCACGACGTAGGTGTCCTGGCCACCGGAGTAGCGCTTGGACGTGGAGCGGTAGACGTCGCCGGTCAGCGTCAGGTCGTCGTTGACCTTCCACTCGGCATTGGCGCCGTAGAGGTCGGTGTCGACGACGCGGTGCTCGGTGACGTTCAGCAGTTCCGGATTCAGCCGCATCTCCGGATCGGGGTTGTCCATCGTGAAGCCGGTGACGATGCCGTTCTGGATCGTCATGTCCGACCAGCGGCCCGGCGCGAACAGCGGGTAGTACGACTGCTGGAAACCGACCTGCGGCGAGTCGAGGCGCGTCTTCAGGCCATCAACGGTCAGCTTGAAGCTGTCGTTCGGACGCCACTCGATCTTGCCCGACAGCGCGCGGCGCTTCTTCTCTTCCAGGATCGAGCCGACACGGAACTGGCCGGGACCGATCAGGCCGTATTCCTCTTCGTCCAGCACGCCATTGCCGTTCGGGTCGATCGCACCGCCCCAGGTGTTGCCCCACAACCAGCTTTCATCGTTCGGATCGGCGTTGCGGCTCCAGCCACCGTCGTTGCCGGCGATGTCGGTACGGTCCTTGCGCTTCGCGTAAACCAGGCCGAACAGCACGCCGATGGTGTCGTCGGCGAAGGTGTTGCTGTAGGTCGCCGACAGCTTCTGCCCGTTGAGCTTGGACATCAGGTTGCGGTCGCCTTCCAGGCGCACGATGCCTTGCTGGCCCTCGTGGTCGAACGGACTGGCCGAACGCAGGTTGATCAGGCCACCGATCGCGCCTTCCGACAGCGACGCCTGCGCACCCTTGATGACGTCGGCGCCGCTGATGACATCGGCGGGCAGCACGTCATAGGCGAAGTCGCGGCCGGCGCCGTCGGTGGCGAGGATGCGGCCGTTGAACGTGGTCAGCGTGTATTCCGGCCCGAGGCCGCGCACGCTGACCTTCTGGCCCTCGCCGCCCGCGGTGCGCGAGATCGAGACGCCGGTGATGTGGCTGAGCGAGTCGGCGACGTTGTCGTCCGGGAACTTGCCCAGTTCCAGCGCGCTGATCGAATCCTGCACGGTGCCGGCTTCGCGCTTGAGCTCGATGGCGCGGGCCAGGCTGCCGCGTACGCCGGTGACGACGACGGTATCCAGGGTGGACGGTTCGCCCTGGCTTTCCTGCCCGGCGGGCGCCTGGGCCGCGGGTTCGGCCTCCTGCACCTGCTGGGCCAGCGCGCCGACCGGCGCACTCAAAGCCAGGGCCACACTACAAAAGAGCAAATTCCGGTGCAGCTGCGCGATCTTCATGGGTCTCTCCTCACAAGAAGGTGGCAATTGTGTTACGCAACCAAACGAAACCGAGCCTATATCATGTTTCGTTTTGTATCAATAGCGAAATGTAACGAAATAATCCATACTGATCGCGCTACAAGGAGGTCCCATGTCCGTCACCCGTGATACCAGCCAACGCCGCCTGCAGATCAGCGAACTCGTGCGCCAGCACGGCAGCGTCCAGGTGGCCACGCTTGCCCGCCGTTTCGGGGTCAGCATGCAGACGGTGCGCAAGGACCTGCGCTACCTGGCCGAGCGTGGCGTGATGGCCCGGGCCTACGGCGGCGCGATCGACAGCAGCGTGGTCGGACCCAGCCCCGCCACCGAGCCGCACTACGAGGCCAAGCGCACGTCCCACCTGGACGAGAAGCGGCGCATCGGCCAGCGCGCGGCGGCACTGGTCAAGGCCGGCGACACCATCGCCATCGACTCCGGCACCACCGCCATCCAGCTGGCCGAATCGCTGCCGAACATCGAGGTCACGGTCGTCACCAACGACTTCGGCGTCCTCGGCGCGCTCGCCCCCAAGACCAACATCAACATCGTCATGCTCGGCGGCGAACTGCGCCGCAAGAACATGGCCTTCTACGGCGGCCTGACGGTCGAAGCGCTGGATGCGCTGCATGTCGACATGCTGTTCCTCGGCGTCGACGGCCTCGACCTGGAGCGCGGCATCACCACGCACTACGAGCCGGAAGCCATGCTCAACCGCAAGATGGTCGAAGCGGCGCGCGTGGTGGTCGCGATCACCGACAGCTCCAAGTTCGGCAAGATCTGCCTGCACCGCATCGTGCCGGTGGGCGATCTCAACGTACTAATCACCAACCGCGGCGCGCCCGAGGACATCGTCCAGGCCAGCGAACAGCTCGGCTTCGAGCTGATCCTCGCCTAGTCGCGCGGCGCGGTGCCGAACACCCGCACTGCGTTGCCGTAGTACACCTTGTCGATCACCTCGCGCGGCAGCGCCAGGCCGGGCACGTCGGCGTCGAGCACGTCGACGCGCTGGCTTTCCGCGGTCGCCAGATAGCGCCAGTCCGCGGTCCACACGTCGTGGGCGGAGCGGCGGAACTCGGCCGGATCGCTGTCGGGATTGACGGTCAGGTCGGTGCCGTAGAGCAGCCGGTCCTGGTAGCGGATGAAGAACGCACGCACCTTCTCGCGGTCCCGCAGCGACTGGTACTGCACCTGGCTCATGCGCGCGGCGAGGTCGACGCTGGCGTCCGGGAACCGGTCGAGGAAGGCACCCAAGCGGTCGACGTCGTACTCCAGGCTGCCCATGTGCGCGCCGACGAAGCGCAGGCCGGGATGCGCCGCCACGAAGCGGTCGCGCGTGGCGATCTGGTCCTCGTAGCTGGGCTGATCCGGATGCAGGTACATGTGGTACTGCGGATGGTTGCGGAAGTACTCGCGATCGTTGTCCGTCGTCATCTGCTCCAGCGGCAGCCAGCAGTTGTGCGGCTCGCCCTGGTGGCCGATCAGCACCAGCCCGAGCGAACGCACCTGCTCGGCCACCGGCGACAGGCCGGGATGGTCGAGCATGATCAGGCGGCCCTGGGCGTCCTTCTCGATCATGCCGACGTTCTTCCAGATCTTCACCGCCCGCGCGCCTTCCAGCTTCGCGTCGGCGAGGACGGCATTGACGCGATCGGCCCAGCCGGGCTGGCCGAAGCCGTCCATCGAGAACGTCGCCGCCCAGTGCAGCCGCGCCGGATCGGCCTTGGCCAGCGCGGTCGCCGCGGCGTGCTGGTCGGCGATGCTGGGGAAGTCCGGATAGTCGACGTTGATCGACATGAGCTCGAAGCCGTCTTCGCGCGCCTGCTGCAGGAATGCAGGATCGTTGACGTTGGCATGCACGTGGGCGTCGAACTTCGGCACGCGCGCGAAGTCGTCCATGCCGTACGGCGTCGACGGCGACTGCGCCAGACCGCTCCCCGAAGCACCCAGCGAGAGCGCCAGAACCACCGACCACCATGCCTTGCGCATTGCGCCACCTGTGCCGTAACGAAACGTGAAACGAAACATATCGCAACAAAAGTGTTGCATCAACTCCCCAGGCTCGCGCACAATCGGCCGCACCTCAACCGGAATGCCGCCCATGCCACCCATTGGACGCCGCACCGTCTTGAAGCTTGCCGTAGGCAGCGCCGCCCTGGCCGCCCTGCCCTGGACGCCGGGCCGTGCGCTCGCCGCCGGCAATGCTGCCCTCACGGCCCAGGATGCCCTGCTCTCGCTGCAGTTCGACCGCGCGCTTCGCACCCGCGTCGCCTACAAGGGCAAGACCCTGACGCCGTTCCAGGCCAGCGAAGTGTTGCTGCTGAAGGACGGCAGCGCCATCGATACCTTTGCCTTCAGCAGTGAAGACCGGCAGCCGGTGACCGACGCGCGCCACGGCGCCGGCCTGCGGCATGTCTTCACCGGCACCTCGAAGCAGGGCATCGAGAAGCAGGTCGCGGTGACCTTTTTCGAACGCTCGCCCGGACTGGCGCTGATGCAGGTGCGCTACCGCAATGCCGGCACGCAGCCGGTCGAGGTGACGGGCTGGCGTTCGGCCGCACACGAACTGGCCGATGCGCCGGGCGGCTTCTGGAGTTTCTCCGGCACCACGCACGAAGACCGTCGCGATTGGGTGCAGCCGCTCACCGCCGACTTCGACCAGCGCAACACGCTGGGCATGGACGCTTCGGATTACGGCGGCGGCACACCGGTCGCCAACATCTGGCGCCGCGATGTCGGCCTGGCGGTCGGTCATGTCGAACCCGTGCCGCGGACGCTCGACCTGCCGGTACGCAAGACCGGCAAGGGCGCCAGCATCGCGGTGGAAGGCGCGCAGGCCATCACCCTCGCGCCCGGCCAGGCCCTGTCCACCGAGCGGACCTTCCTGTCGGCGCATACGGGCGACCACTTCGCGCCGCTGGCGCTTTACCGCGATTTCATGAAGGCCGAAGGCATCGCCGCGCCGCAGGCGCCGGCGTCCGCGTTCGAGTCGACGTGGTGCGCCTGGGGCTACGAACGCGACTTCACCGTGGCGCAGATCCTCGCCACGCTGCCGAAGGTGCGCGAAGTCGGTTTCCAGTGGGCCGTGCTCGACGACGGCTGGCAGACCAATGAAGGCGATTGGCAGATCGACCGGAAGAAGTTCCCGCGCGGCGACGCCGACATGCGCGCCTTCGTGAAGGCCGTGCGCGCCGAGGGCCTGCGTCCGCGCCTGTGGCTGGCGCCGCTGGCCGCCGATCCCGGTAGCGAAGTGCTCTACAAGCACAGCGACATGCTGCTGCTTGACGAATACGGCTCGTTCCAGAAGGTCAGCTGGTGGAATGCGCTGACCCAGTGCCCCGCCTACCAGCCGACCATCGATTACTACGTCGCGCTGGTGAAGAAGGCGATCGGCGACTGGGGCTTCGAAGGCATCAAGCTGGACGGCCAGCACCTCAACGCCGTCGCGCCCTGCTACAACCCCGCGCACAAGCACGCCAGCCCGAACGATTCCTGCGAGAAGCTGCCTGACTTCTGGAACGCGATCTACAAGGCCGCGCACGATATCAATCCGGACGCCGTGGTCGAGCTGTGCCCGTGCGGCACCGCGTTCGCCTTCCACAACCTTACGCCGGCGACCACGTGGAGCTGGCCGATGGCCGCGACGATTTCGCCTCCAGCATCGGCATCGGCGCCGTAATCTCGTCCAAGTTCACCTGGCCGCGCGACACCGACAATCCGACCGCACCGCTGCCCGAGGGCGGCTACGTGCTGACGCCGGAGAAGGAAGCGCTGTGGAAGAAGTGGGTCGCGCTCTATCGCGAACACATGCTGCCCCTCGGCGATTACCGCGGCGAGCTGTACGACATCGGCTTCGATGCGCCCGAGGCGCACGCTATCGCCAAGGACGGAGCGATGTACTACGCGTTCTACGCGAAGGACTGGAACGGCACGCTGGAACTTCGCGGACTGGGCGAAGGCCGCTATCGCGTGCGCGACCTGTTCAGCGGCACCGATCTCGGCACCGTGGATGCGAAGGCCAATACACTGCGCGCCGGCTTCAACCGCTTCCTGCTGTTGCAGGCGACGCCGGAGGCCGCGGCATGAGCCCGGTCGAGACCGCACCACGCCGTCGCTGGCTGGCGTACGCACTGACCACCGTCGCGCTGTGGGGCGTGTGGGGCGCGCTGGCCGGCCTGTCCGCACAGCGTGGCTTCCCTGACACGCTGGTCTACTGCGTGTGGGCACTGACGATGGTGCCGCCGGCGTTGTTCATCCTGTGGCGCGCGGACTGGCAACTCGACCGCTCACCGCGCGCCATCGCCTACGGCCTGGCGATCGGCCTGCTCGGCGCGGGCGGGCAGATGCTGCTGTTCAAGGCGCTGACGATCGGGCCGGCGTACTTCATCTTCCCGATCATCTCGCTGTCGCCCGTCATCACCATCGTGCTGTCGTTCGCGCTGCTGCGCGAGCGCACCGGCTGGATGGGGGCGGCCGGCATCGTGCTGGCGCTGGTCGCGCTGCCGCTGCTGGACCTGTCGTTCGGCGGTGGCGGCACGCAGGGCCTGGGCTGGTTCGCCCTCGCGCTGCTCATCATGGCCGCGTGGGGCGTGCAGGCCTATTTCATGAAGCTCGCCAACCACACGGTGAGCGCCGAAAGCATCTTCTTCTACATGATGGTCGGCGCGCTGCTGCTGGCGCCGGTCGCGTGGGCGATGACCGACTGGACGCAGCCGATCAACACCGGCCTCGATGGCCCGTGGATGACCGCCGCGATCCAGGTACTGAACGCCGTCGGCGCACTGGCGCTGGTCTATGCCTTCCGCTACGGCAAGGCGATCGTGGTCGCGCCGTTGACCAATGCCGGCGCGCCGCTGGTGACCGCGGTGCTGTCGCTGGTGTTCGCCAGCGTGGTGCCCGGCCCGCTGAAGATCGTCGGCCTGGTGCTGGCGCTGGTGGCGTCGCTGCTGCTGGTGCTGGAACCCGAACGCACGCCCGCCCCGCACGACGCCTGACCGGACTGACACATGCACGCCCTGCTCGACCTCATCGCACGCCACAAGCAAGGCCAGGCCATCGGCGTGGCCTCGATCTGCTCGGCGCACCCGATCGTCATCGAAGCCACGCTGCGGCACGCGGCGCACAATGCATCGCCGCTGGTGCTGTTCGAAGCGACCTGCAACCAGGTCAATCAGGATGGCGGCTATACGGGCATGACGCCGGCCGATTTCGTCGCCTTCGTGCACGGCATCGCCGCGCGTGTCGGCTTCGACACGACGCGCATCGCGCTCGGCGGCGACCATCTGGGCCCGAACCCGTGGACCGCGCTCGAGGCCGACGCGGCGATGGACAAGGCCGAGGTGATGGTTGCGGCGTATGTCGCGGCCGGCTTCCGCAAGATCCACCTCGACTGTTCGATGGCGTGCGCGGGCGATCCGTCGCCGCTGCCGGAAGCGGAAATCGTCCGTCGCGCCGTGCGCCTGTGCCGTGCCGCCGAAGCCGCCTATACGACCGCAGGCGGCGAAGCGCCGGTGTACGTGATCGGCACGGAAGTGCCCGTGCCAGGCGGCGCCACCGAAGCGATCGAAGGACTGGAGACGACCACGCCGGCGGCGGCGCGCGCGACCATCGAGGCGCATCGCGATGCCTTCCATGCCGCCGGCCTGGCCGCTGCGTGGGATCGCGTCATCGCCTCGGTCGTGCAACCGGGCGTCGAGTTCGACCATCACACCGTCGTGGACTATGTCCCCGAGAAGGCGCGCACCCTGAGCGAGGCCATCGTGCCGCTGCAGGGCCTGGTGTACGAAGCGCACTCCACCGATTACCAGACGCGCGAGGCGCTGCAGGCGCTGGTGCGGGATCACTTCGCCATCCTCAAGGTCGGCCCCGGCCTGACCTTCGCCCTGCGCGAAGCGTTGTGGGCGCTGGACGCGATCGAGCGCGACTGGATCGCGCCCGACAGGCGCGCCAACCTGCGCGACGTGGCACTGCGGCACCTGCACGACCACCCCCAGCACTGGCGCCGTTACTACCACGCCGAGGGGCACGCCCTCGAGGTCGACCTGCAGTACAGCCTCAGCGACCGCATCCGCTACTACTGGCCCGATCCGGCGATCGAAGCCGCGCGCGCGACGCTGTTCGCCAACCTGCGCGACACCCCGCCGCCGCTTCCGCTCGTCAGCCAATACCTTCCCCATGCCCTGCATGCCCTCCGCCACGGCCGCGCGACGCTCGATCCGCAGTCCCTGGCCATGGCCCATGTCAGTGCCGTTCTGGACGACTACCATCATGCCTGCCATCCCGATGAAAACCCCTGACCATCTCGGCGTTCCCGAATCCGACCTGCTCGCCGGCGGCGCGCTGTGGACCGCGCGCGAGATCGAACAGCAGCCCGTGATGCTGGAACGCACGCAGGCACTGCTCGCCGGACTGCAGGCGCAGATCGAGGCCTTCGTCGGCCCGCTCGTGCAGAACCCCGCCGCACGCGTGATCCTGACCGGCGCCGGCACGTCGGCCTACATCGGCCAGTGCCTCGCCCCGCTGCTCGACCGACGCCTGGCGGCGCGCGTGGATGCGGTACCGACCACCGACATCGTCAGTGCGCCGCACCTGTATCTCGATCCGTCACAGCCGTTGCTGCTGGTCTCGTTCGGACGTTCGGGCAACAGCCCGGAAAGCCTGGCGACCGTCGCGCTGGTCGAGTCCATCGTCACCGACGTCCGCCACCTGGTGGTGACGTGCAATCCCGAAGGCGCGCTCGGCCGTGCGCCGGCACGGCATCTGCTGACGCTGCAGCTGCCGGAGGAGACGCACGACGCCAGTTTCGCGATGACCTCCAGCTTCAGCTGCATGATGTACGCCACGCTGGCCGCCTTCGTGGGCGCGCCGCACCTCGAACCGCGCATCCAGCCGATCAGCCGCGCCACCGCGCAGATCATCGAGGGCGCGGGGGCGACCACGCAGGCGCTGGCGCTGGCGGGCTACGAGCGCGTCGTCTACCTCGGCAGCGGGGTGATGCAGGGCCTGGCGCGCGAAGCGGCGTTGAAACTGGGCGAGCTCAGCAACGGTGCGGTCGCCACCTGCTACGACTCGCCGCTCGGCT
>VYLE01000924.1_pt1 | contig 10195 bp, 8 predicted proteins | sample 5114391 | NCBI WGS metagenome assembly VYLE01 (sample SAMN12291771, study PRJNA351875) | freshwater metagenome | isolation source: freshwater lake | place: USA: Michigan, Kent Lake | collected 2013-08-15
GGAACGGAGGCCCGTTCGATCCCGCCGGCTTCAGCCTGAACGATGCGAACCGGGCGATCCGTAAGGCACGCTGACGATACCGCCCGCGTCAACATGCGTTCGCCAGCCGGTTACGATCCGAAGGGTGGGTGTCCGCGTCAGCGGCCTTCAGTCGCAGGCTTATCGCACGTCGTGGGAATTTCCACGGTCTTGAACCCGGCGTACCCACAACCACCGGATGCAGCCAGACTGGCCCGCAACGTCGATGCAGGGAGCGTACAGAGCGGCAGGCCGGAAGTTCAGGGGAGTCGCGATGAGCGGCGGCGAAGGGGCTCTGACCGGCAGCGTGAACTTAACCAATATTGAGAAATCGACCTTGAGGCTGGAGGGCGAGTCGACGCCGCGAGCCTGAGGAATGCATCAAGAGAGAGCGCCACCGGAAAGCCAGACCCTGCGAGCACGACCGGCAGGACCCGGGGAAGCAGCGAGAAGGGACCTGCGTGACTCAGCCCTTGGTCATCCAACAACGGCTTCTTCAGCAGGAGCGACGGGAACGCAATCCCGTGACCAGCGAAGACTCACGCGTCCGATTCGTCGTCGAACCTGTCATGGGATGGATGCGACCCGAACTGTCCATGATCTCGGAAGTCGTGGGCGTACGTCCGGGTTGCGTCTTGCCAGCGGTCAGTGGTCGATTCGGTGACGCTCTTGTCGCCGGACTCCCGCATGGAACGCGGGTCGTTGACGTCGATGTTTCGGCCCGCTTGATGCGTGCTGACCCGATCAGACTGGGCATTGAGCGCAGGTTTCCGTGGCCGACCGCCCAGCTGCCGGACACGAGGAATGACCCCGTGAACTGACTTTCGATGCTCTGCAAGCTGATCACGCCAAGTCACGACACCGCACTCTGGGCACCGCGCGCCTTTGGCTCCGGGTCGCTTCGGAACAAGAAGTGCAATTGCCGCCCGTATCTCGGCGCGTTCCGTCCGACGCTTCGCATTTCGCTCGCGCCGAATCTTGGCCTTGGCCTTGGCCTTCTCCTCGGCCTCGGGGGAATGCACACGCAGTAAGTGATCCTCCATCCGGGCGGGAGGAAATCGAGCATCGCATTTCGCGCAACGGGCAAGCGTTAGCCGGGGAGCCGATTGAGTGGGGCTCTCGTCGCCCCCTGTGATTTGCGGCCCCAGCGTCCGCTGCGCGACAAAGACCTTCTTGCGGTGAGTCTCTTCAATGTGACGGCTGAGCAGATCCCGTCGGATCGCGGCCCCGCAGACCGAACACACAACAGATGTAGCGGTCTTTCCTCCAACCGACCGGCTTCGAAAGGCAGAAGCGCCCGGGTGAGCCGCGCGCAGGTGCTGCGTCAAGTTCGATACCTCTTGCCCGCAGTGCCTGCAAACCGGCTTGACGATCTGCTGCGCATCGAAGCTGGCCTGTCGTACGCGCCGCAGCACATCTTGCCTGTGCTCGGTCGCTTGCTGGCTGGTTCGCCCTCGACCCGAGCCTCCACAGTACGGGCACCCCGGGTCCGTTCCTCTACAGACACAGGGAGACTGAATGCTCCGTTCGGCACCCGATAACCCGCTTGTGGATGAGCGCCGACTCTTGGGGCGTGCCATGGAACTTCCTTGAATCACATTGCCATTTCGCCTGCCAAAGCCTCGGCTTGCTGGAGGACGTTCTTGACCGCGTCGTCCTGCAAGTCTGGCGGGTAGCCGTACCGCCGCAGGATCCGCTTCACCAGCGTGCGGATCTTCGCGCGAGCAGACTGCCGGTGCATCCAGTCGACGGTCATGTTCTGCCTGACCTGCGCTACCAGTTCATGAGCGATCACCCGCAGCTTCGGCTCGCCCATCGCCTCTCGGGCGCTCTGATTCTCGGCCAGTGCGTCGTAGAACGCGATCTCCTCAGCCGACAGCCCGGACTCTTCCCCGCGCTCCCGGGCTGCCTTCAGCTGCTTCGCCAGCTGGATGAGTTCTTCGATGATCTGAGCGGTGGTGACCGCGTTGTTGTGGTAGCGGGTGATCGCGGCCTCCAGTCGCTCGCTGAACGCCTTGGACTGCGTGACGTTCCGCTTGCCTTGCGACCGGATCTCGCCGTTCAAGAGCTTCTTGAGGGCTTCGACCGCAAGGTTCTTCTTGTCGAGTGTGCGGACCTCGGCCAAGAACTCATCCGAGAGTACCGAGATGTCAGGAGATTGAAGTCCAGCCGCCTTCATGATGTCGACGATCTCAGTCGACACGACCGCCCGGCTGACGATCTGCTGGATTGCCAACTCGCGGTCGGCGGGGCTCTTGCCGCCGCCGGTGCCGACGCTCTTCACCAGAGCCGCTCTGATGGCTTGGAAGAAGCCCACTTCGTCCCGGATCGCTCGGGCCGTATCGCTCGCGCCCGCAAGTGCGAACGCCTTGGTGAGGGCCAGCACCGCGTCGCCGTACCGACGATGCGCGCGCCTCTTGCCTTCGTCCGTGGTCTCCTTGGCGGCTCCCTCCTGATGTAGGGTCAACACCCAATCCAACGCCCCGCCCAAGATGGCGAGCCGCTTGGTAGAGGAGGTGTCGGCTGCGAGTACCGGGCGGTAGTCGTAGCCACCGACCTTGTCAGGATTGAACATCGCCCGAACTACTTCGTACTTCTCCTGTAGTACCGCGACGGCCTCTGCCTCGTCGATCCCGGTCTGCTCTTGATCTGTCGGCGAGTACTGCCCGAGCGCGCTCTTCAGGTTCTGAGCGATCCCGATGTAGTCCACGACGAGACCGGCCGGCTTATCCTTGAAGACCCTGTTCACCCGCGCGATGGCCTGCATCAGGCCATGACCCTTCATCGGCTTGTCGACGTACATCGTGTGCATCGATGGCGCGTCGAACCCGGTCAGCCACATGTCCCGGACGATGACCAGCTTCAGCTTGTCTGTCGGGTTCTTCGTCCGCTTGGCAAGCAGTTCACGACGCGCCTTCGGCCGGCTGCCGATGTGGGGCTGCCAGTGTTGCGGGTCGGACGCCGAGCCCGTCATGACGACCTTCACCGCTCCCTCGCTGTCGTCGTCGCTATGCCACTCTGGCCGTAGCTTCACGATTGCCCCATACAAGGCCACGCAGATCCGTCGCGACATGCAGACGATCATCGCCTTGCCGTCGAGCGCCGCGATCCGGGCTTCGAAGTGCTGGACGAGATCAGCTGCCACCAGCGAGAGCCGCTTCTCCGCGCCGACAAGAGCCTCGACGCTCGCCCAGCGGCGCTTCAGCCGCTCCTGCTCGGACTCAGCGTCGTCTTCGGTCAAGTCGGCGATCTCGGCGTCGATCTTGGGCTTCTCGTCCTCGTCGAGTTCGACCTTCGCCAGCCGGCTCTCGTAGTAGATCGGCACAGTCGCGCCGTCCTCAACGGCGCGGCTGATGTCGTAGACATCGATGTAGTCACCGAACACGGCAGGGGTGTTGACGTCCTCCTTCTCGATGGGGGTGCCGGTGAACCCGATGAACGAGGCATTCGGAAGGCCGTCCCGCAGGTACTTGGCGAAGCCGTAGGACACCCCGCCGGTCTTGGCGTCGATCCGACTGGCGAACCCGTACTGGCTTCGGTGCGCCTCGTCTGCGATCACGATGACGTTCCGCCGGTCGGTCAGGATCGGGTAGGTCGTGCTGCCCGGTGGGGGGGAGAACTTCTGGAGCGTGGTGAAGATCACCCCCCCCGAGGGCCGGTCGAGCAATTGGCGGAGGTGGTCCCGGTCTTCCGCTTGCAAGGGCGTTTGCCGAAGCAGTTCCTTGCAACTGCTGAACGTGGCGAACAGTTGATCGTCGAGGTCGTTTCGGTCCGTCAGGACGACGAGCGTTGGGTTCTGCATCGCCGGGTGCTTGGCCACCATGCCCGCGTAGAAGGCCATCAAGAGGCTCTTGCCGGAGCCCTGCGTGTGCCACACCACCCCGACCTTCCGGTCGCCCACAGGCCGTTCTATGGCCTTCTGGAGGCTGTACCGAGGGGTGGCGTCATGCAAGCCCATGGGCATCATCCCGGCGGCGCGGATGGTCGACGTCACGGCGCGCAGAACAGCGTGGAACTGGTGATAGCCGGCGAGGATCTTGTTGACCCCGCTGCCCGTATCGCTGAAGACGACGAAGTCGCGGACGATCTGGAGGAAGCGCCTCTTGTCGAAGACGCCCTTGATGATCGTCTCCAGCTCCAGCGAGCCCTTCGGCGCGACGTCTTCGCCGTCGACTGTGCGCCAAGGCATCATCCGCTCGCGGTCGGCCGTCAGCGATCCGATCCGGGCGCTCAAACCGTCCGAGGTCACCAATGCAGCGTTCGACCGGAAGATGCTCGGGATCTGGGCCTTGTACGTCTGTAGCTGATTGAACGCCCCGTCCAGCGTCGCGTTCTCCGACCCCGGGCTCTTCAGTTCCAAGACTGCGAGAGGCAGGCCGTTGACGAACAGCACAACGTCCGGGCGGCGGTTCGTCTGTTGCTCGATGACCGTGAACTGGTTGACCGCGAGCCAGTCGTTGGCCTCCGCGTCATCGAAGTCGATCAGGCGAACCTGTTCGCCGCCGATGGACCCATCCGTGCGACGAACCTCGACCGGCACGCCCTCAGTGATCCAGCGATGGAGCCGCCGATTTTCTTCAATGAGCGACGGTGACTCGGACCGGATCAGCTTGCTGATCACTTCGGCTTGCGTCTCCGTGGAAAACGTCGGATTCAGCCTCCGGATAGCAGCCGTGAGCCGGTCGATGAGGAGGACGTCCCCGTAGCTGGCGCGCTCCGGCGTGCTGCCGTCTGGGCCGATGTCGGGCCCAGCTGCCGTCCCGATTCCGAGTTCAGACAGCCACGCGAGAGCCGCCTCTTCGACATGGCTTTCAGCAATCATGGCTTGGTCCGACCAATGAACACCTCCTTGCCGGTCCGCAGGTCAAGGAAGACGTCAAGCCCGTCCTCCGAGCGAAGAAATCGCAAGTGCTCCGCCTCGTCGCCGTTCTGCACGAAGCCGAACTGCTTGCTCAGCGAGCGCGCGTAGCTCCAACCCTCAGGAAACGCGACCGACTGACCCACGTCAGGTAGGTGATGGCACGCTCCCTGAGGCGGTTCCTCGTTGACCCAGCAGATCGCGATCTGGCCGCCCTCGTATGGGACCCGCGCGAACTCCAGCCACTTGCACGGCAGGGTCGGTCCCCGCTGTTGATCGACCACCGCGATGTCCCGGAACGATCCGTCGACGACGCACTTCATCGTGTGCTGGACCGAATCAGGATGTCCGCGGGTCAACTCTGCGATGAATGCCTCGACGTCCGCAGGAGCCATGAATCCGACGCGTGCTACCGCGCCGTCGGTACAGAGCGTGCGGTTCGGAACGGTCTCGACGAACGCGGACCATCCGCCGACAAAGCTTCGGTGGATTGCGTCCCGCCGCACAACTACCGAGATTCCTTCGACGAGAACTGCCATCGCTACCCTCCGGTTGACGCCTCTACAGAAGCACTTCGGCTTGCGCCTCAGCTTCTCGAACGCGAAGATCGCCGGCGAGCAGTCTTGGCAGCAGCAGGTCGCGAAGCTGCGCCAACGTGCGGGTCTCGCGTTCGTTACAGATGATCTTGTCCAACAGCGGCCTAACGATGCGGTCGTACTCGGCCAGCAAGCTCGGGCTGGGCACCACGCACGGAAGCGGGCGGAAGTTCGTCTTGCTGATCTCCATAAATGTCGAGCCGTTCGCTCGGTCATGGATCGCAGGGAGGCTCTCAACGGTCCAGCGCCAGACGTACGTATTCGGGATCCGTCCGGAGCAGACCATGGCGATGAAGCCTTGGTTGATCGCTGTCGGCACGGCGGTCACGGCGATGTACCCGATTGGTGCGCGAGACGAGAGCAGGATCGCTCCCGTGGAAAGGATTCCAGAGGAAATTTGCGAGGCACCCTCGTCAGTGATGCGACGCTCGGTCTCAAGCAGAACCGGTGAGGTTGCACCCGACAAATCTTTCGGAGTCGCCCAACAGTGGCTGCCGCCCCAGAACTGCGGCTCGCCGGTCTTTGGCGTTGTTCCGCCGTAGATGCGCGTTTCCGCCCCAATCGTTGAAGTGCTCCAACCATCTGGAAGTCCGCTCTCCCCGATGCGGTCGGGGTGCAGTGACCACACTCGCTCACCGAGGTAGGGGGTAGCCCCGGTCATCTTCGCTCGCGTTGGCCCGAAGTCGACGAACCAGTCCTTGAAGATCGCTCGGGCCATCGCCTCCAGCGTCTCGTTCATGCGGTGGAGCACTTCGATCTTGTCGTCGATTGCCCCGAGTATTCCTACAATGCGTCGCTGCAGCTCAAGCCGAGGTACGTTCAGCGGCACCTTCTTCAGGATCGTCAGGTTTGTGTGCGGGACTCCAGTTTGGATGGCGTTGCGCTGCAAGTACTGCTGTTGAGCAGGGGCACGAAACAGGTAGTACACGAACAGCGGATCGGCCTTGGCTGGATCCACTGTCAACTTCATCTGGCTCTGGGAGATCAAGAATCGCCCGGTAGCATCTCGGGGAACCACGGCCACCTGCCGGTAGTGATTCGCTCCGCGCTGCGTGAAGACAACGTCAAGCGGGCCGGCGGTGTTTGCGGAGAGCTTGCGTGCCTTCTCTTCCGAGACATAGACGAACGGACCAGAGACCCAGCGTCCCGCGGAGAGGTTCTCTCCCCTGATGACCGGCACGCCGGAGTCGGTGTAGTCGGCAGAAAGCAGGTCGGAGCCGAACGGCCCGCCCACGAGGGCATTCCTTGTGGGCGCAGCGAGTTCGGCCAGCAGGACTCGCCGCCACTCACTTGTCGGCGACATACCCAAGGCTCCGTAGACCAGCTTCGATGCCCGCGTCACAGCGCGCAGCCTCTGCCCGCAGCTTGCCGAGTTCGCCGGCAAGTCGGCCGAACTTCTCCGCGAACGGTTCCGCATCATCGACCGAGTCGCCTGCGCCCACGTAGGCTCCCGGGGCGAGCGTGTACCCTTGCTCTCGCATCTCGCTGATGCTCGCAACTCTTGAGAACCCCGGCTGGTCAGCGCCCTGCTTCTCGCCGCAGCGCCACGCGTGGTACGTGTCAGCGATCTTGGCGATGTCAGGCTCAGTCAGTTCCTTCAGGGTTCGGTCAACCATCGACCCGAGTTGTCGAGCGTCGATGAAGAGGACCTCACCTCGCCTGTCCCTCAGCCTGCCTCCCGGGTTCTTGTTCCGCGCAAGGAACCAGAGGCAGACCGAGATCGGAGTGGAGTAGAAGAGTTGACCCGGCAGCGCGACCATGCAGTCAACGACGTCCGCTTCCACCATGGCCCGCCGGATCGCGTCCTCGCCGTTCGTGGATGAAGACATCGACCCGTTGGCCAGCACGACTCCGGCTGTCCCGTTCGGGGCGAGGTGCCAGAGGATGTGCTGGAGCCAAGCGTAGTTCGCGTTGCTTGCCGGCGGGACACCGTGAACCCACCGGGCGTCCTCTTTAAGCCGCTCACCCCCCCAGTCCGAGATGTTGAACGGCGGGTTGGCGAGGATGTAGTCGAACCGCAGGTCCTTCAGTTCGTCCTTGTGGAAGGACCCCTCATTGTTCCAGCGGATGTCGGCGTCAATGCCCCGAACGGCGAGGTTCATCTTCGCCAGCCGCCACGTCGTGTAGTTCGACTCCTGCCCGTAGATGGCTATGTCGCCGATCCGGCCGCCGTGGCTCTCCACGAACTTCTCGGACTGGATGAACATCCCACCGGATCCGCAACACGGGTCGTACACCCGTCCCTTGTACGGTTCCAGCATCTCCACCAACAAGCGGACGACCGACCGGGCGGTGTAGAACTCGCCGCCTCGCTTGCCCTCTGCCCCGGCGAATCCGCCGAGGAAGTACTCGTAGACTCGCCCGAGGACGTCCTTGGCCTTGTCCTGCGCCTCGCCCATGGCAATCGTGGAGACGAGGTCGATCAGCTCCCCGAGCATCACCTTGTCGAGCGCAGGCCGGTTGTAGTCCTTCGGCAGGACGCCCTTGAGCCCCGGGTTGGCGGCCTCAATCGCCGACATCGCGTCGTCGATCACTTTCCCAATCGTCGGCTGCCGAGCGTTCGCTTGAAGGTGGCCCCAGCGAGCCTCCGCGGGCACCCAGAAGACGTTCTCCGCTGAGTATTCGTCCGGATCCTCGGCCGCTACTGGATCCTCCGCCAGAAGCTGAGCGTGCTTCGCCTCGAACGCGATGGAGATGTGCTTCAGGAAGATCAACCCCAGTGCGACGTGCTTGTAGTCGCTTGGCTCAAGGTTCTTCCGCAGCTTGTCCGCCGCGAGGAACAGTTGGGCCTCGAAACCGAGAGACGACCCGTTGCCGGCCGTCCCAGCCTTCTTCCCTCGTGCCATGTCGATCCCGTTGCTGGCGACCGGGAGGCCCCCGGCGCGCATCGAGGGGAGATTATGAGTGCGGCCTCGCTGGCGTCGCAGATGCAGACGGGCGAGCGTGAGACACCGGATGTACTGGATCCAAGCCCACCCCGGGGTCGAGCGCATTGGGTCCTGTAGGGGGGTGCGCGGGGGTGATCACCGTCGGCAGCGCAGCGGGCCTGCCGCCCTTCCTGCGTCCGGCACGGGATCAGGGGCTGCACTGGCAGCAACTGGACAGCAGCTTTTCTGCGTGCCACTCTGCCGCCCCGGGGCAGGAACCTCTGCCCCACCGTTGACACACCTCCCAACCACAGGGGTGAGGTCAGACGAACGGGTCAGTTCTGCAAGTGCTTGATTTTCCGGCGTCGAGATGGAAGCGCTGACCGCGGTGCAGGTGGGGTTGCTGACGGTCTACGACATGCTCAAGGCCGTCGACCGCGGCATGGTCATCTCGGACGTGCGGCTGCTCGAGAAGCGCGGCGGCAAGTCGGGGGACTGGGCGGCGGGCTGAGCCGCCCGGGCGCCGCGCGGTCGCTCAGAACCGCAGCACCTGCAGCACGGCCAGCGCGATCACGCCGATCGAGGCGAGCAGGATCGCGAGCTGGGCGAGGGTCGAGCCGCGCTGGAGCGCGGAGCGGCGGCCGGAGGGCCGGACGGGGAATCGGAGCGGTGCGGACACGGTCGGGGGCTCGGGGGCGGAGGTCGGCGCGGGGATCCGGTCGCGCGCCGACGAGGCACGCGACCGGACGCCAAGCGTAGTCGCCGGACGGTCGGCCGACCGTGAAGAATTGCCTCGACCGGGCCAGGCGTCGCGTGGCCGACACAACGGCGCGACCGGGGCCCGGGCGCCCGCGGGCCCCTACTCCTTGAACCAGACCGACTGCGTCGAGCTCGCGAGCAGCCGCCCGGCGTCGCTCCAGACCTCCGCGCGCTGGTCGAAGAAGCCCTTCGCGTAGCGCAACCCGCGTGCGACGCCGAGCACCGGCCGCGTGCCCTGCTCGGCGAGCTCGGCCGCGCCGGCGTGGAAGTGCGTGGTGAGGGTCACCGTGCCCGCGGGCACGAAGCGCTGGCGACGGCGGAACGTGCGCGGATAGAAGACGTCGCAGATCGCGGCGAGCGAGACCGCGTCGAGCGGGCGCGGCGGCTCGTCGCGGACCCACACCACACTTTCCGAGTCGGGCAGCTCGGCGTCGACGCTCAAGTCGGGCCAGGGGCCGGCGTGGAAGCGCATCTCGTAGCGCTTCGGCCACTCGACCTTCGCGAAGCGCGGCGTGACCGCGACCGCCTCGGCGGGCGGGACGACAGGCATCGCGGCCTCGGCGGCGGCCCAGGTGTCCCGCCGCACCGCGAGCACCACGGTGGCGGTCGACGCGACCTCGCCGCCCTGCCGCTGCTCGACGATCCAGTGCTGGACGCTGCGCCCGGTGCGCACCGCGCGCGCGTCGATCTCGAACGGCCCGTCGGCGAGCGCGCCGGCGAAGTTGACCGTGAGGGCGACCGGCTCGCCGAGCCGTTCGGGATGCGCGAGCACGGCATTGAGCAGCGTCGCGGCGGTGATGCCGCCGAACGGCCCGACCATGTTGGCCCAGGCGGGGTGCGGCGCACCGCGGAAGCGACCGTCGCCGAGCAGCTCGAGGGCGATCGCGGCGTCGAGGGGATGGGGGGCGGCGTGGGGGTCGGTCATGGCGCGATCGGCTTCGCGGGCTCGGCCGCGACGGGGGCGGGACGCGACGGGGTCGGGGACGACGGCGTCGCAGATGCCGGCCCGCGTCCCGCCTCCCAGCGGGTGAGGCGCACCGCCGCGGCGGTGCCCGCGCCGTAGACGACCATGGCGACGGCGACCAGCGCGAAGTACT
>VYLE01001270.1_pt1 | contig 10194 bp, 7 predicted proteins | sample 5114391 | NCBI WGS metagenome assembly VYLE01 (sample SAMN12291771, study PRJNA351875) | freshwater metagenome | isolation source: freshwater lake | place: USA: Michigan, Kent Lake | collected 2013-08-15
GCCCGCCGGCGCGTGCACGCGCGATTCTCGGGCGCGACGATGGCCGAGCGCTACGCCGCGCTGTTCGACCGCCTGACTGGCCGCGGCACGCCGGACGCAGCGGCCGCCAGCGCGGATCTTCCCGGAGGGCTCACGCCGTGAGCGCCGAACCAGTCTACGTGATGACGACGGTGGACACCGAGGAAGAGTGGGACTGGTCGGGGCCGTACCCGGTCGCCCGCACCTCGGTCGCGAACGTCGCTGGGCTCGGCCGCTTCCAGTCGCTGTGCGAGCGCCACGGCATGCACGCCACCTACTTCACCAATCACGCGGTGATGGCCGACGCGCGCGGCCGGGAGACGATGCAGTCGCTGGCCGCGCGCCCGGGCGTCGAGGTGGGGATGCACATCCACCCCTGGAACACGCCGCCGATCGAGCGCACCGAGGGCGTGACCTCGCGCGACACCTACCTGCACAACGCGCCGCCCGAGGTCGTCGACGCGAAGCTCGAGGCCGCCTGGGGCGCGCTCGTGGACGCCGGCCTGCGCCCCACCAGCTTCCGGGGCGGGCGCTACTCGAGCGGCGGCCGCATCCACGACTTCCTGCGCCGGCGCCGCTTCGTGGCCGACTGCTCGGTGGTGCCGTACACCGGCTGGGCCGAGGACGGCGCGCCCGACTACCGCCACCGCGACATGATGCCGGTGCGCCTCGCTCCGCGCGAGCCCGGCGAGCTCGCGCTGTGGGAGCTGCCGCTCAGCCTCGGCTACAGCCGCCGGCCGTTCGCGACCTGGGCGAAGGTGTTCGAGCGCATCGAGACCACGGCGTTGCGCCGCCTGCGCCTGATCGGCATCGCCGAGCGGCTCGGCATCGTTCGTCGCGTGTGGCTGAACTTCGAGATCGGCGACCGGTCCGACTGGACCCCGTTCCTGTCGCTGCTGCAGTCCATGGGCGTGCCCTGCGTCACGCTGACCGTCCACAGTTCCTCGCTCGTCGCCGGCCCCGGGCCCTACACCCGGAGCGCCGACGACGAGCGCCGCATCTTCGAGCAGATCGATCACGTCTTCGCCACGCTGCGCCGCCTGCCCGGGTTCGAACCCGCCACGGCCAGCCGCGTCGCGACCGCACTGGAGAGCAGGCATGCGAGTACTCGGAATCAGTCCCCTCGATAAGGACGCTAGCGCGTCGTTCATCGAGGACGGCAAGGTCGTCTTCGCCTGCGGCGAGGAGCGGCTGTCGCGCGTGAAGCTGCAGGACGGGTTTCCGCACCGGGCCGTGCAGATGGGCCTGGCGCGCACCGGCTGGTCCGCCGATTCGATCGACGCGGTGGCCTACGCGTTCTTCGACGCCGACGGCGAGGCGCGCCTGATCGAGCAGGCGATCGAGAAGGACGCGCAGGCCTACGGACCCGGCGACACCGCCGCCTCGCTCGAGAAGGTGGGCGCGCTGCTCAAGGGCGGGTACCAGCTCGACCGCAGCACCACGATCCCCGGGATCGACACGGCCGAGGACGAGTTCATGCCGCGCAAGGCCGTGCACAAGCGCATGGTCTACCAGGCCGTGCTCTCGTCGCCCCGGGCCGACTGGCTCGCGCACCGCAAGGGCATGCGCGAGTGGGTGCAGGCCGCGGTGGCCGACCACCGGCTGCGGACCGACCAGCTGAGCGAGGGCCTGGAGCAGTACGGGCTGCTGCCCAAGCTGCGCCGCTTCAGCCACCACAACACCCACGCGGCCAACGCCTTCTACGCCTCCGGGTTCGAGGAGGCGCTGATCGTGACGCTCGACGGGTATGGCTCCGGCAACGCGGGCGGCGTCTACCAGGGCGGACCGGGCGGCCTGCGCAACCTGATCCGCTTTTCCTTCCCGAACTCGCTCGGCCAGTTCTACGAGCACGTGACCAGCGCGCTCGGCTTCAAGCCCAGCCGGCACGAGGGCAAGATCGTCGGCCTGGCCGCGTACGGGCGGCCCGAGCTGCTGGCGCCCTCGCTGCTGGACCGCTTCGACACCACCGACGGCGACATCGTGATGCGGGCCGCCGGCAACTACCTGTTCGCGCGGGCGCTCGCCACCGACATCGCCAAGCGCGACATCGCGGCCGCCTACCAGCACGTGCTCGAGGTGGTGGCCACGCGGGTCGTGGAGCACTGGGTCCGCAAGACCGGGCTGCGCAGCGTGGTGATGTCGGGCGGCGTGCATGCCAACGTGAAGCTCAACCAGCGCATCCGCGCGGTGAACGGCGTGGAGCGCATCTTCGTCTACCCCAACATGGGCGACGGCGGCTGCGGCACCGGCGCCGGCATGCTGGTATTCGGCGACGCGATGAAGCCGCGCGCGCTCGACGACGTGTACTGGGGGCCCGACTACGACGAGGCCGAGATCGTCAGGGCCCTGCAGGCGGCGAACCTGCCGGCCGAGCGGCACGAGGACCTCGAGGAGCGGGTGGCGCTGCTCCTCAGCCAGGACGCGATCGTCGGGCGCTTCAACGGCCGCATGGAGTACGGCCCGCGCGCGCTGGGCAACCGCTCGGTGCTCTATCCGGCCAAGGAGGCGGCCGTCAACCAGTGGCTGAACCACCAGCTCGGGCGGACCGAATTCATGCCGTTCGCCCCCGCGGCGCTCGCCTCCGAGGCACACCGGCTGTTCGTCAACCTCGACGGGTGCGAGAAGGCGGCCGAGTTCATGACCGTGACCTTCGACTGCACCGACGAGATGAAGGCGAAGTGCCCGGCGGCCGTGCACATCGACGGCACGGCGCGGCCGCAGCTGGTGAGCGAGCGGACCAACCCGAGCTTCCACCGGATCCTCAGCCGGTACCACGCGCTGACCGGGATCCCGGCGGTCATGCACGAGGAGCCGATCGTGTGCTCGCCGGAGGATGCGATCCGGGCGTTCCTGCTGGGGAATCTGGATTATCTGGCGATCGGGAAATTCCTGGTGAAGCACCCACAGCTTGCTGTGAATCGCAGTAGTCGACAACGCTAGAAGAACAGGGGGGCAGAAATGGGTGAATTGCTGCTCTACCCTTTGTTTGTTCTCTTGGGGGTAATCTCCTTCGTATATCCATGGGCCGGGATTATCGCAGGCTACTCGATCTCCATAGCGAGCCCGCAGACAATCTGGTGGTATCACTTCGAATCAATACGCCCTGCTTACTGGGTTCTACTTCCAACGCTGCTGGGTGCTGTTATGGGCACTTTGTCCGGAAAAGTAAATCCCAGGCTAGCTGTCAACCCGATAGTTGGCCTTCTTGCGGTGACTTGGCTATGCCTGACGGTATCCGTATTGTTCGCCCCGTATTCAGTTAGGGGAGGGGAGGTTGGAGTAAGGGACGCTGGTTACGTATTCGAGACGTTCTCCAAGATCTATTTAGTGGCAATAATCGCTTGCACTGTCATTTGGGAAAGAAGGCATTTTTCGGCTTTGGCGTGCGTAGTATTTGCGATAGCCCTGTATTTTACATTCTGGGGCAACTGGATGTACTTGAGTGGAAACTTCATGCGCAGGCTAGCCGGGCCAACCGACCAGTACGGAAACGGTCCGTATGCTGACGAGAACAATTTCGCAGCGCTGATGGTGGCGCTGATCCCTTTTCTTTGGTTCCTTGCGTTTTCAGTCTCCAACAGCGTCATTAGGATGGTGCTGTTGTGCGCTACGCCGTTGGCTTGGCATGTCGTCTTCCTCACTGGATCGAGAGGTGGCCTGTTAGGGCTCATCGCAGCAATACTTTGGATCGGCTTGCAGTATCGAAACCGCTGGATCGCACCTGCAGTAGGCTGCCTCTTCCTAGTCGCCTTCGTATGGCAGGCGGGTGATGTGATGAAGGAGCGAGCAGGCATGATTGACGACTATCGCGAGGAGCAATCCGCAGCAAGCCGCCTCGAGGCTTGGGAGGCCTCGGCTCGAATGATGGCTAACCATCCCCTTACCGGAGTCGGGCCAGGAGCGTTCGTTCGTGCATTTCCAAATTATTCAGATAATCAGCCACGACAGGCGCACAACACCTACCTACAAGTCGGTGCAGAGTATGGACCGCTTGCCGGGGCGGCGCTGTTCTTTGCCGTAATTGCTGCAATCGCGTCTCTTCGATCGGAACTCAATCAACTGCCTACCAATCCATCAGATGACACGCGGGACCTGTTAGTTCGGCTTGGGCAGGCAACCCTTTGCGGGCTCGTTGGCTTATTCGTGTGCTCGATGTTTCTCACGCTCCAGCTCTTCGAAATATTGTTCTTTCTCTTGTTTCTATCCGCCGCGCTAGTCGCGCAGCTAAAGCGACACCGGAGGCTCGCGATTGGAGTTGCAGTGCAAGGCGGCTCTCGTCGTCTCGAGCGATCGTCGGTCAATTAACCGAATCTAAGGCGCAGGTTGTTCGGCCGAGTAATGGGGGCGATTTGAATAAATCCGGTAGTGTCATTGCCCAAGGCGCTGGCGATGTATCAGTCGTAGTGCCGGCTTACAACGCTGGGAAGTACATTGGTGACACCTTGGAGAGCGTGCTTCGGCAGACACACAAAGTCTCTGAAGTGATAGTTGTGGACGATGGTTCGACTGATGACACTTCTACAATTGTCCGAAGCTTTGGGGCTCGAATACGGTTGATTACGCAACCGAACTCTGGGGTGGCTAGCGCCTGTAACGCTGGTGTAGCGCTATCGACGGGTGAGCATGTTGCGTTTGTCGATGCGGATGATATCTGGGAGCCGCGAAAAATCGAGGTCCAACTTAGGAGTTGCGCGCAGCATGTGATTTCGCATACCGACTCGGTCTGCTTTGGGGATGGGATTTCTGAGCCTATTGTTAGGAGCAGCTTTGAACCACAGTTCGGCGGGGACGTGCTGCAGCATCTTCTAGTACGAAACTTCATCACTAAGTCAACGGTGATGGTTCGGAGAGACGAGTTCCTTAGATTCGGAGGTTTTCCGGAGGGTCGGCACGGCGTTGAAGATTGGCCGCTTTGGCTTCGTCTCTGCGGCAGCAGTCAACTTGGTTACGTGCCAGAGCCGCTCGCCAGATACCGAGTGCATGCGCTCTCGAAGTCCATGAAGGCTCGTGAGACGATGGCGGACCATATAAGGATCATTGAGGAAGCCTTTGGGTCTGCCGGCGTTGGAGAGCGGTATCCGCACTTGAAGCGTGAAGCGTTGACCTCCTCGTACTCAATTCACTGTCATTATGCTGGTGTTACTGGAGATTGGGCATTCGCGTTGAAATGTGGGGTCCGGCTTCTCGGGCTGAGGCCTGGTGACGCAGGTGCATGGAAGCATATTTTGAAGTCGCTGCTGATCCCAATGGGTAGGGCGTACTAGGCATGGCTCGAATAAGGCTCGGTATTGATGCGAGGTGCCTTAATGTGCCGCATCTTCGCGGGATGGGTAAGTACTTGCTCGAAGTTGCTTCTCGGCTTGAGTCTTGCGGTGATTTCGATGTCGTGTACTTCACAGACAGGCCAGAAGAACGTTTCATTGCACCGAAGGGAAGCGCGGGCTCGGTTGTGCGATTCGACTGCCCTGGTTATAGGTTCTCGACGTGGGAGCAGGTTGCGCTGCCGCTTGCGTGCCTCAAGCATCGAATACAGGTGCTGCACTGCGCAGCGACGACGCTACCTGCTTGGCAACCCGTAAACACAGTCGCGACAGTGCACGATACGCTGCCGTGGACTGAGTCCCAGCTAGATGGGTATCAAAATTTCTATTGGAACCGAATTGTCCCCGCCGGGCTAGCGAAGGCTCGATCGATCATCACCATCAGTGAGTGTTCTAGGCTGGACATAAGCACAAGATGGCCAAGTTTGAATTCGAAAGTCATTGTTGTGCCGCATGGGGTCTCGAGCAGTTATGTTGAGCAAGGCCAGTCTAGAGTCGATTGGCTCAAGAGATTTAACGGAAAGTATTTGCTCTATGTTGGAGGGAGTCTCGAGCGCAAGCGCTTTCATTGGGCGTTGCGTGCGTTTAATGCCGCGGCGGACGCAGGTGCTAGGCTTGTCGCTTGTGGATTTAGGGCTGAAGAGGTCGAGGCGCTTAGGAATTCGGACATTGGAGGTGAATTGAATGACCGAATTGTCTTCTTGCCTTTCGTGTCTGAGGATGAGATGCCGTCGCTTTATCAGCAGTCAAATGGGGTCTTGTATCCCACTCTCTATGAAGGCTTCGGTCTTCCCGCACTTGAGGCACAGGCCGCCGGTTCGGTGGTTGTTTTCTCCTCGGTCAGCAGTCTGCGTGAGTTGATCGGACCTCTGGCCGAGGTTGTTCCTGCTGACGACTTCGAGAGTTGGGTGAGGGTATGTCGTGCTCTGCTGGGCCAGTACTTGCCAGACAGTCAGCGTGTTCAGCGCGGAGTGGATTGGGCTCGGGCTTTCAGTTGGAATCGATCGGCCGAGCGGCATCGCGAGGTGCTTATTGCTAGCGTTAGCAAGTAGTCTCCCGGGTTGCGGCGCTTAAACACCGTTTTATCGAAATACGAGATGTGTGGTGCGCTGCAATTTCATCCGTCTCTGTGTTTGCCATTTGGTCGCTGGCGTGCAATCTACTCGGTCAAGTTTCGGATAGCGGCCGAATAGAGGGCGCCGCTCAGGAGCGTTGAATGCTGTTTGGTGGGATCTATGAACTCTGGCCCGACCCGTTGGTCGTTGGCGCAATGGGCGTCAAGGAGTTGGACCATGCGCTCAGCCAGCCAGGAGTTGAGGTTGTCCTCTACTGGCCTGCTTGGAATTGGACGTTGCGTACGATACCAGCGTTGCTTGAGGCCAAGTGGAGAGCTATCCGGCTTCGGAAGCGGCTAATTTTTATGGTGAACTCGATTCCTCAGCAGCGACTACTGCGGAGGTTCGGGCTTACCGCTCATCTGGCTAGCCTGAACTGTTTCGTTGATGAGAATGTATTTCGGATTGAAAGTTCCCCGAAGCGGTTTGATGCGCTTTACATCGCGCAGATGCTCCCGGTTAAGCGAATGTTCTTGGCGAGAGACATTCCAAGCATCTACGTGGTGACGTACGGGGAGTGCCGTGACCAGGCGGGTGGCTATGACCTACATCGATTTGAGCCAACGCTGGCGCACGCAAACTTTAACCGGGGTTGGCTTGGTGCTGCGCAGATAGCCAGACTGATCAACGAGTGCCGCGTCAATCTTGCACTGTCGGCAGAAGAGGGGGCAATGCTCGCGGTTGTCGAAGGCCTTCTTTGTGGCGTCCCGTTGGTCTCGACCCCATGTAGGGGGGGCAGGGAACTCTTCTTCGACTCACGATTCGTTGAGATCGCGGACCCGACTCCTCAGGCAGTGGCCGCGGCGGTTTCGCGGCTTAGCCGTGCTGATGTGCCACGGGAGTTGATTCGTCGTGAGACTCTGCGGCGATTGCAGGCGCACCGAACTGCTGTTGGGAACGTTGTTGCTGGTGCAGTAGGTGATCTCAGGGGCAGCCCCGTTATGGAAGGAGATGTTTCAGCTCGATTCTTTGGAGGTAAGGGAACAGCCGCGCATTTCATTGGCTTCTAGGGCTCGAGCTCCGGGCGCTACTTCGCTGCATCAGGGTTGCGCGTTATCTGAAATACGTGAATCGCGATTTCACCAAACGGTCCAGCGCTTTGTTGGATGAAGTACAGCTTTCGTGCAGCGGGGTCATATGCGACTCCCCCGACATGGTGCCGATCGTCGCGGCGTTCCAGGGGTAGGCTGAACTGCCAGACACCATAAGGTTTGACAGCGTGAGGCGCTAGCGTGCCTCGCCGAACTCGCGCCAGATCAAGCGCGTCGTACGCCCACACTTGGTATCGATATGGCCATGCATGTTCGCCGGTTGAAGTATCGGCCGGATCATAGATAGGTTGGTGTGGTTGATCTGTTGTTCGCCCGTTGGGCCCGCCTACACCGTACAGAAACGGCCCGGTTCCATGACTACCGAGAAACAGAACCGTTCTGGTGCCATCAGGTACTGCGCAACCTCTTGCGGTTGAGGTCCAGTTCCAAGTCTTGTTGGACTTTCCCGCTATTGACGGCTCAAGGCTGTGTCCATCCGGATAGAACAGGAGCGTTTGGACTGTCTGTGATCCACTCTTGCCGAGCGCTGCTGGGTCGAAAGCGAATGCAGCTGGCCCATCTGATGTGGCGGTGACGATCGAATCTGCTACCCATCCGGTCAGCGCTGGCGCCCCGAGGGCTTCTTGCAGGCCACGCGGTACGTTGCACATGTAGCCTGCTGTCCCACGAGGGTCGGTAAAGCTCTTGTCTCCACGAACCGCGACGGGGCGACTAACTTGCCCATTAATCGAAAGATCTTTAGGGCGTTTCCAGTGTGATACGGGCTGAGAGTGCGTATAGTCGTTGCCGGCGCTTATGACGAGAAGTCCCCCATCAATCAGCAGCCCATTCACGGTTGTTGTTGCACCGCCCGAAATGCCGCTTGACGCGAGTTGGCCTTCGAGTGCGTCGGGCAGAGGAGAAGGTCGATTTTGTAGAAGGGTCGCCCGCTTAAGCGTCTCGATAGAGGCTGCATTGATTGCTTCCGGTATCGAGATCTCTGCAACACGCGCCCCGCAGTTGGCGTGGCCGGTTAGGAATAGTGAACCAGCTCCACTGTTTCCGGTTGGGTCGAAGGCTAGTCCGCGACCTGCGTAGGTCAATGTGTCACAGACGTTTCCGGTGTAGGGGAGTTCCGGTGCGCGGAATGCGCCGATGTACTCAATGTCTTTAAACTGAAGTACCGGTAGCTTTTCAAGCCCGTCTGCGCTGGCTGCGAGCGCGGCGGCGGATGGTCCTCGGGCTGCTGAGGCTTCGACAATGTATTGCGCGGATTCACCGATTTGGGGCGGCACCTTTGTCGTGGCCGAGCTCGTCTCTTCGGTTTGAATTCCCGCGCTGGCTCCGCAACCCGCGATGACTACCGAGAAGAGAAGGGTGGCTGCAACGCCGTTTCCGAACACACGCGGTTGGTGGTTAGCCATGAGCTTGTCCTGTTCGCGGTTGCTTGGCAGGAGCACTTTCGGCCAGCAACTTCCACTGATCTGGGAAGTGTTTCGCCTGCCTGCGGCACTTCACACTCGCCTTTCGTAGATGGATCACTTCGCCCGACGGGCGGTACTCCGAGACGCGCTATCTGCTTTCGTCTGCGCCAGGCGTTAAAGGAGGGGCGCTCGGCTGGAACTCGAATTCTCCCTGTGACGGGGCTTTCCGTACGGGCGTTACTCGTGGCTCACTTCCCATCCGCGCGATCCAAAGTGTGTTTTGGTCGCCGCCAGCGGGGCTCGCACGGGGAAGTTGTCTGGTGCACCAATCAGTACGAAATGTAAGGTGGGCATACGAAAAGAACCGAAGCAGATCCTGCGGGTGCAGCCCTTCCTTCAGCTTCGCGAACCTCCGCACCACGAGCTTGCCGCGCTCCTTCAGTGCCGGCCCCTCGTGCACGAGCTCCCACGCCGACAGCGGCACCCCGTCGGTCTCGAACACCACGTTGAAGTCCGCATCGACCACGTACCACTTGCGATGCTCGCTCGACCAGAGCTCCGCCACCGCATGCTCCCACGTGTAGCCGTCCGTGGAGCCGGTGATCATCCGCGCCGGCCAGCCCAGCGACTGCGCCGCGTGGATCATCGTATACGCGGCGATCTCGCACCAGTAGCGCGCGCCGCGCGCGCCCGATTCGATGACGGCCACGGGGTCGCAGACCTGGCGGCCGCCCGGCGGATCGTCGGTGCCGTGCTCGTAGCGGGTGCCGACCCACTCGGCGAGCTTGAGTTGCGCCTCGTATTCGCTCTTCGCGCCGGCCACGACGTCGTTCAGTCGGTACGTCGTCCGCAGCGCGACCAGGTGGGGCGCGTCGGGCCGCTCGAACACGAACACCGGCACGTCCGGATCGTCCGGCACGTGGCCGCGGACCTTCGCGAGCTCGCGGGCGGTGTCGAGGTCGGCGCGGTAGCCCACGCGTCCCCCCTGGGCCGCCACGATGCGCACGGTCTGCTCGACCACGCGCGATGCCGGCAGGCCGGTCGTCCGGCTCGCGGCGGCCACGCCGACGCCGATACCGGCCGCGGCCACCCCGATCGCGATGGCGCCGCGGATCAGCAGGCGGCGGGGCATGACGGCTCCTCCGCGCGGAGCGGTTCTCGTGCGGGGTCGATGGCCCTCTCGAAGCGGGCCGCCTTCTCGGTCCAGTCCTCGCCGGCGAGCGCGCGTCGGGCCTGCCGCTGCGCGCCGGGCAGTCCGGTGTCGAGCCGCTCGAGCACGCGCTCG
>VYLE01000926.1_pt1 | contig 10146 bp, 6 predicted proteins | sample 5114391 | NCBI WGS metagenome assembly VYLE01 (sample SAMN12291771, study PRJNA351875) | freshwater metagenome | isolation source: freshwater lake | place: USA: Michigan, Kent Lake | collected 2013-08-15
CCGGCGCCGGCGCCACCCTGATGACGCTGGACGAGGCGCGCGCCCAGGGCGTGGCGCCGCGCCGTGGCGGCACGCTGACCACCATCCTGACGCCGGAGCCGCCGGTGCTGGTGCTGGGCGTCAACAACCAGGGCCCCACCCTGGTCGCGGCCAGCAAGATCTACCAGGGGCTGATCAAGCTCTCGCCCAGGCTGGAGCCCCTGCCCGAGCTTGCCGCCAGCTGGACGCTCAGCGACGACCGGCGCACCTACACCTTCCGGCTGCAGCCGAACGTGAAGTGGCACGACGGGCGCGACTTCACCGCCGAGGACGTCGTGTTCTCGATCATGAAGTTCCACATGGAAGTGTCGCCGCGGTCGCGCCAGGTGTTCCAGCGCATCACCGAGGGAAAGGCGCTGGGTACCCACACGGTGCAGTTCACGCTGAACGCGCCGTTCGATCCGTTCCTGCTGATGTTCGACGTGACCAGCACCGCGATGGTGCCCAAGCATGTCTATGACGGCACCGACTACCGCACGAACCCGGCCAACCAGCGGCCCATCGGCACCGGCCCGTTCCAGTTCGTGGAATGGCAGCGCGGCAACTTCATCCGCATGCGCCGGTTCGACGGCTACTGGAAGCCCGGCCAGCCTTTTCTCGACGAGATCATCTACCGCATCATCCCCGACAGCCAGAGCCGCCGGCTGGCCATGCAGCAGGGCCAGGCCCAGCTGGCGCAGGCCAACGACCTGGAGCCGTTCGACATCCCGGTGATGGAAGCCGCGCCGAACCTCGAGGTGGTCAAGACCGGGTGGGAGGCGTTCGCCCCCCTGTCCTGGATCGAGGTGAACCAGCGGCTGGACGTGCTGAAGGACGTGCGCTTCCGCAAGGCGATGGCGCACGCGATCGACCGCAACTTCATCGCGCAGCGGCTGTGGTTCGGCGGTGCCAAGGCCGCCACCAGCCCGGTCGCCTCGGGCACGCGCTTCCACGATCCGGCAGCCCGGCTGCCCGCCTTCGACCCGCGCGCGGCAACCCAGCTGCTCGACGCGATGGGCCTGCGCCCCAACGCCCAGGGCATCCGCCATTCCGTGAAGCTGCTGAGCCTGCCCTACGGCGAGGTCTGGACGCGGCTTTCGGAATACCTGCGCCAGGCGCTGCGACAGGTCGGCATCGACGTGACGATCGAAAGCACCGATGCCGGTGGCTGGGTGCGGCGCCTGGGCGCGTGGGAGTACGAGCTCACGGTCAACTTCGTCTACCAGTGGGGCGACCCGACGCTGGGCGTCGCGCGCACCTATGTCAGCTCGAACATCCAGCGGATTCCGTTCACCAACACCTCGGGCTATGCCAACCCGAAGGTCGACGAGCTGTTCGACCTGGCCGCGCAGGAGGGCGATCCGGCGAAGCGCGAGGCAGCCTTCAAGCAGGTGCAGGCGCTGGTGATCGAGGACCAGCCGCTGATCTGGCTGGTCGAGCTGCTGTTCCCGACCGTGCGCGACCGGCGCCTGCGCATGCCCGGCTGGGGCGGCACCGGCGTGCATGCCAGCTTCGACGACGTGTTCCTGGCGGCCTGAGGGCCCGCGCGTCGTGCTTGCTGCGGGCCGGGCGTGACGCCGGCCGGACTGCTGGCGTTCCTTGCCCGGCGCCTGGGCAAGGCGGCGCTGGTGATCCTGGGCGTCGTGGTGCTGAACTTCCTGCTGATCCGCCTGGCGCCGGGCGATCCGGCGCTGGTGATCGCCGGCCAGTCCGGCGCGGCCGACGAGCTGTTCCTGGCCCAGCTGCGCGCCCAGTTCGGGCTGGACCGCCCGCTGCCCGAGCAGCTGTGGATCTATGTCAGCGGCGTGGTCACCGGCGACCTTGGCATGTCGCACCGCCAGCAGCGCACCGTGGCCTCGCTGATCCTGGAACGCCTGCCCGCCACGCTGCTGCTGACCGGCGCCGCCTTCGCGCTTGCCATCGTCGCCGGCGTGGCGATGGGTGCCTGGGCCGCGCAGCGCGTCGGCAGCTGGGGCGACAGCGCCATCACCGTGCTGGCGCTCACCTTCTACGCCACGCCGCTGTTCTGGGTTGGGCTGATGCTGGTGCTGCTGTTCAGCGTGCAGCTGGAATGGCTGCCCAGCTTCGGCATGAGCACGGTGGGCGCGAACCTGACCGGCTGGGCCGCGATCCTGGATATCGGCCGCCACCTGCTGCTGCCCGCCGTCACGCTGGGCCTGTTCTACATGGCGATCTATGCCCGCCTGACGCGCGCCAGCATGCTGGAGGTCGCCGACCAGGACTTCGTCAAGACCGCCCGCGCCAAGGGCGTGCCGGAAGCCCGCGTGCAGCGGGCGCACGTGCTGCGCAACGCGCTGCTGCCGGTCATCACCTTCGCCGGCATCCAGGCCGGCCAGCTGGTGGGCGGCAGCATCCTGGTGGAAACCGTGTTCGCCTGGCCCGGCATCGGCCGGCTCGCGTTCGATGCGCTGCTGCAGCGCGACTACCAGCTGCTGCTGGGCATCTTCCTGTGCACCAGCATCATGGTGATCGCCTTCAACCTGCTGACCGACCTGCTCTACGCGCTGGTCGACCCGCGGGTGGAGGTCGGCGGATGAGCTTCTGGCGGGCCTTCGCGCGCAACCGCGGCGCGGTGGTGGGCTTCGTGCTGCTGGCGCTGGTCATCGCCACCGGGCTGCTGGCGCCGGTGCTGTTCCCCTTCAGCCCCTGGGACATGCGCGGGGTCCCGTTCATGCGGCCGGGTGAGCTGGGCTTCCTGCTGGGCAGCGACAGCCTGGGCCGCGACGTGGCGGCCGGCATTGCGCACGGCGCCAACGTCTCGCTGCTGGTCGGCGCGGTCTCCACCGTCGTGGCGCTGGCCATCGGCGTGAGCCTGGGCGCCGTCGCCGGCTATTTCGGCGGCGCCATCGACGACGCGGTGATGCGCTTCACCGAGTTCTTCCAGACCATCCCCAGCTTTGTCTTCGCGGTCGTGCTGGTGGCGATCTTCACGCCCAGCATCGGCAGCATCGTGGTGGCGATCGCGGTCGTGTCGTGGCCGCCGGTCACGCGCGTGGTGCGGGCCGAGTTCCTGAGCCTGCGCAGCCGCGAGTTCGTGCAGGCGGCCGAGGTGCTGGGCAAGTCGCGCAGCGCCATCGTGTTCCGCGAAATCCTGCCCAACGCGCTCAGCCCCATCATCGTGCTGGCCTCGCTGATGGTGGCCACCGCGATCCTGCTGGAAAGCAGCCTGTCCTTCCTTGGCCTTGGCGACCCCAACATGATGAGCTGGGGCTTCCTGATCGGCAGCGGCCGCAGCGTGATCCGCCTGGCCTGGTGGATGAGCGTGTTTCCCGGCCTTGCCATCTTCGTCACGGTGCTGGCGCTGAACCTGGTGGGCGAAGGGCTGAACGACGCGCTGAACCCGCGCCTGGCGCGGCGGCGCGGATGAGCCTGCTCACCGTCGATGACCTGACCATCGGCCTGCCCAGGGGCGCCGACCGGGAACATGCGGTGGAGAATGTCGGGTTCACGCTCGACCCCGGGGAAATCCTTTGCATCGTCGGCGAAAGCGGCAGCGGCAAATCGGTCAGCGCCAACGCCATCATGGGGCTGCTGCCCCGCAGCCTGCCGGTGGTGCGGGGCGGCATCCGCTTCGATGGCCAGGACCTGACGCGGCTGCCGCTTGAGGCCATGCGCAGGCTGCGCGGTGCGCGCCTGGCGATGATCTTCCAGGAGCCGATGACCGCGCTGAACCCCCTGATGCGCGTGGGCGACCAGATCCAGGAAGTGCTGCAGGTGCATGGCCGCGCCGACCCGGGCCGCGTGCTGGCGTTGCTGGAGGCGGTCAACCTGCCCGACCCGCCATCGACCGCGCGCGCCTATCCGTTCCGGCTTTCGGGCGGGCAGCGCCAGCGCGTGATGATCGCCATGGCGCTGGCGCTGGAACCCGCGCTGCTGATCGCCGACGAGCCGACCACGGCGCTGGATGTCACGACGCAAATGCAGATCCTGCGGCTGATCAAGGACATCCAGCGCCGCCGCGGCACGGGGGTGCTGTTCATCACGCATGATTTCGGCGTGGTGGCCGAGATCGCCGACCGCGTGGCGGTGATGCAGCACGGCCGCATCGTCGAGCAGGGTCAGGTGGCGCAGGTTCTGGGCGCGGCACGGCACCCCTACACCAAGGCGCTGATCGCTGCCGTGCCGCACGCCACCATGGCAGCGCGCCCGGAGGCCCCGGCAGGCGAGCCCATCATCGCCGCGCGGGGGGTGGAGAAGACCTATTTCCGCTCCGCCGGCTGGCTGGGCCGGCGCAGCGCAGTGCGCGCGGTACACGACGCCGACTTCACCATCGCGCGGGGCGAAACGCTGGGCCTGGTGGGCGAAAGTGGTTCGGGCAAAAGCACGCTGGCGCGCTGCATCGTGCGCCTGGTGCAGCCCGAGGCCGGCGAGATCAGCTTCCACGGCACCAATCTTCGCACCCTGTCGCGCACCGCCTGGCAGCCGTACCGCAAGCGCATCCAGATGGTCTTCCAGGACCCGTTCGCGTCGCTGAACCCCCGCCGGCGCGTGGGCGAGATCATCGCCGACGGTCCCATCACGCACGGCACCCCGCGCCATGCCGCGATCGCGCGGGCGGCGGAATTGCTGCGCCTGGTGCAGCTGGACCCCGGCGCGATCGACCGATTCCCGCACGAATTCTCGGGCGGGCAGCGCCAGCGCATCGGCATCGCGCGCGCCCTGGCCATGGAGCCCGAGCTGCTGATCGCCGACGAGCCGGTCAGCGCGCTTGACGTTTCGGTGCAGGCCCAGGTTCTGCAGCTGCTGGCCGATCTGCGCGCGCGGCTTGGCCTGACGATGCTGTTCATCACGCACGACCTGCGGGTGGCGGCGCAAGTGTGCGACCGGGTCGCCGTGATGCAGGGCGGCGCGATCGTGGAGCAGGGTGCGACCGGCGCCGTGTTCAGCGCGCCAACCCACGGCTACACCCGCGCCCTGCTGGACAGTATCCCGGGCAAGAACTGGCAGCCTGCGCGCTAGGCTCGCCGCCCGGGCGCCGGTTCACCTGCGCCGCCCCTGATCGCGCCATGAGCCTTCATGCTTTTGAGATAGATCGACGCAAGGCGCCATGCCCCTTTGCCATGATCGAGGATGACATGAGGCCAGCAGGAAGCCGCCGGGGTCGCCGCGACCTGTTGCCCACGCCATCACTGCAGCTTCGCGAAAGGGGTGACGCGCCATGAATGCCATCGAGATGCCCTCACCATCCGCCGCCGCGATGTCCGAAACCACGCGGCTGGACATGATCGCTCCGGTGCAGGCGTTCACGGAACGATCCGCCGCCTACCAGGCCCAGGCCGAGCTGCTGGTGCAGGCCATGACCCGCAACGCCGCGCATGTCGTCAGCCAGCATGGCGCCCGCCAGCAGGCCAGCCTGCAGGCCTTCACCGCCGCGTTGCGCGCCATGCAGGCCATGCCCGGCGCCACGGAGGCAACCCGGCTCTGGCTCGACTACCTGCACGACCGCGCGCAGCGCTTCGCCCTGACCATGGACACGCTGCGCGAACGTGGCGACATCTTCGTCGCGCATGAGAAGGCCGGCTGCCCGCCGGTGCTGATCTACGAGTACGACATCGTGCAGGACGCGGCGACCTTCCCGCGGCCCTGCAACTACATGCTGCTGCGCATCAAGCCGCCCGCCGAGGTCACGATCGACCCCGCCAAGCGGCCCTACATCATCATCGACCCGCGCGCCGGCCACGGCGCCGGCATTGGCGGCTTCAAGACCGACAGCCAGGTGGGCGTGGCCCTGGCGGCCGGCCACCCGGTGTATTTCGTGGCCTTCCGCCGCGACCCCCTGCCCGGCCAGACCATCGCCGACGTGACCCGCGCCGAGGCCGAGTTCGTGCGCGAGGTGACGCGCCTGCACCCGAAGGCGCCCAAGCCCTGCGTCATCGGCAACTGCCAGGGCGGCTGGGCCACGCTGCTGCTGGCCGCCACCAACCCCGACCTGACCGGCCCGATCGTGCTGAACGGCGCCCCGGTTGAACCCTGGGAAGGCGAGGTCGGCAGCAACCCGATGCGCTACACCGCCGGGCTGAAGGGCGGCACCTGGCAGGCGATGTTCCTGTCCGACCTGGGCGGCGGCGTGTTCGACGGCGCCCATCTGGTGATGAACTTCGAGAACCTGAACCCCGGCCGCAGCTTCTTCAGCAAATACTACGACCTGTTCGCCAGGATCGACCACGAGAAGGACCGCTTCCTGGAATTCGAGCGCTGGTGGGGCGGCTTCTTCCGCCTGAACGAGGCGGAGATCCACTGGATCGTCGAACAGCTTTTCGTCGGCAACCGGCTGGTGCGCAACACCGCGCAGCTGGAACCCGGGCGCGTGGTCGACATCAAGAACGTGCGCGCCCCGATCATCGTGTTCGCCAGCCGCGGCGACAACATCACGCCGCCGCAGCAGGCGCTGAACTGGATCGCGCACAGCTACGCCGACGTGCAGGAGATCCGCATCCGCGGCCAGCGCATCATCTACATGCTGCACGAGGAGGTCGGGCATCTTGGCATCTTCGTTTCCGCCAAGATCGCGCAGAAGGAACACACCGAGATGGCCTCGGTGATGGGGATGATCGAGGCCCTTGCGCCGGGCCTTTACGAAATGCGGATCGAGGCGGCCTCGGGCGAGGGGCAGGACCGGCGCTTCACCGTGAGCTTCGAGGAGCGCAGCCTTAGCGACCTGACCGGTGGCGCGGATCACCAGCACGACGAGCGGCCCTTCGCGGCGGTCGCCCGCCTGTCCGAGGCGCAGGCGGAGCTGTACGACGTCGCGGTGCGCCCCTGGGTGCAGGCGATGGTGCCGCCAGCCATGGCGGAGCTGGGACGCATCATGCACCCGCTGCGCGCGCAGCGCTCGATGATGTCCAGCGCCAACCCCTTCATGCTGGCATGGAAGGCCATGGCCGCGCAGGCCATGGCATCGCGCAAGGCGGCATCGCCCGACAACCCCTTCGTCGCGCTGGAGACCGCCGGCGCCCGCATGGTCGAGCAGGCCTTCGACCTGGCGCGCGACCTGCGCGACATGCGCCAGGAGATCAGCTTCTTCAGCCTCTGGGCCTCGCCGGCGGCCCAGCATTACGGCCGCAGCCACGCCACCGGCCGCACCCTGAAAAGCATGCACGAGCTGCAAGGCCTGCCCGAGGCCCAGATGGCGCTGGCGCGCATCGCGCAGGGCGGCTTCGTCGAGGCGGTGATCCGCATGCTGGTGATGCTGGCCGAAAGCCGCGGCGGCGTGCGGCGCGACCGCCTGGACCGCTCGGCCCAGGTGCTGACCACCGACCAGCCCTTCGCCGCCCTGACCCTGGAACAGCGCACGCTCGTGATCCGCGAGCAGACGCTGGTGGTGACGCTGGCGCCCAAGGCCGCCATGGCCGCCCTGCCCGAGCTGCTGAAGACCCGCGAGGAGCGCGAGCTGGCGCTGAAGGTGGTGCGCTACATCCCCGGCCGCATCAGCGACATGGCACCCCACACCTTCGAGACACTGCGCCAGTTCGCCGATGTGCTGGACCTGCCGCCGATCACCGATGACATCCTGGAGGACCCGCTGGCCACGCACACCCCGCCGCGGCCCAGCGCGCCGGTCGAGACCGCCCGCACCGAACCCAGGCCCGGCCGTGCCGCGCGCCGCACCGCCGAGGAGGCCGAGGCATGAGCCAGGTCCGCAACGCCATCGTCACCGGCTCGACCAGCGGCATCGGGCTCGGCATCGCCCGCGCCTTCGCCGAGGCCGGCATGGGCGTGATGCTGAACGGCTTCGGCGACCCGGCGGCGATCGAGGAAACCCGCGCCGGCCTGGCCGCCTGCGGCGCCAAGGTGCTGTACCACGGCGCCGACATGTCGAAGCCCGACGAGATCGCCGCCCTGGTCGAGGCCAGCCGCGCCGCCTTCGGCCAGGTCGACATCATCGTCAACAACGCGGGCATCCAGACCGTGGCGCCGATCGAGGATTTCCCGGTCGATCGCTACGACCTGATCATGGCCATCAACATGTCGTCGGCCTGGCACCTGACGCGCCAGACCTTCGCGGCGATGAAGGCGCAGCGCTGGGGCCGGGTGATCAACGTGGCCTCGGCGCATGGCCTGGTCGCCTCGCCGTTCAAGTCGGCCTACGTGATGGCGAAGCACGCCGTGGTCGGCCTGACCAAAACGGTGGCCCTGGAAGGCGCCGAGCACGGCGTGACCTGCAACGCGATCTGCCCCGGCTACGTGCTGACGCCCCTGGTCGAAAAGCAGATCCCCGAGACCGCGAAGGCCCGCGGCATCACCGAGGAAGCGGTGGTGCGCGACGTGCTGCTGGCCAGCCAGCCCACCCGCCAGTTCGTCACGGTCGAGCAGGTGGGCGCGCTGGCGCTTTTCCTGGCCTCCGACGCGGCCGCCCAGATCACCGGCGCGGCCCTGCCCATCGACGGGGGCTGGACCGCGCACTGATCGGGCCGCCGGCGGCTTAGTAGCGATCCGGCACGTACAGCTCCGACGGCAGGGTACGCCGCTCGTAGTTGGGGTCGAACACGCGCTCGGGCAGGTGGATCGGCTCGTGCGGCACCTCGCCATACGGAATGCGCGACAGCAGGTGCGCGATGCAGTTCAGCCGCGCGCGCTTCTTGTCGTTGCCTTCCACGATGCTCCACGGCGCCTCGGGAATGTTCGTGCGTTCGAACATCGCCTCCTTCGCCTTGGTGTACTGCTCCCACCGCACGCGCGACTGCAGGTCCATCGGCGAAAGCTTCCACTGCTTGATCGGGTCGTGGATGCGCATCAGGAAGCGCAGCTGCTGCTCCTGGTCGGTGATGGAGAACCAGTACTTCACCAGGATCACGCCCGAGCGCACCAGCATCCGCTCGAACTCCGGCACGTCGCGGAAGAAGTCCTCCACCTGCGCCTCGTTGGCGAAACCCATCACGCGCTCCACCCCGGCGCGGTTGTACCAGCTGCGGTCGAACAGCACGATCTCGCCGGCCGCGGGCAAATGCTGCACGTAGCGCTGGAAATACCACTGCGTCTTCTCGCGGTCCGTCGGCGCGGGCAGCGCCACCGCCCGGCAGGTGCGCGGGTTGACGCGCTGGGTGATGCGCTTGATCACGCCACCCTTGCCGGCGCTGTCGCGGCCTTCGAACAGCACCACCAGCTTCAGGCCCTTGTGGCTCACCCAGTCCTGCAGCTTCACCAGCTCGCTCTGCAGGCGCAGCAGCTCGCGGAAGTAAAGGTTGCGGTCCAGCGTGCTCTTGCGGTGCGTCTCCAGCAGCGCGCGCAGCTCGGCGGGCACGCGGCTGTCGTCGATCTCCTGTTCCAGCTCCTCGTCGAAATCGTCCTCCAGCTCCAGCTCCATCCATGAGCGCTTCGGGTCGGTCTCGGTCGGCTTGGGCATGGCGGTCAAACTCCTTGTTGCTTGCGTGTCGGCCAGGGTCCCGCCTGGCCTGGCGACCGCTGCGCGGCCGCGTTCCTGGGCGCGCGGACGCGCGTCAGCAGAACTTCTTCTCCACATCGGTCGAGGACCTGACCCCGACCGCATCCCAGTGCTCCTGCAGGAAGGCCTCGGCCCGCGCCGAACCCAGCGCGAACAGGTGGTCCAGGAACTCCCGGTCGGCGTTCAGCTTGGAGGCGGGATCGAACGCCGCCAGCTCGGCCTCGGCGTCGATCGTGTGGATGAACAGCCGCAGGTAGCGCTCGCCGCTGAGGTCGCCGCGGTCGATCAGCTCGGTGACGAAGCGGATCATCCGCATCTCGCGCATCAGCGACGAGTTGAAGGCCAGCGTGTTGATGCGGTCCATGATGCTGCGCATGTCGCGCGGCACGTCGGGGATGTTGATCGGGTTCAGCTGCACGATGACGATGTCCTGGCTGCCGCCCATGTAGATCAGCGGGAAGATCGGCGGGTTGCCCGAAAACCCGCCATCCCAGTAGTGCTGCCCGTCCACCTCCACCGCCTGGAACAGCTGCGGCAGGCAGGCCGAGGCCATGACCGAGGCCGCGCTCAGCTCGCGGCGTTCGAACACCCGCAGCCGGCCGTTCAGCACGTTGGTGGCGCACACGAAGGCGGCCGGGCCCGGCGCCGCGCGCAGCCGCGCGAAATCGACCACCTCCTCCAGCAGCTCTCGCAGCGGGTTGCGGTTCAGCGGGTTGATCTGGTAC
>VYLE01001018.1_pt1 | contig 10132 bp, 11 predicted proteins | sample 5114391 | NCBI WGS metagenome assembly VYLE01 (sample SAMN12291771, study PRJNA351875) | freshwater metagenome | isolation source: freshwater lake | place: USA: Michigan, Kent Lake | collected 2013-08-15
TGCGCTTCGATCGCAACGACAACGATTTCGTCACGCGCACCCGCAACGTCTTCCTCACCCCCGTGGCCCCGACCTTCTTCGAGGATCAGGCCCAGGATGGCGGTCAGGACACCATCGGTTTCACCAGCGCCTATACCCGGCCCTGGGACAGCGGGGCCAAGCTGCGCGCCGGCTATGAGCTGAACATCCAACGCCCCGATCAGGAGAACACCCTGCGCCGTGGCCCCTCCCAGGGCGCCCTGGCCATCGTGCCGGGTCTGTCGAACCGGTTCGAGGCCGAGCAAACGGTTCACGCCCTGTACGCCACCTACGAACGTCCGTTCGGAGAGAAGTTCTCGGGCCAGCTGGGCCTGCGGCTGGAACAGGCCAACATCGACATCTCGGACCTGACCAACGCCGTCAACGCCTCGCAGGACTACTTCCGCGCCTATCCGACGGCTCACCTTCAGTACAAGCTGACGGAAACCCAGACGCTGCGCGCCAGCTACTCGCGACGCATCCAGCGCCCGCAGCCGACGCAGCTGAACCCCTTCGTCTCCTACGGCGATCCCCAGAACCTGCGTTCGGGCAATCCCGACCTGGAGCCGCAGGAGACCGACAGCTTCGAAGCCATGTGGCAGCTGCGCCAGGGCCAGAACTTCTACCAGGTGACCGGCTACTACCGCGACACCACCGGCGCCTTCACCGATGTGGCCACCGATCTCGGGAACGGCGTCTTCCTGACCCGCCCGGAAAACGTCGGCGCCCGGACGGACCTGGGCGTGGAGGTCACCGCCAGCGGACGGCTGCATCCCACCCTGCGCTACAACGCCAGCATCAACGCCTTCCGCCAGGAAATCGACGCGCGCGGCATCCCGGGCGGCCGGGACCGCGAAGGCGATCTGGTCAGCGGTCGGCTCAGCCTGAACTGGCAGCCGACGCCGCAGGACTTCGTCCAGCTCTCGGGCTTCTGGCAGGGCGACCAGCTGCTCGCCCAGGGCGTCCGCGAGAGCGGCGGCATGCTCAACATCGGCTATCGCAGAAAGCTCTCGGATCAGGTGTCCTTCCAGTTCACCGGACGCGACATCCTGAACTCCTTCGGCGGCGCGACGGTCTACGACACCCCCCTGTTCCGAGAACGCACCGAGCAGGACATCAGGCTGCGGGCCTTCTACATCGGACTGACATGGACCCTCGGCAGCGGACAGCGCCGCCAGCCCGAGCAGTTCGACTTCTCGAGCGGCCCGACCGGAGGCTGATCCGGCCGCGGGGCGCCCCTTGTGTGACCCGGCCGCCACACCCAACTGACCAGCATCGGTCCGGCGCGTCGCTTGATTCAGAGGGCGCGTCGGACCGCCTCAAGTAGCGCTTGGCGCGACAGGCCGAGTAGCGCTTGGCGCGACAGGCCGAGCGATACGTCCGCTGTTCACACGGGGATACGCCTTGAATCTCGATCTCTATTCCGACCGCGCCAAACAGGCCGTCCAGTCGGCCCAGACCCTGGCGCTGGCCAGAAAGCACCAGCAGTTCGCGCCCGAGCACCTGCTCAAGGTTCTGCTCGAGGAACGCGACGGTCTGGCCCGCAACCTCATCACCGCCGCCGGGGGCGATCCCGCCAAGGCCGACGCGGCCGCCGAAGCCCTGCTGAAGAAGCGGCCCCAGGTCGAGGGCGGGTCGGGCCAGCTGTATCTCGACGGCGCCACCGCCCGCGTCTTCGCCAAGGCCGAGGAGGCGGCGAAGAAGAGCGGCGACGCCTTCGTCACCACCGAACGCCTGCTGTCCGCCATCGCGCGCGAGGGCGGCCCGGCCGGCGAGGCCCTGAAATCCGCCGGCGTCACGGCCGACAAGCTGGACGCCGCCGTCGCCGACGTCCGCAAGGGCAAGACGGCCGACTCGGCCGGGGCGGAAGACGCCTATGACGCCCTGAAACGCTACGCCCGCGACCTGACCCAGGCGGCGCGGGATCAAAAGATCGACCCCGTCATCGGCCGCGACGAGGAGATCCGCCGCACCATCCAGGTCCTCGCCCGCCGCACCAAGAACAACCCCGTCCTGATCGGCGAGCCGGGCGTCGGCAAGACCGCCATCGTCGAGGGCCTGGCCAAGCGCATCGTCGACGGCGACGTGCCCGAGAGCCTGAAGGACAAGACCGTCATGGCGCTCGACATGGGCGCCCTGATCGCCGGGGCGAAGTATCGCGGCGAGTTCGAGGAGCGGCTGAAGGCCGTGCTGGGCGAGGTCACGGCCGCCGAGGGCCAGATCATCCTCTTCATCGACGAGATGCACACCTTGGTCGGCGCCGGAAAGACCGACGGCGCCATGGACGCCTCCAACCTGCTCAAGCCCGCGCTCGCACGCGGCGAGCTGCACTGCGTCGGCGCCACGACGCTGGACGAGTACCGAAAGCACGTCGAGAAGGACGCGGCTCTGGCCCGCCGCTTCCAGCCCGTCTTCGTGTCGGAGCCGACGGTGGAGGACACCGTCTCCATCCTGCGCGGCCTGAAGGAGAAGTACGAGGTCCACCACGGGGTGCGCATCTCGGACTCGGCCATCGTCGCCGCCGCCACCCTGTCGAACCGCTACATCACCGACCGCTTCCTGCCCGACAAGGCCATCGACCTGATCGACGAGGCCGGGTCGCGCGTGCGCATGGCCGTCGATTCCAAGCCCGAGGCGCTCGACGAGATCGACCGCCGCCTGGTCCAGCTCAAGATCGAGCGCGAAGCCCTGGTCAAGGAGACCGACGCCGCCTCCAAGCAGCGCCTGTCGACGCTGGAGGACGAGATCGCCGACCTCGAAGGCCAGTCCGAGGACCTGACCGCCCAGTGGAAGGCCGAGAAGGAAAAGGTCGGCCAGGGCGCCCAGCTGCGCGAAACGCTGGACCGCCTGCGCGCCGAGCTGGCCAGCGCCCAGAGGAACGGCGACCTCGCTCGCGCCTCCGAGATCGCCTACGGCCAGATCCCGCAGATCGAGAAGCAACTGGCCGAGGCCGAGAGCGCCGAGGCGGCCGCCGCCTCCCTCACGCCCGAGGTCGTCGACGCCGAACAGATCGCCCAGGTCGTCAGTCGCTGGACCGGCGTGCCCGTCGACAAGATGCTGGAGGGCGAGCGCGAGAAGCTGCTCAAGATGGAGGACGCCCTGCGTGGCCGCGTGGTCGGTCAGGACGCGGCGCTGGCCGCCGTCGCAGACGCGGTTCGCCGCGCGCGCGCGGGCCTGAACGACCCCAACCGTCCGCTCGGCTCCTTCCTGTTCCTCGGCCCCACCGGCGTGGGCAAGACCGAGCTGACCAAGGCTCTGGCCGCCTTCCTGTTCGACGACGACCAGGCCATCACCCGCATCGACATGAGCGAGTACATGGAGAAGCACTCGGTCAGCCGCCTGATCGGCGCCCCTCCGGGCTATGTCGGCTATGACGAGGGCGGGGCCCTGACCGAGGCCGTGCGCCGGCGCCCCTATCAGGTCGTCCTGTTCGACGAGGTCGAAAAGGCCCACCCCGACGTCTTCAACGTTTTGCTCCAGGTGCTGGACGACGGCCGCCTGACGGACGGTCAGGGCCGGGTGGTCGACTTCAAGAACACCCTGATCATCATGACCTCCAACCTCGGCTCGGCGGCGCTCGCCGATCAGGGGGAAGGCGAAGACGTCGAGGCCGTGCGCCCCTTCGTCATGGAGGCCGTCCGCGCCCACTTCCGGCCCGAGTTCCTGAACCGCATCGACGAGATCATCCTGTTCCGGCGCCTCGGCCGCGACCAGATGGCCGGCATCGTCCGCATCCAGCTGGCGCGCCTGGAAAAGCTGATGGCCGACCGGCGGCTCACGCTCGCTTTGGACGACAGCGCCTCGGCCTGGCTCGCCGACAAGGGCTACGACCCCGTCTACGGGGCGCGCCCGCTGAAGCGCGTCATCCAGAAGGAGCTGGTGGATCCGATGGCGAAGAAGTTGCTGGCCGGGGAGATGGAGGACGGTAGCGTGATCGCCGTGTCAGCGGGGGCGGACGGGCTGGAGATCGGGAAGGCGCGGGTGCATTAGACGAGGGAAGGCCGAGCCACGTCTTGTTCAGCAAACTCTGAAGCGAGCAGATAAAGAAACTGCGTCGGTTGGCCAGAGATGAACTCCTCCACCCTCGCTCCAAATCGTCCATCAACTATCGTGCTGAAGTGGTGCGGCCTGTAGCGCGTGATGGAACCTAGGTAGTACGTGATGGCATAGATGGAGGCGAGTTGGGGAAGGCGTGAGGGCAGCTCGGCGGGTGGTGATAGGTAGACGTAGAAACGTCGAAACGGTTCGCTACTTCCGACCGTCGCCCACAGGTGTGGCTTCATGGTGTTTGCTGCCGCAGCGAGCCGGTCAGCGGGACGATCTGGGTAACCAGTAGGGGTAGTCTGTTCAGCGATCGCAAATCCTGCGACCCGCGGGGCCACCCAGCGAAAGTCCCGGTCCAGACCACTCTCAGCAAGCAGTCGCCGTTGGGTCAGGTTAAGGCGGGTCAGGTCGTCCATACGAAAGACGGCTTCTGTCCATAGCCTTCGACTTGCAGCATCGTGCTTGTAGTGAATCTCGGACACCGAGATGAACCGTTCTCGTTGAGCAGCGGAATCGGCCCAAAGGCGATGTCCTGGAACGATCTGAGGCAGCAGGTGGTTTATCGGAAGTTGGCGAGCCCCGGTTAGGCGCGGCGACCTCAGCGCCGCGAGGAGTTCGTCAAAGATGTTGATTTGATTGCCGCTGGGGTAGGCGTCAAGATATGCATCCTCCAACTCAACTCCATTTGGTGGTAGTTGCTCAGACAACCCATGTCTTGCCTTATCAAAGGTAACCCTCTGACCTATCGTTAGGCAATACGCCTTAATGAGGTTGAGAAAGCAGTAGTACATCTGGAGTGGTCTAGCTGCCATTGTCTCGGAATTCTGGCACGAGTCATAAAAATCATGAGCCTGCCTCAGACAAGCGAGAGCCTCTGACAGTGCAGCAGCTGGGCAGCGGTGCTGGACAGAACTACGGATCAGTGACCAAGGATCGCGCGCGAAGATTATTGACTGCAGACCAAAGCGGCGATTGTTCCGATAGGTCGGCCAAAACGAATAGGGCACGTGCCTACCCTTAACGGCAACGTGCGTGCCTACGCGAATGGGAGGGCGAGGCATCCCTAGCCTTCGCCCTTCCCGCTCTCTAGCTCCGCGATCCTGGCGCCGATTTGGTTCTCGAACTTGTAGATGTCCGTCAGGTCGCCCAGCAGGTGTCGCTCCTCATCCTTGGCCTTAAAGGTACCAAGGTATTTCGTGGTAATCCCGTTGAAGTGCAGCCGCGCCAAGGTCCGCCGGTTGTTGTCGTCCAGCAGGATCGCGCAGTAAGATTTCGCGTCCCGCATGATGATCCGTTTCGGATCGACATGGCGTGACGCGATGGCCTGGATGATGTGAAAGCCCGCAATTTCCTCTGCAGTCGTGGAAATGCCGATGTCTTCGACGTCGGGGGCTCTGCCCGCATCGTCATCGGCCTTGGGCGAAGAAGCGTTTAGCGCCGACGAAAGACGGTCGTTCACCAAATCTCGAACCAGCGATGCGATCGAGGCGACGACGAGCTTTCCAAAGTTATCCTTCACTGCGGACGTGACACGCCCGTCGTGCACTCGCTTCGCAAGGAGACTCACGAACTCGTCGGATGGCTCAGCGAACTCACGTTCCAGCTCTTTGCGGATCAGGGACTGAAGCTTGAGATTCCCGGCTTCCTTCACGATGCGTTCGATATCGAAGGTCCCCTTTGAGAAGGCCTCTATAGTCTTCACGTCGCCCGTTTTCAGCGCGGCCATCGAGAAGGTGAAAAATGGTTTGTCGTCCATCTTGTTCGGCCGTTCGACGTCCGAATAGAACTGGTAGATGACACCATTGGTCAGGATCGCCAGCCGCGCATCCGTCACGCTGAAGTATCGAAATAGCTGGCCGGCGTGGTTGATGCCGAGCTCAACCGAAGCTGGCTTGCACTCGACTAGAATGTTGACCTTGCCGTCCTTACAGATAGCGTAGTCCACCTTCTCGCCCTTCTTGGTGCCGACGTCGGCGCAGAACTCTGGGATGACCTCTGCAGGGTTGAAGACGTCGTATCCGAGCGCCTGAAGAAACGGCATGACCAGCGCGTTCTTGGCTGCTTCTTCAGTCAGCAGGACTTCCCGGTGTTGCAACGTTCTCTGCTGGAGCTCCGCCAGCCGCGCCGCCAAATCCATGCAATCCTCCCCAGGTTTTGTGACCTTACCTTGTCGCGAACTGCCAAGCTCGTCTACTCGAGATTGCACCCTTCGCGCGGGACCGCCGAGGGTCGGTGACTCGCCCTGAGCGCCAGACTTGCCATCTTGCCCCCTACGCCGCCGCCTTCCGGGGCCTGCCCCCCTTCTGCCCATTCCGCCGCGACGCCTCCGCACGCTTCTCGCGGCGCGACCAGTCCATCGGCCCCAGGAAGCCCTCCAGGAGCCGCGCGATCGAGAAATCCGCATCCAGCCGGGGCACATGCAGGACCGTGCCCGCGCCCTCCAAGACCATCCCGGCCAGGTCCGCCTCGCTCGCGCCCTCCAGCCCATGGGCGTCGCGCGGGTCGAACATCAGCTCGATCCCGGTGTTCAGCCGGACCTTGATCCGGCGGGTCCGCTTGTCGAACCGCGCCTCCACCGCGCGCGGACCCGTCGTTCTGCGCCGCGCCTCGGCGAAGGCCGCTTCATCCGGCATGACGAACTCAGCCATGTATCTCGCTCCATCGTTCGCAGCACGCGCCGAGCCGATCGGCGATCTCTCGCCCCAGCTCGGCGATGTGCGCGTAGGTCCAGTCGCCGTGATAGTCCCAAAGCTCCACCGGCCCGTCCGGGCAGTTCAGCCTGAACCGAGCATCGCCGCCCTTGCCGACCACATGCACATGGGCCGGCGGATGGTCGTTGGAATAGACGGCCACCCGGTATCGCCTCCGGCTGGTGAAGACCGTCGCCATCCCGTGATCGTCTAGCAGATAACCTAAACCTCGTCTAGGTTTTCAGTCGCGGGTGCGTCTCGGCGTATCGATCCGCGACGTTCGACCCCTCTGGCGCCTCGTACACCCCCCAACCATCTCCCTGCCCATGTCCCGCTCCTCCGCCCTCTCGCGCGTGACGGACCGGCCCCGCGCCGGCGAGGGCGGCTGGCCGGGCTATCTGCTGGGCGCCCTGTTCGCCGCCGTGGCGGGGTGGCAGATCTCGAACGGCGGGCCCATCCCCTGGGCCCTGTCGATCCCGGCGCTGAACGAGGGCCGCTACGAGACCATCCTGACCCACATGGTCAGCCACGCCGGCCTGCCGCACCTGATCATGAATACCCTGGCGCTCTTGACCTTCAGCCCCATCGTGGTCCGGGCCATGAAGCGCGGCCGGGGCGGGGCGCCGATGATCGTGCGCTATCTGCTGTTCTTCGTGCTGGGCGGCCTGGCCTCGGCCGGGCTGTTTATCGCGCTCAACCTGGACCAGACCCTGCCCATGGTCGGCGCATCCGGGGCCATCTGCGCGCTCTGGGGCCTGCTCGCCCGCATCGACCCGGAAGGCGGGCCGGACAAGGCGCTGTGGTCGCCCCATGCGCTGCGGGTCACGCGCGACTTCGTCATCTCCAACGCCATCCTCGTTCTGCTGATCAACGGCCTGGCCGCCGCCGCCGGAGCCCAGGGCGGCATCGCCTGGGAGGGGCATCTGGGCGGCTATCTGTTCGGGATCCTGCTCGGCCCGCTGTTCCTGCCGCGCCGCCCGCCGCCCCCGCCGATGGGCCCGTGGGGGCCGCGCGTCTGAGGGTTACGTCCAGTTCTGACGCAGGGATCGGTTAGGATGAGGGCCGGATGACGTTTGGCCCAAGCCCGCAGCGATCGATGCGAACGGTCCGGACGACGCGAACCATCCGGACGATCCGGACGATCGGAACGCGTTCCGGCGCCCTACAGCAGGACGGCGAAGATCAGGCTGACGACGGCGATGTCGAAGACGCGGGCGGCGGCCGAGAGGGCGGAAGAGGCGAACATGGGCGAGGCTCGAACGGCGAAGGGACGGTCGCCCCCGTCCCTGCAAGCGCCGGGCCAGATCGCCCCGGATCGGCGGCTGCCGTCAGACCTCGGTCTTCTTCACCACCCCGGCGGGCGGGCGGCGGTCCTTCTCGCCGGAATACTCCGCCCCGAGGTAGGTCGAGCGCGCCTTGTCCAGCACGGGCGGCCCGCCCTTCAGGCCGCGCTTCTGGCCCGACTGGCCGATCAGATGGGCGGCGAAGGCGGCGGCGGGATCGAGCGGAGCCGTATCCGCGGCAGGATGTGCCGGTTCGATGGTCTCCTGCACCCGCACCGGGAGGGTCGAGGCCGGCGCGGACCCCTTGCCGCCTTGCGCAGCAGCCCGTCGGTCGGCGGCATCGCGTCGCTGGGCCTCGCGCCGATCACGCGGGCCGACCGGCGGGATGGGGCCGACCTCGCGCGTCATGGCCTAGCCCCCCCGCGAGGAGGCCAGCCGCTCGATCTGGGCCCGCATCTCGTCCATCCGGCGACGCATCTCGTCCAGCGCCGGATCGGCCTTGGCCTCCGACGGCGAGGCTGCCGCAGCCGGGGCCTCGGTGGTCCGCCCATAGGCGAAGCCGGGGAACATCTTCATGGCCTGTTCGAACATCGCCATGTTCTGCTTGGCGGCGGCCTCCATCATGCCGGCCCCCATCATGGCGCCGGGGACCGCGCCCACAGCCTTGGTCATCTGCTCGCGGAAGGTCTCCTGCTGGCGGGCGAAGTTGGCCAGCGACATCTCCAGATAGCTGGGCAACACCCCTTCCATCTGGCCGCCGTAGAAGCCGATCAGCTGGCGCAGGAACTGGACGGGCAGCAGGGCCTGGCCCCGGCTCTCTTCCTCGAAGATGATCTGGGTCAGGATCTGACGCGTCAGCTCCTCGTTGGTCTTGGCGTCGTAGACGACGAAATCGGTCCCATCGCGCACCATCCGCGCCAGGTCGTCGAGCGTGACGTAGGCCGAGCTGGCGGTGTTGTAGAGGCGGCGGTTGGCGTATTTCTTGATGACGACGGCTTCGCCGTCCTTCGCCTTGCCGTTGGTCTGGTGGGTGTCGGCCACGGGCGCTTCCTCGCTACTATGCCGGGGTTATCCCGCAGTGCGGGACCGCGCGCCAGTGCCCATGACGGTTTCTTGTCAGGCCAGGTTCGGCGCCAGCACAACGCCCACCAGCACGGCGGCCCGATGAAGAAGAAGACGCCCGCCGTGTAGATCAGCCCGCCGAGCACGAGCAGGCCCAGCGCGATGGGGTGGACCGTGTCGATCATGGGCTTGAGCGCGATCACGGCGATCCAGCCGAACACCACATAGACCCCGCTCCAGAAGGCGTCGGAGATGCGCGGCAAAACAAGCTTGGCCGCCACGCCGGCGAAGGCGATAGCCCAGACCACGAGCGTGAAGCCGATCGCCCACCAGCCCTCGAACCGCTGCGTCGTGAAGGGGGTGTAGCTGCCGGCGATCATCAGGAAGATCGCCGCCTCGTCCAGCCGACGCAGCACCGGCCGCGCCGCGCAGGGCCGGGTCAGGTTGTAGACCGTCGAGGCCGCCAGCATGGCCACCAGACACAGGGCGTAGATGGCGGTCGCCATGACCACGCCCACTCCGCCGTTCAGCGCCGACAGCACCGCCAGAACGATCCCGCCGACGGCCGCCAGCGTCAGGCCCACGGTGTGGACCACCAGATCGGCGGTGTGCTCGGCGGGCGACTGGTAATGCTCCTCCAGATCGATCTGATCGGGAGTGCAGAGGCGGCGGACGTGGCTTCGGATCGCTTCCAGCATGGTCGCTTCAACCCGGCGGTTCTGCCTGTCGTTCCCTGCATATTGGGCGAAGACGATGACTTTCACCTGAACGGCGGCGCTGGTGGTGACGAAAGCGGCGCGATGCGGCAGAAACGCCACGCAAACTTGTCGATCCCCTAACGGCCTCCCCGCCCGGCAAGCGCCCAGCAAGGACCTCTCCATGACCGACGTCGTCATCGTTTCCGCCGCCCGCACGCCCGTCGGTTCCTTCTTGGGGGCGCTGTCGTCGCTGCCCGCGTCGCAGCTCGGCAGCATCGCCATCCGGGCGGCGCTGGAGCGGGCCGGCGTCGATCCCGCCGACGTCGACGAGGTCATC
>VYLE01000927.1_pt1 | contig 10127 bp, 9 predicted proteins | sample 5114391 | NCBI WGS metagenome assembly VYLE01 (sample SAMN12291771, study PRJNA351875) | freshwater metagenome | isolation source: freshwater lake | place: USA: Michigan, Kent Lake | collected 2013-08-15
AGCCGGGAAGCGCGGGAAACAGGTGCGGGGAAACCCACGCGTCCACGTGGGAGATGGCACGCCCGGCCTCATCGAGGGGGGGGAACCACGCCTTCACGGACCGGTGGATGAAGATCAGGACGCGCTTGCGGTGCACGTTACCGGCACCGAGGGCGCTCCGGCTCAGGCGCCTCGAGGCAGAGGCGCGTCAGGGCGCCTGTGTTGGCAGTTCATACCGGCTGTTCGGTGGCACGAGCGCCTTGGTCGTCCAGCGAATGCCGCGGTGGTTGGTGATCGTGACGGCATCGAGCTGCCGATAGCGCGCATTGACCTGGTCCCACAGCGCATCGTTGCGCTCCTTGCCGTGCATCGAGATCAGGATCACCCCATCGTCGACCAGGAATGATTCGTAGCGCGCGAGACCAGCCATGAGATCATGCAAGTAGTAGATGCTTTCGTTGAAGACGATCACATCGAAGCGTTCGCTCGTCGTGAACTCGTTCATGTCACCGACAACGAAGCGTACGTGGTCGGTGACTTTGTGCTGTGCCTGCCGAATCGGCTCTTCGAAGTCGACTCCAAGGTATCGCCCGGCGGCACCGCGCAGCTGCTCCTGAAACACCCCTTCTCCGCAGCCGACATCCAGCACGGATCCGCCAGGCTTGAGATACGCCACGTAGCCGGCCAGCACGCAGTGGTGCGCGAGTTCGTCGAGGTTGCGAAGCCACTGCCATCCCCCCTCGGCGTACTCCCGGTTCCAGCGCCTTTCCTTGTCGACACCCAAGGCACGACGTACGCCCCGGGTCAATCGGGCAGCGAGGGGCAATGCCGAGGGATCCGAGTCGGCGGCGGGTGGAACGGCAGGAACCGGACGCGGCGGCGTGGTCATGAGGCGGGTCGTGAAGAGGGGAAAGACGGGAGGTGACGGGTGGCGACTAACTGACGGAGGGGGTGAGCATCAGCTTGCCCAGCTTGGCGAGCAGGAGCCACGGAGGCAACGGGCCTCCAACGCTCATCCGACCCAAACGAAATGCATTCGTTCGGCGACCGTTGGCCCAGCGCTTGAGGGTGCAGGCGCCGAGATAGCCAGCGGCCTGCGTCGCGTCGAGCACAGTGCGGTCGTGTGTCCCGAACGGGAACGCCACACTCGTGCACGCCGTCCCGAGCTGCTGCTCGAGGTCGTCCTTGGAGGACGCCAGCTCCTCCTGAAGCCGCGCTCCGTTCAGCCCGCGGACGCGTTGGTGGTGGCGCGTATGCGAGCCCACGTCGTGCCCGTTGGCGAGAAGCGTGCGCAGCGCTGCGGCATCGAGCTGGCGAGCCGGAGGCGCACCGGGATCCCACGTGTTGCGCTCCCCGAGGTATCCCGAGATGGCGTACACGGTGGCGGGCCAGCGATAGGTGGTCATCAGCGGCAGCGCCGTCGTCACCACACTCTCGTAAGCATCGTCGAACGTGATGGCGATCGGACGAGGCGGCAAGGTGTGGCGGCCCGCTTTCCATGCCAGCACGTCGTTCACCGTCACGCCGTGGAACCCCAGACGCGCGAGCGCGGCGAGGTGGGCCGCGAAGTGCGCCGGGCACACGAAGTTCGTGTCACCTGGCGAGTGGGGCGGTGGTTCCTCGATGCGATGGTAGCAGAGCATGGGAACCCTCATGCGCTGCACTCAGCCCACGGCATGCTGCGGTTGCTCGGATGACACCGTGGAGCACACGACCGAAGGCGGGGCCGCCGCGACCGGGTGGCCCGCGACCGGGTGGCCCGCGACCGGGTGGCCCGCGACCGGGTGCGCGGCGACACCCTTGCGCTGCGCGTCCCACACCAGCGCGTACTTGGTGAAACAGGCCCAGGCATGCACGGCACAGAAGAGGAAGCCACGCCATCCTTCACGCCACATGCTTTGCAGAAGGAAGGTTTTCACAAACCGCCACGCCGGATTGAGCACCAGGTGAGAGGGCCCGACGCGCGCACCGCGCCGGACCAGGTCGGCGGCGCCCCATTCGGCGTAGGTGCAACACTTCCGGAGCTGGTGGGCCAGATCCCGGTACGATTCGTGGTCGAGCCGGCCGTCCAGATCGCCGATCTCCCCACTGATGATGAGGCGCTCATGCACGAGATCGGCCGTCCAGCGGCAGCTCTGCCGATAGAGCCGGATGTGCCAATCCCGGCCCCATCCACCGCGGTTGTAGGGAGCCCCGAGGTAGCGATTCCGCAGTTGGATGCGGTAGCCGGCGTGGCTGGGAGCTGCCAGCGTGCGGATGATCGCATCGCGCAGCTCGGGAGACACCGCTTCGTCGGCATCAATGGAGAGCACCCACGGAAATCGCGCTCCGGCGATGCCGAGGTTCTTTTGGGCACCGATCGTTGGGCCACGTGACTCTATCACCCGTGCACCGTGGGCGCGGGCGATGTCCAGGGTGCCATCGGTGGAACCGGCGTCAACGACGATGACGTCAGCCGCCCACTGCACCGAGGCAAGGCATGCGGGAAGTCGATCCGCCTCGTTGAGGGTCGGAATGACGACGGAGAGGGGGGCGGACGCTTTCAAGCCAGGCAGCGATAAACGGGTTCGACGCGTACGTATTCCGATGTGACCCTTAGAGCATATGGCGGCCGTTCCCGCCACGGTACCCCCGTGCCAAATCCTTAACGTAGGGTTCGGTGGGTCTCGGGTATTCCGTATCGCTCGAACGGCGGATGGGCGTGCCGTGCCCGATCGCCTCCGTATCCCCGTCGCGGGGGTCCGCAGCGCCTGCCGCCGCCTCTTGGCGCGCACGAAGATCGACAGGCCAGTACCCGGCGTGCCGCCGTGTTGGCATGGGTGGCCGCGGACCCGACGACGAACGTGGAATCGCTCTCGCGTGAGTACCTCGAGAGCACGCCGAGGACCCACTGCTGCACCTTTGGCAGCGACCGCGGATTGCGAAGTGTACCTTGTGGTGGTGACTCCCCCATCGTCGGGCTTCCCCACCCTCCCCGCCATCCGCGCCGCCCGTCACCGGTTGGGTGACCGCGTCGAAACCACCGGCGTGCGTCGGTGGCGCGACGACCCGCTGCAGGCGCGCCTGGCGCCGGGCACCGACGTGTGGCTCAAGGAGGAGCTGTTCCAGCGCACGGGGAGCTTCAAGCCGCGCGGCGCACTCACCGTCATGATGAGCCTCACCCCCGAGCAGCTCGCGCGTGGCGTCACGGGCGTGTCGGCGGGCAATCACGCCATCTCGCTGGCCTACAGCGCGCGCCAACTGCACAGCACCGCCACGGTGGTGATGCCGCGCACGGCCAACCCGTACCGCATCATGTTGTGCGTGGAGCTGGGCGCCGAGGTGGTGCTGGTGGACAACGTACACGAGGCGTTCGAAACCGCGCGCGCGATCGAGCGCGACGAAGGGCGCACGTTCGTGCATCCCTACGAAGGGCCGCTCACCGCGCTCGGTACGGCCACGGTGGGGATGGAATTCATCGAGCAAACCCGCGCCAATGGCGTGGAGCTCGATGCCGTAGTGGTGGCCGCGGGCGGTGGTGGCCTCACGGGTGGCGTGGCGTGTGCGGTCAAACTGCTCGCGCCAGATACCAAGGTGTACGTGGTGGAACCGGAGGGGGCCGACACCATGCACCGCAGCTTCGCCGCCGGCGCCCCGCAATCCATAGACATGGTGCGCACCATCGCCGACTCACTCGGCGCCCCGCGCTGCGAACCGTACTCGTTTGCGCTCAATCAGGCGTATGTGGACGACGTGGTGCTGGTGAGCGACGACCAGATCCGCGACGCCATGCGGCTGCTCTATCGCAGCGCCAAGCTGGTCACCGAACCCGCCGGTGCCGCTTCGCTGGCCGCCGTGCTGGGGCCGCTGCGCGACCGGCTCGCCGGCCAGCAGGCGGGCGTGGTGGTGTGCGGCGGCAATGTGGACGCGGCGAGCTTCTGCGGGTATCTCGCGCTCGACGAGTGATGCTCGCCGCGTGAGGCGCGGAGAAGCGGAGGCGCCTCCCTTTCCTCCGCGCCTCCCTTTCCCCCGCGCCTCCCTTTCCTCCGCGCCTCCCTTTCCTCCGCGCCTCCCTCCCCCCCATGCGTAACGACCCCTGCCCCTGCGGCTCCGGCAAGAAGTTCAAGAAGTGCCACTGCGCCGCCATGCCCCCCGAGGTGGCCGCTCTTTCCACCGCGTCGCGCGCGGAGTGGCAGCGCGCCGAGCTGCTGCGGCAGCGGCAGAAGCGGGTGGGGCAGGATGTGCTCGACTGGGCCGTCAAGAAGCTGGGCCCCGAATGGACCGACGCCGCGCTCGACGCCTGGGGGCTGAGCCCCGAGGAAGCGCCGAGTGACCTCGAGGCCGACATCTACACCGGGTGGGCGATGTTTGCGTACGTGCCCCCCACGCTCGGCCGTCCGATTGCCGCCGCCTGGCTCGACGACGCCGGCGCCCGCCGTCCCGACGATGAGCGTTCCCTCGTGACGGCCGGGTTGGCCATGACGCTGGGCATCTGGGAGGTGGAGACGGTCGAGGCGGGGGTGGGCGCCACCCTCACCGACCAATTGACGGGGCGCACCCTGTTCGTGCATGAGCCCGATCTCACGCACGCCATCGCGCCCGCGGAGTACATTTGCGCCTACGTGCTGGAAGACGGCGGCGTGCTCGTGTTCAGCGGACTGCACGAGGACACGCTCATCCCCAGCGATGCCACGCCGTTCGTGGAGCAGTTGCGCGCCGACGCCGGCGGTGACGCCGGACTCGAGGCGCAGCGGCACGACCCGGTCTGGCAGGCGCGCGCGGTTCGGCAGTGGCACCTGCTGGCCGAGTCGCTGTACGCCGATCAAGCCGCCGATGGTGACGAGATGGACCCCGACTCCCCTCCCGAGGACCCGTGATGAATCGACGCGATTTCGTTGCCACCGGCTCCACCCTCGCCGCCGCGGCGGCTCTGCCGCACACGCTCCACGCCCTCCCCTCCACGGCCCCCATGTCCGACTCGACCGGCGCCATCACCGACCGCTCCGCCCGCGCCACCCGCAAGATCCTCATTGCCGGCGGCGGCTTCCGCACGAAGTTCATTGGCCTCATGGCGCAGCTCACCGGCAGGGCGCGACCGCGCATCCTGTATCTGCCCACCGCCAGCGCCGACAGCGAGCAGGGGATCATCAGCTTCTACCAGAGCTGCGCGCCGCTCAACGTGGAGCCGTTCGTGCAGCGCAGCTTCATTGCCAGCACCTCGCAGCTGCAGGACTGGGATGAAGTCCTGCTGAGTGCCGACGGCATCGTGGTGAGCGGCGGCAACACGCTCAATCAGCAGGCCATCTGGAAGGCGCAGGGGATCGACGTGATCCTGCGTCAGGCGTGGGACCGCGGCATCGTGCTGGGCGGCGCCAGCGCGGGCTCGCTCTGCTGGTTCGACGAGGGCACCACCGACTCGCGCCCCAAGGCGCTCTCCATCGTGACGTGCCTGGGCTTTCTCCCCGGCAGCCACTCGCCGCACTACGACGCCGAACCCGGGCGCCGCCCGCTCTACCAGAAGCTCATCGGCAACGGTGAGATGAAGCCGGGCTACGCGTGCGACAACGACGCGGGGCTCTACTTCGAGGAGACGGCGCTCAAGCGCGTCGTGTCGGCGCGCGCGGGCGCCAAGTGCTACTACGTGGACCGCGTGAACGGGCGCGCGACGGAGAAGGTGCTCGAGCCGGAACAGATTTGAGATGGGAGAGTTGAGGCGGAGCGGATGAGCGTTGAGCCTGGATAGCGGTGAGCATGAGGGTTCTCGCCGTGAGAGTTGAGGACGACGCTCAACTCTCACCGCTATCCGGGCTCAACTCTCACCATCTCCAACTGAACTCCGGCTCTGACCGCGCATCCCGCGCCGCTCACTCCACGCGAGCACGCGCTGCCGTCAGTCGCCGCCGCACCCTGACGAGCACCCCGATCCGCCGCCGTCGCCGCCGCTGCCCCCGTCCCCGCCGTCGCTCCCCCAGCTGTCGCCGCTACCGCCGCCGCTGAATCCGCCGCCGTTGAACTCGGGCATGTCCTGGTAGCCCGGGGTGTCCCCGTGTCCGTCGAAATGGAGATAGAGGGGCATGTCGCCGCCGTCGGCAATGTGGGCGGGGTGGGGCTCACGCGCGGCATCCTTCGCACGCGGGAACTTCGGCGTCCCCCAAAACTCCGCCGGCGGCGGCACACGACACTCCACCGCGTATCGCGCCAGCGTGGCGTCGTACTGCTGGGCGTACACCACCGGTTGCGCGTCGGAGGGCACGAGTTCGGGGTGATGATCGAAATCGCGCTGCAGGACATCGCGGCAGAATTCGCGATACGCCCTGGTGAACAGCACGTGCTCGTGCCACACGGTGTCGATCACCTTCGAGGGGGTCACGACCGTGTCGCCCGTCACGCCAAGAAACACGAACTTGCGGTATTCCTCGATGGCGCGCATGGCAAAGCGCGTGGACCACCCGTGCTTGCGCGCGATCTTGCTGGCAAAGGCGCGCGTGGACGCGTCCCCGCCGCCGAACACCTCGGCGACATGGTTCCAGAGGTCGGGGGGGACGAGATTCGTGAAGTGGTAGGCGCGAAGGCGCAGCCAGAGCTCCTTTTTCATGGCGCCGAATGTGCGCGCGTGGCCAGATCCCGGGAGGGGCGCCCCGGCGCGACCGTGTGGAGGCGCGGCCCCGGGGGGTGGCTGGCGCAAACGCCCTCTGGTCCGCCAAGTTGTGCGCGATGACTCTCGCCGCCCGCAGGCGTCCGGCCGTGCGGGGGGTGGTTCTCGATCGGTCGCTCGAGGAACTCCCCCTCTTCCGGCTCAGCGACAGTGCCGACGATGCGCCCGTCTCGTTCACCACCGAGAATGGCGGGCGTTGGCGTGTCATCCCCGCCCCCGGCGACCGGCTCCCCGGCACCTTCGATCAGGACGTGTACGTGGAGCTGCTGCACCGCTACCACGAGGGGGGATCGCCAGCTGATGGCGCCATCACCTTCACGCTGCACGCCTTCCTGCGCAGCATGGGGCGACGTGCCGACGGGCGGACCTACGAACAGCTGCGGGCCGCGCTCACCCGCCTCGAGCGTACCACCCTTGAGAGCACCGAGGGCGCCTATTGGTCGGCGCCGTCGGGCACGGCCGACCTCAGCTTCACCGTGCTCAGCACCGTGAGCGTGCAGCGGCGGCGGGTGGCCGACCGCGAGCAGCTGCACCTGTTCGGCAACCTGGCCGCCGGCGAGCCCGGCGACGCCCGCGTCACGCTCTCGGCCACCCTGCGCGCCAACCTCGCCGCCCGGCACGTGGTGACCCTGTCGGCCAGCCGGTACCATGCGCTGTCGAGCCCGGTGGCGCGCCGGCTGTACCGCATTCTCGAGGTGGCCCGTGCCGACGGCCGCCTCTCGTGGCGCGTCTCGCTGGAGCGGCTGGCCGAGCAGATGCCCCTGACCCAGCGCTACCCCAGCCACCTCCAGCGGGTGCTGCAGCCGGCGCACGAGATGCTGCTGTCGGCTGGGCTGGTGCGCGACATTGCCATTCGGCAGTACGACCGACAGTGGCACGTGGACTACGTGTTGGGATCGCGGCCGCGGGAAGAGGGATAGGCGGGGGCGTCGGGTCCGGTTGGTCGGACGGTCGGACGGTCGGACTGTCCGGATGTCGGAGGTCCGAGGTCGGATTGAATGCCCGATATCGGAGTCGGGACTGCTGTCGGAGGTCCGAGGTCGGAGGTGGTTTTCCGGGGTGCGTGAGGCCCCCGCCGGCGGTGGGGGCGACAGACCGTGGAGGGCAGCCGCTGGCCCGAACCCCGACCGCGGTGCACTGGCCCATGCACCTCCGACTTCCGATTTCCGACCCGGATCCGGATTCCGACCTCCGGCATCCAAACCGACATCGGACTATCGGAGGGTCCGGAGGGTCCGACCGCCCGATCCCCGATCTCCCGCGGAACGCCCGGGGTCCTGGCGCGTATGTCTTGCAGTACCTTTTCTGGTCCCCTTTTCGCGAGACCCGCATGACCCGTACCCGCAAGGCCGCACTGGCCAGCATCGTGCTCGTTCCCCTGCTCGCCTCGGGCTTCGCCCTGCAGGCGCGCTCCACGCGAGGCGGTGCCCAGCTCCTCGACCAGGTGTTGACCTTCGTGGCCCTGCGCTACGTGGACACGCTCGACGCCCAGCAGCTGTATGAGAAGGCTGCCCGGGGTCTCGTGAACGAGCTCAAGGATCCCTATACCGAGCTCTTCACCCCCAAGCAGCTCGAGGAGTTTTCGCGCAACACCAACGGTCGCTATGCCGGCATCGGCATGGAGATCGTGAAGGTGGGCGACTACGTCACGGTGAACAAAGTCTTCCCCGGCTCACCGGCCGAGCAGGGCGGCGTGCTGGAAGGGGACAAGGTTGCCGTGGTGGACACCACCAGCGCGCGCGGCTTCAACACGCAGCAGGTGCAGAACAAGCTGCTGGGGCCCATCGGCACGCCGGTCACCGTGCAGTTCCTGCGCGTGGGCGTGGCGCAGCCGGTCAAGCTGAGCTTCAAGCGTGCCGAGATCCACGTGCCCGCGGTGCGCTACAGCATGATGATCGACGAGCGCACCGGCTACATCCCGCTGGAGCGCTTCTCCGAGCAGACCACCGAGGACATCGCCAACGCGGTCATGGCGCTCAGCAAGCGCGGCGCGAAGGGGTTCATCATCGACCTGCGCGGCAACCCCGGGGGTATCCTCGAGGAAGCGTTCAGCATGTCCAACCTCTTCCTGCCGCGTGGCAAGGAGCTGCTCTCGGTGCGCGGCCGCGGCGAGTTCCAGAAGTTCGTGTCGCAGCAGGACCCGCTCGCTCCCGACGTGCCGCTCACGGTGCTGGTCGACGGCGGCTCGGCGTCGGCCTCGGAGATCGTGGCCGGCGCGCTGCAGGACTACGACCGCGCCCTCGTGCTGGGCACGACCAGCTTCGGCAAGGGGCTCGTGCAGAGCGTCTACAATCTCGACGGCGGCTACGCGCTCAAGATCACCACGGGCAAGTGGTACACGCCGAGTGGCCGCAGCATTCAGAAGGAGCGCAAGCTCAACGCCGACGGCCAGTTCCTTGAGGTGCTCCCCGACAGCATGGAGACCGACTCGGTGCGCAAGGCGCGCCCGGTGTACAAGAGCGCGGCAGGGCGCACGGTGTACGGCGGTGGCGCCATCACGCCGGACATCATCGTGCAGCCGGACACGCTGAGCACCGCCGAGCAGGCGCTGCGGCGCGCGCTGCTGCCGCACTACGCCAAGTACCAGGCGCACGCGGCGGCGGTGGCGGAGCTGCAGAAGGGGAAGGTGAAGCCCGACTTCGCGGTGGACCCGGCGTGGCGTGAGGAGGTGTACCGTCGCCTGCAGGCCGACACGGTGAAGATCGACAAGGCCGTGTGGGACGCCGGCTCCAGCGATATCGACCGGTTCCTCGAGGATCGTGTGGCGAAGATTGCCTTCGGTGACACGCTCGTGCGCCGCCGCAACTTGAAGGACGACAACCAGCTGCGCCGCGCCATGGAGATCATGCGCAAGGGCACAACGCAGAAGGATCTGTTCACCGTGGCCGCGTCGGAGCCGGCGAGCAAGCCCGGGGTGGCGCGTCGCAACTGACCTGGGGTCAGGGTGACCTGGGTGACCTGGGGTCAGAGCTGGGGTCAGAGCTGGGGTCAGAGCTGGGGTCAGAGCTGGGGTCAGAGCTGGGGTCAGAGCTGGGGTCAGAGCACTGCTCTGACCCCAGCTGACGGCTGACACTGACCCCAACTGACCAACGACACTCCCCCGCGCCTCCCCGCTCCGCAGCCCCCCGCCTACCCCAGCGGCAGCCGGTCCCGGTACGTGCGCATGACCGGCAAGGTGGCCTCGGTGGTCAGGCGCAGCTCGTACTCCCCCGACCCCAACTGCACCAGTTCGCGCACGCGGTCCAGCGGTACCACGAACGACCGGTGCACACGCACGAAGCGCCGCGCGTCCAGGCTCTTTTCGAGCTTCTGCATGGTCATGCGCACGAGATGCTGCTCGCGCCCCACGTGCAGCCGCACGTAGTTGCCATCCGCTTCGAACCAGTCGATCTCCTCCAGCTTCACGAAGCGCGTGCGACGCCCCACGGTCACGGCGAAGTGCGCCAGCGGCGCGGTCGCCTCGAGGCCGCCCCCCATGCTGCCGCCGGCCAGCCCGCGCACGAGACGCGCCAGC
>VYLE01000930.1_pt1 | contig 10106 bp, 6 predicted proteins | sample 5114391 | NCBI WGS metagenome assembly VYLE01 (sample SAMN12291771, study PRJNA351875) | freshwater metagenome | isolation source: freshwater lake | place: USA: Michigan, Kent Lake | collected 2013-08-15
CTGGCAGCGCCTGAGGCTGCCTGCGAACGCCGCGCCACCGGCCGTCCCCACGATGAGGTCGCCAGTCACGTGGAGCAGCGGCTCGTCAAGCCCCTCCCCGAGGCCGCGCCAGGGGCAACGGCACGGCGCCGCAGCGGGGAAACGGGGTCCTGGGCGGCGCTCCCCATCCCGCCCAGCCCCACCACGATCCCATCGAACGGCCTCGGCGTCGTTTCCCTCTGACGGTGGGAGGAACGTTCATCGATCGGCGGCGTGAATTTCAGGGCCTCCCTGCTTGCCGTTGCGTGGTCCCTGAGCCATGCTAGCGATTGCCAGCTTATCCCTCCCCAGGAGCATCGCCACATGGCAGTGACCAACGTCAACGACCCGCAGTACTACCACAAGGTCGTCGATTGCCAATGGGCCTGTCCGGCCCACACCAACGTGCCCGGCTACATCCGCCTCATCGCGCAGGGGCGGTACACCGAGAGCTATCTCCTCAATCGCGAGTCTAACGTGTTTCCCGGCATTCTGGGACGCGTGTGCGACCGCCCGTGTGAACCGGCCTGTCGCCGGAGCCGCGTGGAGGAGAAGCCGGTGGCGATCTGCCGCCTCAAGCGCGTGGCCGCCGATCACCGCGACGACATCACTCCGTTCCTCCCCAAGGCACCGGAGGTGAAGAACGGCAAGCGGGTGGCGCTCATCGGGGCGGGCCCCGCGTCGCTGACGGTGGCCAACGATCTGCTGCCGCTGGGGTACCACGTCACGATCTTCGAGAGAAACGTGACGCCTGGCGGCCTCATGCGCATCAACATCCCGTCGTTCCGGCTCCCCGCGAACGTGCTCGATGAGGAGTGCGGCTACATCATCGACATGGGCGCGGACATGCGCTACGGCACGCCGGTGACGAGCCTGCAGGCGCTGCTGGACGAGGGGTACGACGCTGTGTTCGTGGGATCGGGCGCCCCCAAGGGGAAGGAACTCGACATTCCCGGGCGCTGGGAGGCGCCGTCGCAGGTGCACATCGGCATCGACTTCCTGGCCAACGTGCACTTCAAGCACATCGAGCAGATGGGCCCGCGGGTGATCATCATTGGCGTGGGCAACACGGCCATGGACTGCTGCCGCACCTCCAAGCGGCTCGGTGCCACCGACGTGAAGGTGGTGGCGCGCCGCGGCCGCAAGCACTTCAAGGCCTCGCCGTGGGAGCTCGAGGACGCCGAGGAAGAGCTGGTGGAGATCATCGAGAACCACGCACCCAAGCGCATGGTGATCGAGAACGGCACGCTGGTCGGAATGGAATTCGAGATCCTGCAGTGGACCGAGGATGCCACCGGCAGGCAGTCCAGCACGGTGGTGGGCACCACCATCATCCCTTGCGACCAGGTCATCCTGGCCATCGGGCAGGACAACGCCTTCGAGTTCATCGAGCGTGACATCGGCGTGGACTTCGACGCGAAGGGGATGCCCATCGTGAACAAGTCCACGCATCAGAGCACCCACCCCAAGGTGTTCTTCGGGGGCGACGCCGCCTGGGGCCCGGAGAACATCATCTGGGCCGTGGCGCATGGCCACGCGGCTGCCATTTCCATGGACCTCGCCTGTCAGGGGCGCGACCCGGTGGCGGATCGACCGCCGTACGGCATGTCTCTTGTGAGCGCCAAGATGGGCATGCATTCGTGGGCGTACGACAACGACTACGAAACGGCGAAGCGCGCCAAGATGCAGCACGAGGATCTCACGAAGCGCTTCAAGGATCTCGTGACGGAGGTGGAGCTGGGCTTCACCCCGGAACAGATCGTGTCGGAGGTGGGGCGCTGTCTCAACTGCGACATCCAGACGCACTTCACGGCCTCGCAGTGCATCGAGTGCGATGCCTGCGTGGACATCTGCCCCACCAACTGTCTGACCATCACCACCAACGGGACGCCCGTCGACGAGCTGCGTCAGCGACTGTCGGCGCCGGCGCTCAATCTCTCCCAGGACATCTACGTCTCGGAATCGCTGCCGCAGACCAAGCGCATCATGGTGAAGGACGAGGATGTCTGCCTCCATTGCGGCCTCTGTGCCGAACGCTGCCCCACGGCGGCCTGGGACATGCGCGTATTCGACCTCCAGAAGCCGGTGGCGGGCATGCTCGCCGGAGTAGCCAGCATATGAGCGGCATCAACGACTTTTCGTTCAAGATGGGCACCGTGAACGGCACCGGTTCCGCCAGTGCCAACGGGTTGCTCATGCAGGCCATCTTCCGCATGGGGATCCCGGTCACGGGGAAGAACATCTTCCCGTCCAACATCCAGGGGCTGCCCACGTGGTATGAGATCCGCGTCAGCAAGGACGGCTACACCGCACGGCCCAGCGAGGTGGATCTGGTGGTGGCGCTCAACCCGGCCACCTATGCCAAGGATGTGGCCACGGTGCGCCCAGGCGGCTACCTGGTGTACGACTCCTCCTGGCCGCTCGAACCCGACCTGGTGCGCGAGGGGATTACCATTCTCGGCATCCCCTTCGGCAAGATGTGCGTGGAGAACTTCCAGGGGGATCGCGACCGCACCCTGCTGCGCAACATCGTCTACGCCGGCTCGCTCGCCGCCCTGCTCAACATCGACATGGACGTCGTGAGCGGCATGCTGGCGGAGAAGTACGGCAAGAAGCCCAAGCTGCTCGACAGCAACCACAAGGCCATCCGCCTGGGCTACGACTACGCGAAGGCCAACTTCGCCTGTCCGCTCCCGTTTCATCTGGAGAAGATGGACGCGACGAGCGACTCCATCCTCATCGACGGCAACACCGCGTGCGCCCTGGGCGCCGTGTACGCCGGTGCCACGGTGGGCGCGTGGTACCCCATCACGCCGGCTACGGCGCTCATGGAACAGTTCAAGGCGTTTTGCGAGAAGTTCCGGATAGATCCGGAAACCGGCGCGCACAACTATGCCATTCTGCAGGCCGAAGACGAGCTGTCGGCTGCCGGCATCATCATCGGCGCCGGCTGGGCAGGTGCGCGGGCCTTCACGAACACGTCGGGGCCAGGTATTTCGCTCATGCAGGAGTTCATCGGACTGGCGTACTACACCGACATTCCGGCCGTGTTCTTCGATATCCAGCGGTGCGGGCCGGCCACCGGCATGCCCACGCGCACGCAGCAGGCCGACCTCATGTCGCTCGCGTACGCGTCGCACGGCGATACCAAGCACCTCATTCTGTTTCCCGCCAACCCCGGCGAGGCGTTCGAGCTGTCGGTGCAGAGTTTCGACATCGCGGAGCGCTTCCAGACACCCGTCTTCGTGGCCACCGACCTCGACATCGGCATGAACGACTGGATGGTGAAGCGGTTCACCTGGGACGAGCACTACCGCCCGGATCGCGGCAAGGTGCTGGATGCGGCGGCGCTGGAGAAGGTCCAGAAATTCTCCCGCTACCTCGACGTGGACGGCGACGGCATCGCGGCGCGCACGCTCCCCGGCGTGGGGGGCAAGGGGGCCTACTTCGTGCGCGGCTCCGGCCACGACAAGCATGCGGCCTACACCGAGGACTCCGACGCCTACCAGGAACTGGTAGACCGCCTCAAGCGCAAGTTCGCGTACGCGGCCACGGTAATGCCCACGCCGGTGTACACGCTGCAGGAGGGGGCGGAGATCGGACTGGTCACCATTGGCGGCTGCGACGCCGCCGTACGTGAGGCGGCCGACAGGCTGCGCGCCCAGGGGATCATCGTGGATGTCATGCGCATCCGCGCGTTCCCGTTCGGCGCCGAGGTGAAGGACTTCTTCGATCGCCACGAGCGGAATTTCGTGATCGAGCAGAATCGCGATGCACAGCTGCGCTCGCTGCTCGCCATCGAACTCGGCATTCCTCGCGATGCCATGCACTCCATTCTCGATTACGGCGGCATGCCCCTCACGGCCAAGGTCGTGGTGGACGCCGTGCAGGCTCACGTCTCCAGCCCGGCCAAGGTGACTGCATGACCTCCATTGCCAAGCCACCGGTTCGACACCCGAGCTCGCGCACCAACGACCTCGGCCTCACCATCCGTGACTACGAAGGCGCCATGTCCACCCTGTGCGCGGGGTGCGGCCACGACTCCGTCACGGCGGCCATCGTGCAGGCGGGGTGGGAGCTCAACCTCGAACCGCACCGCGTGGGCAAGATGAGCGGCATTGGCTGCTCATCGAAGACCACTGCATACTTCATGAAGCAGTCGCACGGCTTCAACTCCGTGCACGGTCGCATGCCGTCGGTCACGTCGGGAGCCTCCGCGGCCAACCGCGGGCTCACCTACATCGGCGTTTCCGGCGACGGGGACTCCCTGTCCATTGGCCTCGGCCAGCTGTCCCACGCCATCCGGCGCAACGTGAACATGCTGTACATGCTGGAGAACAACGGCGTGTACGGACTCACCAAGGGGCAGTTCTCCGCCTCGGCCGACGTGGGCTCGAAGAGCAAGAAGGGCGAAGCCAACGAGCAGTCGCCCATCGACCCGGTGCTCCTCGCGCTCACGCTGGGCGCCACGTTCGTGGCGCGGTCGTTCTCGGGGGACAAGAAGCAGCTGGTGCCCATCATCAAGGCGGGGCTGGCCCACAAGGGGTTTGCGATCATCGACGTGATCTCGCCGTGCGTGAGCTTCAACGACCACGAGGGCTCCACCAAGAGCTATGCGTTCACCCGTGAGCACGAGGTGGAAGCGGTGCATGCCGACTTCGTCCCGCTGCAGCGCGAGATCACCGTGGCTGACACCGACGAGGAAGTGCGCACGGTCGTGATGCACGACGGGGCCGCGGTGCGACTGCGCTCGACGGCCGCCGAGTACGATCCCACCAACCGCGAGTCGGCGTACGCGCACGTGCGCGCCTGTCAGGCGCGCGGCGAAATCGCCACGGGGCTGCTCTTCGTGGACGAGAACGGCCGCGATATGCACGACTATCTGCGCACACCGCAGACGCCGCTGGTTGACCTGCCCTTCGAGAAGCTCTGCCCTGGCAAGAGCGCCCTCGACAAGCTCATGGATCGGTACCGCTAAGGTTCCTTCCCCCCGGCGCGGAGCCCTCCACCCCGGCTCCGCGCCCACATCGGTGTGCATGTCCCACCCCCCCATGCCGGACGCCGACGAGCTCGCCTGTCTCGACGAACTCATCGCCGACCTCCCTCCCCAGGCGGACCAACTCCTCCCGTTCCTGCACCGCGTGCAGGAACGGCTCGGCCATGTGTCGCCTGCCGCGATGCGCTTTGCCGCCCACGCATTCAACCTGTCCCGCGCCGACGTATACGGCGTGGTGACGTTCTACGGTGACTTCCGCGAGGCCCCGGTGGGCGACACCGTCGTCCAGCTGTGTATGGCGGAGGCGTGTCAGGCAGTGGGCGCCCGTGCACTCGCCGCTCACGCCGAACAGCGATTGGGCGTCCCGCTCGGCAGCAGCACGGCCGATGGCACGCATCATCTGGAGGCGGTCTACTGCCTGGGCAATTGCGCACTCGGCCCGTCAATCCGCGTGAAGGACGCGGTGCATGGCCGGGTTTCGCCCAGCCGCTTCGATACCCTGCTGGAGCTGCGCGCCATCGACCGGTCTCGCTCATGAGCACCCGTGTGTTCATCCCCAACGACACGGCCGCCCGCTCGATGGGCGCCGATGACGTGGCACACGCCATCGCCGTGTACGGCGAGAGCATGGGGCTCGATCTCACGATCGTGCGCAATGGATCGCGCGGAGCGGCCTGGCTGGAGCCCCTGGTGGAGGTCGAGACTACCGCGGGGCGCGTGGGGTTTGGCAATGTGATGCCCAATGAGGTGGACACCCTGTTTGTTCATGGTCAGGTCCACCTGGCCCATGACCGGTGCCTGGGTACCGTCGAGTCACACCCGTGGTTTGCCGCGCAGCAACGCATCACGTTCCGTCGCGCTGGCGTCATCGACCCGCTCTCGCTGGCTGACTACGAGCAGCACGGCGGGTTGGCGGGCGTCCGGCGGGCGCTCACGCTGTCCGCCGCGGAGATCGTGGCCGACATAACCACCTCCGGGTTGCGGGGCCGTGGCGGAGCTGCGTTCCCGGCAGGCATCAAGTGGAACACGGTGCGTCAGGCTACCGACACCACCAAGTACATCGTGTGCAACGCCGACGAGGGCGATTCCGGTACCTTCGCGGACCGGCTGCTCATCGAGGCCGATCCGTACCAGCTCCTCGAAGGCATGATCATCGCCGGACTCGCGGTGGGTGCCGAGCGTGGCTACGTCTACCTGCGGTCCGAGTATCCGTGGGCCATCACCGTCCTGCGTGAGGCTGTTGCCCGCGCCTACGCTGCCGGACTGCTGGGAACACACGTGCTGGGCATCGGACCGCGCTTCGACGTGGAGGTGCGTGTGGGCGCGGGCGCGTACATCTGCGGCGAGGAGACAGCCCTGCTGGAGAGCCTCGAGGGAAAGCGCGGCGTCGTGCGCGCCAAGCCGCCGCTGCCGGCCATGCGTGGGCTCTTCGGCCGTCCCACCGTCATCAACAACGTGCTCACCCTGGCTGCAGCGACCGACGTGCTGGCCGCCGGCGGCGCACGCTACGCCGCCCTCGGTCTCGACCGCTCGACCGGTACCATGCCCTTTCAGCTGGCCGGCAACATCAGGTGCGGCGGGCTGGTGGAACTCCCGTTCGGCCGATCACTGCGCTCCGTGCTCGACGAGTTCGGCGGCGGATCGCTGAGCGGGCGACCACTGCGCGCCATCCAGGTGGGGGGGCCGCTCGGTGCCTACCTTCCCGAGCATCTCTGGGAGACGCCACTCGCCTACGAGTCGTTCTCGGCCGTGGGCGCCATGCTGGGGCACGGCGGCATCGTCTGCTTTGACGACACGGTGGACATGGCCGAGCAGGCGGAGTTCGCCATGGCGTTCTGTGCGCACGAGTCGTGCGGCAAGTGCACCCCGTGTCGCATCGGCTCTACCCGCGGGGTAGAGGTCATTCAGCGCCTGCGGCGGCGCGAAGAGAGCCGTCGGCAGTGGCAGCTGCTCGAGGAGCTCTGCGAAACCATGGAGTTCGGTTCGCTGTGCGCCCTTGGCGGGCTCACCCCCCTGCCCGTACGCAGCGTGATGACCCATTTCGCAGGCGATCTGCTCACTCCTGCTGGAGGGACCGGACAATGATCGAACTTATCATCGATGGCATGGCGGCATCGGTTCCCGCGGGGACGAGCATCATGCAGGCCGCGCGAACGGTTGGCGTGGACATCGCCAAACTGTGCGCCACCGACTCCCTGACGTCGTTCGGCTCCTGCCGCCTGTGCATCGTACAGGTGGAGGGACGCCGCGGCCTTCCGGCATCATGCACGACGCCCGTGGAGTCGGGCATGGTCGTGCGCACGCAGACGCCGCAGGTGGCCCGCATTCGGCGCAACGTGATGGAGTTGTACATCTCCGATCACCCGCTCGACTGCCTCACGTGCGCCGCCAACGGTGACTGCGAGCTGCAGGACATGGCGGGAGCTGTAGGGCTGCGCGAAGTCCGCTATGGCATGGACGGCGCCAACCATCTCGCCGCCGTGAAGGACGAGAGCAATCCCTATTTCACCTTCGACCCGGCGAAGTGCATCGTGTGCTCGCGGTGCGTACGGGCGTGCGACGAAATTCAGGGTACGTTCGCGCTCAGCATCACCGACCGCGGGTTCGCGTCGAAGGTCACGGCGGGGATCGACGAGGGGTTTCTGGCCAGCGAGTGCGTTTCCTGTGGCGCCTGCGTGCAGGCGTGCCCCACCGCCACGCTCATCGAAAAAACCGTCGTGGACGCCGGCCAGCCGGAGCGCACGGTCAAGACCACCTGTGCCTACTGCGGCGTGGGCTGCTCGTTCGAGGCACAGCTCAAGGGGAACGAGGTGGTGCGCATGGTCCCCTCGGCCGACGGCGGTGCCAATGAGGGGCACTCGTGCGTGAAGGGGCGGTTTGCGTGGGGCTACGCCACGCACCATGACCGCATCCTGCGACCCATGATTCGGGAGCAGATCACCGACGCATGGCGTGCGGTGTCGTGGGACGAGGCCATCGCCTTCACCGCCGGGAAGTTCACGGAGCTCCAACGACGGTATGGGCGGGACGCCATTGGCGGCGTCTCCAGCTCACGGTGCACCAACGAAGAAGTGTACGTGGTGCAGAAGATGATCCGCGCCGCCTTCGGCACGAACAACATCGATACCTGTGCGCGAGTGTGCCACTCGCCCACCGGGTACGGGCTCAAGCAGACCTTCGGCACGGCGGCCGGCACGCAGGACTTCAAGTCGGTGGCGCACGCCGATGTGATCGTGGTGATCGGCGCCAACCCCACCGATGCCCACCCTGTCTTCGGCTCGCGGCTCAAGCGTCGCCTGCGGCAGGGGGCCAAGCTCATCGTCATTGACCCGCGTCGCATCGACCTGGTGCGTTCACCGCACATCCGCGCGGCGCATCATCTGCAGTTGCGGCCAGGCACCAACGTGGCAGTCATCAATGCCATGGCTCACGTCATCGTCACCGAAGGGCTGGTCGACAGCGCCTTCGTGGACGCCCGCTGCGATGCGCGCTCGTTCGAGCAGTGGAAGGCCTTCATCGCCCAGCCGGAGCAATCGCCGGAAGCCACCGCAGCGTGCACCGGCGTTCCCGCAGCGGAAGTCCGCGCCGCCGCCCGCCTCTACGCCACCGGTGGCAACGCGGCCATCTACTATGGTCTCGGTGTGACGGAGCACAGCCAGGGCAGCACCATGGTGCTGGGTATCGCCAATCTGGCCATGGTGGCGGGACAGATCGGCCGTGACGGGACCGGCGTGAACCCGTTGCGCGGGCAGAACAACGTGCAGGGCTCCTGTGACATGGGCTCGTTCCCGCACGAACTGCCGGGGTACCGGCACATCTCCGACGACGCAACGCGGCATCTCTTCGAGCAGGCATGGCACGTGGCGCTCGACCCGGAGCCGGGGCTGCGCATTCCCAACATGCTGGCGCTGGCGCTTACCGGTCAGTTCCGCGGCATGTTCATCCAGGGTGAAGACCTCGCCCAGTCCGACCCCAATACGCGACACGTGACCGCCGCGCTCAGCGCCATGGAGTGCGTGGTCGTGCAGGACCTCTTTCTCAACGAAACGGCCAGGTACGCCCACGTCTTCCTGCCGGGTACGGCCTTCCTGGAGAAGGACGGGACGTTCACCAACGCCGAGCGTCGCATCAACCGCGTGCGACCGGTCACGCCGCCGCGTACCGGGCTGGCCGAGTGGGAGGCTGTGTGCCGATTGTCGACGGCCATGGGTTACCCCATGCACTACGATTCGGCCGCGGCCATCATGGACGAAATCGCCGCGCTCACGCCCACCTTCTCCGGCGTGTCGTTCGCCTACCTCGACCAGGTCGGCAGTGTGCAGTGGCCCTGCACGGCCGACCGACCGCTGGGTACCCGCATCATGCACGAGGAGCAGTTCGTGCGCGGTCGGGGACGTTTCCTCGTGACCCAGTACGTGCCCACCGACGAACGCTCCACCCGCCGGTACCCGCTGTTGCTCACCACCGGGCGCATCCTGTCGCAGTACAACGTGGGCACCGCCACGCGACGTACGGCCAACACGGTATGGCATCAGGAAGACGTGCTGGAGATTCACCCGCACGATGCGGAAGTTCGCGGCATTGGCGATGGCGATGGCGTGCTGCTCCAGAGCCGCAAGGGCGACATCACCCTGCATGCTCGCGTCAGTGATCGGGTGCCGGAGGGCGTGGTGTACACCACCTTCCACCATCCCGACAACGCCGCCAATGTGGTGACCACGGAGTATTCCGACTGGGCCACCAACTGTCCCGAATACAAGGTCACGGCCGTCGAGGTGCACCCCGTTGACTGAACGGCCACCCGACGCGGCAGGGCACGCTGCCGTGACGGCCACCAGCACCGACGCGCATGGGCACACCTCCTCTGCGGCCTGGATGCTGGCGGTGGAAGCGCCGGTGCAGATTGCGGTGAATGGCACCCCCTTCACGATCACGCTGGCCACGCCGGCCGACCTCGACGATCTGGCGCGCGGGCTGCTGCTCACCGAACAAGTCATCGACAACGCACAGTCCATCCAGCATGTGGAGGTGCGTACCTGGCTGGGCGAGACGCTGGTGAACGTGGCGGTGACACCGGAGGCGCTGCATCAGG
>VYLE01001132.1_pt1 | contig 10105 bp, 6 predicted proteins | sample 5114391 | NCBI WGS metagenome assembly VYLE01 (sample SAMN12291771, study PRJNA351875) | freshwater metagenome | isolation source: freshwater lake | place: USA: Michigan, Kent Lake | collected 2013-08-15
AGTACTTTAGTCGCTGCGTTGGGGGATCGGAATCGATGTCGGGTGATGCGCAGCGAATTGGTCGACGCTGGCACCGAGGCCAGCGTCTCGCGGCGGCTTGCTTTAGCTAGCGGTGGATCGCCAGTACAAAGCTGCATGAAACGAGGGAGCGAAGTGGGGGAGTGTAATCTACCCGCTCGGGTGCACGACTGTCTCGATTGAGCATTTGCTGCCTCAATTTGCTGTCTTAGCGTGGCAATCTTAGATTAGTTAGCATTAAAGCTACTCCAGTTCTGCTGGCAAATCGCTTCTGTTAATCCACGTCAAGCCGTGTCGGACCATAAAAATTGGCTGGCACTAATTTACTCCGCCACGTTATTACGTAGGTTCAGTGAGGTCATTCAAAAAATGGTAACTGAAAAAGAACGTATTAAATTGGGTGGCACCAATTTTTGGAAAAACTGGCGAGACGGTTGTAAGTCGATTTGTTAGGCGGCTGGGATCTTGTTGTTGCGTGTGAATAGAAAATAGAACGGTGTTCCAAGGGCAATCAAAAACAAACCTAAACCTGCCTCTCTTGGCCTTTCTATGACGGTGTTGATAATCAACCCTACACAGAACAAGACATACAGCAGAGGAACAACTGGATAACCTATGGTTTTGTAGGGGCGAGGCGCATCGGGCATCCGATAGCGAAGGACAAACACACCCGCAACCATTAACGCGTAAAAGATAAACTGTGCGAACACCAGCATATCGGTCAACTGATTAAACGAACCAGAGAATACTAACACGGATGACCATATGCCAAACATCCAAAGGGATTTAGATGGTGCTTTGCTCTTTGGGTTTAACTCTCCCGCTGCTTTAAAGAACAAACCACTCTTTGCCATCGCATAATAGATTCTGCCCGAAGTCAAAATCGTCGCATTGGTACAGCCAGCGGTTGTTAAGACGATTAGTACAGAAATGGCAAAGGCACCGTAATCCCCAGCGGTATCCCGAATGACTTCTACCGCTGCGACCGCGCTACCAGTCTCTCCGATCTTCATAAACTCGTCGATCGGCTTAGCGTAAAGAAACGATGCGTTCACAAGCAAGTAAATGATGATAATCCCTAACATTCCAAAGATGAGGATCTTGGGTATGTTCTTTTCAGGTTGACGGATTTCATCGCCAACAAACCCCAGATTGATCCATCCTTCGTAAGCCCAGAATGATGCCAACATCGTGAGAAACATGACTTTGATCCAACCAAAACTCTCTCCCATTTCCTTGGGAGGATAAGTGCTCGCGTTGGTAACCAAATTCTGAACGCTACCTGTCGGAGAGGCAAAGTTAAAGGCGATCATGACAGCCAGGCTTAATAAAACCGAGACGGTGATAAAATTGCTAACGCCGCCACCTTGTTTCACCCCGAGGGAATTCAAAAACGTCAAAACGAGAATCAACGCGACCGCCGCCAGTTTCACACCTAGGTCTGCGAATGGTGTAAAGATCCAGAGGACCGTCATCGCCTCCCATTCAGGGCCCAATTTTGGCAGGGGCACTACTGCATTCAGCGACTCGGCAAAAACATAGGCGATAGCAGCAGCACTGGCGGATTGAATGCACGCGAAACTACCCCAACCATAAGCGTATCCAACAACCTTTCCATAGATTCGATGCAGGTAGACGAACGTTCCTCCAGAGTGAGGTAGCAGCATCGCGATCTCAGCCATGGCAAACACGCCTAGCATCGTAACAAGCCCAGCGACAGCCCACGCTAGCAACAGCATCGTCGGGGATTGGCAACTGAGTGCCATGTCACCAACCTTCTTGTATACCCCCGAGCCGATAATCGAGCTTATGATCAAGATAATCCCGGTCCATAGACCGAAATACTTGACCATCGAATCTCCCGAGTGCTCTTGATCCTTCATGCTAAACTCCTGACAAGGCGACAAAGAGCCCCGCGATTGTTCCCGACATCAAATTCGAAAGGGTACCCGCAATATATCTTGCCGACGGTCAGGAGCCATTGCCCCTAGCCCTCCGATAAGTATCGCGATTGAGGAGAGATTTGCGAATCCACATAACGCAAAGGAGACAATTGCCTTGGTGTGTTCCGTCATGGCAGCCCCGCTAATCAGCATCGAACCATCGAGGTACGACTTAAAGTTCAGATAAGCAACGAATTCGTTGACGATCAGCTTTTGTCCGATAAACGAACCAGCCACAGTGGCTTCGTTCCAAGAAACACCGATAAGAAACGCAAGAGGAGCAAAGACTTTCCCCAAAGCCCATTCCAAGCTCAAAGTCGGCATGCCGATAAACGAACCGAGAAAGCCGAGCATCCCATTGACCAATGCGATCAACCCAACAAACGCGAGCAACATCGCTCCCACGTTGAGTGCTAATTTCAATCCGTCGCTAGCACCCATCGCAGCTGCATCGATAACATTGCTGGCTTGATTCAAATCTCCTTCTTCATTTTCCAAATCAGGATTATCGTTCGGAGTACCGGTTTCTGGGATCAGAAGCTTCGCGAACAAAAGACCTCCAGGAGCTGCCATGAAAGACGCAGCGATCAAGTATTCCATTTTGACACCCATGCCAGCGTAAGCGGCTAGCACAGAACCCGCGACGGAGGCCAAGCCTCCACACATCACGGCGAAAAGCTCTGATTCCGTCATCTTGCTGATGTAGGGCTTCACGACGAGCGGAGCCTCAGTCTGCCCGACAAAGATATTGGCTGTTGCAGACATCGATTCGGTTCGAGAAGTGCCGAGTAGTTTCTGTAGTGCGCCACCTAGAATCCGGATCACCAGTTGCATAATTCCCAGGTAATAGAGAACAGAAATCAGGGAGGAGAAGAATATGATGACTGTCAGCACTCGAAAAGCTAATACAAACCCCATGCCAGTCCCGAACGTTTTGTCCATCAAATCATTGTTGACCAAGGGGCCGAATACAAACGAGATCCCTTGTTGACCGTACTCAATCACATGGGACACAGCACCTGATATGCTCTCTAGAGCCACTTTGCCTATTGGGGTAAACAACACAAAAGCGCCAAGCCCCAGCTGAATCAAAAATGCGCCCGCAACGGTGCGAACGTTAATCGCCTTTCGATTGCTCGACAACGCTATGGCGATGGCTATCAAGACAGCCATGCCAACAATACCCATCACAATTTTCACTGATAAGACTCCCCAGATGACGGCGTAAGACGGCGTAGTTATACTAGTGTTTTGAACAAAAGTCGATTTATCGGCTGCTTGTATATCCTGATATTTTCCGAGCTATTAAACTCCGGTTCTCTTTCCTAGTTTACCTCTCCTCCAAGTGTGTATCTCCGACTATGACCAATCAATCGTCTACACGCCCTCCGCTGGATCGCGCACGAATCAAGGCCTACATTCGGTTGATGCCAATCCTCTTCGTTTGCTACATAATCGCCTACATCGATCGGAACAATGTTGGAATTGCCAAATTGACGATGGGAGAAGACTTACCTGATTTCAGCAGCGCCGTTTTCGGCTTTGGCGGTGGTATCTTCTTTTTGGGATATTTTTTGTTGGAGATCCCGGGATCTTTAATCGTGGAAAAATGGAGTGCCCGGAAATGGATATGCCGAATCATGATCACTTGGGGAATCATGGCCGCCGCGACCGCATTTGTGCAAACCCCGACTCAGTTTTACGTCGTTCGATTTCTTTTAGGAATGGCGGAAGCGGGTTTCTTTCCGGGAGTGATCGTCTATCTTACACACTGGTTCCCAGCAAAAGACAGGGCAAAGGCGATTTCATACTTTTTAGTAGCCTCTCCCATCGCCATGATTATTGGACCGGCCATTTCGCAGTTCTTCATTGAAATTGGTAGAACAACAGTTGTGGATGGAATTGCTACAACAGCACCCGATCTTTTTGGTCTTAAGGGCTGGCAGTGGATTTACATTATATGGGGATTACCCGCCATCATCGCTGGGTTCGTGGTTCTGTTCTTCCTAACTGACAAACCCGGACATGCCACTTGGTTAACTGACGACGAAAAAAATGCCCTAGAGCAAGAGCTTGAACAAGATCGCAACTCACAACAAACGAAACGGCATCTGTCGTTAGGGCAAGCGCTCATGAATCCGATGGTGCTCTTGTTATCGCTTGCCTATTTTGGGATCGTTACAGCCAATTATGGAATCGAGTTGTTTCTGCCAAGCATCCTCAAAGAGTGGCACAATCTAGAACCGAAGCAAGCCGCGTTGCTTGCTATCATCCCGTCTCTCTTGGTAATTCCAGCTCAGCTACTCAATGGCTGGAGTTCCGATCGTATGAGGGAACGTCGATGGCATTCCGTGATTCCCGTCGCTTGCGGTGCATTGTTGATAAGCAGTGCCACTTTGTTCAAGCATAATCTTCCTCTGACAATTTTTTGTTTTGCGATCGGGGCAGCGGGAATGAAGGCTTATATGCCCGCATTTTGGAGTTTACCGAGTTTGTTTTTGACCTCGACGGCAGCGGCGGGAACCGTAGGGTTTATAAACTCCGTCGGGAATCTTGGTGGCTTCTTAGGTCCTTGGGTGCTAGGGTTTGTTCACGACACATTGAAGTCGTACGACTATGGCCTTTTCTTCATATCGTTCACCAGCCTTTCATCGGCAACCCTTATCTGTTTTCTTCCTTTCCGTCGCGCAAAGGCATAATGCAAATCCGCTTCGACTTTTCATTTAGAGACGCTCAGAGTAGTCCACCAAGCAGAGGCCAAACGGAACATCGCCAACATCGGGGGTGGACAAGAGCAGCCTAACGTTCCCATCGATAGAGTTGGACCTATTTTGCTTTCTCGAATGTAAACCAAGTGATTCCATTCCCTGGCACTTTCAAATTCAAGTCTAATCGTTGGCGTGCATCAAGCGTGTATACTTTTGCCTCGCCATCCTTTTCTCGCACTTGAACCGTTTCCGTCAATCCTGTGTAGTACAACGGGAGCCGCACGTGTTCTTCGAGTTCCTTATCGGTAGGGTTAAAAACGGCCAGAAGTCCACTTGTATCCAAATGCGGATTTACGTGCATCATGAAATCCAATCGCTGACCATCAGCACGGCGGAGATGCAAAAGGTCGCTTTCCAAGATATCTCGGTGACGTTTATAAAGATCGACCCATTTTTTTACCATCGTCCGCGTTTCCTGTGTGTCATATAAACGGGGACCTCGATAACAGGCCTGAACACCAAGCAACAAATTCGATGCTAGCATGGTTTCGTAATGTGTAAGATTGTCATGCAAAGGTTCGATGGTTGCTGCGGGCCCTCCGCCGTGATATTCGGTCAATGGAACGAACATCCAGCCCATGCTGGGCGTTTTTGTCCAGGTTCCATCATAGATATTTTGACGAGTATGGATTTGCTGTTGGCGTCGAGGTAGAGACCAATTGACTTCTCGGTAACCCATGGCTGTTTTGTTGGCTCCTTTTAGAAAATACCAGTCGGGTTGGTTAAGGTAGACACCTTGAGAACGAAGCCAGCTATAAAAATCCGTCGTTGTCTTCCACTGTATAAACTGAGAGTCATCGAAGCCTTTTTGGTACGGAGGCCTAGCCGTTTGATCGAAATCACCTGGATAGGGACCATCATGTTCGAGCAAACCTAGGCCGGTGGTTGAATAAAAGTTTTTCAGTTTAGCGAAGTAGGCTTGCCCCCAAGGAGAAACCAAATTGGGGCTATTGCCGTGTGCCTCGGGCAAATCATCCGGTGCATGGTTGTCCATTCCATTTCCAATAGTGCGGGAAGACAGCAATGAATAACCTCCCAGTTCTACCCCTTTGCTTTTCGCGTAATCGCTTAGAATGCGCAAAGCTTCTAGATATTCTTTAGAATCGTTTTCGATATTAAACCCAGAGCCGAACGTCTGAATAACCACTTCAAACCCAACATCAGCCGCTTGATCGATCGCTTGACGTAGTCGGTCTGGATCGGAGAACCGTGCATGAAGCATTAACGGGTTTTCTAGGATCCATGGGGCGATAGTCCGATAGAGCTTACGTTGAGCAAGACCGCATCTTTCCCGATCGGTGCTATCGAAAGGCATAACATAGGCTCGAAAACTTTCGAAATGCGATTTAGCCTTTATAGTCTGTTCTGGACCGACATTTAATCCAACCCGCAATAAACAACGCGAGGCACGCAGATAGCTAACTTGAGTATCGTATTGAGGATCTACTTCCCAGTGCACCGAATATGCGTTCGCGGTTTTTGCATCCATTGCTCCCATCGCATAATCAGTTTCTACGTGAATATTTGGCAACAGATCAGGAGCAACGCTTCTGGTTCGATTCGCGGTACGAAGCTCGACCATTGACTCAGCCTCGACTACGGCCAGCAGCTCGGAAGCAAAGCGATTAACGCAAACACTTTGTTCCGAATCGTTATTGATGCGAATCCACTTGGAAAGGAGAGGTAGGCGATCGTAGATTTCGTAGTGTACTTCTATCGATAGCTTGGATGGATTTGATGGTGGAGCCTCAAAATACAACACTACATGTTTACCCTTGGGTGGCCAAACAACACCCTCGGGTACACGACGGACTCGTTTCCACTCCAACCTGGGTTCGATTTCGCCGACTGTCCATCGATTAAACTGAAAGGAATCTGGGTTAGACGAAAGGTCAGTGTTTGATTCAGGTAGGAACGCGTAGTTCTTTTGCCCCAGCAAGCCCCCGACGTCCATTTGATTACCGTCTATGGTGACCAATGCTTCGGGTTTGAGCCCGCGGAGCAACCTTTCACCAGTCATCAGGTTATCGAATCGGATGGTAGCCGCGTTTGGAGCCAGTTTAATGACTCTTTCGATAAGCCCATTCTTCAGAACCAGTTCTTGGTCCGTATCGCGTAATTCCACTTCTGCGGTAAAGGTGTGATCATCAAGCAACCAATCTTGCTTCAACTGATAACGGTCTTCCGCAGAAAGGAAAGCAGCGCATAGGAACACCGAACCAACAGCAAGCAAACGAGCAAGGAATCGCAGTGACATAGTACGGATAGATTGGAGAACCGTTTAGGGAGAGGGCTGGTGTTTAAAGGTATGGAAATCAGCAAGCGATACGAGAGTACTAAGTAAAAGTAGAGATTTTCATTCTAACTGAATTCGATTAGCAGCGGTACAACCAAGTCCCAAGTTGATTTTGTCGGAACGGCAAAAAATCGACTTCGAAAATCTCAAAGGCAAATTTTCAATGGATGGCACCTATTTGCGAATGACAGCAAATGGTGCCACCCAATGTTTTTTGGGTTGGTTGCGTTGTCGTTAGGTAAAAGTAGCTAACGACTGAGGTTTTTTAAGTTTCAAAGACACCCAAGAATAAAATCGCTCTTGCAATCTTTTTGCAATCTCTTGCCTACACACTCTTGACTAACAATCGCTTTTGCAATTTAATTGCACTAGCAACCTTTTTTGGTTGAGCTGTCTGCTTCGGTTCATTCTTAGCTTTGGGAGATATGATGAGAATATGCACGGTTCGGCGTAAGGCTTTCACGCTTGTCGAGTTGTTGGTGGTGATTGCTATCATCGGAATTCTGGTTGGTCTTCTTTTGCCGGCGGTCCAGGCAGCCCGAGAGGCAGCGCGAAGAATGTCCTGTTCCAATAACCTTAAACAACTTGGGCTCGCAACATTAAACTATGAGTCAGCCTACAAGCGACTACCGGGTCTGATGGGCTCCAGTACGTTTTCGGTTCATGCACGATTGCTTCCGTTCGTTGAACAAGGGAACCTCAACAACTTGATCGATTACTCCAGTCCGTTGCTTCTTGGACCCGCGTGGATGGCGAGGTTTGATATTCGACTAATCGGTCCAGTCTCGACGCCTTTACCTCTTTTGCTCTGCCCGAGCGATGGCGAATCTCCCTTATTCCCTGTGACCTATTCTGACGGGACCAATGGAGTTTCAGCAGGAACCAACTATCACTTCAGCATTGGCAGTGGACGGGATACACATTACGACGACCGATTCCCGACGGACGGAATGATTTGGGAACGATCATTTGCATCGTTAGCGCGTTGTATTGACGGGACTTCAAACACTGTACTCGTATCGGAAGGTTTACTGGGCAACAAACGAACTCAGACTGCGATGCCAGACCGCCAAGCATTGCGTCGAATGGGCGCTAACTGGGGTGGCACATCCAGCAATCCTAACGGACCAGGTTTCGTGAAGGGGGGGCTTATTGCGAACCCCAATCTGGCAACAATAGTACCGGCGGAAATTGTCAGCTACAGCGGCACAAGAGGTCAGAGCTGGATTCGAGGTGTTCCTTTTGCCACAATCACCAACGGATATTTGACTCCAAATCACCCCATACCGGACGTCGCGATCCATGGACGCGGCTTTTACTCAGCCCGAAGCAACCACACAGGGGGCGTTCAAATGGGCTTCTTTGATGGTTCGGTGCGATTCGTATCCGATAACGTCGACCTCACCGCATACCGGAACACGTTCTCAGCGAACGGTGGCGAAGTTGCTGTTCTTAACGATTAGCTCGCAAGCCATCGTTTCCTTATACCGGGTGTACCGGCACAAACCGGCACCCGCTTCTCTCTTGATGCCGCGAGAAAAATCCGAGCGGCGAATGATTACCCTCTGCTCAATTATCAAGCCATCAGAGGGTCACTTAACCTAAAAAGCGGACTCTTATATCAAGGACTAAAACATGCTACGCATCAAAACACTACTACGCCCGAGTGCCTTTCTGATATTAACATTGAGTGGCACGTTTTGTTTTGCTCAAGACAAGCCAGCACGTACTATGTTTCGGCTCTTCTGGCAGGACACGAAGACCAATCAACTGATGTGGGGCGATGTTAAGCGAGCGGACAACAACTGGTCCATTGAACCACAATCCGTGCCTGGTTTTCCAAAACTGGATTCAGAGCGACAGGGGCTCGTCCAGATGCAAGCTGTTGGTGGCACCATTGTTGTCGGTGTCCGGGACGAAGAGGGTGGTAAGTTTCAGAGCGGTTGGGTCTCTATAGATGCCGGCGTCACTGTTGAAGATCATGGCGACCACTCCCATTGGTACTACAAAGCCCCCCCCAAAGTAATCGTCTCGAGGCTGGATGATCAACAAGGAAACCCTGCTCACGTCTACGTGTACGACGAACAAGTCATTCTCGCCAACGATTCGAAGAATGGCTTCACGGTTTTAACTGCAGACCAAATCAAATCGAATGACCCTCGCAATTCCGGAACATTCTACTCGGGCGGAGGAAACCACATTACACTGGCCGCGCATTCTAAGCAGGTCGTCTATTCCACCTGGGTAGACCGCGAAGGGGGTAATGTCGGGCGCATCGATGTCGTGAACATCGATTCGAAGCGTAGCAACGCCGGCTACTCGTTTAAACTTCCCGTCGGTGGCCTACATGGCGCGACGACCGCCGCAAATCGGGTGTTCTTTGCTCCGAGCGATGGCGTCTACAGTTTAATCGCAGATGTAGGACTATCGAATCCTCCCCATGATGCCGCGATTGAGCATATATCACTGGGTAGTGACAGCAAGACTGGCAAACCTAACCGAACAGGAGCTTTTGCCAACTTGGATTCTTGGGTTTTGTTCGCGTACGGTTCAGGGGAAGATTCCAAGATCGGGATGATTGATGCGACTAAACCTAAGCTAAACTTGGTCAGTCTAAATCTTCCCTCAGGTCAGGGGTTAAGTTTGGTAACTCCGATTGTTTTTAAAGCAAATGACGGGCGAAAGCTGGCCATGGTACCTCACGATCGAAAGCAAAGTGAGAATCAAGAAAAAGTGACTGTCATTGACCTCGATCCAAACAAAGATTCGGACCTTAGCGATGCTAAAATAGTGAGCTCTATTGAAGTTGGGCCGAGTATGGTAGAGGGGCACTCAGGACATCATGACGTGTCCGTGTCACCGAACAATCGTTTGGCATGTATTTCCAATTCGGGAGATGGATCTGTATGGATTGTTTCACTGAGTGACTTCTCTGTCCAAGCGAAATTGTCCGTGGGTGGATCACCCGCTAGAGTGATCGCTCAGTAGAGCATAGGTATTCTTTTAGCGATTCTTGAAAGTCAAAATCACGTCTTGCGGTCGTAACTGCCCTCGAGACGAGGACTTCAAATCTTGATCTT
>VYLE01000931.1_pt1 | contig 10098 bp, 10 predicted proteins | sample 5114391 | NCBI WGS metagenome assembly VYLE01 (sample SAMN12291771, study PRJNA351875) | freshwater metagenome | isolation source: freshwater lake | place: USA: Michigan, Kent Lake | collected 2013-08-15
GTGTCGGTCGCGCCGGGCGCAGCCGCCGCAGCCGGCGGCGCGTCCTCTGCCGGCTCGACCGTGTCGTTCTGGATCTGCTTCTCCAGCGCCCGCAGCTTGGCGACGTTCTTCTGGTGCGCGTCGTAGGTCTCGGTGAAGGCGTGCCCGCCGGACCCGTCGGCGACGAAATAGAGGTCACGAGTACGCGCCGGGTTGGCGGCGGCCTCCAGCGAGGCCCGGCCGGGATTGGAGATCGGCCCCGGCGGCAGACCTTCGATCACATAGGTGTTGTAGGGCGAAGGCTGCGTGATCTCGCTGCGCTTGATCGGACGGCCGAGCGTGCCCTTGCCGCCGACCAGACCGTAGATGATGGTCGGATCGGATTGCAGCTTGATGCGCTGCTTGAGGCGGTTGACGAACACCGCCGCGACGCGGCTGCGCTCGTCCGGCTTGCCGGTCTCCTTCTCGACGATCGAGGCGAGCGTCACCAGCTGTTCGGGCGTCTTGACCGGAATATCCTGGTTCCGGCGCTCCCAGATCTCGGCGAGCACGCGCTTGTGCGCCTGCTGCATGCGCTGGATCACCTGCTCGCGCGGAGTGCCGCGCGGGAACTTGTAGGTCTCGGGCAGCAGCGTGCCCTCGCGCGGCAATTCCCGCACGCTGCCGGTGAAGATGTCGTTGTCGGTCAGCCGCGCCACGATCTGCTCGGAGGTCAGCCCTTCCGGAATCGTCACCGCGTGCTGCACCACCTTGCCCTCGACGATGGTGGCGATGACGTCACGCAGCGACGCGTTCTTCTGGAAGGCGTATTCGCCCGGCTTGAGATCCGAGCTCGCCTTCAGCGCCGCGACGCTGGCGATGAAGATCCAGGGATTGACGTCGGTGACGCCTTCCTTGTTCAGCGTCTCGGCGATATCGCGCTTGCCGGCCCGCTGCGGGATGTTGACGATCTTGTCTTCCTTCAGCGGCCCCGGCGCCTCGAGCACCTGCCTGCCGTAATAATAGACGCCACCGGCGCCGACCATCAGGATCAGGAGCAACGTGATGATGGCATTGCCGACGATCACGAAGGGGTTGCGCGCGCGGTCGGAACGCTTCGGCGGAGGCGGCAGCTGCTCGGGTTCGAGCGCGGCCCGCGGACTCCGCGGCGAAATGGGCGGCCTTTCACTCATCGAAGCAACCTGGATCCTGCCGGTTCAATCGCGGCCTGACAATCACTCGTCCTGCCAAAATGCGCACGCCCGCTCGTATGACTCAGCGCCGAATACGGCAAAACAGTGAATTCGCCGCCAACACTTACTATTCCGTCGTCTATTCTACTGCACCAGGCGCCGGAGGACGACCGACGCATTGGTACCGCCGAAACCGAAGGAATTCGACAAGGCGACGTTCACTTCGCGCTTCTTCGCCGTGTGCGGCACGAGATCGATCGCGGTTTCGACCGACGGATTGTCGAGATTGATCGTCGGCGGAACGACATTATCCCGAATCGCCAGAATAGCGAAGATTGCTTCGATGGCGCCCGCGGCTCCCAGAAGGTGACCGGTGGACGATTTGGTCGAGGACATCGCGACCTTGGAGGCGGCGTTGCCGAGCAGGCGTTCCACCGCACCGAGTTCGATCTCGTCACCGAGCGGCGTCGAAGTGCCGTGGGCGTTGATGTAGTCGAGATCTGAAGGCGAAAGGCCGGCGCGCTTGAGCGCAGCCGACATGCTGCGGAAACCGCCATCGCCGTCGGGCGACGGCGAGGTGATGTGATAGGCGTCGCCGGACAGGCCGTAGCCGATCACCTCGGCATAAATTCTGGCGCCACGGCGCTGCGCGTGTTCGAGCTCTTCAAGGACCAGGACACCGGCGCCCTCGCCCATCACGAACCCGTCGCGGTCCTTGTCGTAGGGGCGCGAGGCCTTTTCCGGAGTCTCGTTGAAGCCGGTCGACAGCGCGCGCGCGGCATTGAAGCCGGCGATGCCGATCCGGCTGATCGGGGATTCCGCGCCGCCGGCGACCATCACGTCGGCATCGCCGAGCGCGATCAGGCGGGCAGCATCGCCGACCGCATGGGCGCCGGTCGAGCACGCCGTGACCACCGAGTGGTTCGGCCCTTTCAGTCCGTGGGCGATCGAGACATAGCCGGATGCGAGATTGATCAGGCGTCCGGGAATGAAGAACGGCGACACCCGGCGCGGGCCGCGCTCCTTCAGGAGAATCGCTGTTTCGGCGATGCCGTTGAGGCCGCCGATGCCGGAACCGATCATGGTACCGGTCGCGCACTTGTCTTCCTCGCTCTGCGGATGCCAGTTGGCATCGTCGAGCGCCTGCCCCGCCGCGCCCATCGCGAAGATGATGAAGTCGTCGACCTTGCGCTGGTCCTTCGGCTCCATCCATTTGTCGGGATTGAAGGTGTCGTTGGTTCCGTCGCCGCGCACGACGGTGCAGGCGATCCTGGTCTGGAGATCGGAGACGTCGAAGCTCTCGATTCTGCGCGCGCCGCTTTCGCCGTTCAGGATGCGTTTCCAGGTCGGCTCGACGCCACAGCCCAAAGGCGAGACCATGCCGAGACCTGTGACGACAACCCGCCTCATATCCGAAAACTCCGCATCGAAAGGTTCACGGCCAATAGCAAGAAACCGGCTGACCGCTGGTCAGCGGCCCGTCCGGTTTCCGTGTTGTCCCCGCGAAAATGAAGAGCCTTAGCTCTTCGCGTTCTTCTCGAGAAACTTGGTTGCGTCGCCGACGGTGAGAATCGTCTCGGCGGCATCGTCCGGAATTTCGCAGCCGAACTCTTCCTCGAACGCCATCACCAGTTCGACGGTGTCCAGACTGTCGGCGCCGAGGTCGTCGATGAAGCTCGCGTTGTCGACAACCTTCTCGGGCTCAACACCAAGGTGTTCGACCACGATCTTCTTAACCCGTTCGCCAATGTCACTCATTGCTTAACCTCGTGTTGTTCCCTGTAGACCCGACCCCCCGGGACGATACGAGCCGTCGTGGTCGTTGACTGCCTTCGCTTACGAACTTTGATTGGCCCCGATCTCACCGATACAGGGCCCGGCGAACGACGGCCAAGGCTCCGCATCGCCAATATACAGGGTTTCAAAAACCTGCAATGGCGTTCTTTGCCCATCCGTTGAAGGTCCGGTTATCATACTTCAACTGCCTTGACTACAAGCCTCATTTCGCTCTGGAAACGGCCGTTTGCCGCACTCGTGCCGCGATGTGCGTTGCGGCGCGTCAGATCATGGCCATGCCGCCGTTGACATGGATGGTCTGCCCCGTGACGTAGGCCGCTTCGTTCGAACTGAGATAGACCGCAGCCGCCGCGATGTCCTCCGGTGTCCCCAGGCGGGCCGCCGGAACCTTGGTCAGGATCGTCTCGCGCTGCTTGTCGTTCAGCGCATCCGTCATCGGCGTCTTGATGAAGCCGGGCGCGATGCAGTTCGCGGTCACGCCGCGCTTGGCATATTCGGCGCCCAGCGTCTTGATCATGCCGATCAGGCCGGCCTTGGAGGCGGTGTAATTGCCCTGCCCGGGGTTGCCGGTGACGCCGACCACCGAGGTGATCGCGATGATGCGACCGAAGCGCTTGCGCATCATCAGCTTGGTCGCGGCGCGCGCGAGGCGGAAGGTGGACGTGAGATTGACGTTGATGACCTCGTCCCAATCCTCATCGCGGAGCTGAACGAAGAGATTGTCGCGCGTGATGCCGGCATTGGCGACCAGGATGTCGACCTGTCCCATGGCCGCTTCCGCAGCGGGCACCAGCGCCTCGACTTCGTCGGCCTTCGAGAGATTACAGGGCAGCACGTGGACGCGCGAGCCGAGCTTGCCGGCCAGTTCGTCCAGCACCTCCTTGCGTGTCCCCGAAATCGCGACGGTGGCGCCCTGCGCATGCAACGCCTGCGCGATCGCGTTGCCGATGCCGCCGGTTGCGCCGGTGACGAGCGCCATCCTGCCAGTGAGATCGAACATGAACCTGCTCCTCTAGCCCTGCTTAGCGGCGGCCAAAGCGTCCTTGGCAGCGGCAATATCGTTCGGTCCGCCAACGGCGACCCCGACGGCCCCGTCGGCGATGCGCTTCACGAGACCAGTGAGAACCTTGCCGGCGCCAATCTCGAAGAAGCGCGTGACACCCTGCCCGGCCATGTAGGCGACCGACTCGCGCCAGCGCACCGTGCCCGTCACCTGCTCGACCAGACGGCGGCGGATCTCGTCGGGATCGGTGATCGCGCTTGCCAGCACGTTCGAGACCAGCGGCGCGGCCGGTGCCTTGATGGTGACCTTGGCGAGCGCCTCGGCCATGGCATCGGCCGCCGGCTGCATCAGCTGGCAGTGGAACGGCGCGGAGACCGGCAGCAGCATGGCGCGCTTGGCGCCCTTGGTCTTGGCAATCTCGACGGCACGATCGACCGCGGCCTTGTCGCCCGAGACGACCACCTGGCCGCCGCCATTGTCGTTGGCGGCCTGGCAGATCTGCCCCTGCGCGGCTTCCCTGGCGACCTCGATGGCGGCCTCGTAGTCGAGGCCGAGCAGCGCGGCCATTGCACCGGCGCCGACCGGAACGGCCTTCTGCATCGCAAGGCCCCGGATGCGCAGCAGGCGCGCTGTATCGGACAGCGTCAGGCTGCCAGCCGCCGCCAGCGCCGAATATTCGCCGAGCGAATGGCCGGCAACGAAGGCCGCGTCCCGCGCCACGGAAAATCCGGCTTCAGCCTCGAGCACGCGCAAGGTGGCAACGGACACCGCCATCAGCGCCGGCTGGGCATTCTCGGTCAGCTGGAGGGTCTCGGCCGGGCCTTCCCAGATGATCGCCGTCAGCTTCTCGCCGAGCGCGGCATCGACCTCGTCGAACACGGCGCGTGCGACCGGAAAGGCGTCGGCGAGGGCCTTGCCCATCCCGACCGCCTGGGACCCCTGCCCTGGAAATGTGAATGCTGCCGTCATCGGCGCTCCCTGCCTGTCGAGCATGATCGCTGCGGGAACCGGGCCACAGGTGACACGCGGCCTCGCGCCACGGTTCCGGATCAAGCTTCAAAGGGGGCCGTAGACACTGTCCGGGGCCGGACTGTCAAGCCAGGATGGACACCCCGACAACCTCGCCGCGAACCGGCGCTCAGAATCCGCCGGCCCGCTGGTCGGCACCGACCTCGGCGCCCGCCCGCGCGCGACGAACGTTGCTGACCAGCTCGCCCGGCCTGTCGTCGTGGTTCGGCCTCGCAGTAGCGAGGCGCAACACCGCCGCATAGTTCGGCTGTACCTCCATCCGCGCAGCATGCCGGCTTTCACTCAGCAGCCGGTGCACCTTCGGAAGATTGTAACAGGGAATGTAGAACAGCAGATGATGCTCGAGATGGTAGTTCACATAATAGGGCGCGATGAACAGGCGCTCGAGAAAGTTCGCCCGGGTAGTCCGGGTGTTGCGGAGCGGATCCTGGCTGTCGGGCACGACGGCGTGCTCAGCGATGTTGCGGATGCGGGTGATGACCATCATCCAGGTCAGAAGTGGCACCAGCCATAGCAGCGGATAGGCCCACCACACGCCGGCCGCGGCAAGCGCGACGAACATCGCGGCGTTGACGAGGCATTGCGGGCCGAGCTTTCCCCAGAAATTCGCTGCGCGCTGCCGCAACGGCCAGTCGGAAGGGCCGAGCGCATTGAGCAGTTGCGCCTTGCGCTGCTGGTAGCCGGTCTGTCCGGTGATGTCGCGGATGAACTTGCGGCGATAGCTCAGCTTCGTGATCGGAAACGGGGCCGACAGCACGAGATCGGGATCGTCCTCCTGCTGCGTGCGGGCGTGATGCTGCAGATGATAGCGCCGGTAGCTACGTGTCTCCGCGAACACCGGATAGGCACAGAACCATTGGCTGAGTGCCAGATTCGTCTTCTCGTCGGAGGAGAGGCAGCCATGGGCTCCGTCATGCATCAGGATCGCCAGCCCGAGCTGACGCGAGCCGATGATGGCGACGGCGAGGATATAGGTCAGCGGATTGGGCCACCACGCCACGAGCGCGATCGCGCCGATGATCAGCGCCCACGCATGGGCGATCATCGCGACGCCCTTCCACGTCACGCGCCGGCGGACATCGGCGAGTTGTTCGTCGGTCAGGACATCGCGGGCCCGCATGCGAAGCGCGGTCATGGCCTAGCTCTCCTCGTTGGAATGGTCGGTATCCCCTCGTCCGTCGACAAGGCGCAGGCGTGCTGTTCCGCCACCGGATTTCGCCTGCTCGCCAAGCACACGCAGCATCTCAGCAGCGAGATCGTCGGGCGAACGGCCCATGGCATAGCCTTCGAGGATGACGCCGATCGCGACAGCCCAGAACCGGCGCGAGCTCTCGTCCGGCGCCCGCAGGGAGCGCCAGCCGCGACGCGCGACCTGGGCCGCATAGGCCCGCGCGCCCTCGCCGTGCAGCCGCTCGATGGTGCGTTCGACCAGCGGGGCGAGATCCTGCCGCCGCCGCGTCAGCGTCAGCGCCTCGGCGAAGAATGCGACGGAATCGCTCGCGGTGACGGCCTCGACAAGCGCCCTCGTGTACTCCGGCGGCGTGAGCGCATTCAGCGCCGCCTGTTCGGTCGCCCGCGCCACATAGAGTAATTCGCGGCAGGCGCACTCGACGAACAGCGCCTCCTTGGTGCGGAAGTAATAGGTGATCTGGCTTGGGAAGGCGTTGGCGGCGGCGGCGATGTCCGAGATGGACGCGCCCGAGAGGCCACGCTCCCGGAACATCGGGCTGGCCGCATCCAGCAACAAGGACCGCATCCTGCGGCCAGCCGACCGGGTCGCGCGCGCCGCATGCCTGGGATCGCTGACGGTCTCGTCCGGTGTTGGAGGCGCTGTTTCCGCCATTGGGCGTTCTCCCTCAATTTATTTGTATGACATACAAACAAAGAGATCAAGCGGCTTGAGGGAGCCATGGCTTGAGAGAGCCAAGGCTTGAGGGTAGCCCGTGCCCGGGGAAGCCCGGTTGCCAGGCTCGCGGCCCCCACATCGAAAAGCGCCCCCGCAACCTTGCAAACCCGGTCAGAATCCGTATAAGGCGCCCATCCGCAGACCCCGGCCGGGAGCTGAACGGACGGTCTCAGCAAATCATTCGTGATTTTGGTGTGGCAGGGCCAGTTGGCCCGTCGTCCCGTGTTTCCGCCTTCTGAGCTTCATCCCAGAGTCCTTTCCGAAGGTCTCTCAAGGGCTTGACGCCGGGCGATGCGCCAACATGAGGAAAGGACTTCCATGCCTCTTTATGAGCATGTCTTTCTCGCGCGTCAGGACGCGAGCACGCAGCAGGTCGAAGAACTGACTGCGCAGATGACCGGGATCGTCGAAGGTCTCGGCGGCAAGGTCACCAAGACCGAGAATTGGGGCGTTCGCTCCCTCACCTATCGCATGAACAAGAACCGCAAGGCGCACTTCGTGCTGCTCAACATCGACGCGCCCTCCGCGGCGATCGCCGAGATCGAGCGCCAGGAGCGCATCAGCGAAGACGTGATCCGCTATCTCAGCGTCCGCGTCGAGGAGCTCGAGGAAGGTCCGTCCGCGATGATGCGCAAGGCCGACCGTGATCGCGAGCGTGACGACCGTGGCGGCGGCTTCCGCGGCGAGCGCGAAGGCGGCTTCCGTGGCGACCGCGAGGGCGGTTTCCGTGGCGGTGATCGCGACGGCGGCGGCTTCCGCGGTGATCGCGGCCCGCGCCGTCCGCGCGAAGAAGCTGAAACCACCTCGGATGCGGAGTAAGAACAATGGCTGAAGCTGGTGCACGCCGTCCGTTTTTCCGTCGTCGCAAGAGCTGCCCGTTCACGGGCGCCAATGCTCCCAAGATCGACTACAAGGACTCCAAGCTGCTGATGCGTTACGTCTCCGAGCGCGGCAAGATCGTGCCGAGCCGCATCACGGCCGTGTCCGCCAAGAAGCAGCGTGAGCTCGCCCGCGCCATCAAGCGCGCGCGGTTCCTGGGCCTGCTGCCCTACGTCATTCGCTAAGACGAATTCGACCGGCGGCCTCGTGCCGCCGGTCACGACTTGATCCAAACCTGTAATACGAACTCATAAGGCTTCCGGGTCGTCCGGTCGCCGATGGTTGGGGCGAAATGCCTCTAACCGCTCGAAGGGAGCGGGACAGCTGATGATGGCTTTTGCACTGATAGCGCTGATCGCCGGCCTCGCGTCGGCATTGATGTTCGCCTCGATCGTGTCGGGCGCGCTGATCTCGCTCGTGCTGTTCTATCTCGCGCCGTTGCCGCTGATGGTCGCCTCGATCGGCTGGGGTCCACTCTGCGCCAGCGTCGGCGGCATCACGGCCGCGATCGGCCTCGGCACCCTGTTCGGCCTGCCCTACTGCATCGCATTCGCCGTCACCGTCGCGCTGCCGGCCTGGTGGCTCGGCCATCTCGTCCTGCTCAGCCGCCCCGCGGAACCGGCCACGCCCGTCGGCGTCAACGCTCCGGCGACAGAGCCCGAGCTTGAATGGTACCCGGTGGGCCGACTGCTGCTGTGGATCGCGGGCTTTGCGGCACTGACCACGATCGCAGCCCTTCTGACGCTCGGCACCGATGCGGAGACCATCACGGGCGCGTTGCGGCGCGGCCTGATGCGCCTGCTCCGTTCCACCACCGCGCAGGCGTCGGGCGAGGTCGACCAGTTCGTCGACCTGCTGGTGCGTGTCGCCCCTGCGGCCGCCACCATCGTCGCCATGATGACGCTGACGCTCAATCTGTGGCTCGCCGCCAAGGTGACGGCGACCTCGGGCCGGCTGCACCGGCCCTGGCCGGACATGAAGACGGCGGAGCTGCCGCCGATGACTCTGGTGGGCCTCTGCGTTGCGCTGGCCTTCTGCTTCACCGGCGGCCTGCTCGCGATCGTCGCACAGATCTCCGCGGCGGCGCTGATGATGGGCTATGCGCTGACCGGGTTTGCCGTGCTCCACACGCTGACGCTGGCGCTCAAGAGCCGCACCTTGTGGCTCGGCTCGGCCTATGCCGTCGTCGTGGTGTTCGGCTGGCCCGTCATCGCGATGGTGATCCTCGGCCTTGCGGATGCCGTGTTCGGCTTCCGGGAACGCTTCCTGCGCAGCCGACGGCCGCCGCCGCTACCGACACCCTGAGTTCACCCCTGACATCCAACTCACCCAACACTTCAAAGGAGACGAAATATGGAAGTCATTCTGCTGGAACGCGTCAACAAGCTCGGTCACATGGGCGAAGTCGTGAAGGTTCGCGACGGCTATGCCCGTAACTTCCTGCTCAAGCGTGGCAAGGCGCTGCGCGCCACCGCCGAGAACCGTGCCAAGTACGACGGCATGAAGGCCGATCTCGAGGCCCGCAACCTCGCCTCCAAGGCCGAGGCCTCCAAGGTCGCCGAAAAGGTCGAGGGCAAGAACATCATCGTGCTGCGCCAGGCTTCCGAGTCCGGCCAGTTGTTCGGCTCGGTCACGGTGCGTGACGTCGTCGTCGCCTTCGAGGCGGACGGCGTTTCACTGTCCCGTCCCCAGGTGCAGCTCGACGCGCCGATCAAGACCATCGGCAAGCACGCCATCACCGTCGCCATCCACCCCGAGGTCGAGGTCGAGGTCACCGTCACCGTGGCGCGCAGCCAGGACGAGGCCGAGCGCATCAACCGCGGCGAGGACATCTCCACCCGCAACGAGGATCGCGACGCCGCTGCCGAAGCCATCGCGGCTGCCGGCGAGTTCTTCGATCCGGAAGCACAGCTCGACGACGTCGAGCCGGCCCCGGCTGCGGACGACAAGTAAGACCAGCGCACTCGCGCGACATGAAGCCCGGTCGCCTCAGGCGGCCGGGCTTTTGTTTTGACGGCGACGTCGTGGTTGATCATCGCGATCGAGGCCTGCGCGGCAGCGGAGTGCCTTTCGACGCCGTCGTTGAGGCTGCATAAGTCGGCGTCGACGACAGCGACGTGGCGGTCCGGATCGATCACATTGGCACGGCAGACCAGCTCTTCTCCGACCGCGGGCGACAGGAGGTTGAGTTTGGACTCCGCCGCCTGACGGCGCGAAGGGGCTAGCGGGAGATCGGCGGTGCTGGCGGTGCGGACGAATCCGAAGACGCTGGCGCGGCCGCCGCCGCTGGCGGAGCCGCCGGAGCGGGGCTTGCGGCCGGCGGCGCCTCGGCG
>VYLE01000933.1_pt1 | contig 10084 bp, 12 predicted proteins | sample 5114391 | NCBI WGS metagenome assembly VYLE01 (sample SAMN12291771, study PRJNA351875) | freshwater metagenome | isolation source: freshwater lake | place: USA: Michigan, Kent Lake | collected 2013-08-15
CGGGGCGGACAACGGACGACAGCCGCGCTGCGGGCTTCGACGCCGCAGCCGCCGCACTGATCCTGACGGATAGGGATGGCCGCATCACCGATGCCAACGCCGCCGCACATGCCCTGCTGGCGCAGCACGGCCCCGCCCTGCGCCGCAATCTGCCGCTGCCCCCCGATCCTCTAAGCATCGGCACGGACATCCGCCTGCTCCTGCCCGACTACGACCGCCGCCTGACGGATACAGCCGCCCCCCCGCAGCCGATCGCCGCAGGCGCTCACGGCCTGACGGTGAAGACAACTCCCCTGCCGAACGAAGGCGGGGCAGTCATCGCCCTTGTCGAAGCCGCCGCAGCGCCGCGCGCGACGGCCCAGCGCAGGGCGATCGACCTGAACCACCCCCTCTTCGAGCTTTCACCCGATGGGCGCATCCTGCGCGCCAATGCCCCCGCCGCCCGCGCCGCTGGGGGCGATGCCGCAGCCGTGGTCGGCCAAACCTTCGCCACCCTGCTGGGCGAAGACCACGCGCAGCTTGCCCCGGCCCTCGCACAGGCCGCGACCAAAGGTCATGCGACGGCGCTTCTGCAGTTGAAAGGCCCGGATGGCGGCACATGGCTTGACCTCACGTTCCATGCTGTCACGGATGACGTGGGAAGGGTCGATCATCTCCTCTGCCTCGGGACGGATGTCACCGCCCGTGTCCGTGCCGCCCAAACCGAAGAGGCGCAGCGTCACGCCGCACAAGAGGCGCAGTCCCTCATGGCCCGCCATCTGGGCGATGGTCTCACCGCCCTCGCCCTCGGCGATCTGACCCATCGCATCCACACCGCCTTCCCCCCGCACTACGAACCGCTGCGCCAGAACTTCAACACCGCGCTCGACGGCCTGTCCGAGGCGCTGGTCGAAGTCCTGTCCGTTACCGCCGGCATCCGCAATGACGCGGCCGAGATGAACGCCGCCGCCGAAGATCTGTCCCGCCGGACCGAAGGGCAGGCCGCCACGCTGGAGGAAACCGCTGCCGCGCTGGATGAATTGACGGCCAGCGTCCGCTCCGCCGCCGAAAGCGCCGCCAGCGCCGACCAATCCGCCCGCGCCGCGCATCGCGAGGCCGAAGAATCGGGGCGCGTCGTCACCGACGCGGTCGAGGCGATGGGTCAAATCGAAACCTCCTCGCGCCAGATCAGCCAGATCATCGGCGTGATCGACGAGATTGCCTTCCAGACCAACCTCCTCGCGCTCAATGCGGGGGTCGAGGCCGCACGCGCGGGTGAGGCCGGCCGCGGCTTCGCCGTCGTCGCCTCCGAAGTGCGCGCCTTGGCGCAGCGCTCGTCCGAAGCAGCGCGCGAGATCAAGACCCTCATCTCCGCCTCTAGCCGTCAGGTGGAAAATGGCGTCACCCTCGTTGGGCAGGCCGGCGGCACGCTCAAGGCCATTCTGGCTGGGGTCAACAACATCGCGGAACGGGTCTCCGCGCTGGCCCAGTCTTCCCGCGAACAGGCCACCGGGATCACCGAGATCAACTCCGGCGTCACAATGCTGGATCAAGTCACGCAGCAGAACGCCGCGATGGTCGAGGAATCCACCGCCGCCAGCCACTCCCTCCACCGCGCCGCGGAAAGCCTCGCCGCCCTCATGCAGCGCTTCCGCCTCGACGGCAGCCCGGTACCGGTCGCCCACGCCTCCACGCCCGCCCGGGATGGCAAGGTCACGCCCCTGCGCCCCGCTGAAACTGCCCCAACCCGCGACAGCCACAGCCGCACCCCCGCCCGTGCTGCCGCCGCGCAATCCGGTTGGGAAGAGTTCTGATCGCTGCCGCCCGAATCCCTTTCGCCTCCGACAGGTCCGCCCCATGCCGCATGTTCTTCCTCTTCCCGCCCGGCTCGATGTCGACGCCGCCTTCACCCTCTGGGACCAGATCCTACAGGCCTATGGCGACCTTCACCTCGATGCCGCCTCGCTCGATCATCTTGGGGCGGCCGGTCTGCAGGTCCTCCTCGCGGCCCAGCGGCGCCAGCACGGCCGGGGTCAGGGCCTCACGCTCCTCAATGTCGCGCCAGATTGCGCCACCCGCCTCGCGCAACTGGGTGCTGCTGACCTTATCCTGACCAGGCCGTCGGCCCTGCCCGGAGGCCCTGAATGAAAGACCGCTGCCCCGCCCATGTCCTCGCCGTCGATGACAGCCTGACAATGCGCGAACTCCTGCGCGCCGCGCTGCGTGATGCAGGCTATGCCGTAACGCTCGCAAGCGACGGGCGCGAGGCGCTCGACCGTCTGGCCGAGGCCGCGCCCGATCTGATCGTGACCGATCTGAACATGCCCCGGCTCGACGGGTTCGGCCTGATCGAGGCTGTCCGCTCTGGCCAGCAGGCGGCCCGTATCCCGATCCTCGTTCTCACCACCGAAACCGGGCAAGATCTGAAGGATCGCGCCCGCCGCATCGGCGCGACCGGCTGGATCGGCAAACCCTTCGACGACGCGGCGCTGGTGGCAACGATCCGCCGCGTCCTCCCACACTGACCGAGGCGCCGATGGCCAGCAGCACCGATCTCCGCGCGATCTTTTTCGAAGAGGCGGAAGAGCTTCTCACCGCCCTCGACGAAGGCCTCCGCGCCCTTGCCCGGGGGCAGACGGACGGAGAGGTGATCAATGCCGTCTTCCGTGCGGTCCACTCGATCAAGGGCGGGGCAGCCGCCTTCGCGCTCCACGATCTGGTGGCCTACGCGCACAGCTTCGAATCCCTGCTCGATGAACTGCGCACCGGCGCGCGCCTGCCGCAGCCCGACTGCATCGCGACCCTGGTCGAAGCAGCCGATCACCTTGCCGATCTGGTGACCTGCGAACGCAGCGGCACGCCTCTCGACCCCGACCAGATCCGCCACGCCCTCGACCTCCTCAAGGCCTTCGGCGAGGCTGGCCCCAGCCAGGTCCGGATCGAGCTTGCCTTCGATCCGGTCCCCCTCGCGCCCTTCGAGGCGCTGCCCCTTGCCGACATGCCGTCCGCCCCATCCGGGCGCAGCGTGAGGATCCACTTCCGTCCGCATGCAGATGCCTTCCGGGCAGGCCATGACCCCGCGCTCATCCTGCGCGATCTTGCCGCCTTCGGCGAGATGGACAGCGCACTCGACCTCTCCGCCCTGCCGTCACCAGAGGCCTTCGATCCGACCCGCAGCTATCTTTGCTGGATGATCACCCTGCGCACAGACCGCAGCGAAGCGGACATCCGCGCCATCTTCGACTTCATCGCCTTCCATGCCGATCTGGACCTGCAGCCCGATCCCGCCGAAACCTCCGCCCCGCCCCCTGCCATCGTGCCGGACCTGCCGCGCAGCGCGGCCCCGACGCCCCTCCCTGCTGCGCCGCCTCCCCCGCGACCGGCCGCGCCCGAATCCGCCCGCGACATGGCTACGGCACCTCAGAAACCGACGCTCCGCGTGGATGTCGAACGTGTCGACCGCCTCGTGAATGTCGCCGGCGAACTGGTCATCCACAACGCGATGCTGACCGATGCCATCAACCGCCACCCCGCCGCAGACCCGCATGAACTGGCACGCAGCCTCGACCAGCTGCGGCAACTCTCCCGCATGATTCAGGACAGCGCGATGGCGATTCGCGCCCAGCCGCTGAAGCCGCTTTTCGACCGGATGCACCGCATCCTTCGCGAGGCGGCGTCGATTGCGGGCAAGAAGGCCCGGCTCGAGATTGTCGGCGAATCGACGGAAGTCGATCGCACCATCATCGAACGCCTTGCCGATCCGCTGACCCACATGGTCCGCAACGCGGTGGATCACGGGATAGAATCGCCCGATCGCCGCCGCGCCGCCGGCAAGCCCGAGACTGGAACCGTCCGGATCGAGGCGCAGCACCGCTCCGGGCGCATCCTCATCGTCATCTCGGATGATGGCGGCGGGATCGACCGTGCGCGGGTCCAGCAGATTGCAGTCGACCGCGGTCTCATCCCGCCCTCGGCAGATCTGGGTCCGGCGGATATCGACGCGCTGCTCTTCCTGCCCGGTTTCTCCACCGCGACAACCGTCTCTTCCCTGTCCGGCCGCGGGGTCGGCATGGATGTCGTCCGCTCCGCGATCCTCGCGCTGGGTGGACGGATCGGCATCACCTCCACCCCCGGTGAAGGCACAGCCCTCCGCATCAGCCTGCCGCTTACCCTTGCCGTCATGGACGGGATGGTCGTCCGCGCCGGGGGGCAACCGCTGGTGCTGCCCGTGTCCAGCATCGTCGAAACCCTGAGCTTTGACGGCGCGGCGCTGCACAGTCTCGGTGATGGCGGGCGGCTGGTGGAATTGCGCGGGCAATGTCTGCCCATCCTTAGCGTTGCCACCGCGCTCGGCCTGACACATTGCCCCGCCCGGCCCCAAGATCAGGTCATCATCATCGTCGAACGCGAAGACAAAAGCCGTCTCGCCCTCATCGTCGACGAGATCGACGACCAGCGGCAGATCGTCATCAAGAGCCTTGACGAAAACTACGGCCACATTCCGGGCATCGCCGCCGCGACGGTTCTGGGTGACGGGTCGGTCGCGCTCATCATCGATCCCGCCGAACTGGTGCAGGCGCGCTCATCCCGTGCCGGTCTATCCTCCTTTTCCGCAGCCGCCGAGTGACAGATGCAGACAGCCCTCCCCACCACCGCCCTTCCGATCGCCGCCGCGCAGCCCCCCCTGCCCGAAACCACCAGCCCGTCCGAACATACGCCGGGCGAAACGGCCCGCCCCGCAAAGCCGCGAGAATTCATCGCCTTCCGGGCACAGGGGCAGGACTTCTGCATCGACATTCTCGCTGTCCGCGAGATCCGCGGCTGGACGCGGGCGGCCGCCTTGCCCCACGCGCCGCATTATGTGGAAGGCGTCATAAACCTGCGCGGTGCCATCGTCCCGATTTTCGACCTTGCGGCCAAGCTGGGCCTTCCGCGCATCCCCGAACATGACCGCAACGTCATTATCGTCACCGTCATCGGCAAGCGTGTCGTCGGCCTGCTGGTCGAAACAGTGACCGACATCTTCTCCGCCTCGGCCGATGCCATGCATCCCGTCCCCGACCTCGCGCGCGAAGAAGCGCATGCCGCGCTTTCTGGCATGATCGTGGAGTCTGGCCGCCTGATCCGCATCGTCGATCTTGAGGCGCTGCTGCCTTCAACGGTAGAAGGTGGCTGATGCCGGATCCCATCGCCCCGGGCAAGGCCGATCAAGAGATCGACGCCCCGACCTTCGCCCTCTTGCAGCGGATCGTCGAACGTGAAACCGGCATCGCGTTGGCCGATGGCAAACGCCCGATGCTGCAGGCGCGGCTGGGCAGTCGGCTCCGCAGCATGGGCATGCCGGGTTTCCGGGCCTTCCTCGCCCGTCTGGACGACCCCGCGGCCCGGTCGGAACGCGCTGCCCTGATCTCGGCGATCACCACCAATGTCACCGCCTTTTTCCGTGAGGCCCATCACTTCGCCCTGCTGCGCGAACGGATCCTCCCTCCGCTGATCGAACCCTTGCGCAGGGGCGGGCGGCTGCGCCTTTGGTCCGCCGCCTGTTCCACCGGCGAAGAGGCCTATTCCATCGCGGCCAGCCTCCATCTCGCCTGCCCCGACATCGCGCGGCTGGATGCCCGCATCCTCGCCACCGACATCGACGAACAGGTGCTTTGCCGCGCTGCCGAGGGTGACTATGGGCCAAGGCAGCTGGCCGCCCTCACCCCCGCCCAGCGCAGCGCCCTCTTCGGGCCGCCCGGTTCCACCCGCATCCGCGAGGATGTGCACCGCCTCGTGCAGTTCCTGCCCCTCAACCTCAACGGCGACTGGCCGATGCGCGGCCCCTTCCACGTCATCTTCTGCCGCAATGTCGCAATCTACTTCCCGCGCGACAGGCAGGAACGGCTCTGGCAGCGCTGCGCCGATCTGCTCGCCCCGGGTGGCTGGCTGCTTTTGGGCCATTCCGAACGGCTGACAGGACCCGCCGCCCCCGCCTTCCGCTGCGAAGACATCACCGCCTACCGAAAGATCGGGTGACCCCCAGCCCGCACCAGGCCCCAACAAGGCCCGAACACGCAAAGAAAGGCCGATCATGAAACGCTCCGACCTCCGGATCGCGGTCGTCGACGATACCGCCGTCAGCCGCCACCTGATCACCGAAGTCCTCGACTGGATGGAGGTGTTCAACTACACGACCTACAACAACGGCAGCGCCGCTCTTGCCGGGCTGGTCGCCACGCCGGTCCATATGGTGATCTCCGATTTCCACATGCCCGATATGGACGGCCTCGCGCTGCTCGAACGTGTCCGCCGCACGCCGGGGCTGCAACGGCTCGGCTTCATCATCGTCACCGGGCGGGCCGACGCGAACATGATCGCGAACGGCCGGGCGCTCGGCCTGAACAACCTCATCAACAAGCCCTTCACCAGGGAACAGCTGCGCCGTTGCATCGAATCCGTCACCGGGCCTCTGGCGTGACCGAGCCGATCCTTCTGCCCGACCTCCTCGCCGCCATGGCCGCCGAGACGCGGGGTCTGGCCGCCGAGGCGCGGGAACTGGAGGCCGCCCTTCTCTCGGCGCTTCTGCCCTGTCTCGCCGGTCGGGGCGATCTCGCCACGGCGCTGCAACGCCTCGATCCACTGCTGCAACGCCTGACGGCCCTTTCCCGGATCGCAGCCGAGGCTGCCGCAGAGGCCGCGCCCCAGCCCATGCCCGCCACTACCGCCTGCCTCCGGGCGCAGCGTCTGGCTGCATTCCTGCCAGATCTGCAGGCGCCACCGCCGCCCGCCACGGCAGCGGTCACGCTCTTCGACCCGCCGCCCTAAGCCCGCCCCCCGGGAACACTCCGCCACGGCACGGCCACAGGTCCCGACCATCCCTTCTTCCGGCCGCGCAGCAAAGGACAGCGGCACCGCAGGACAAACCCCATGCCGCAGGTGAAACCGCCTCATCCTTCCGCTGCCCGCACCGACAGGCTGCAGACCGGCCCCATCGTTGCCATCGGCGCCTCCACCGGCGGGACCGAGGCGTTGCGCATCCTGTTGCAGACCCTGCCGCCCGATGGCCCACCCCTCCTGATCGTGCAGCATATGCCGGAAGGGTTCACCGCCCCCTTCGCCCGCCGCCTCGACGGCGCCAGCCGCCTCACCGTGCGCGAGGCGCGCCCCGGCGACAGGCCGCTGCGCGGTCACGCCTTCATCGCCCCTGCCAACCGCCACATGCTCCTGCGCCGCAGCGGGCCCTTTGCCACATCGCCCTGCAGGACGGCCCGCCCGTCTCGCGCCATCGCCCGTCCTGCGATGTGCTCTTCCGCTCGGTCGCGCAGGCCGCAGGCCACGCGGCCATTGGCGTGATCATGACGGGGATGGGCGACGATGGCGCCCTTGGCCTGCGTGCCATGCGCGATGCGGGCGCCCGCACCCTCGGTCAGGACGAGGCAAGCTGCGATGTCTTCGGCATGCCCCGCGCGGCGCAGCGTCTCGGCGCGGTCGAACGGATGCTCCCCCTTGCCGAACTCGGCTTGGCGATCCTGCGTCTGGCCCCCCGCAGCGGCTGACCGGCTCCGCCCAAGAGACTTGACGGAATTGGTACGCCCGTACCATCCTGATGCGGGCCGCCGCATCGCGGCCCGTCCAGCCGGAAAGGCACGCGCCATGGATTTCGTCCATTTCCTGTCCAGCCACATGCTCGACCCGGCGACCGGGGGCAAACGTCTCTATGCCGATACCGTGGCCCAGGCGATCCATGCAGAAAGCTGCGGCTATCGCGGCGTGGGCATTCCGGAACATCACCTCGTCAACATCCTCCTCGTGCCCTCGCCCCTGCAGATGGCCGTCAAGATCGCGGCCCATACCTCGCGGATCAGTCTGGTCACCTCGATCTGCCAGCTTCCCTTGCGCGACATGCGCGTCTTCGCGGGCGAGGTGGTGCAGGCTCAGGCGCTTTGCGATGGCCGCCTCATGCTGGGCGTCGGCAAGGGGGCCTTCGGCTATGAAACCGCCCGCATCGACGTCCCGATGGAGGAAACGCGCGACCGTTTCGAAGAGGCCCTCGCCGTGCTCGAGGCGCTGCTTACCCGCGAAGAGGTGTCCTGGTCCGGCACCCATTACCGCTTTGACCCGCTCACCATCATGCCGCGCCCCGAAGACCCGATCCCCCTCATGCTCGGCGTCATGGCCCCCCCGGCGATCGAGGCCGCCGCCCGCCGCGGCTATCACGTCCAGACGACCCCCCTCTCCGCCACCCATGGCGTGCTGGAAAGCCAAGTCGCCGCCTTCTTCCGCGGGCGCGACCAGAACCCCGCATCGCAAAGCCGCCTGTCGCTGCAGCGGGGCGTCTTTCTCGTCACCTCCGAAGCGCAGCGCCGCCGCATGGTCGACACCGCCCACCGCTATTACAGCAGCTTCGACAATGTCTTCGGCGGCCCCGGAATCGTCGACAACGGCATCATCCGCCCCCTTCCCCGCACCCAGACGGCCGAAGAACTGGGCCAGAACATCCTGATCTGCCAGAAGGACGAAATGATCGACCGCCTCGCCGCCTATGCCGAAATGGGGATCGACGAGGTCATCACCACCTCCGTCTTCGGCCAGCCGCAACAAGAGACGCTCGATATGATGTCCCTCTTCTCGCAGGAGGTGATGCCCCATCTCCTGCCACTCCGCCGCAAGGCCGCCTGACAAAACGGAGAAAACCCCATGCCCATCATCCGCATCGAGATGTTCGAAGGCCGCAGCCGTGACCAGAAACGCGCCTGCGCCGAAGCCGTGACCAAGGCCTGGTGCGATACCTGCGGCGGCACGCCCGCCATGGTCACCGTGGTCTTCACCGATGTCGCAAAGGATGACTGGGCCACCGCCGGGCGCCTCGCCAGCGATCCGAAACCCGCGTGACGCCATGGCGATCCAAAGCGCCTTCTCCGTCGCAGGCCAAGGCCCCGCCCTCTTCCTGATCCACGGCATCGGCGCGCGCCGCGCCACCTTCGACGGCATGGTCGCGGGCCTAAAGGACCGTTTCACCTGCATCAGCTACGATCTGCGCGGTCATGGCCTCTCACCCCTGCCCGAGGGGCGCTTCACCCTCGACGACCTCGTCGATGATCTAGAGGCCTTGCGTCACCGCCTCGGCATCGACCAGGCGCATTTCGCTGGACATTCGCTGGGCGGGATGATCGGGCCGCGCTACGCGCTGCGCTTTCCCGACCGCGTGCTGTCGCTCGGCCTCTGGTCCACCGCCGCCTTCCGGACCGAGGACGACAGCGCCAAGGTCCGCGCCGTCGTCGCCGCCATGCGCGACCGTGGGATCGGCCCCGTCCTCGACACGCTTACCGCGCGTTGGTTCACCGATGCCTTCTGCGCCGCCCGCCCCGACGTGATCGACTGGCGCAAGCGTCAGGTGATGGACACCGACCCCGATGTCTTCCTGAACGTCTTCGACATCTATGCCGAAACCGAGATGGCGCCTTGGCTGCACAGGGTCACCGCGCCCGCCCAGATCATCACGGGCGAACTCGACGGCGGCTGCAACCCGCGCCTCAATGCCGAAATCCACAAGGCCCTGCCGGGATCGGATCTCGTCATCCTCGACGGCCTGAAACACGCCATCTTCATCGAGGCGACGGATCGCGTCCTTCCCCATGTGCGCCGCTTCCTTCTGGCGCAAGGCTGAACAGCAGCGCCTCGCATTCCGCCAGACCCCGCGCCAGCGCGGCCGCATCGCCGCGCCGCGCATGGTCCAGCCACAGCCCATCCAGCGCCGCCATCACCACATCCACCACCGCCGCCAGCCGATCCGGCGGGGCGCCGAAGGGCGCCAGAAACCCGGTCAGCCGGTCCCGATATCGGTCATAGAGATCACGCTCCGTTGCGGCGATCCCATCATGCCAGCGCGCCGCCGACCACAGATCCAGCCGCAGCCGCAGATGGTCTGGCGTCAGGAAGGGCGCGGCAAAGCCCGCCCGCAGAAAGGCCGACACCCGCGCCTCGGCGCTGTCCGCCGCCGCCAAGGCCGCCTCACCCGCCTCGGCCAAATCGGCAGACAGCAGGCGATAGGCCTCGGACAGCACGTCATCCATGCCCGCGAAGTTATAGGTCAGATGGCCCAATGACAGCCCCGCCTCGGCCA
>VYLE01000935.1_pt1 | contig 10077 bp, 8 predicted proteins | sample 5114391 | NCBI WGS metagenome assembly VYLE01 (sample SAMN12291771, study PRJNA351875) | freshwater metagenome | isolation source: freshwater lake | place: USA: Michigan, Kent Lake | collected 2013-08-15
CGGAGCAGGCGCCGCACGGCGCTGGACGACGACGGGCGCGGGCTCGGCCTGACGAGCGACCGGCGCGGCGGGCGTCGTTTCCGTGATCGTCACGTTCGACGGCACGCCGGCATTAAGCGCCGCCGGAGCGGTCGAGCTTTCCAGCGGAGCCGCCGGCTGGACGAGCGGCTGGGCAATGGGTGCGTTGGCTGCTTCGGAGACCAGCGAACCTTCGCCGGTTTCGCCGGACATCCAGACCATCGCGGCGCCGCCGAGCAGCGCCAGCGCGCCGACGGGTGCGAGGATCATCCAGGCGCGCACGCCGCTCTTCTTGCGGGCCTTGCCGGTGCGGGCATAGCGCGGCACGAAGACGTCATCGTGGATCGTGTCGTTGTGCAGAGTGTCGTCGGTGTAGGTCACAGTCATCTGTGTTCCTCCTCAGTGAGGTTTGAATAACCGACATCATTGAGCGGAGTTCCGCAGAGAAAAGGGCGACCACGAAGAAACACCATGTCTGACACAAAGCTGCGCCATGTCGTTGTCGATTGCGGCGAAACGACGTTATTCAAGTCCCAACTCGAGGGTCATTGACGCTGGGGAAAGCGAAGCGGCGGCGCCACGCCCCGCATTAAAGCCGCCGCCGACCGCCACAACGATTCACCCGTCGGTTGACCCGAAGCCGCCCGTTGTCCATCACAAAGCCTGATCTTACGCCTGCACACGGAGCGACCGAGACCATGGGTCTGGCGGCCAATATCCGACGCGACCTCAAGTTCGCCGCCGGCCTGCGCCGCCTGCTGAAGCGCATCAAGCCCATCAATCTGGATAGCGACGTCCTGGTCTGCGACGACTTCGAGGAAGCGGTCGACCGATTCGGCGAGAACATCGCCATCGAGGACGAGACGCGCTCGCTGACCTATCGCGACCTCGACGGCATGGCCAACCGCTACGCCCACTGGGCGCGGAGCCGAAACCTGCGACGGACCGACGTCGTGGGCCTTGTGATGGCCAACCGGCCGGAGTTCATCGCCGCCTGGATGGGCTTTTCCAAGGTCGGGATCGCCACCGCCCTGATCAACACCAACCTGACCGGGCAGGCGCTGGCGCACTGCCTGAACATCGCGGGCGTGTCCCAGGTGGTGGCCGACGAGGATACTTGGCGCCAGTGCGAGGAGGCCCGACCCTTCGTCACGCGCACGATGATGCTGTGGGTTCTGGGGCTGCGAGGCGAGGACGAGATGTCCGAGCGCCGCGGGCTGGACAACGCCGTGCGCAGCGGGTCTTCGGTGCGGCCGCCCCGGTCGGTGCGCGCCGGACTGACCAATCGCGACACCGCCCTCTATATCTATACCTCGGGCACCACCGGCCTGCCGAAGGCGGCGCGGATCCACCATGCTCGGGCGCGGACCTATATGCGCGCCTTCGCCGGGGCGACGGCGACGACCGAGCAGGATCGGGTCTTCAACGTCCTGCCGCTGTATCATTCGACCGGTGGGTTGGTGGGTCTCGGACCGGCTTTCCTGAACGGGGGGCGGTTGATCCTGCGGCGCAAGTTCTCGGCGTCCAGCTTCTGGAAGGACGTCAACGCCACCGGCGCCACGGTGTTCGTCTACATCGGCGAGCTGTGCAGATACCTGGTCAACTGCCCCGAGCAGGAGGGCGAGCGCGGCCACAAGCTGAGGCTCGCATTCGGCAACGGCCTGCGCCCCGACGTCTGGCCCGAGTTCCAGCAGCGGTTCGGCATTCCGAACATCCTGGAATTCTACGGGTCGACCGAAGGGAACGTCTCGGTCTTCAACTTCGACGGAAAGCCCGGGTCGATCGGACGGGTGCCGAAGTTCCTCAAGAAGCAGATGAACATCCGGCTGGTGAAGTTCGATGTCGACACCGAGATGCCCGAGCGGGCCGCCAATGGGTGCTGCATCGAGGCCAGGCCCGGTGAGATCGGCGAGGCCATTGGCCTGATCGGCAACGACGTGCGCCACGATTTCTCCGGTTATGCCGACAAGGCGGCGTCGGAGAAGAAGGTGCTGACGGACGTCTTCCAGCGGGGCGATCGCTGGTTCCGCACCGGCGACCTGATGCGCCAGGACTCGGAAGGCTACTTCTATTTCGTCGACCGTATCGGCGACACTTTCCGCTGGAAGGGCGAGAACGTCTCGACCGCCGAGGTTGAGCAGCGTCTGGCCGACGCGCCCGGCGTCAAAGAAGTGATCGCCTATGGCGTTCCCGTGCCGGGCGCCGAGGGCAAGGCGGGTATGGTCACGCTGGTGGTCGAGGGCAAGTTCTCGCCCAAAGCCTTTGCGGAATACGCCGAAGCCCAGCTGCCCCCCTACGCCCGCCCGGTGTTCGTGAGGATCGCCAAGACCTTGGAGACCACAGGCACTTTCAAGTACCGCAAGGTCGATCTCGTGGCCGAAGGGTTCGACCCGGAAGCCGCGGCCCCCGTGTATGTCCGCGGTGGCAAGTCGGGCTACCAGAAGCTGACGACCGAAGGGTTCGACGCCATCCGGAACGGCCAGAACCGCCTCTGACGCTCTAGGTCCGCGGGAGGGCCAGAAGCGCCGCCCGAGCGACGTTGCGGATCACAGCCGCGTCAGCTCCCGCGCGGCCCAGCGTCATCAGGCTGACGACCGTCCCCGTAAGGCTGTCGGCCCAGAGGTCGAGGTCGGCCCCGGCCTTCAGCTCCCCCGCGGCCTCAGCCTGCTCCAGCGCGGTGCGGAAGAAGGCGCGGATTTCATCCATGCGGGCCTGAGCCATAGCGTGGGTGGCGTCCGAGTGGGCATGGCGCTCCGCGACCGTGTTCACGATCAGGCAGCCCCTGCGCTCGGGATCCTCGACGGACAGGTCGGCCTGGACGCCGATCCAGGCCTCGATGGCGGCGAGCCCGGTCAGGCCGTCGGGCAGTGTGGCGCGGAAGTGGGACGCGTAGGCTTCGAAAGCCTTGCGGAACAGGCCCTCCTTGTCGCCGAAGGCGGCGTAGACGCTGCCGGGCTTAAGCCCGGTCGCGGCATAGAGATCGGCCATGGAGGCCGAGGCGTAGCCGGATTTCCAGAACACCTGCATCGCCTGTTCGGCGGCGGCGTCGATGTCGAAGGCGCGGGGACGGCTCATGGGATAAACATAATGGATCGCCCGATCAAAAAAAGTGCCTCGCGCCCCTTGTTATTGATCGAACGATCAACAAATAGGCCTCGTCGCGGCTGATCGCGGCGTTTCACAACGGACGAACGACCATGTTGAAAGTGTTCTTCGCCGGGGCCGTGCTGGCCCTGACGCTCGCCGCGACCCAGGTCGCCGCGCAGGAGTTGACCGAGCCGCCCGCCGCGCCGGGGACAGTCGAATACAACACCTGGCTGGGGCGGACCTTCTCGGAGGTGCTGCTGAATGAGCGGTCGCAGGAGAAGCGGGTCGAGATCCTGAACCGGATCGTCGCGACCGACTACATCCAGCACAATCCGCTGGTGCCGGAGGGTCGCCAGGGGCTGATCGACTTCATCCCGGTGATCTATCAGGCCATGCCGGATGCGCGCTTCACCGTCCACGACGTCTTCGCCACCCAGGACCGGGTCGTCACGCGCTGGACCTGGACCGGCACCCTGACCGGCGAGGGGTTCCTCGGCGTCGAACCGCGTGGACAGCGGCTGGAGTTCGACGTCATCGACGTCTGGACCGTGCGCGACGGCCAGTTGTACGAGCACTGGGACCAGTTCGACTGGCCGCGCGCCTTCGTGCAACTGGGCGTGCAGGGCCTGCCCCAGCCCTTCTATGCCGTCGCCGCCCAGCCCTACGATCGGTGAGCGCGATGACGGTCAAGGTCCACGGCTGGGCGTTCAGCCCGTATGTCCGCGCGGTCCGCATCGCGCTGAACGAAAAGGGGGTCGCGCATGAGCACATCCCCCTGACGCCGCCCGATCTGGCGACGCCGCAGGGGCGGGCGCTCAGTCCCTTTGGCCGGGTGCCGGTGCTGGAACACGACGGCCGACGGCTGTTCGAGACGGCGGCCATTCTCGACTACGTCGAGGCGGCGTTCGAGGGGGAGTCCCTGAAGAGCGGGGATGCGTGGCGGGACGCGCTGTCGACAGCGATCATCGCGGCGGTCGGCCACTACCTCTATCCAACGGCGGTCATGGGCGTGTTCTTCCAGCAGGCCTATGTGCTGGCGAACGGGGGCCGGGTGAACGCGGCGGCTCTGGAGGCGGCGGTCGAGGCGACGCGGGTTCCGCTGGCCGCCATGGAGGCGTCCGTGGCCGAACTGCTGCAACAATCCGGCGGCCCGTTCCTGGGCGGCGCGGGGTTTGGCGTGGCGGACGCAGCGCTGGCGCCGATGATCCAGAACCTGTCGCTGGCCGAGGAAGGGCGGCGACTTCTGGCCGAACGGCCTGTGCTGTCCGCCTGGTTCGCCCGGGCCGCCGAAAGGCCGAGCCTGAAGGCGACCGAGGTTCCGATCCCCAACTTCGGCTTGCCGCCCGAGGCGTGAAGGGCAGCGGCCCGGAAGACGAAAACGCCCCCGTCGCGACCGCGACGGGGGCGTCTTTTCCGAAGGATCGGCGGGGTCATGACGCCCGCCGGTTGTCCTTAGTTGGCCGGCGGGGTCGCCGGGGCCATGCCGCCCTCGGTCGACGGGATCGACGGCGAGGTGTTCGGCGTGTTTTCGGTGGTCAGACCGCCATCGGCGTTACCGGCCTGCTGCTCGATGCGGTCGGCCTCAGCGTTCAGGGCCTGCTCCTGGGCTTCGGTCGGAGCGGCGGCGGCCTGTTCTTCCAGGGCGTCGGCTTGTTGTTCAGCGGCTTCGTCGGCGGGCGACTGGCAGGCGGCCAAGCCGGCGAAGGCGGCGACGGCGATGGCGGTGAGGGTCAGTTTACGCATGGGGAATCCCCTTCCTTGTTGAAGTCGGGGAAACGCCGCCCATCACGTTCGGTTCACGCCAGCGTGAAGAAAAGTGCGACGACTCTACGCGGCTTCGGCGAACGCGACCCGTGCGGCTCCCAGAAGTGCCGCGTGCTTGTGGGTGATGACCCAGGTCGGGATGTCGGTCATGTAGTCCTTGAAGCGGCCCTTGCGCTCGAAGCGGCGGCGGAAGGGGCTGGCTTTCAGGAAATCCAGGATGCGAGGCGCGATGCCGCCGGCGATATAGACCCCGCCGCGCGCGCCGGTCGTCAGGGCGATGTCGCCCGCGACGGCCCCCAGGATGGCGCAGAAGCGGGCGAGTGTCGCGCCGCAGGGGCTGTCCCAATCCGCCAAAGCCTCTTTCGTGATCTCGGCCGGGTCGTCGATGTGGGTCTCGCGGCCCTCGATGCGGGCGAGCGCGCGGTGCATGTTCAGAAGGCCCGGCCCGCAAATCAGTCGCTCGATCGACACCCGGTCGTACCGTTCGCGCAGGATGCGCAGGATCTCGTCCTCGACCGTGTCGCCAGGCGGGAAACAGGCGTGGCCGCCTTCGGATGGCATGGCCATCTCGCGGCCGTGGGCGTCGCGCACCAGCGCCGAAACGCCGAAGCCGGTGCCGGGGCCCAGCACCGCCAGCGTCGCATGCGGGTCGCCGTCCTCGGGGCCGCCGAGGTGGACGAGGTCGGACGCAGGGACGATGGGCGCGCCCCAGGCCAGGGCCTCGAAGTCGTTGATCAGCTTGACGGGGTTGAGTCCGAGCGTCGCCAGTTCGGTTTCCGACACCGCCCAGGGCGAGTTGGTCAGGTCGATGGCGCCGTCCTCGACCGGCCCGGCCACGGCGATGACGCCGCCAGTCGGCTTGACCTCGCAGCCCTCGATGAAGGCGGCGACCCCTTCGAGGAAGGTCGGATACTGCTCGGCGGGAAAGCTCTCATGGTGGTCGAGGACGGGCAGGCCATCTTTCCAGGTGGCGATGGCGAAACGGGCGTTGGTGCCGCCGACGTCGCCGACGAGGAGGGTCCGACTGTCACTCATGCGTCGATGGCCCGGTTCTGGATGTTGTGGTCGGCGACTTCGCGCAGTTCGGGCTGGCGCGGGGTCGGTCTGGCCTGGAAGCAGACGGAGGCGCCCTCCTCGGCCGAAGAGACAGCGGCGCGGAAGGCTCCGAACAGTTCTCGGCCGTAGCCCCAGGACTGGAAGTCCTCGGCGGTCGCGGCGGGCCGGGATGACAGGTCGGCGGTGGTGGTCAGAACCCCGGACTCGGCGTCGAGGCGGACGATGTCGCCGGTCCTGACGAAGGCGAGCGGGCCGCCCTCCAGCGCCTCGGGCGTGACATGGATGGCGGCGGGCGTCTTGCCGGACGCGCCGGACATCCGGCCGTCGGTGACGAGGGCGATGGGCACGCCGCGATCCTGAAGCACGCTCATCAACGGCGAAAGCGAGTGCAATTCCGGCATGCCGTTGGCCTTGGGGCCCTGGAAGCGCAGCACGATGACGCCGCCCTGATCCAGATCCCCGGCCTTGAAGGCGGCGAGCACGTCTTCCTGGCTGTCGAAGACGAAGGCTGGGGCCTCGACGATGCGGTGTTGCGGCTTGACCGCGGAGACCTTGATGACGGCCCGACCGAGATTGCCGTGCACCAGACGCAGGCCGCCTTCCTTGTCGAACGGGTCGGACACGGGACGCAAGATGTCGGTGTCGAGGCTCTGGGCCACGCCGTCGCGCCAGACCAGTTCGCCGTCCACCATCGACGGCTCCTGGAGATAGTGGTGGAGGCCCGGTCCCATGATGGTCTGGACGTCGGAATGGATATGGCCGGCCTCGGCCAGCTCGCGGGTGACGAAGGCGACGCCGCCAGCGGCCTGGAACGCGTTCACGTCGGCCGAGCCGTTCGGATAGACCCGCGCCAGCAAAGGCGTCGCCGACGACAGCTGGTCCATGTCGGTCCAGTCGATCATTACCCCCGCCGCCCGCGCCATGGCGACCAGGTGGATGGCGTGGTTGGTCGATCCGCCGGTGGCGAGCAGGGCCACGATCATGTTGACAATGGATTTCTCGTCCACGACGTCGGCCATGCGGCCAGTCCCGCTCTCGGCCAGCTTCACCGCCTGCTTGGCGGCGGCGGCGGTGAGGGCGTCGCGCAGACCCGTCTCCGGATGGACGAAGGCGGTGGAGGGCATGTGAAGGCCGCAGATCTCCATCATCATCTGATTGGAGTTGGCCGTGCCGTAGAAGGTGCAGGTGCCGGGCGAGTGGTAGGAGCCGATCTCGCTCTCCAGCAGCGTCTGGCGGTCTACCTTGCCCTGGGCGTACTCGGCGCGGACCCGGGCCTTCTCCGCGTTGGGGATGCCGCTCGGCATGGGGCCGGCGGGAGCGAAGACGACCGGCAGGTGGCCGAACGCCAGCGATCCCATGAACAGGCCCGGCACGATCTTGTCGCACACGCCCAGACACAGGGCCGCGTCGAAGGCGTCATGCGTCAGGGCGACGCCGACCGACATGGCGATGACGTCGCGGCTGAAGAGAGACAGCTCCATGCCGGGGCGGCCCTGGGTGACGCCATCGCACATGGCGGGGGTGCCGCCGGCCACCTGGGCCGTAGCTCCGACCTCGCGCACCGCGTCGCGGATGATCTGGGGGAAGCGCTCGAACGGCTGATGCGCCGACAGCATGTCGTTATAGGCGGTGACAACGCCGACATTGGGCGTCTTGCCCGTCATGGCCGTCAGCTTGTCGGCGATGGTCTGGCCGGCGAAGGCATGAGCCCAGTTGGCGCAGGACAGCTTGGCCCGGCCGACGCCGGCGTCGCGGGCGGCGTCCATGCGGCGGAGGTAGTCGGACCGGGTCTCGCGCGAGCGGGCGACGATGCGGTCGGTGACGTCCTTGACGACGGGATGCAGCCTTGGGTTCTGGGGCATGGGCTTAGCCTTCCGTCCAGACGACTTCGAGCGGGACCTTGGCCGCGATCAGGGCAGCGATGGGCTGGGTCGCGGGATCGCCCTGGGCCTCGCGCTCGAAGACGGAACGCTTCACGGAGCCCTTCAGGCCCAGGATCACGCGACCGGCCGACATCAGCCACGCCAGGTTGATCGACAGCCGCTCCTGCGGCGGGGCCGCGCCGTCGCGGCCGGGCGGGACGCCGAGGACGGTCGGTTTCAGCGTAGGGGTCAGCAGGGTCTTCAGGGTCGGGCTGTCGGGGAACATGGAGCAGATATGGCCATCCTCGCCCATGCCGAGAAGGACGGCGTCGAAGCGGTCGCCGGCCTGGGCCAGGGCATGGGCGGCGAGCGCGGCGGCGCGGTCGACGGTGACGGCGGGGGAATGGAGCGGGATGAAGCGGGCGGCGGCGGCCGGGCCTTGCAGCAGGACTTCGCGGATCAGGCGGGCGTTGGAGTCCGGCGAGGTCTCGGGCACATGGCGCTCGTCGACCAGGGTGACGGCGATGCGGTCCCAGCCGATGGCGGCCTGGGCCAGGCGGGCGTAGATCGGCGAGGGCGTCGTGCCGCCAGGGCCGGCGAACAGGGCGCGGCCGTTGGTGGTGACGGCGGCGGCGAGCGTCTCCTCCAGCCGCGCCGCGATGGCGGTGGCCCAGGCGTCGGTGTCGGGGAAGGATTCGATCTGGATCACGCGATCGCTCCATGATCCTTCTCCCGTTGGGAGAAGGTGGCCGCGAAGCGGACGGATGAGGGTCGGGTGGTGCAGTCGGCGGGAGCCGTCGCACCGACGCCGGGACGGCTTAGGCCGACTGACGGAACACGCCCCTCACCCTTTCGCCTAGCCGATCGCTCCGCTCTCGGAGGCTCAAGCCCTCTCCCAATGGGAGAGGGAGATGACAGCTCACCCATTTGTCTTCCACTCCCGGCCGGTGCGCGCCAGCAGCAGGTCGGCGGCGTCGGGCCCCCACGTCCCCGCGCGATAGGGCATGGGCTTGACCTTGCCCTCGGCCCAGGACGCCGACACGCCATCGACCCATTCCCAGGCCTTTTCCGCCTCGTCGCGGCGGACGAACAGGGTGGAGTCGCCCGCCATCGCGTCCAGCAGCAGCCGCTCATAGGCGATGCGGCGGCGCGGCGGCTTGGCGCCTTTCTGGTTCACGCCCCAGGACAGGGACATGTCGATGCGCTGAAGCTGCATCTTCTGATCGAGGCCCGGCCGCTTGTTCATCACGGTCAGCGAGATGTCCTCCTCGGGCTGGAGCTCGATGACCATGCGGTTTGCGCGGACCTCGCCCCGGCTGTCGCGGTCGAAGATGGAGTGGGGCACCGGCTTGAACTGGATGACGATCTCGGTGCGCTTCTCCGGCAGCCGCTTGCCGGTGCGCATGAAGAAGGGCACGCCCGCCCAGCGCCAGTTGTCGATGTCGGCCCGGATCGCGACGAAGGTCTCGGTCTCGGAGTCCGCGCCGCGCTCCTCGTCATAGCCCTTGACGCGCTGGCCCTCGACCGTGCCGGAGACATACTGGCCGCGCACGGTGACCCGCTCGACCTCGTCGGGCGTTACGGGGCGCAGCGAGCGCAGGACCTTGACCTTTTCGTTGCGGACCGAGTCCGGGTCGAGGTCGCTGGGCGGCTCCATGGCGACGAGGCATAGGAGCTGGAGCATGTGGTTCTGCAGCATGTCCCGCAAGGCGCCGTACTCGTCATAGTAGGGCCAGCGGTCGCCGACGCCGACGGTCTCTCCCACCGTGATCTGGACGTGGTCGATCGACAGGTTGTTCCAGAGCGGCTCGAAGATGGTGTTGCCGAACCGCAGGGCGATCAGGTTCTGGACCGTCTCCTTGCCCAGGTAGTGGTCGATGCGGAACACCTGATGCTCGCCGAACGCATCGGCCACCGCGTCGTCGATGGCGCGGAAGCTCTCGAGGTCGCGGCCCACGGGCTTTTCGAGGACGACGCGATCCTCGGGCTCGGCCAGCCCCGCCGCGCGCATGGCGGTGACGATGCGGGCGTAGAGCGACGGCGACACGGCGAGGAAGGAGGTCACCGAGCCCGAGCCGACCTTGTCGCGCAGGGGTTTCAGGCTTTCGGCCGAGGTGGCGTCGACGGCGAGGTAGTCGAGGCGGGCTTCCAGTTTCGCCCAGGCGTCGTCGGACCAGGCGTCATCGGCCCTGGCCTTGCCCTCGACGGCGGCGCGGACCTTGGCGACGTATTCCTCGCGGGTTTCCTCGGAGCGGGCGGCGCCGATGATCTTGAGGCCGTCGGGCAGCAG
>VYLE01000937.1_pt1 | contig 10068 bp, 8 predicted proteins | sample 5114391 | NCBI WGS metagenome assembly VYLE01 (sample SAMN12291771, study PRJNA351875) | freshwater metagenome | isolation source: freshwater lake | place: USA: Michigan, Kent Lake | collected 2013-08-15
TGGGGTCCATCCCCGCATACGCGGGGCAGCCAGCACTGCTGGGAAGTGCGGGTTGTCGCGCCAGGGTCCATCCCCGCATACGCGGGGCAGCCGGATTCAAGAGCTTCGCGACCGGCACAGCGACCGGTCCATCCCCGCATACGCGGGGCAGCCGTTGTGCAGAGCGATACTCATCGGATGCCTATGGGTCCATCCCCGCATACGCGGGGCAGCCGCGACGGCTCGGCCTGGATCGCGGTCTTGAGCGGGTCCATCCCCGCATACGCGGGGCAGCCACGTTCGCATCGTCGGCCTGCCCGATCGCGTTGGGTCCATCCCCGCATACGCGGGGCAGCCCCGGGGAACTTCATGACAAACCGGACCAGTCTGGGTCCATCCCCGCATACGCGGGGCAGCCCCGCTCTGACGAAAGCGAAGGCGGCGCCCCCCGGGTCCATCCCCGCATACGCGGGGCAGCCTCGAACAGCCGCCCTATCGCCGCCTCGTCCAAGGGTCCATCCCCGCATACGCGGGGCAGCCAGCACGATCGACAAGTCGGCGTTGCCCGAAGCGGGTCCATCCCCGCATACGCGGGGCAGCCGTCGTGAACGCCGACGACGTGTCGACGTTCGAGGGTCCATCCCCGCATACGCGGGGCAGCCACACCCGCGACGGTCGTGCCGGCCCGCATGATGGGTCCATCCCCGCATACGCGGGGCAGCCTGCCGGTTCATCTTCCACCCGACAATCGAGGCGGGTCCATCCCCGCATACGCGGGGCAGCCCCGAAGTAACGGTTGCCGACAGTCTTACAACCGGGTCCATCCCCGCATACGCGGGGCAGCCCGCGGGTCGTTACCGAAGTACGCGACCGACAAGGGTCCATCCCCGCATACGCGGGGCAGCCCACATGTAGGCGTTGGTGGTCGCCTCCTTGTACGGTCCATCCCCGCATACGCGGGGCAGCCAACAGCCTTGGCGCCTTCGTCGTGGTCGGTGAGGGTCCATCCCCGCATACGCGGGGCAGCCTCTACAACCTTACTCTATGATCTTAAAGAACTTTCGCAACAATGGTCTCGCCGAGGGCGCACTCGCACGCAGTCTCTCAATCGTGCCGAGGAGTCCTTCGCACGAGCAGCAGCCCGTCCAGCTCGACAAGTTCGCGCGTCGCCTCCCCGATCTGCTTGACTCCTACACCGCCCGGGAGATCGATATCTCGCCAGACGATCACGATGCCGCCGGTCGGTTCGGCCTGATGCCACTCGGTGAGAACGGATGCCACTCGTTCCCTGACCCCAGGGGTCATCTTGGGACTGATGTACACGCCCACGGCGACCTCGAGCATGACCGACCCCAGGAAACCGCGGGTGCGGTCCAGTACGTCACGCGTCACGATGACCGTTAATGCCATCGGGCTCTCGTTCCAACAGTTGCTTGATGCGGTCGATCATCGCGGGGATGACCTTCTGACGACGGAACACGACGTTGGCCTCGCGTCTCACCATCCGATCGATCGACGCATCGTCGTACTCAGCGGCTTTGGCGCATTTGAATGCGATGGGCAGCGTGATCGAATCGCGGAACAGATCGGCCACATCGAGCACGAACGCGTGACCCGAGTCCTCATGAATGAAGCCAAGCTGCGGAAGCGCGGCGACCGCCTGCACCGCGATCGCTGCAGCGGCATACACGCAAGTTCCGGCATGGTTGATCGCCTGGTTCGGCAGGTCGTCAGCGGAGGGGCTCGATCGATCGAAGTTACGGCCCCGCCATTCGACGTCGTAGCGTTGGGCGAGCAGGCGATACGTTGACTTCATGCGCGCGCCCTCGATACCCCGCAGGGTTTCGATCTCGCGATGCGGCAGCACTTCTCCAAGCCGCAGGGCGTACATCCGGCGCGCCATCTCGAGCCGCGATTTGGGATGGGCCCACTGCCGGACCTGCTCGCGTGCGATATCCGAACGGTCGGGCATCAAAGGGGGCGCCGTGTAGCACCGGACGCCGTCCTGGCCGACGGCCATCAGCAAGGTGCCGTGCCTCGCCAACAGACGCAGGGCATCGTGCGTGACGCTGCTGCCAGGCCCGATGAGAATCGCCGAGACGGCCTGATGCGGGATCTGGTCGATGCTCGCGCCGGGCCCGACCCCCTGCCGAAAGGCAAGGCCTCCATCGATCACGCACAGTTCACCCATCGACAACCAGATCAGTCCGTGTCGGTCGGCGTGAGGAACGCGAGCCGTTTCCAGCCCGAGCCGTCCCTTCAGCACGCGAGCGAGGGCCTGAGAAGCAGCATGCCGTACCCGAACGCCCGATGTCGCCCGATACCTCGCTCGATCAGTCGACCGGGACCACTCGCGTCGAGCACGCGCAGCGCGCCTTGGATCAACGCATCCGGACCGTCGAAGCGTTGGATCCGACGCGAACCGGAATCTGCGGCTTGAGTCTTTCGGTGAACCCGAGTCGAGCGATACCCGACCAGCCGTGCGGAAAGCAGCTCGACCCCACCCGTTGCTTGAAACTGTTCGGCAAGCCAGTCAAGGTAGGCTCCCTCCCGATCGGGTCGGGGCAGTCCCAGAACGTCAGCGCGCTCGATCGCGACAGTCATGACATCGCGCTCCGGCCCGTCCCGGTGGCGACGAACGGGCCTTACCTTGAGTTCGAAGTCGAAGCATCGGCCAGGCTCCCACTGGGCCGGCATCGCCCGGGCTCCGAGTTCGTCCGTGCCGAGTGCGGCAGCAACGTCGGGCAATGCCAGGCTCGCGGCGTCGCGCAGTTCCTCTGGGCAACGCGAGCTGTATGCGAGAAGGCCTCTGCCATCGTCGAACAGACGGAACGGCTTTGGGGCCCGATCGGCGAAGGCCGCCGTCAGCAACGCGTGAACCGCGTAGCCGGGATCTCCTCCGTCGGCGATTCCATGTCGCGTTGCGTACGACATGATGCGGCGAATGTCCGGATGGAGCTGAACGAGCCAAGTGGTCATCGATGCACGACTCCGTCGATGACCGCTCGAGTGCCCGCATGCACGCCTTGGACCCACCGGCGTTCGTCTCCGACCCGCAGCGTTCGTGAGCCTGCTCGCTCGCCTTCTCCGGCGCTCCATCGGGCCCGCGCAGTGCCGGCAAGGACGTAATCGGGCCACGGCGCACGACCGAGTGCATCCGGAACGTCTTCCGCGTCGAGCCTGCCGACCAGTAGCGGCGCATGCGGCAGGCAATGCTTCCTCCCGATGAACAGGGGGCGCGCAGGCCGAGCCAGCGCTTCGGCCACCTCATCGAGCGTAGGTGACTCAGTGACCGCATCGAGCCGGAACGCGACGAGCATCGACGCGTCACAGATCTGATCACGCCATCTCAGATGCGGCGCGTTGTATGTGTCCACTCCGCCGGATCGAGTCTCGACGACACCATGCGTCGTCCACCCGGCATCGTCACCACGCAACTGAGCGGTCTGGAAATCCGTCTGTCGAATTCCCGGGCGGTCGACCCGGACACCCATCACCAGCCTCGACTGCAAACGCTCGTGACGCTCCCCTTCGTGTCGCATCCATCCGAGCGCGTTGGCGATCAGCCCGGTCATCAGTGACAGCCCCGGCAGGTCGTCCGTGAATCCCCGATTGTCGATCGCTTCACTACCAAACGACACGATCGGCGCTTCCAGTCTCACGAGAAGGTGAGGATGCATCAGCACCTCCCCTCCCGAACCCAATGAGCGGCGCGGTCGGCGAGCGACGCGAGGTTCATTCGCTCACACGAGGGCCAGTCGACACCGTGGTGGTCCAAGCAGACCCGCGCAGTCGAAGCGCCGTAGGCCGCATCGAGGCGCGTCAACTCATCGGACATGCGGGCAGCTGCGCGGATCGGCAACGAGGGCGCGCCCGTAAGCGGCACCGGATCATGGAAGGCCGCCGCGAGGCTGCGTGGCTGCCAGTCGCCGGCCTCGACCATCAGGTGCTGCGCATAGCCGAACGGGGCAGTGGACCCGCGCTTGGCACCCGGCGAGACAGTGGCAACAAGGTGCAGGAAGCTGCGCACGACGCGTGCTGCCAGATCACGCTGCTCGACCGGAGTGCGCTCGTCGAAGCACCGAGATACCGGGATGCCCTCGAGATTCGCAACCAACTGCGGGACGTCGATGACGACGTAGCCGTAATACAGACCGGAGGCGAGCTCGGTGTCGAAGATCCCGGCCCCTCCGGCCTCACCCCTCTCGCGCCCGAGGTCGTCGACGACGGTGAAGTAATCGTTCTCGACTTGCGCTTCGTGAACAGTGAACGAATGTGCAACATAGACCGACGCATCGCGATGGGCCAGCAGGTCGGATGTGACCATGCGACCGAACAGGGCCGATTCCAACCCGCTGCCGAGTTTCATGGTCGCAAGGTTCGACTTGTGCTCGCGGCCTGCCAGACCTCTGGCCACAGCTTCCCGAATCTCCTCGACGCCAGTTTTGCCCATCGACAGCTCGGCAGCGCGGGTCGCGAGGTACTCGATCTCGGCCCTGCCGAATAGAACGGCCTGAGCCGTTTGAAGCGAAGCGGGCTCCGCTTCGACCGATTGCACCTCCGAATCCTCGGCCTTGCCCTTACGGGTCGTTTTCGGCGTCTTGGCGGACTTCTCCTTCTGGCCGAAAACGGCCTGCAGGACCCCGGCCGCCGCGGAATGCGCATCGCCCTGGGGCACCCCCCGTGACGCGATCAGGCGCGCGATTTCTTCCCCGACGTATCGAGTCCTGACGCTCATGTCGACACCGAGGTTCTGAAGCGCGTACGGTTCCGCGCGCTGCACGGCGAGCACCTCAGCCGAGTCGGCGTCGCGGCCTACGGGGTTCGGGAAGCGCCAGTGCCTCTTGAGAGACTGGGAACTGACTCGCGTCCTGACTGCGCCGCCGTATGGAAGTCGCTTGGCCATGCCGGCGTCGTCGCGGTTCAGGAGCGCGGCAGGATACGTATGGAGCGAGTGGATCTGGACGAAGCGGGGCAAACGGTTCGATTGGGTCATCGGTCGTACTCTCTGATCAGTCCTGGGTTGCCCTGGCCAGGGCGGAGTAGTAGCGGGATGCGATGCGCAGGCGGCATCTCTCCGCCGCTGCGGAATCGGTGCCGTCGGTCAAGATCAGTTCGGCGAACTCGCGCCAGTCCGGCGACACGCCACGGCTCGCCATCAGCCGGACGATCCGCGGCACGATTTGGCGGAGCGCGTCGCCACGAGCCGTCAACAGGCGCGTCACGCGGCCTTCGGACACCGCCGCGGCGGCGAGGGCCGCCCCGAATGGTCGCGATCCATCGTGCCCGGCCAGCGCGATGCCTTGCGCCACCAGCGCCCACCTCCGCCACGCTCCCTGCCCCCAGTCGTCGGGCGACAGTCCCGACATCACCAGCGCACGAGTGAGGGCGGCGAGTTGCGAGGGTCGAGGCTGGTCCGGGTCGAGGCGGGAGAGCGCCGCACGTTCCCCTGCAACAAGGGCACGCGGGTCGTTCGCGAAGCGCGCGGCCCTCGTGATCACGTGTGCGAGCGATTCGATATCACCGGACGGGCGTTGCTCATCAGACATCGACATCGATCGAGTCTCCTTCGCTGGAACGGGGGGAAATGACGGCGTAGACGTCGGGAAACACAGTACGAACGCCTGCCTCGAATCCCTTGAGGGCATCAGCCCTGGCCCGATAGCGTCTCTCGCCGACCTGCGGCCCCGAGTGGAATGCTTCCAACAGCGCGGCGCGTGCGCGGTCGATAAGTGTTCGCTTCCACGCGAACCGCACTGCGACCGGATCGTCGCTGTCGAACTCCTCGCCAAGATCGGTGAAGAAGCGCGCGTCTTCAGCTGCCTCGAAGCGCCGCAGAATGGCCTGGACCTGCGCCGCGGTGCTGCGTGCATCGAAGTTGATCCGTGCCGGACCGGCTTGAAGCAGCCTGAACAACGACGGCTTGAGTACCCGTGCGGTCACGTTGGAGATCGCTTCGACGCGCAAGGAAGCACTCGTTGCGACCTCGTCCGTACGGTGCGCAAGCAGCATCCGGCGGATGGTTCGAGAGACCGGCACCGCCCGTTCGTGATAGCCCTCGGTCTTCCCCTGACCTCGAACTACTACTCGGGCGAGGACCGAAACGCCCTCGGTGTCATCGTCAAGACGCCAGCGCTGCGCGATGGCTGGCTCGAAAGGCTGCTCGCCTCCCGGCGAGCCGAACAGCAACTCCGACATCAGTCGATAGTCGAAGCCTTGAGCCGACACGGTAAGTGCCTTCGCCTCGGCCCGGCGCACCGGAGTCCAGGGATCGCCGGTTACGCCGCTTCTTGCCTTGGATTCGACCCGGGCGCTGGCCGAGCCGGTGTAGAACGCACGCCATCCCTGCGGCACTCGGACCAGTCGCACGCGCCGGCAGATTTCGATGTAGAAGGGATCAAGCGACTCGAATGCGATCGATCCTTCTCCGGACCATGGTTTCAGCCAGACCAGCGCGACGCCAGTCTCGGACAGTCCCAAGTCTCGGATCGTCCTGTCTCGTGCATCGAGCACCGCACGGACGTCTCGTATCCACCTGCGGCCCGGCCCCCCTGAAGGTACGATCCCGACTCCAGGCCGGCTTGCGAACCCGCCGTTCATTCTTGAGATCCCATAGTTGCCGCTGCCCAGGAATCCTTCCTGAGTCTGCAAGCTCAGGAGCGCAAACAACCAATCGTCCGAAGATGCGTCGACGATGCGCCTTTGCTTGACATCATGATTCCGCGACGTGACCAGTATGTCGATCGCATCAGGGCTTAGGGCAGTCCGCCATTCGGCCAGCTTTGCCCTCGGGTCGGGCGCTTGCAGAAAGGCTGGAACGTCCTGCGGCGCGACGAGCCACCAGGCGGATGGCTGCCCGGGGGCGAGCGCTCGAAGCGACTCGGCCCAGGTCGCGGCATTCTCGAACGGGCTCGGCGCATAGGCCCGATGCATCGCAAGCGCGGCGACCTGAACGAGGAACGCATGCCAGGGATGGCGCTGGTGGGCGCGCAGCCCTGGAAAGTCGTCGATGGCATCGGCCGTGAGCAGCGAAAGGACTTCTGGCAGGGATACGCTCAGGCGGCGCCCGTCGGCCAACGCAACGCGGACAACCGGATCGATCAACAGGTCGTTCGGGACCGTCGCGTCCAGCGGCGCGTCGATCCGGTACCCGCATTGCGATGAAGGAGGGTGCGTCATGGCGAGCTATCGCTCCTGATCTCGTTTTCGGTGAGCGCGTCCCGAGCGAGGCCAAACCGGGTGTAGCTGAACCGAGTGCCTGCGAACGAAAACGCGAAGCCACCGTCGGCGTAGTGGACGAGATCGATGGGCTTGGTCTGCGCATCGGCCGATGCGGCGATGAGGTGGTGGCGGATCGGGATCGTCCGAACGGGCTGACCGAACGGCCCGGACGGCTGATCCGCGAATTCAACGACGAGATCGGACGCGCCGAGGCGAGTGGCGATCCGAGCGTCGTCTGCGAACGCACTCCCGGTGAAGGGTGCATCGAGATCCAGTGCCTGCAACGCTGCGACGGAGCGTGCTGCAGCCGCTTCGCCGTCCACCTCGGCGCCGTGTCGCAACCAGTCTGCGCCTGCCTCCGACGCCATCCTGCTCAGCACGTCGGGGTGAGTCGCGTGTTCGACGAGCCTGCGGTTGTCGGCAGGAATCTCGAGTTGCCCCGCTCTTAGCAGACGCCGAGTGGCTTCGAGAATTCGGAGATCCGCGTACACGCCACCGCCGCGGCGAAACCGGCCGAGCCCGTGAATCGGTTTGGCCAGCATCGGCGAAAGATCGCCCCGCTTGGGTAGCATCACGGTGACCCGCGCGCTCCGATACGCGGTTGGACGCGCTTCAGAGGGACGCCGATGTCGGTGCAGTCGGCCGAGACGCTGCAACAGCACGTCCATCGGGCAAAGATCGGTGATCAGCCAGTCGGCGTCGATATCTAGGGACTGCTCCAGCGTCTGCGTGCCGATGACGATGGATGATCCCGGGGGTCGCTGCCTTCCCAGCACGGTCTCCACGGCTGCGTCGAGCCGCGGCCTGTCCTCGCGTGAGAATCGGCCGTGGTGCAGCGTAGGAACGCCGTTCACGGCGAGCAGCCAGCCGCGCGCTGTGGGATCTGCATCGACGAGACGGGCGACGGCTACGGCGGCAGGCACGGTGTTGCGGACGATCAGGACCTTCGCACCGTCCCGTGCAGCCTCGATGGCAGCATCGGCAATCCAGGTGGGATCGTCGATCAGATCGACTAGCGCGACCTCGATGGGTTTGCGCTCCGGTGAGCCTGCCACGGCGCGAAGGCCGTCGCGATCGTGAATCGCCGGATAGGGCACGGCAGCACACGTCGCGAGATCAGGCGGAACGCCGGTCGATTTCCGGTCTGCGATCGCGATGAAGCGCTCTCGGGCCCGAGCGCCGAGCGTCGCGGACAAGAGCAACGCTTCACCGCCTGCCTGGAGGTGCGCATCGAGCAGACGCTCGGTCAATGCCGACATGTATGCGTCCGACGCATGGACTTCATCGATGACGAGCAGGGAGCGTGCAAGCGACGCATGTCGCAGGTGTGCATGCCTGACCTGCAGCGTGGACAGCAGCGCCTGGTCGATGGTTCCGATGGCTATTGGCGCCGCAAGGAAGCGCTTCGGACTTTCGGCAGCCCAACGCCGATGCGCCACCGCATCGTCGGGTCGGTCGGCCCATAGGGCCTCGAAGGCAGGTAGCGCGATCAGGCGCTCGCCGTCTGCCGCGGCGTAGCCGGGTAGCGCTCGAACGACGACGGGGCAAGGAGGGTCGAACGTCCGTCGGCAGAATGCGAGCACCCGCGCATGAATCTGGCTGGCGGCCACACGCGTGGGCAGCGCGAAGTAGAGTGCGTCGACGCGGCCGGCGACGAACAGCGACCGATACCGCCACAGGGCCGCCTCGGTCTTCCCGCTGCCCGTTTCAGCCTCCACGATGACCAGAGGTCCACTCTCGGCATCGCCTGCGGCGAGTTGCATCGGCCGCGGCAGCGGGACCGAGAACGTCTCTGCGAAGTCCAGGCCACGTTGCCGTGCACGAGACGGCCGTGCGTCGATACCGATTTCCTCGCACGCACGCATCGCCGCCGACCGGGCAAAGACGGACCGATCGGCGTCGCCGGCGTCGGCATACGGAAAGAAGCGAGTGTCGGAACCAAGCCAATCCGCCAGTTGGACCAGTCCAGCGAAAAAGTGGATGAACCTGGGTCCATCCGGCAGCGGCTCGGAAACAGGGCCAAACGCCCCCGGTAACGTCCTTTTCAGCGACTGCGCGAGTCGTGAGAGCTCGGCTTTGGGGTCGTGGAAATCGGTCGGCCTCCAGTGAGGCGCGAAGTCGTCCCACGTGGGCGGGGGCTCACAGCGAATAGGGCGGCCGTGGTGGCTGACGGATGCGACAAGCAATTGGATCGCTGCGCTCCCTGCCCAGGCATCGAGTTCGATGAGTGGAAGTTCTTCGAGGAGTCCGCGATCGGCGTCCTCGGACAGCAGCGCGATCGCTTCCTTGCCATGGCCGGCATAAGCCACGTGGGGTGGAAGCCTAGATTTCGAGAAGCGCTTGGCCTGGAAGCCGCTGTTCGCCTTGCCGATATCGTGCAGAAAGGCGATTGCAGTCAAACGCCATACATCTCGGTCGTCGAGTCGACGCCCAGCGAGGCGTTCGGCGCTCGCTCTGATGGCGGTGCACTGCATCAGCCGCTCGAAACACGCGGCCACATCGATGCAATGGTCGACGAGGGGGTGCCAGTCGATGATCTCGTCGAGGCAACCGGAATCTATCCGCTGCAGCTTTCCAAAGCCGTGGACGATCGGGGGCGTCAAGCCGAGCCTCGGCTGGGGACAGCGCCGCTGCTGGAGACGGGGCGAGTTTGCATGCCAAAAGCTTGGCAGACTTCAGGCTCACTGGACGAGCCTGCACGGACGTCGGAGACCGATTCGTTGTGGGCATCGTTCAGTCGGGTGAGCGGGCTCTACGCAGCCCCCGGTCGCTGTATCGCTCACCGCCCCCGCGTCACCGCCTCGATCCAGCGCCGCGCCGAGGGCCGCGCCCACTGCCGCGCCGCGTAGGCGGCGAGCCGTGGCGGCA
>VYLE01000938.1_pt1 | contig 10054 bp, 9 predicted proteins | sample 5114391 | NCBI WGS metagenome assembly VYLE01 (sample SAMN12291771, study PRJNA351875) | freshwater metagenome | isolation source: freshwater lake | place: USA: Michigan, Kent Lake | collected 2013-08-15
CGCGGCCGCGCGCGTGCTGAACCTGCGCGTGGCGGTGACCGGCAAGCGCCCGCGCTTCGACCTGGCGCTGCTGGCCCCGGCCGCGGGCCTGACCACCGAAGGCGCGCGCCGCGGCAGCCGCAAGATCCATGCGGGCGGCGCCTGGCACGACGCCGCGCTGTACGACCGGCTGCGGCTTCCCCCAGGTGCCCGCATCGTTGGCCCCGCGGTGCTGGACCAGCCGGACACCACCATCTTCGTCGATCCTGGCCTGGTCGCCACCGTGGACCGGCTGGGCAACGTCATCCTGGAGCGCGCCTGAAGCATGAACGCCGCCACGACCGCCCTGCTGCTGTGCGATTTGCAGAACGACTTCATCCACCCCAAGGGCGCCTATGCGCGCGCCAACATGGGCGTGCCCGACATCGCGGCGCTGCCCGGGCGCCTGGCGCCGCTGGCGCAAGCGCTGCGCGCCAAGGGTGGTGCCAGCGTGGCCACCATGTTCACCCTGGTGCCCGGCCGCGGCGGTGAGCCGCTGATCGCGCCGCACCTGCGTGAGCTGCGCCCCTTCCTGGCGAAGGGCGACTTCGCGCCCGGCAGCTGGGGCCAGGCCACGGTCGATGAGCTGCAGCCGCTGGACGGCGCGGTCGAGAAGATCGCCTACAACGCGTTCTGGAACACGCGGCTGGAATGGCTGCTGCGGCAACTCGGCATCGAGCACCTGCTGGTCGCCGGCATCGTCACCAATGGCGGCGTGGCCAGCACGCTGCGCGACGCGCACACAAGGGGGTTTCACGTGACGCTGCTTTCCGACGGCTGCGCGGCCTTCCGGCGCGAGGTGCACGACGTGACCGTGGCCTCGCTCGCCAACCTGGTGAAGGTGGCCACCGTGGCCGAAGCCCAAGGAGCAATCGCATGAACCGCATGACAGGCAAGGTGGCACTCGTCACCGGTGCCGCCACCGGCATTGGCCGCGCCATCACCGAGGCCTTCGCGGCCGAGGGCGCCAAGGTGGTCGCCATGGACTTGCGCGCGCATGAAGCCGCGCCCGGCGTGCACGCCATGACCGGCGACGTGACCGACGAAGCTGCCTGCGCCGCCGCCGTGGCCGAGGCGGTGCGCCGCTTCGGCGCGCTGCACGTGCTGGTGAACAACGCCGCCGCGCCGCCCTGCTACGGCGACGTGACCGAACTGCCGCCCGAGAACTTCGCCCAGGTCATGGCGGTGAACGTGGGCGGTGCCTATCTGATGAGCCGGGCGGCCATTCCCGCCATCGCCGCTGCCGGGGGCGGCAGCATCATTCACATCGCCTCGCAGATGGGCCGCGTGGGGGCGGCGCGCAACCCGGCCTATTGCGCCAGCAAGGGCGCGCTGATCCAGCTGGCCAAGGCGATGGCGATCGACCATGCGCGGCAGAACATCCGGGTGAACACGCTCTCGCCCGGCGCGGTCGGCACCGACCGCATCTTCTCCATGCACAACCACCCGGACGAGGCCGAGGCCAAGCGCGGCCCGCTGCACGTGCTGGGGCGCATGGGCAAGCCGCCCGAGATCGCCGCCGCCGCGGTCTTCCTGGCCAGCGACGAAAGTTCCTTCGCCACGGGGTCCGACCTGCTGATCGACGGCGGCTACACCGCCTGGTGAGGCTTTGCTTGCCGGCGGCCCTTGCATCCGCTAAGCGCCTTGCAGGGGAGACGTAGGCTTGGCCGACGACATCATCCTGGAGACCGAGGGGCTGACCAAGGAGTTCCGCGGCTTTGTCGCGGTGCGCGATGTCGCGTTGCGGGTGCGGCGCGGCAGCATCCATGCCCTGATCGGTCCGAACGGCGCGGGCAAGACAACCTGCTTCAACCTGCTGACCAAGTTCCTGGAACCCACGCGCGGCGCCATCCGTTTCAACGGCCGCGACATCACGCGCGTGAAGCCGGCCGATATCGCGCGGCTGGGCCTGGTGCGCAGCTTCCAGATTTCCGCGGTGTTCCCGCATTTGACTGTGCTGGAGAACGTGCGCGTGGCGTTGCAGCGCGCGCGCGGTGCCAGCTTCGACTTCTGGCGCAGCGAGCGCGTGCTGGTCGAATTCGACGACCGCGCGCGTGAGTTGCTGGCTGACGTGGGGTTGCCGGAATACGCGCATGTGCCGGCCGGCTTGCTGCCCTATGGCCGCAAGCGCGCGCTGGAAATCGCCACCACGCTCGCGTTGGACCCAGAACTGCTGCTGCTGGACGAACCGACCGCCGGCATGACGTATGAGGACGTGGCCCGCGTTGCAGCGCTGATCCGCCGCGCCGCGGCGTCGCGCACGGTGCTGATGGTGGAACACAACCTTTCGGTGGTGTCGGGCCTGTCCGACACCATCACCGTGCTGACCCGCGGCGAGGTGCTGACCGAGGGCGACTACGCCACCGTTTCCAAGGACCCGCGCGTGATCGAGGCCTATCTGGGGGCCGCGCATGAGTGATCGGGGCGGACCCATGCTTGAAGTCAGGGGCCTGGAAGCCTGGTACGGCGAAAGCCACGTGCTGCACGGCGTCGATTTCGACGTGGGCGAGGGGGAGGTGGTGACGCTGCTGGGCCGCAACGGCGCCGGCAAGACCACCACCATGAAGTCCATCATGGGCCTGGTCGCCGCGCGCAAGGGCAGCATCCGCTTCAAGGGCGCCGAGATCGTGGACCAGCGCAGCGACCGCATCGCGCGCGCCGGCATCGCGCTGTGCCCGGAGGAGCGGGGCATTTTCGCGAGCCTCACCGTCACCGAGAACCTGCTGCTGCCGCCCGTGATCGCGCCCGGCGGCATGAGCGTGGCCGAGGTGCACGCGCTTTTCCCCAACTTGAAGGAACGCGCGCGCAGCCAGGGCACGAAGCTTTCCGGCGGCGAACAGCAAATGCTGGCGATCGGGCGCATCCTGCGCACCGGGGCGCGCCTGCTGCTGCTGGACGAACCGACCGAGGGGCTGGCCCCCGTGATCATCCAGCAGATCGGCGCCACCATCCGCGCCATCAAGGAACGCGGCTTCACCGTGCTGCTGGTCGAGCAGAACTCACGCTTCGCGGCCACCGTGGCCGACCGGCATTACGTGATGGACCATGGCAAGGTGGTGGACATGATCCCGAACTACGCCATGGCCGCCAGCCGCGACAAGCTTGAAGCCTATCTTGGTGTATAGTTCCAACCCACCGAACCGGAACAGGGAAACGCGACCATGAAGCTCACCCGCCGCAAGACGCTTTCCACCGCAGGCAAACTGGCTGCCGCCGCAGCGCTGCCGCTGTTCACGCCGCTGCGCGGACCCTTGGCGCAGGGCCAGAACACCATCCGCATCGGCGTGCTGACCGACCTGTCCTCGCTCTACACCGACTTGTCGGGCACGGGGTCGGTCACCGCCGCCCGCATGGCGGCCGAGGACTTCAACCCGGGCCAGCACGGCTTCAACGTGGAATTCGTCTCGGCCGACCACCAGAACCGCGCCGACGTGGGCAGCAACGCGGCCCGCCAGTGGTACGACCGCGACGGCGTGGACATGGTGGTGGACCTGCCCAACAGCGCCGTGGCGCTGGCGGTCAACACCATCACGCGCGAAAAGAACAAGGTCGCGCTGGTCTCCACCGGCGCCTCCACCGCGCTGACCGGCGCGCAGTGCTCGCCCAACCTGGTGCACTGGACCTACGACACGCACAGCCAGGCCGCCGGCACTGGCCGCGCCATGGTCGCCGCCGGCGGCGACACCTGGTACTTCATCACCGCCGACTACGCCTTCGGCCACGCGCTGGAGTCCGACACCGAGAAGTTCGTCACCGGTGCCGGCGGGCGCATCCTGGGCAAGGTGCGCACGCCCTTCCCCGGCACCACCGACTTCTCCTCGTTCCTGCTGCAGGCGCAGGCCAGCCGCGCCAAGGTGATCGGCCTGGCCAATGCGGGCGGCGACACCATCAACTGCATCAAGCAGGCCGCCGAGTTCGGCCTGACGCGGCGTGGCCAGAAACTGGCGGGCCTGCTGATCTTCATCACCGACGTGCACGCGCTGGGCCTGCAGACCGCGCAGGGCCTGACGCTGACCGCCAGCTTCTACTGGGACACCAACGACGGCACCCGTGCCTTCACCGAGAAGTTCCATCCGCGCAACCGCGGCATTCGCCCGACCATGGGCCATGCCGGCTGCTACGGCGCCACCCTGCATTACCTGAAGGCGGTGGCGGCCGTGGGCGTGGCCACCGCGAAGGCCGATGGCGCGGCGGTGGTGGCGAAAATGAAGGAACTGCGCACCGATGACCCGCTGTTCGGTGCCGGCGAGATCCGCGCCGACGGGCGCAAGCTGCACCCCTGCACCCTGTTCGAGGTGAAGGCCCCGGCCGAAAGCAAGGGCCCGTGGGACTACTACAAGAAGGTGCGCGACATTCCCGTGGCCGAGGCCTGGCGCCCGCTGTCTGAGGGCGGCTGCGCGCTGATCCGCGGCTGAGTCTGTCGGGGGCGGGCCGGCCCGCCCCCGTCTTGCGGGCTGGCCCCGGGGGATCGGAGACAAAATGGCGTTCCTGGGCGAATGGTTCGTGGCGCTGACCGACGTGCTGGCCACGCTGCCGCCATGGCTGCAGGACGTGATGGGCCAGGCCACGCTGGGGCTGATCAACGGCTCGTTCTACGCGCTGCTGTCGCTCGGCCTGGCGGTGATCTTCGGGCTGCTCAACATCATCAACTTCACGCATGGCGCGCAGTTCATGATGGGCGCCTTCGTCGCCTGGATGCTGCTGGCGTGGCTCGGCATCGGCTACTGGGGCGCGCTGATCCTGGCGCCGCTGATCGTGGGCCTGACCGGCATGGCGATCGAGCGGCTGATGATCCGCCAGCTCTACAAGCTCGACCACCTCTATGGCCTGCTGCTCACCTTCGGCCTGGCGCTGATCATCGAGGGGCTTTTCCGCAACAATTTCGGCGGCTCGGGCCTGCCCTACGCGGCGCCGGCCGAGCTGCGCGGCGCCACCGACCTGGGCTACATGCTGCTGCCCAACTACCGCATATGGATCGCGGTCGCCGCCACCGTCGTGTGCCTGGCCACCTGGTTGCTGATCGAGAAGACGCGGCTGGGCGCCTATCTGCGCGCGGCCACCGAGCGGCCCGACCTGGTGCAGGCCTTCGGCGTGAACGTGCCCCGCATGGTGATGCTGACCTATGCCGGCGGCGTGGGTCTGGCGGCGCTGGCGGGCGTGATGGCGGCGCCGATCTATTCGGTGAACCCGGCCATGGGTGCCAACTTCATCATCACCGTGTTCGCCGTGGTGGTGATCGGCGGCATGGGCTCGATCGCGGGGTCGGTGGTGACCGGCTTCGCCATGGGCATGCTGGAAGGCATTGCCCGCGTGGTCTATGCGCCGTTCTCGTCCTCGGTCGTGTTCGCAGTGATGATCCTGGTGCTGCTGTTCCGCCCCGCCGGCCTGTTCGGAAAGAGCTGACGCCATGGCCGCTGCCGCCGAACCCGTGACGATGGCGCACGATGCCGCACCGCCCGGCCTGTTCGGGCTGAGCCGGGCGCAGCTGATCGGGCTCGTCCTGATGCTCGCGGTCATCGGGGTGGCGCCGTTCGTGCTGTACCCGATCTACCTGATGAAGGTGATGTGCTTCGCCCTGTTCGCCTGCGCCTTCAACCTGCTGCTGGGTTATGTCGGGCTGCTCAGCTTCGGCCACGCCGCCTATTTCGGCATGGGCGGCTATATCGGCGCGCATGTCGCGAAGGTGTGGGGCCTGCCGCCGGAACTGGCCATTGTCGCCGCCGGCCTGGTCGCCGCCGTGCTGGGCGCGGCCTTCGGCTGGCTCGCCATCCGGCGCGCGGGCATCTACTTCGCCATGATCACGCTGGCGCTGGCACAGCTGGTGTTCTTCTTCGCCAACCAGGCGCCCTTCACGGGCGGCGAGGACGGCATCCAGCAGGTGCCGCGCGGCCGGCTGCTGGGCATGGTTCCGCTGTCCGACGACCTGGCGATGTACGCGGTGGTGGCGGCGGTGTTCCTGCTGGGTTTCCTGGCGGTGTTCCGCATCGTGCACAGCCCCTTCGGCCAGGTGCTGAAGGCGATCCGCGACAACGAGCCGCGCGCCATTTCGCTGGGCTACCGGGTCGAGCACTACAAGCTGCTGGCCTTCACGCTCTCGGCCTTCCTGTCCGGCGTGGCGGGCGGCACCAAGGCGCTGGTCTTCGGCATCGCCACGCTCACCGACGTGCACTGGAGCATGTCGGGCGAGGTGGTGCTGATGACCCTGGTGGGCGGCATGGGCACCATGTACGGCCCCGTGATCGGCGCGCTGGTGATCGTGACCATGCAGAACTACCTGGCGCAGTTCGGCGCCTGGGTCACCATCATCCAGGGCGTGATCTTCGTGGCCACCGTACTGGCCTTCCGCCGCGGCATCGTGGGCGAGCTCTCGCGCCTGCTGCGCACGCAGCTGTAGCGGCGAGCCTCAGTTCAGGAACAGCTTGCCGGGGTTGAGGATGCCCCGCGGGTCCAGGGCCGACTTCACCGCGCGCATCACTTCAAGCGCGGTCTCACCAGCTTCCTCGGCCAAAAATTCACGCTTGCCGATGCCGATGCCGTGTTCGCCGGTGCAGGTGCCGCCCAGCGCCAGGGCCCGCGCCACGATCTGCTTGTCGAGCGCGAAGGCGGCGTCGATGCTGGCCTGGTCGTTGGGGTCGATCAGGATGACGGTGTGGAAATTGCCGTCGCCGACATGCCCCACGATCGGCGCCACCAGGCCCGAGGCCGCGATGTCGGCCTTGCAACCCAGCAGCGCGTCGGCCAGCCGGCTGATCGGCACGCACACATCGGTGGCGATGCCGCGGCTGCCCGGGCGCAGCGCCAGGCACGCCCAGTAGGCGTCGTGGCGCGCCTTCCACAGGCGGTTGCGCTCCTCCTCGGCGGTGGCGAAGGCGAATTTCTCGCCGCCCAGCCCTTCCGCGATCTCCTGAACCTGCGCGGCCTGCTCCGCCACCGCGGCGGGTGAGCCGTGGAATTCCAGGAACAGCGTGGGCAGGGGCTGGTAGCCGGAAAGCTTCGAATGGGCGATGCAGGCGCCCATCTGCACCTCGTCCAGCAGTTCCATGCGCGCCACCGGAATGGCCGATTGCAGCGTGGTGATCACGGTTTCCACCGCCGCCTCCAGCGAGGGGAACTGGCACACCGCGGCGCTGGTCGCCTCCGGTATGGCCTGCAGCCGCAGCGTGATCTCGGTGATCACGCCCAGCGTGCCCTCGGCGCCGATGAACAGGTGGGTGAGGTCGTAGCCGGCGGCCGACTTGCGCGCCCGCCCGCCGGTGCGCACGACGCGCCCGTCGGCCAGCACCACGGTCAGGCCCAGCACGTTCTCGCGGATGGTGCCGTAGCGCACCGCGGCGGTGCCGGAGGCGCGCGTAGAACACATGCCGCCAATGGTGCAGACGCTGCCCGGATCGACCGGGAAGAACAGCCCCTGGTCGCGCAACGCCGTGTTCAGCGCCTGGCGCGTGACGCCCGGCTCGATCCGGCAATCCAGGTCGGCCTGCGACACCTCCAGAACGTTCGCCATGCGCGACATGTCGAGCGTGAGGCCGCCCCGCACGGGCGTGACATGCCCCTCCAGCGAGGTGCCGGCACCCCAGGCCACGGCCGGCACGCCGTGCTCGTGGCACAGCGCCAGCAGGCGGGAGACCTCCTCGGTGGTTTCGGGGAAGGCCACGGCGTCGGGCAGGTGGGGCGGCAACCAGTCCTCGCCCTTGGCGTGCTGCTCGCGCACCGTGGCGTTGGTGCTCAGCCGGTCGCCGAGCAGGGCCCGCGCGGCCGCGATCACGCTGGCCAGGCTCATGGCCGCAGCGCCGTGGCTTCGGTCAGCACCGGGCCCAGCGTGAGCGCGCCCTCGAGCCGATACCCGAGCTCCAGCTTCGCGCTGCGCACCCAGACCTGGCGCAAATCGTAGAGCGGTATCGAGCACACGGCCTCCGCGATCTTCTTCTGCGCGGTGGCCCACAGCGCCATCTGGCGGGTGGCGTCGGTTTCGGCCCGCGCCGCGTCGATCTCGGCATCGGCCACGCCGCAATGCGCGAAGTTGAGGCTCATGGTCGGCTGCCCCGGTGCGCTCCGCGAATGGTAGAACTGCGACAGGTAGCTGTCGGCGATGGGGAAGCGCGCAGCGCCGTAGAAGGTAAGGCCCGACAGGTCCTGGCGGATGCGCTGGTGGTAGGTGGCATGATCCACGATGTCCATTTCCAGCGTGATGCCGGCGCGGCGCAGCTGCGCCTGCACCTGCTCCATGATCGGCAGCTGCGCCGAGATGTTCGACACCACCGCGGGGATGCTGACGCCGTTGGGGTGCCCCGCCTCGGCCAGCAGGGCGCGGGCGCGCGTGGTATCGGGCGCGAAGGTCGCCACGTCGGTGATGCCGCCCAGGTAGCCCGGCGGCACCGGCGAAACACCCCGCTTGGCCACGTCGGCGCCGACGAAGCGCACGATGAGATCGACGTTGATCGCGTGCGCCACCGCCTGGCGCACGCGCAGGTCGTTCAGCGGCGGCTTCTGCGTGTTCAAAAGCAGGGTGCGGAACTCGCCCGGCTCGAACACCTCCACCACGGCGCCCGGCACCTGCCGCATGCGTTCCACCCAGCGCTGCTCGCGCCGCCCGGCCATGAGTTCCAGCTCGCCCGCGGTGAAGGCGAGTTCGCGCGTGCTGTCCGATATGATGTAGCGCGCCGTCACGCGCGCCAGGCGCGGCGCGCCGCGGAAATGACCCTGGTGCGCCACCAGGTGCACCGCCTGGCCGGGCTCCAGCCGGTCGATGGCGAAGGGCCCGGTGCCGACGGGTCGGGTGCGGAAGCCCTCGCCCGCCGCCTCGGCCGCGCGGCGCGAGACGATGTTGCCGCCATGGTAGTTGGCGAACAGCCCGAGCGGCGCGGGCACTGGCTGGCGCAGCACCACGCGAACCGTGCGCGCGTCGGTCGCCTCGACGCTGGCGATGTCGCGGAAGTCGCTGGCGAAGCTGCTTTGCCGGCTGTCGGCGGCGCGCCGCAGCGAGAAGGCCACGTCATCCGCCGTGACCGTGCCGAAGCCGTGCTGGAAGGCCACGCCGTCGCGCAGCGTGAAGGTCCAGGTCAGGCCGTCGGCGCTGGTGCTCCAGCGTTCGGCCAGGTCGGGTTCCAGCAGGGCGGGGTCGGCGCTGCCGGGCGGGAAGCGCACCAGGCCGCTGAACGCCCAGCCGACCACCGCCTTGTCCTGCGTGGCGGTGGCGCGGTGCGGGTCCAGGCTGCCCACGTCGCTGGCCGGCAGGCCAACGCGCAGCGTTTGCGCCGAAGCCGGTGCCACCAGGGGCGCCAGCATCAGCAGCATCGCTCCCAGAACCGCGTGGCGCATGACGAATTCCTCCCCGAAGACCTTGGATGCTGCGGCTTCCTGGGGCAGGCTGCAAGCGATGCATTCCGATGACGGGTTCGACGTGGCGGTGGTGGGCGGTGGCATGGTCGGCAGCGCTCTGGCCTATGGCATGGCGAAGGCCGGCGCCCGCGTGGCACTGCTGGATGAGGGCGACCTAGCGTTGCGGGCCGCGCGCGGCAATTTCGGCCTGGTCTGGACGCAGTCCAAGGGCGACGGCATGCCGGAGTACGTCACCCTCACCCGCGCCTCGGCCCGCGCCTGGCCTGACTTCGCCGAGGCCATGGCCGGGCTGGCGGGGCGCGACATCGGCTACCAGAACAAGGGTGGGCTCGATTTCTGCCTGGGCGAGAAGGCCTTCGCCGAACGGGCGGAACTGGTGCGCCGGCTGCACAACCAGTCGGGCAGCATGGCGCCCGCCACCGTCATGCTCGACCGTGCCGAGCTGCGCGCCTTCCTGCCCAACACACCCCTGGGCGAGGACGTGGCCGGCGCCGCCTTCTGCCGCGACGACGGGCACGTGAACCCGCTTTACCTGCTGCGCGGCCTGCATGCGGGGCTGCGCGCCACCGGTGGTGTGCACCTGCCGGGCCCGCCGGTGCACGGGATCGCGCCGGTCAGGGAAGGCTTTGTGATCGAGCGCGAGGGGCTTTCGCTGCGCGCGCGGAAGGTGGTGGTCGCGGCGGGCGTGCACACCACG
>VYLE01000939.1_pt1 | contig 10045 bp, 12 predicted proteins | sample 5114391 | NCBI WGS metagenome assembly VYLE01 (sample SAMN12291771, study PRJNA351875) | freshwater metagenome | isolation source: freshwater lake | place: USA: Michigan, Kent Lake | collected 2013-08-15
CTCGACGTCGACGCCGCCGAGCCGCTCGTCGTCGAGGATCGCGGAGGTCATCGACGGATTCTAGCGGCCCGCGCGGGACGCCCTCGCGATGCGCGCGCCGCGGGGCCGCCCGCCGCGGATTTGCGCCAGCAGGCTGTTGAAGGAGACCAGCTCGCGGTCATGGACCCGGAACGCAATGGTTCAGGGACCCCGGGAGGGGGCGACGTCGATCGGCTCGCCAGACGCCCCTAACCGGAGTTGCCAATCCACTTTTCCGGTGAGCGGGTTGGGATACAGCTGCCTGATGTGACGACGAACGACACCCCCTCGCTCGTCTCGAACAAGCTGCTGCACGGTCTGGAGCGGCGCGCTCGGAGTCGCACTGCTTGCCTGTGAATAGCTTCTGATCGCCATTCGATACTGGTCGAGCACCCATGCGTACTCGGCTTGTCTTTCTCGAGCCGCTCGAGCGCTTGCGAGTTGTGCTCCGGCGGCCAACATTGCTGAGGTGACCGCAACGGCAATCAGAGCCCACACGTACGTGAACCCAGCACTGTGCGCGCGCGAGCTCACCATGATGCGTACGCTGTCCCGTCTGAAGCGCTCCCTTGGGCGCCACTTCGCACGTCGTAGACACCGGGCAACCCAGCGGGATGACCGTACGCTACCCAGGTATCGCGGCGCTCGGAGATGGGATCCTCCGGGATCTCTCGGATGTAGCGTCTATTGACCAGGGTCTCGAGCGATTCGGGGTATGCGCCCCTGTCGGCGTAATGCTGATCGATCGCCGAGCGAAGGAGCTTCAGGTTGGTGCGAAGCACCGCCTCCCGCGATCGGTCGACGGATTGGATGTACCGTGGTGCGACAAGGGTGAGGAGCGTGGCGATGATCGCCATCACCACGAGGAGTTCGACCAGCGTGAAACCACGAACGCGCTGCACTCGTTTCACCACTGACGGTACGGTCGGCCATTGAGGCCGACCTGATCGCTCAGCGAGTGGACGTCGTAGACGTCGTCGCCGGGGCGCGGTGCGTCCGGTTCGCTGGCATAGCTTCGAAGGCCCCACGTCTGTGCGGCCGGCAGGCTCGGGTCGTTTGCGAGGGGATCTGCCGGAAGTCGGCGCATGAAATAGAGCTTCCGACGCTCAGGATCCTTCTGGTCGACCACACCTGCGACGAGATGATCCAGGGTGGGGGGATAACCAGAGCCCCCCGCCACGCGCTCGATCCGGCCTTCGTCGACCGCGCGCTTGTACGCGTCGAGCGCACCCCGAATCTCGCGCAATGCGGCTCGTAGCGCTTCCTCGTCCTGGCGACGTTTCCCGAGTTCCGCAAGCGGCAGTCCGATCATCGAGAGAACTGCCACGATCGTCAGGACGACCAGCAGTTCGACCAGCGTGAACCCGCGAGCTCGGTAGACCATGGCATGCTCAGCCGAGCGTTGTGAAACCTAGGCTAGAGGAAGGCGACCGAGGCACCATTGGCGGCGGCGTGAATGGCGGGGGCTGCGGCGCGGGTGCTGGGATGGTGGGGCCGCCCAGCGTTCCGGGTGGGGGCGCCGAAGGCGCACCAAGCGGTGCGCCCGGCAAAGGCGCCGGTAGGGGCGGGGCTGCCTGCGGTGGGCGTGCACCTGCGGGATTCATCTGCAGCGAGCCCGTACCGGTCGATGCCTCGGTACCGTGGACGATCTCGAGTTGATCTGGGCCGGGTACAACCAGGTTTCGTACGACTCGGGGTGTGATCAGCAGAATGATCTCGGTGCGGGTCTCGTTGTCACCGGTACTGGCGAAAAGCCGACTCACCACCGGCAAGTCCGACAGGAATGGGATGCCGGCTCCAGTTCGGCGGTCCTCCCGTTGGATCAAGCCCGCCAGCACCTGTGTTTCGCCGTCGCGTACCCGAAGCATGGTCGACGTGTTCCGCGTGCCGAGCCGATAAGCCTGGAGACCCGAGCTGCGGGTGACCGTGCCGATGATGCTGGAGACCTCAAGTGCCACCTTCATCGTGACCTCGTCGTCGAGCGCGATGGACGGTTCGACGTCGAGCTTCAGGCCCACGTCGAGATAGCTGACCGATTCCGTGACTCCGACGTTCGCGACTGCCGAAGTCGTGATCACGGGCACCCGCTCGCCGATCAGCACCTTGGCCGATTGCCGGTTCCTGGTCCGAATCCTTGGATTGGCGAGAAGGTTCGCGTCGCCGTCGGTCTGGCGCAGATTCAGTACCGCCAAGGGATCGGTGAAGATGAGGTTGACGAGTCCGGAGCTTCGACTTTGCCACTCAGGCAAGGTCAGGCGACCCGCACCGGCGGCGCCCTGAAGGGAAACAGCCAACGAGTCGGGGTAGCGAATGCCAACCTCTCGAATTCGGTTGTGCGAGACCTCAAGCACCTCGAGTTCGAGCATGACCTCGGGGTCGGCCACATCGATGTTGGCCAGAACCCGCTCCGCCACGCGAATCACCTCGGCGGTGTCGCGCAGCACAAGGATATTGAGCTTCTCGTCGACATATGCGTCCCGCACCTTGACGACATTGCGCGCCAGATTGACCGCCCGATTGGCGTCGGCGTTGCCGAGATAGATCGTGCGGATCACAAGCTCCTGGTAGTCGCGCTGCTTCTCGGGCGTATTCGGGTAGATCAGCAGCGTATCTTCATCGAGTACGCGGCTCGCGAGCCTCTGGCCCGCGAGGACAACCTTCATCACGTCCTCGAGGGGCTTGTTGGTGATCGCGATCGAGATGCGGGAGTCCGTACGCACGTCCCGGTCGAACATGAAGTTGACGCCCGCAGCGAGCCGAAGTGACTCGAACACCTGCTGAAGCGTCGCGTCCCGAAACGAGAGCGTGACGGGCTTGCGATACGAAGCCTTGAGCCTTGCAGACATCGGGCTCGGGGAGCTTGACTGATTCGCCCAGGTTCGAAGCAGAGCGCCCGCACGTCGGTCGTTAGGATTCTCCCGCAGCACTGTGGATGCGATCTCTCGCGCTTCCGAAAGCTCGCCTTTGCGAGCAAGTTCTTGTGCGCGCTCGAGCATCGACGCATGCCGAACGAGGACATCGATTCGTTCAAGCCCCACACGGGCCGTCACTCGCCCCGGATCGAGTTGCAGCGCCCGCTCGAACTGACGGCGAGCCGCGTCGAACTGGTTGACGTCGAGCGCCGCTTGCGCGCGCTTCAACGCATCCGTCACCGCGGCCTCACGTTGAACGGCGTATTGCTGTCGATAGTCCGCGTTTGTGGGCTCCAGGCGATTCGCCTCTGCGAGCTTGGCCAGTCCGGCATCAACATTGCCCTCGGCAAGCAACTGCTTGCCGGCGCGATTCGCACTCCAGGCCGCGCAGCCACTGACCGCAATGACCAAGAGCACAGCGAGCACGCGCTTTGCGGCCCCAGGATTCTCAGGCCGCTTATCGGGCCGCTGCGTGGCACGCGTCGTTTTCATTGGGGTACTCATCGCGTCGGTGGCAAAGGCACCGCGACACGATGCGACGTGCCGACGTGCATGACCTGCAGGGACGATTCGGTGACGGTTTCGACGAGCCACTCGCCCGCAACCGTTGCCCCGACCCGGACCAGAAGTGGGCCTTGGGGGCCGAGCAGGAAGGCAACACGCTCGGTGTCTTGTTGCATCTGCCCGAGCGGCTGCAATGGAAACCGAGGCGGAACTGGAGGTTCCTGCACGACTGTTGCAGGCGGAGGCGGCGGCTCGGGGGGCGGTTGCGCCTTCGTCCGCACGGGCTGTACCGCGGCTGGCTTGGGTGGAGGCGGATCCGTGAAGATGTCTACGGCCGTCTCGCTCCATGGCGCGCGGGAGGTTCCCGCCGGCGGCTGCATCACATCGGTCATCGCGTCGCTCTTCGTATCGGAAGGCTTGTTGGATGCGACCTTGCGCTCGATCGGCTGAACGACCCCCCGTGCAGGCTCTCCAGGCGGATCGGCAAACAGTACGAATGCCGCCGTCGCAGCCAGTGACGTGACCAGCACCGCAAGGCGGATCCGATCGCGGTTCACTTCGGATCCTCGGCCAACACAACAACGAATCTCAGTTCCGCTTGCAGGTCATCCGAGTCCGGTGCGCTGCGCTTAGCCGTGAACTCACGCAGCGAGATGGCGGGAATCGAGTTGGACACCATCGCGACGAACGGGCGCAGGGCCCCGTACTTCGCCTGCATCTCAAGTCGCACTTCGAGCTGGGCCGGTACTGAAGGCGAACCTGGCAGGTACTCGTAGCGAGCGTTGGATGCATCAACTTTCGCGATCGATGCCAAACGGGCGAGGTCGGCGAGCAGACCGGGAATCTCCGCGCGCTTCGGCAAGGTCGGGGATGAAGCGTCCGGCTGCTGGGCGATCGGGGTCATCCGGGCGGCATCTGTGGGCACACTCCGGATTCGCTCCAGGGCCTCATGTGTCGCTGTGATTCGCTCCGTGTTCGCCCAACCGTGCATCGCGACGAATGCGGCTACGATCAGCAGAAGAACTCCGCCAAGCCCCTCCTTGCCGAGCAGATCCTGGATGCGCCAGATGATGAACTTCGTGCGCGGACTCATTTCGAGCCCCCCAAGGAGAGCGCGCCGTCTTGAACCCGGATTGGGGTCCACCTTGCGCTCAGCTGGAAACCGAGCGCCCGCTCACCGGCGTCCGAAAGTAGCTGGTGGGAGCGGATTGTCACGTCTTGCAGAGACTGCTCGGTCAGCCGCTCAGCAAGATCCAGCACATCGCTCAATCGTCGCGCCTGCCCCTGGAGTGCGACGTGTCCGTTCGCGGTAGCCGCTTCGACCGAGTTGAGCCGAACTGCCGGTGTGCGTGCCGCTTCGAGCGCTTCGAAAAGCTTCGGCCAGGGATGGTTCAACTCGCGTTCGATCCATCGGCGGCGCGCTTCGGCTGCAGGATTCGGTCGCTCGACGATGACGGGGCGCGGTCGCTGTGCGTCGCGAAGTGTCGTCTCGGTCACCTTGAGCGACTCCGACTGCGCTCGCCAGTACAGCGTTGCACTTGCCAGCGCTGCGAGCCCCACCACAAGCAGCGGCCGTCCGATCCGGCCAGATAGGCCGGAAAGTGCCGCATCAAGGAAGACGGGCGGCGCCCACATCTCAGAGCCTGCGTCCCAGCGCGTCAATCGCCGTCAGTGCTTCGGACCAGCCGGCTCGAAGCCCCGCCGGCGGTGCTCCAACGAAGATGGCCTGACCGAATGGCGCTGCCTCGTCGCCTAGTCCCATCAGCGCCGCTTCCTGGCTCAGTACCGTATGCAGCGGTGTGTTCAGGCTGGCCGGCAAGGGGGCTCCGATGACCAGCCGCTCCTCCGACCGCCAGGCGGCCTGGCACGTCTCGTCGGTGACGCACACAAGCCAATGCGGGGTGGCAAGACAGATCCCCTCGATGCCAGCCGCGTGGATCAGCGCTGGTACGATGCTCAGGCGTCGATCCTCATGAATCGATGTCTTGAGGAGCCCATCGACGGGTGCAACCGGAAACGCACACGCAATCCGCGGCGATCGCGGGTAGCGATCCAGGGAGATGCGGTACGAGCCGATCGAGTCGCCCAGCACGGTTGCGAAGCGGTGTTCAGCGAGCGCGCGCCAACCTGCTTCGTCGAGCATCACCCCCGCTGCGTCGATCTGGAGTACTGGGGCGATGCTGGCGTCCATGAGCATCGTCCAGCGCTCGCCGGTGTCATGTGCGATCAGGGTCTCGCTGATCCACTCGGCTTGAGCGTCAGGTGCCAAGCCGTCCGGTGCAACATGAACGTGATCCGGTTCACTGGACCGCAGGATCCGGAGCGACCGCTTGCCGATCCAGCACAGCGCGAACGAACGGTTTGGGCGAGGAAGCGGGATGTGTCGCAGCAGGCTAGTCAGCCAGCGTGACACGATCCACCTCTTCGAGCGTGGTAAGCCCGGCCCGTGCAAGTCGCAGCGCGCGTTCGCGCAGTGACACCATTCCAGTCGTCGCCGCGAGCTCGCGCAACTCTTCCGTTGAGCGACGCTCAACGAATGCGGCCTTCAACGGTGCAGTCAGACGCAGAACCTCGCCAATGGCAAGGCGTCCCTTGTAGCCCGTGAACCGGCAACGTTCGCAGCCGACCGCGCGCACTATGCCGGACCGGTCGACATCCGCCATCGCAGTCTGTGGCGGCGACTTGTCAGCCAGTGCGCGGGGGCGAGCACACGCCGGGCACACCTTGCGCACCAGGCGCTGGGCAAGAACGCCGCTCAGCGCCGCCGACAGATCGTGCAGATCGAGCCCGAGTTGGCTGAACCGCCCCAGTACGTCGAATGCGCTGTTCGCGTGGACCGTGGTGTAGACGAGGTGCCCGGTCAGTGCGGACTGCACGGCAATCTCGGCAGTTTCCTTGTCTCGAATCTCGCCAACGAGGATCCGGTCGGGGTCGTGACGCAGGATCGATCGGAGCCCGCGCGCGAAGGTCAGCCCCTTCTTCTCGTTGACCGGGATCTGCAGGACCCCCTCCAGCTGGTATTCGACCGGATCTTCGATCGTGATGACCTTGAGGGACTCATCGCGGGTCTCCGTGAGCGCTGCATACAGCGTTGTCGTCTTGCCGGAGCCGGTGGGCCCAGTGACGAGCACCATCCCGTAGGGCAGGGCGCAGAGCGCCTTGAGTGATGCGACGGTATCCGGATCGAAGCCCAGGCGGGACAAGGTCAGCCCCTCGAGTTCCTGGGCGAGGTGCTGCCGATCGAGGATCCGCATGACGACGTCTTCGCCGTGAACGGACGGCATGACGGACACGCGGACATCGATCGAGCGACCACGAAACGACACCGAGAGTCGACCGTCCTGAGGCAAGCGACGCTCAGCGATGTCGAGCTCGCTGAGAACCTTGATCCGCGAGACGACTTGTTCAGCCATCTCACGAATATCGATCCTCGTGATGCGAGCGAGTACGCCGTCGAGCCGGAACTTGACGGCGAGTCCCCGCACGTCGGCTTCGAGATGGACGTCCGATGCCCCTGATTGCAGCGCATCGAACAGGGTGGCTGCCACGAATCGAATGACGGGATTGCTCTCGGCCTCGATTGCTGCAAGTGACAGGGATTCGCCCTCTGCCGAGCTTTCCCGTGCGTTCTCGCCGACCCAGGTGCCGCCCAATGCGCTGGTAGCGTCGGCGAACCGGGCGAGCCATTGATCGAACGCTTCCGCGGACGTTGCCACGGGGCGGGCACAGGCGTCCGGAGCGCGCAGATACGCCCATGTTCGCGTCGCGCCGTCGGTCGCTCCAAAGACGATCGCCGGCAATCCGTCATCGTCCACGACGGCGACTCGGCGCCGAGCAGCTTCCGATAACGAGATCAGTTCGAAGGTAGGGTTGAGGCGCGCTAGCGCGTCCTGATCAGCGATCACCTGGCTCTGGGTGGGCATGCTGGATCACCGGAGGCTACCCGCGAGCTCGAAGATCGGCAGGTACATCAGCACAACGATCACGCCTACTGCGACCCCAATGCCAGCCATCAGCGAGGGCTCGATGATCTTCATCGCCCGTTCGAGCGAGCGGCTGGTCTCGAGCTCGAGGAAATGTGCGGCTTCGTCCAGCATTCGAGCGAGCTGACCGCCTCCTTCGCCCGATGCGATCAGGCTCCGCGTAAGGGCAGTGGTCAGTCCGACCTTGTCGAGGGCTTCCGACGCAGATTGCCCTTCGGAGATCAGTGCGACCGCTTGGCCGAGCGCACGGTCCGTGCCCGCGTCGAACAAGCCCGACGAACTGTTCAGGGCTGCCCGCAGACTCAGCCCAGCGCCCAGCAACACCGCGAGCGTTCGATAGAGTCTCGCCAATGCGAACTCTCGAGCCAGTCGCCCGATCGACGGGATCCGGGTCACCGCCTCGACGAGCCGTGCGCGAGTAGCGGCACTTCCGGCCGCGAAAGCCATTACGACCCCCATGGCTGTCGCAACCGCTAGGAGTAGGGCTCCATGGTCACGTGCGATCCGGCCCCACGCCAGCAATGCGGTGGCAGCCCATGGGAGATCACCTCGAACCGATTCGTAGACTCCAGCGAAGCGCGGGACGACGTAGAGCAGCAAGAACGCGATGACGGCCGTGCCCAGCGCGAGCAGGAAGAACGGATAGACGGCCGCTGACCGGACTGTGGCCTTCAGCGCATCCATCTGAGTCGCGTAACGCCCGTAGCGTTCGAGGGCATCCGGCAGCCCGGAGGTCCGCTCCGCGGACTGCACCATGGAGGCAAGGAGTTTCGGGAAGGTTGAGGTCTGGGCCGCGAGCGCGGCGCCAAGGGTTCGACCCTTCTCCAGCTCGCCCAAGAGAGCCACCAGTTCTTCTTGGCCAGCGCTCGGGCGCGCGTTGTCTCGGAGCGCACGGATCGCCTCAACCACTCCCAAGCCAGCACGGAGCAGAATGGACAGCTGAGAGCAGAAGATCCGGTGGTCGAAGGAGGATCGACGCTTGAGGGAAAGGCGCAGAGCAAGGTCGCTGCCGGCAGGACGAGCGCTCAGGACGGACCAGCCCTCGGCGTGGACAGCAGCACGAGCGCTCTCGACCGATGCGGCGTCGACTGTCAGGCAGGAGGGCGCTTCAGCGCCGCGGACCACCGCGAGTTGCACCTGCATCGCACTGCTTAGCGCCAGCTGATATCGGCGTCGTCGCCGCTGCCGCCGGGTTTGGCGTCCTTGCCGAACGACAGCAGGTCAAAGTCGCCGGAGCGGCCGGGCGAAGCGTAAACGTAGGGTTGATCCCATGGATCGAGCGGGATGCCGCGCTGCAGGTACGGGCCATTCCACTTCGAGGCACCGGGCGGACGTTCGGTCAAGGCGCGCAATCCGAACTCGGAAGGAGGATATGTCCCGACATCGAGACGGTAGGTATCGAGGGCCTTGGCGAAGGCGTCTAGTTGAGCGCGAGCTGTGTCGCGTTGGCTCTTTGCGACCTGAGAGAAGTAGCGGGGCCCCACGTAGCTCGCGAGGAGGGCGATGATTGCGACAACGACGAGGAGCTCGAGCAGAGTGAATCCGCACCCCAAAGTACGTGCTGGCGACTGGGGCGCGGAGCGGCGGTGTCGTCTGTCCTTGTCCATGCGACTAATCACTGATCTCTACTTGGAGAGCGCCAAATGAGCAGTGCAACTTGACGGCGATTTTGCCCTGCGATCGGAGCTGTAGGCGAGCATTGCGTCACGGTCTAGAAATAAGGCGTGCCGCGCCACAGCAGCGCGGACAAGGCCACGTTGGTGTCAAGAACGATCCGCACCCGCTTCCTTCGCTGCTGAGCCCGATGCGGCCAGGCGCGCCCGCCGCTCGGCACGCGCAGCCTTGACCTCGGCGGCGATCTCGTCCTCGCTCATCGGCTCCACGCCTGCGGCGTCGAGTGCCGGCGCGATGGCCAGCAGCCGATCAAGCGCTGCGCGCTTGGCCGACTTGGCGGCGAGGAATTCCACGAAGTCCACCACCTCGGCCACCTGCTGCGGCGACAGCGCCTTGATCTTGGTGATGAGCACCTGCTCCACGGTCGCGTTCATTGCATGCCCTCCCGCTTTCAGCGCACCAGCGCCTGGAGTTGCTTCTTGGTCAGGAAGGCATCGAGCAGCTTCTTGACCACGTTCTTGTCCTCGTCGGGCAGTTGCTCGACTTCCTGAAACTGCTTCAACAGTTCCCGGTCCTCGAAGCGCGCCTTCGCCGCCTCGGTGGCTGCGCCATCGAGCAGGTAGTCGCTGGTCACCCCCAGCGCATCGGCCACGCGCTTCAAGGTGTCGCCCGAGGGCCGCGAGGTGCCGCGCTCGAAGCGGCCAATGTGCGTGTAGTGCAGCCCGGCCAGTTGCCCCAGCTCGGTCTGCGACAGGTTCCTGTTCTTGCGCAGCTCGCGCAGGCGCTGCGCGAAGCCTTCCAGCGTCTCGGCCATATCCAGCACTCCAGCCACCAAAACGGTGTTCGATGGAGCCATGGTGCCTGATTTGAACGATGAAAGCGACGCTTGAATGCTCGATACCAGCCGGATCAACTTCACCTACGACGCGGCCGGGCGCATCGCGAGCATCACGCTCAACCCGACCAACACGAACGGCACCGGCACCAACACGGCCAGCACGATCACCCTGCTCG
>VYLE01000940.1_pt1 | contig 10041 bp, 5 predicted proteins | sample 5114391 | NCBI WGS metagenome assembly VYLE01 (sample SAMN12291771, study PRJNA351875) | freshwater metagenome | isolation source: freshwater lake | place: USA: Michigan, Kent Lake | collected 2013-08-15
GATCGCTACGAGTCGGCCGCCGAGCTGGCCGAGGATCTCGATCGGGCCCTCGCGGATCGCCCGCTTCGAGCGGCGCCCGAGCGGCCCGTGCAGGGCGTTCTTCGCGCGATTCGTCGGCATCGGCTCAGCGCGCTCCTCGCCGCGACGGCGCTCACCGCCATCGCGGTCGGTTCGACCGCGGCACTCGTCGCCCGTCAGTCGGCCATCGAGGCCCGCGACGCCGCCGCCCGCGATGCCCGCCGCGCGAATCTCGTGCGCGACTTTCTCCTCGACGACATGCTCGGATCGCTCGATCCTGATGTCGCCCAGGGACGCGATGTCACCGTCGTCGAGCTGCTCGACCGAACCCGCGATCGCATGGAGTCGGCGCTTGCCGACGATCCGCTGCTGCTTGCCGAGGTGGCCGCCACGCTCGGTCGTGCCTTCGCCCATGTCGGCCGCGACACCGAGGCCATCGTCGCGTACGAGCTTGCCCTTTCGACCCGGGAACGAGCCCGCGCCGGCCTTGAGCCGACCGTCGCCGATCATGAACAGGTGCTCGCGTGGCAGGTCGATCTCGCAGCCGCGATGATGGGAACGGTCGAGCGCCACGGCGACGGCATGGCGCTGCGCGGCTGGAATGCCTTCCATGCGACCAGGGATCTTGGGGAGTGGCATCCGATCGCCATGCAGGCGCGCATCGTCCATGTTCCCCAGCCGCTCGATGTCGCCGCACGCGAGGCCGATCTGGGCGGCATGCTCGAGCGAGCGCTGGCACTCGGTCCCGAGGGCGCGTCCCTCGCCGAGGATGCGGGCAAGGCCCTCGCGCTCATCCTCAGCGCAACGGGGCGTCACGAACGGGCGATCGAGCTCCTGCGCGACGCCTCGCAGAGCGCCGAGGGCCGACTCGGTCCGCAGCACTCGGCATCGATCGTTCTGTGCCGATCGCTCGCTGACGCCTATTTTCGCGCTGGCGACTTTGGCCGCGCGAATGAGCATTTCGACATCGCCGTGCAGCGCACGCGCCTGATGCTTCCGACCGGACACCCGTCGCTCACCGGCCTTCTCACGACTGTCGGGCTTCGCAAGCTTGAGATGGGGCACGCCAACGAGGCGCACGCCCTCCTGACCGAGGTCGAGGCGACCGTCCGCGAGGTTGCGGGCGAGGACTCCGTGCAGCATGTGAACGCTCGTCTCTCGGTCGCCCAGGCGTGCATGGCACTCGATCGGCACGCCGAGGCCGCATCGATGCTCGAGTCGGTGATTCCCCTGAGGGAGTCGCAGTGGGGACGAACCCATGTCCAGACCGGACGCGCCATCCTTGCGATGGCCCATGCCCAGCGCGGGCTCGGTCACGCCGAGCTCGCCGCGGAACTCGCCCAGGAGGTCATGGATCGGATCGGACTCGGGCGTGAGGCTGGCGTGGCGGCGGCGGTGTTGCGCTGCGAGCTGCACGCGGAATCGGGAGAGCCCGAGCGGGCCCGCGAACTCGCCCAACGGTCGGTCGATCAGCTTCCCAAGGACGCATCCGCGTCGATGCGCGCCTCGTTCGACCGATTTCTCGAGCCCGCTCAGCGGTAACACAGCGGATCGACGCAGGGCTCGCATTCGGCGTGGACGCCTGCCATACTTTCGGCATGCTCGCGCTCGCGCCGTCGATCGTTGCCGCCGCCCAGCTCGTCCAGTCGCCGACGACGCCGGCGCCCGCACTGGCGCCCCCGCCGGCACCCAGTTGGTCCGACGGCATCGGTGCGCTGATCCACGCCCGCTGCGCGGAGTGTCACCGACCGGACGGCGGCGCGCCCTTCGCGCTCCTCACCCATCGCGATGCCGCCCGCAAGGCCCGCACGATGCTCGAGGTCGTCGAGGACCGGATCATGCCACCCTGGCCCGCAGCCCATGGCGGGGAGCTCTATCGCGAAGCGCGGCGTCTCAGCGACAGCGAGATCGCCCTCATCAAGGCGTGGGTCGAGGCCGGCGCGCCGGAGGGGGACCCGGCGCGCGCTCCCGCACCGCCCACCCTCGCCGCGGAATGGTCGCTCGGCACGCCGGATCGCGAGATCGCCATGGCCGAGCCCTTCACGGTGCCCGCATCGGGAAAAGACATTTATAAGTATTTCACGATTCCCATCGGCGTCGACGACGATCGCTGGCTGAGCGCGATCGACATTCGATCGAACGCGCCGGCGGTCGTGCATCATGTGCTCTTCTTCGTCGAGTCACCGGAGGCGAAGGCCGCGAAGCGTCCGCGCGCCGAGCGGCGTCGTTCGATCGGCGGTTGGGCCGTCGGCATGCGCGGGCAGCGCCTTCCGCTCGGCCTTGGCCATCCGATTCCCGCGGGAAGCGATCTTGTCCTCCAGGTGCACTTCCATCCGAGCGGCAAGAGGGAGGATGTCACGGTGCGGGTCGGTCTCTGGTTCACCGACGAGAAGCCGGCGCGCGAGCTGCTTGAGTTTCAGCTTCCCGCCGCGTTCGGCCAGCACGCAGGGCTCGACATTCCGGCCGGTGACGCCGCATGGACGCTTCGCGATCGTTGGCGCGTGCCGGCGCCGATCGAGATCGTCTCCGTCTGGGCCCACGCCCACACCGTCTGTTCGAGCGCCCGAGCCGTCGCCCACCTGCCCGACGGGACCTCGCGTCCGCTGCTGTCGATTCCGCACTGGAAGTTCGACTGGCAGCTTCGCTATGACTTCGTCGAGCCGGTGCTTCTTCCGGCGGGGACGATCGTCGAGAGCGAACTCGTCTACGACAACAGCGCAGCGAATCCGTGGAATCCCTTTCAGCCGCCGCAGCGGATCCGCTGGGGCGAGGAGACGACCGACGAGATGGGCTCGCTCATCTTCAACGCCGTTGCGGTCGACCCGCGCGACCGCGGCACGCTCGGCGCTGCCTATCAGGCCCATGTCGAGGCGACGGCGCACGGCGTCGCCGGCCGCGGCGCCGAGCGGCACATCGACGCGTCCAAGGCTTTCGACCGCGATGGCGACGGGATCCTCACGCAGGAGGAGATGCCGGAGCGCTGGCGCAACGAACTCCTTGGCTTCGACGACAACCGCGACGGGCGCGTCTCGTTCGAGGAACTGACGGAGGGGCTGAACGGACGATCGAAGCGATAGCGATAGCGATCGGTTCGCTCTCGCGTCGGGTCGGGTTAGGGCGTCCAAGACCCGAGCATCGCGGCGAGATCGGCCGGTCCGACCGTGCCGTCACCGTCCAGATCGGCCGGCCCAGCGCCGCCCCACGCTCCCAAGAGGAGGGCGATGTCCGCCGGCCCGACGGCGCCGTCGCAGTCGAGATCCGCGGCGGCGCAGCGCGAGGCAAGGGCCGCCTCGACCGCGAGCAGCGCGTTCACCCGTCCGTGTCCGAAGATCGGATCCCAACCCGGCGCGCCCTTGTCTTCGGCGGTCGACTCGATGATCGCGCGGACCTCGAGATTGGTGAGCTCCGGATTCGCCGACCAGACGAGCGCCGCGAGTCCCGCGACATGCGGACAGGCCATGCTCGTGCCGGACTGGAGGATATATGTATTCGGCTGAAAGAAAACATCCCAGGTCGAATAGACATCCACGCCCGGCGCGGTGACATCCATTTCAGGACCGGTGCTCGTGAAGCTCGCGATCTGATCGCGGTTGTCGGTCGCACCGACCGCGAGCACCGCCGGATACTTCGCCGGCGCGCTGATCGGCGCACCCGCCGTGTTGCCGGTCGCGGCGACGACGAGGACACCGGCGTCGGTCGCGTAGTTGACCGCGTCCTCGACGATCGCGCTCGACCCGGGGAACCCGAGGGACATCGACGCGACATGGGCGCCGTGATCGGCCGCCCAGATCACGCCGTCGGCGACATCGCCCTCGACGCCGCTTCCGATGAAGGTCAGGACCTTCACCGGCATGATCCTCGCGCCCCATGAGACGCCCGCGACGCCGACGCCATTGTTCGACGCCGCCGCGGCGATGCCCGCACAATGTGTTCCGTGCGAGATGAGGAAGCTGTCGTCTGCGTTCGTGCTGTTGTTCAGCGTATTCCAGCCCGCAACGAGCTTCGGCGTGATGTCCGGATGGCTGTTCGAGACGCCGGTGTCGATCACGGCGATGGTGATGTCGCCGCTGCCGGTGTGGAGCGCCCACGCCTCGGGCAGATCCATGTCCGCGTCGGGCGTGCCGGCGACGCCATTGATCGTCTGACCGATGTTGTGCGGACCGTATTGCAGACCGAAGGATGGATCGTTCGGCATCGTGCCGAGGAGGCCGCCGATGCCTTCGAGCTCGGCCCGCTCGATCGGACCGCCGGCGGTCGTGAGCGCTGCCTGGAGCGCCTCGACGAGCGTCCGCGCGTCGCTTCCCGGCGCCAACTCGATCGCCCACCAGCGGGCGAGGCCGTGACGCTCGACGAGATCGATGTGCCCTGCGCTCGTGTCGAGCGCAGGACGGGCGTGCGTCGTCCCGTGCGACCGGAGCGCCCGCTCGACGATCGCGCTGCGGGCGGCATCGCTCGAACCGATCACCGCCACGCCCTCGGGTCGCATCGCGAGCGTGTTGCCGCGAGCGAGCTTCACAAGAATCCGGTCGCTTCGATATCCGCCGACGACATCCGGGGCATCGACCGCGGTGACATATCGAAGGGGTTGCATATCAAGCATGACCGACATCGCCGGCGATGCGTCCTGGCGAGCGACCGCAACGGCACTGGACGCGGCGAGGACAACAGACGCGAACGCCGCTCTTGAAGCGACGGCGGATGACCGGATGAACACGAACACACCCCTCGAATCGAATCCTGATGCGATCGTCGCGCCGGCCGCTCCGGCGCGAGCTGGGGACAGTGTGACGCCATCGGAGGAGGGAATCCAGCCGCACCGCGCGGACCTCTGCTTCCTGTAGACTGCCTCGTCTCGCCTCCGCAGGCCGCTGCCAACGATGGCATCCGCGCTTCCGAGGGCCAGGCCGACCGCCGGTCGGCATCTTCCCCATGCAACTCATTCGCGGCATCGCTGTCTCTCCGGGCATCGTGATCGGCCGGGCATTCGTGCTCGGCGAGGCGGAGCAGCATGTTCCGCATCGCGTCCTCAATGCGGCGGAAGTCCCCGCCGAGATCGACCGGCTCCAGGCGGCTCTCGATGCGGCGGTCGCGGATCTCGTCGTCCTGAAGGACCGGACGCACGCCCAGCTCGGCACCGAGCCGGCGAAGATCTTCGAGTTTCATATCGGGCTCCTGAAGGACAAGAGCCTCGTGAACCCGATGCGGAAGCGCATCGAGCAGCAGCTCGTCAACGCCGAGGTCGCCGTCGCCGAACAGTTCAAGCTTCTCGTCAGCCAGTTCCAGGCGATGGGAAACGAGATGTTCCGCCAGAAGGCGAACGATGTCATCGACCTCGATCGCCGCGTGCTCGGCAAGCTCATGGGCGAGACCGAGGGCCGGCTCTCGAAGCTCACCGAGCCGGTGATCATCGTCTCGCATGAGCTCACGCCGAGCCAGACCGCGGGCATGGACCGCAAGAAGGTCCTCGGCTTCGCGACCGATCTCGGCGGGCGCACGAGCCACACCTCGATCGTCGCCCGCGCCCTCGACATTCCCGCTGTCGTCGGCTGCCAGAGGCTCTCGACTTCGGTCGAGGATGGCGATCTCCTCATCGTCGACGGCGACACCGGCGTCGTCGTCGCTCGCGCCGACGAGCAGCAGGTCGCCGCGTATCGGCTTCAGCAGGAGAAGTACAGCGAGTTTCGCGCGTCGCTTCGCGGGCTTGCCGGACTTCCGGCGGAGACGAAGGACGGGACGCGGATTCGGCTGCTCGGCAACATCGAGTTTCCGCATGAGGTCGAGAGCGTGCTCGCCAACGGCGGCGACGGCGTCGGTCTCTATCGCACCGAGTTCCTCTTCCTGACCGCGGCCCACGAACCGAGCGAGGAGGATCACTATCAGGCGTACCGCAAGACCATCGAGCTCCTCGGCGGGCGGCCGCTCACGATCCGCACCCTCGATCTCGGCGCGGACAAGTACACGCAGCAGCGGGCGATCGAGCCGGAACGCAATCCCTTCCTCGGGCTCCGTAGCATTCGCTACTGCCTTCAGAACAAGCCGATGTTCAAGACGCAGCTCCGCGCGATCATGCGGGCGAGCGTGCACGGACCGCTGAAGGTGATGTTCCCGCTCGTCTCGACGGTGATGGAGCTCCGCGAGGCGAAGCTCATCCTGCGCGATGTGATCGAGGAACTCGAGGAGGACGGCATCCCCTGCCGCCATGATGTGCCCGTCGGCATCATGGTCGAGGTGCCGAGCGCCGCCCTCATGGCCCGGACGCTCGCGGCCGAATCGGCCTTCTTCTCGATCGGCACGAACGACCTCATCCAGTACACCCTCGCGGTCGACCGCGGCAACGAGAAGGTTGCCCATCTTTACACCGGGGCGAGTCCGGCGGTCCTTCAGCTCGTCAAGAGCGTGCAGCGGGCCGCGCGACGGGCCCAGATCGATGTCTCGATCTGCGGCGAGATCGCCGGCGAGGCCCTCTACACGATGCTCCTGATCGGCCTCGGATTCCGGAGCCTCTCGCTCGTTCCGTCGCAGATTCCCCTGATCAAGCGGGTCATCCGGGCCGTCGACATCGATCATTGCGAGCGGCTCGCCCGCAAGGTCGGCTCCTTCGACAGCGAGCGGCAGGTGCTCAACTACCTCCGCGACGAGCTGCGCAAGGTCGACCCGGGCAACATCGGCGGCTGGCTGGCGGAGTAGCGCCCGAGCGTCCGACAGAGAAAATCCTCAGATTGCCTCGGACAGCCGCCCGGCCGATGTCGCTCCTTGAAGACAGGCCCCGCCTTCAGAGAGGGCCCGTTCCGCATCCCCCCGAGGTCTGCTCGCCATGTCCCGTCCCTCCGCCCGTCGCGTCGCGTCCATGCTCGGCGCCGCCATTGCTCTCGCCGGTCCAGCCCCATCGCTTCGCGCGGATGTGACGGACGCCTTCTACGCGAACTCGAGCGTCTACCACTACCGCGTCGTGGGCATGACCGACATCGATCAGAAGCGCACGGGACTCGGCGGAAACGGCGCGATGTACTGCGTGCCGACCTCCTGTTTCAACCTCTTCGCATACGCGGCGAACCATGGTTTCCCCGTGGGCGGACTGCCCCCTGCGAACTACATGGGGCCCGTGCAATACGGCTATGTGACGACCTGGCTCGACTTCATCGGCGATCTCATGAATACCGACGCCCAGGACGGCACGACCTGCTGCGTCACGAGTTCCTACCAATCGCTCGTCAACGGCTCGCTTCTCAAGCGCACGACGAAGTACCTCACCTCGGAGTTCACCCCCGGGCAGGCGTCGATGACGCAGCTTGCATGCCAGGGCTGGATCGTCTCGTTCACCTACGGGCGATATGAGCAGATTGGCACGCTCAAGGGATATCCGATCTACGACCGCGGAGGCGGCCATGCCGTCACGCTGACGCGGTCCTATCGCGATGCCAACACGCGGTTCCTCAAGTACCGCGACCCGGACAACGACTCGTCGCTCAACACGCAGTCCCCTTCGGCGAACAAGACCTACAACCCCACGACGATCACCGGTTGGATCGGTTCGAGCGGCCTGCGGAACATGACGCGGATCTTCAGCTCGAACGGCAATCCGCGGCTCATCGACGCCCTCCACGCGATTCGCCCGATCTACGGCGTCTCCTTCCAGAACACCGGCGATTCGCTCGGCGGCGGCACGCTTGCGGTGCTCGATCCGATTCCGTTCGAGGGCTCGGAAGGCGCAACCATGGGCGAGATCTCGATCTCTCCCTTCCTCCAGGTGCTCGACGCCACGCTGCATCCCGACGGCGCAAGCGGACTCGTGATCGCGAAGTCGATCTTCGTCGGCGTGCCGTCGCGGCTGCGCACCCTCGACTTCGCCACCGGCGCACTCACGATCATCGACGATTCGCCCTCGAACCTCGTGCGCATGGACTGGTCGGGGAAGAGCCGCATCTACGCCTATGACACGAACGGCGTCCTCCACTGGCTCACCGGCGAGGGCTTTCCCGTCGGCACGACCAATCTGATCCCCGATCCGGCGGCGCTCGCCGTCGACGATCCGAACGAGGCAGTCTGGATCCTCTCGGTCGCCGAGCGCAAGCTCGTGCGCGTCAACGCGGACACGCTCGCGATCGCGCAGACGATCTTCATCCCGACGAACATCCCGATGTCCGGCGAGGCCGACCTCATCGTCGATCCGGTCAGCGGATTCCCGTGGATGCGCACCGACGCGTCGAGCACGCTCTACGGCATCAAGCCCGGCGCGACCGGCGGCCCGACGATCTTCACCGCGAACCTGGGATCGATCGAGTCGATGTCGATGTCCGACGATCGTCTCTATGTCAGCTTCGCGAACGGCATGAAGGTCTACAAGGCGAATACCACGACGCCGGGCTGGACCTTCGACAACGGCAATCCCTTCAACGGTCTCTCCGGCGGATCGCGTCTGGCGATGCTTCGGAACTCCGACAACTACGATCCCGCGCTGCACAGCGGACCGGCGTGGGAGAACCTGACGACCGATGAGATCGGCGACACCGCCGTCGATGTCATCGACTGCCTCGGCGACGCGAACGATGACGGCGTCGTCGACGCGACCGACCTGAGCCTGCTGCTCGGCGCGTGGGGCACAGGCTCCGATCTCGGCGATCTCGATCTCGACGGCACGGTGAACGCGTCCGACCTGGCGGCGCTCCTCGGTGCGTGGGGGAACTGCCCGTAAGGAAACCTCGGATCGATCGCATCCGATAAAGAAGAGTCTCCGTCAGCAAGCGCCGCCCGACATGCGCATCGCTTGAAAATCGATGTCCGATCCGTGCAGACGCGCGGATACCGTGGGGAGCGTTCGTGGCATTGCTCGGACGCTCCCCTGTTCGTTCATCATTGCATTCATCCGTTGGAGATCCGCATGTCCTTCGCACCATCCATTCGTCGCCGTCTGCTCGCCGTCGCCGTGTGTGTCTGCACCGCAGGCATCGCGCATGCCGACACCTTCCAGCCCGACGGGGCGTCCGCCGGCAGCGAGTTTTCGAGTCTCTACGACATCGGCAACACCCGCGACGGCTCGGGCCTCCCGGTCGGGTTCACGATCTTCTCGCTCCACGGCAACTACGCCGTCAACAACCACTGGACGACGAAGTCCGGCGCGCTTCAGGCCGGAACGGCGTGGGCGTCGTTTACCTTCAATGCGGATCGCACGATCGGAACATTCCATCTGTGGAATCACCGATCGAACAACATCGCCTCCGATCCGGGCTACGCCGTCACGCTCTTCGAACTTCGCATGTTCGACGCGAACGATCAGTTGCTGTTCGTACTCCCGAATCAGCCGGCGCTGCCAAACACCGCCGCCGCCCAGCACTTTTGCTGGGAGCCGGTCGCCGGCGTGCGCCGCGTCGACTTCAAGATCCTCGCCAACAACGGATCGCCCCAATACACGGGCCTTGCCGAAGTGGCCTTCTCGAGCGAAGGTCGCGACACGAGCGCAGGCGACCTGAACTGCGATACCGTCGTCGACGGACTGGACCTCGCGATTCTCCTGGGTTCGTGGGGCGTCTGCGCCGGCTGCCCGCGCACGCTCTGCAACGCCGACATCAACGGGGATTGCGAAGTGAACGCGAGCGACCTGGCGATTCTGCTGGGCGGCTGGACAGGCTGACACTGGCCCGGGTGACACTGCAAAGGGTGAGGCGAAGGACGGCGGGAACCTCAGCGCGATCGGGACGCGGGATCCCATCCGCCTCGTGCATCGAAGAGAATCCGCCGCTGCGGGAGTTGCGCCGGCAGCGGCGGTTGAAGGACGGCACTCAGCGAGATCGCCGTCGCGATCGGAGGACGCCGAGGACTCCGAGCGCTGCGAGTGCGCCCGGACCGGGGACGGTGGAGAAGTAGATGGTGTCGGCCGACGCGATGCCCTGCGCCGACGGGCCCTGGAACACTACGCGATCGAAGCCCACCGTGGAGACCGCGGCGACAAGGTTGTTTGGACGACCCGCAGCCGTCACAACCTCGCCCAGCAGCATGTTGCCCTTGTAGAGTCTCAGACGAGGAACG
>VYLE01000942.1_pt1 | contig 10010 bp, 13 predicted proteins | sample 5114391 | NCBI WGS metagenome assembly VYLE01 (sample SAMN12291771, study PRJNA351875) | freshwater metagenome | isolation source: freshwater lake | place: USA: Michigan, Kent Lake | collected 2013-08-15
GCGTGTTGCGCGCGGGGCTGCTCTGCGCTGCCGGGGCAGGCGCGGCTTGTGCTGGGGGTGCCGTCTCGCGCCCCCCCACCGCGCCGCGCAGCGACAGTTCGGTGATCAGCGCCTTCAACTCATCCATATGCGCGCCCCCGCCATTCACTTCGATCTCGGCCAGCGCGGTCATCAGTTCGGCCTTCGCCGCGTCGAGGTCCGTCTTGACCCCGGCCCGGATCGCCTCGACGAGCTGCGGGTCAATCGTTTCAGCTTCGGGTTCAGGTTCAGGCTCGGGCTCGGGCGGCGTCAAGGCCGCGGCCCCGGCGATGCGGATCTCGTCCTTCACCTGCTCCAGCAAAGCCAGAAGGTCGGTCGCCATCTTCGCCTGCTGCTCATCCACCCGGTCACCGATGCCATCGATCTGCTTGACCTCTTCGACCAGCAAGGTCGCTGCCTCGGCCTGAACCCCGGCCGCCATCCGCAGATCGGCGACCGACCGGAAATAGACCAGACCGCCCAGCGCCACCGCCAGCACGGACCCGGCCAGCGCACCCGAAGCGATCATTGTATTTCGCCGCTGGCCCTTGATCACGGCCTCGGCAAAGGCCCGATGCGCCGCCGACAGATCGGCCAGTTCCTGCGCCGCATCATTGGCCACCTCGGCAGCTTCCAGCGCGCGGCGGATGCCCTCCGTCGTGCTGTCGCCCGCGGCTTTCCCGGCATCCATTTCCGGCGTCTCGGCGCTGCTCATGGCCTTCTCCTTCTTTCTACCCGGCATCACAGCAAATCCCGTGCCATCACCGCCACCGCGCCCAGAGCGCGGCGATCAGGAACCGCGCCGCCGCCGCGAACCCGCCCAGCGCGCCAAAGCCCAACGCCAGCCGCTCTCCCACCGAAAGTTCCGAGTCCAGCGCCCCGGTCAGCATCAGGAACCCGCCCCCGGCAAAAACCACTGTCGAGATCATCTCGCCGGTCGTCTTCTGACTGCGTTTTGTCATCCGTACCTCCGCGCCTCAGGTTGCCCGAATTCGCTGAACCGCAGCTCCGGCGGCAGCTCCACATCGGGCAGCACCGATCCCTCGCCGCGATCCAGCCGGTAGACATGCGCCAGCACCGCCGCCACCGCGGCGTAAAGCTGCTCGTTGATCTCCATCCCGATATCTCCGGTGAAATACAAAGCCCGCGCCAGAACCGGGATCTGCACCGGCGCCAGCCCCGCCTTCCGCCCCCGCGCCATGATCTCCAACGCCATCGGCCCCTTGCCCATGGCAAGGATCATGGGCGCCCGCGTCTCGCCCGGCACATAGCGGATCGCCACGGCAAAGTGCGTCGGGTTGGTGACGATCGCCGTCGCCCGCGGCACGTCGTCCAGTGCCTTGCGCCGGCGCGAGGACTGACGGCTGACTTCCATCTGCAACTGCCGTATGCGGCCCTTCACCTCGGGCGATCCGTTCTGCTCCTTGCTCTCTTCCTTCACCTCCTGCAGCGTCATCATCATCTTCTGCCGCAGGCTGTACCACTGCCATGCCACGTCCAGCACCGCCACGGCGGCCAGGCCCAGCACCATCCCCCACATCATCCGCAGCGTCACATCGCCCAGAACCGCCGCCCCCGCCGCAGGCCCCACCTGCCACAGCCGCTCCAGCGTGGGCAGCGCCGCCGACAGCATCGCCCAGCCCACTGCGCCCAGAACCAGAACCTTGGCGACGGCCTTGCCCAGTTCCACCAGCGCGGTCGCAGACACCATCCGCTTGATCCCGGCCAGCGGGTCGATGCGGCTCCATTTCATCCCCGCCGCCTTGATCGACCAGTGCATCCCGCCCATCGCCACCTGCACCGCGATGGTCGCAAGGATGATCGGCACCGCCACCAGCACCGCCAGACCAAGGATATCCCAGAAGGCCCCCCAGATGCGCGCCGCAACGACCTGATCCAGATTGGCCCCCGGCTCCAGCAGGAAATAGGCCTGAAACCGCGGCAGCAGCGACGGCATCGCCTGCGCCGACAGCGCCAGCACGCCCGTCCCCACCGCCATCCCGGCAAAGACCATCGCCTCCTTCGAGGTCAGGACATTCCCTTCCTCCCGCGCGTCATCCAGACGTTTCTGCGTCGGTTCATGTGACTTTTCGGCGCCGTCATTCTCCTCAGCCACCGCCACCTCCCAACAGAAGGTCGCTGATCAGCGACAGCCCCGCCGACACCACTTCTTCCATCGACGCAGCCGTCCCCGGCGCGGTCAGATACAAAAGCAGCAGCGTCACCGTCATTGTCAGCGGAAAGCCGAAGGAAAAGATGTTCAGCGTGGGCGCCGACCGCGTCACCACCCCCACCGCGATGTTCAGCAGCAGCAGCACCGCGATCACCGGCATCATCACCGCAAAGCCCAGCGCGAACATCTGCGACCCCGCCGTGATCCCGGCCAGAACCATCCGGTCGAACCCGATCGGGCTGCCGGGCGGCATCGCCTGATAGCTTTCCAGAACGATCCGGATCGCCGTCAGGTGCCCGTCCACGGAAAAGAAGATCACCGTCATGAACAGACCGAAGATCTGCGCCACCACCGGCGTCTGCCCGCCCGCCGCCGGGTCGAACTGCGCCGCAAAGCCAAGGCCCGCCGTCGCCGCGATCCGGTCCCCGGCCAGTGCCGCCGCGCTGAAGAGGATCATCAGCACCAGCCCCGCCACCAGCCCGATCGCCAATTCGTTCAGGATCATCGGCACTGCCGACAGCCCGGCCAGTTCGGCCGGCTCCGGCAGTTCCACGCCCCCCGCCATCACCGGCAGCGCCAGCACCGCCGTCACCATGATCCGCACCGGAAGCGACACGAACCGCCCACCGAAGAACGGCGCAGCCAGAAGGAAGGCCCCGATCCGCAGCATGGCAAAAAGGTATTGCGTCAGCCATCCGGTGATGGCCTCCAACCCCATGCCCGGCAGCGGAAACTCGCCTCCCATCAGCCCGCCCTCACCGGATCGCCCGGATCGTCTCGAAGACATAAGCGAAGTAGTCGGTCATCACCGTCAGCATGAACCCCGATGCCAGCGCCATGGTCAGCATGGAAATCGCCAGCTTCGGCACAAAGCTCAGCGTCTGCTCGTTGATCGACGTCGCCGCCTGCACGATCCCGATCACCAGACCGGTGATCAGCGCCACAGACAGCACCGGCCCCGCCACCAGCAGGATGTTCCAATAGGCCAGCCTCAGCTGCTCGATATTCCCGTCGAAATCCATCTATCCCCCCACGCCATAGGTCGCGGCCAGCGATCCCACGGTCAAAGCCCAGCCATCCACCAGCACGAACAGCAGCAGCTTGATCGGCAGCGACACCAGCATCGGCGACAGCATCATCATCCCCAGCGCCATCAGGATCGACGCCACCACCATGTCGATCACGAGGAAGGGCAGAAAGATCAGGAACCCGATCTGGAACGCCGTCTTCAGTTCCGATGTGATGAAGGCAGGCAGCAGCACCGACATCGGCACATCGTCCTGCGTGGCATAGGGGCCATCCCCCGCCAGTTGCTGGAACATCATCAGGTCGTTCTGCCGCGTGTTCTCGATCAGGAAGGCGCGCAGAATGCCGCTGCCGATCTCGATTGCCTGCTCGGCAGGCATCTGCCCGTCCAGATAGGGCGACAGCGCCTGTTCATAAAAGGCGGTCATGGTGGGCTGCATCACGAAAAAGGTCAGGAACAGCGCCAGCGCAATCAGCACTTGGTTGGGCGGCGTCTGCATCGTGCCCAGCGCCTGCCGCAGGATCGACAGCACGATGATGATACGCGTGAAGGCCGTCATCCCCAGCACGATCGACGGCAGCACCGTCAGCGCCGTCATCAGCGCCACGATCTGCAAGGACAGGGAATAGGTCGTCCCCCCTTCCGTCTCAGTCATGGTCAGCGCGGGCAGACCCTGCGCCAGCGCGCCCTCGGGCAGCACCACCAGCAGCAGGGGCAGAAGGAAGGGCAGAAACCGCATCATGCCGCGCCCTCCACCTTCGAAGCCGCGACCGTTTCCAGCGCCGTCACCACAGGGGCCTCGCCCCGACAGCGCAGGATCAGAAACTCGCGCGCATCCACCTGCAGGATCATCGCCCGGTCAGTGGGCGACAGCGCCGCCACCTCCACAAGCCGCATCCGGCGGTCGCCCGCGATCCGCCGCGCGATGCCGCCGCGGTTCATCTTCACCACCAGCCAGCCAAGGCCAAGCACGGCCATGAACAGCACAAGGGTCAGGATCTGGTCAGGTCGGATCACGTCCAAAGCGGGCACTCCGTCAGAAAGGCGACAGTTGCCCAATCCTCTGCAAGCCCCGTGCCGCCCCATGCCCGGGGATGGAACGAAACCGCACTATTTCTCACAAGCGCCGGTTGAACCCGCCGCGATTCCATCCGGACGTCAGCAAGGCCCAGACCTCCGTCTGTCTGACCACCGCGTCCTGCAGGCACTACCTTCCGCTCCAGTACCCTGATCGTGAGTAAGACCTATGCCCAAAACCCGTCACACCCCCACCTTGCGCGACCTGATCGCCCCCCGCCGCATCGACGGCCTTCCCAGCAGCCGCGCCCTCGAACATCCCTTCTTCGATCTCGCGGTCGAAGAGGTGCGCACCATGTCCCAGCCCGCGCTGATCCGCGAATTGCGGCTTCTGCCCAAGGTCGGCAGCAAGTCCTTCCGCATCATCCTCGCGGCCCTCGACGCCGCCTGAACCCCTGACGAACCGTCACGCCACCGCGCGCTCTGTGCCCACAGTTTGCTGCACAGAATGCGGCACAAAACAGGGCACAGCCGTTACAGGCTTTCCGCCCGCTTTTCCGGGTCGATGATCTGGCCAAAGCGGATGCCAAAGCGTTCGCCCACCATCACCACCTCGCCCTTGGCGATCAGCGTGCCGTTCACCAGCACATCCAGCGGATCGCCCGCCAGACGGTCCAATTCGATCACGGAACCCTCTGAAAGCCTTAGCAAATCCCGGATCGTCAGCTCGGCCCGGCCGACCTCGACCGTCAGCTTCACGCCGATATTCTCCAGCAGACGCAGCCCTTCGCTGCCCGCCGATGTCGCCGCTTCGGTCATCTTTCCTTATCCTTTCACCCGTTTCCTGATGCTCAGGGCCGACTTCCCCCCCAACTCGCCCGGCACCGCCTCGAAAAACACTTTCCCGTCGATCAGGATTTCAACCGCATCGGTCACCTTGGCAGGTACAACATCCCCTTCCTTCAAGGACGCCAGCCGCTTCAGCGGGATCTCCGGCTCGCAAAGCCGTGTCCGCACATCCAGCGGGATAGACAGCACCGCCCGCTCCAGCCGTTCGCGCCAACTGGCGTCATCTTCCAATGAATCCGACTGCGTGCGCGACCGAAGCTGGCTGGAGATTGGCTTAAGTGTCTGAAGTGGATAGAGAATATCGAAACTTGCCGGTTCGGCATCGGGCAACTGAACCATGAAGGAACAGTTAACGATCATGTCGTCGCCATCCACGAAGGCGGCGAACTGCATGTTCTCTTCCCGGCTCTGGACGGTGAAGGTCAACTGCATCAGATCGCGCCAGGCCAGTTGCAGCGCGCTGTTCAGCCGGTCGGTGACAATCTCGATCACCCGCTGCTCGGTCGCGGTGAACTCGTTCCGCCCGTTCTTCACATAGCGGATCGACCCCCCGTAATAGGCATCCGTCAGCAGGCTGATAAAGGGCGGCGGGATCACGAACAGATGGTTGCCCCGCAACTCTTCGATCCGCGTATTGGTCAGCGACACGAAATTGTCCTGACTGTTGCGATAGTCGTCGAAACTCCGCATCTCGGCCGGAAAGGCCGAAATCCGCGGCTGGATGCGCAGCATCGGCAGGAAGACGGACCGCGCAATCCGGCAGAACCTTTCGTTGATCATCCGCAGGGCGTGATAGTCGCCCATCAGGGAAAGATCATTGGAACCAAAGGTATAGGGCCGAACCTCGACCCCGTCCGCCGACTGGCCGAAGCTTGTGGTGTCCATCAGGCCGCCAACAAGGGCGGCCACCTCGTTGGCGGAAAGCTTGCGCGGTGTACTCGCCATCGCGCGGCCCCTTACTGCATCATGAAGGACGAAAAGAACACGTCCTCCACGCCGCCGAAGCCTTCCATCCGCTCCAGCCGCATGTTCACCGCATCCTTCAACGCATCCGCCAACCGCGCTCGCCCGTTCGGCCCCGCGATGTCCTCCTCGGTGAAGGTCGCAATCACGGCCAGCATGTCCGATTGCAGGGCAAGCTTGTGGGTCTCCACATTCGTGATGACCTGCTCGTCATATTGCGTCGACACGCCGATCTGCACCTGCAGAAAAGACCGAGATTCCTTGAGGTTCGAAGTGATCGGGTCGGGAAAAGTGAAATACAACGTCTGGAACAGTGTCTCGTCCGGCGTGTCCTTCGGCACCTTCTCGCGCCCATCGGCGTCGGCTGCTGCGGCCTGTTCCGGTTCGATCAGGCGCAGCATGTCCTGCGTGGGCGAAAAGGGATTGGCGAAATAGACATAGCCCCCGCCAAAGCCCGCCCCCAACAGGATGACCGACCCGACAAGCTTTCCCAGAAGGCCCAGAATGCGCCCCTTCTTGCGCGGCGCGACGATATCGACGGTTTCGCTGCTCATGCTTCAGTTTCCTCAGGCAATCAGATTGACCAGCCCGCGCCCCGCGCGACCGGCCTGTTCAGCCAGAGCGACAGCGCCCTGACGGTCAAAATGCATCTCGATGCCGCGCGGACGGCCGCCCCGGTCACCGGGGCCGTTTCCGCCCTGTCCGGCCAGCCCTTGCCCCTGCGTCTGCCCACTCTCGGCATCGCGGCTCATCGTGTCCTGTCCGCCTAGGCTCAGCCCCGCGCGCGACAGGCTTTCCGACAGACGGTGTTCGGCCTGCTGGAACAGCCGCGCGGCTTCGGTCGTCTCTGTCACGATCCGCACCTGCGCCAGACCGTCCACCACTTCCAGCTTGATCTTCAGCTGGCCCAGCGTCTCGGGCGCAAGATCAAGCTCGATCTCCTTGCCATCCCCCGACAGTTCCGCTGCGATCCGGTCCGCCAGCACCCCTTCCCAGCCCGGTCGGGCGGTCTGGATCGGCCCGCCCAGCCCCTGCGACAGTGCCTGCGTCCCCACCTGTACGCTGGCTGTGCCCGTCGGCGTCGCTGTCGTACCAGCGGCTTCCGCCGCCTCGCCACCCAGCGCGGCCAGCGTGATCTCGGCCACCGCCTCGCGCCGCGCCTCGGCGGCGATGCGCAGTTCGGTTGTAACGGTCGGCACACCGCTGGCAGGGGTCCGCAACTCGGCAGCCTGCGCGGCCTTCGCCGGACCGATCTCGTCGTCCTTGGCCATCGCAACCTCGCCCTCGGGCGCAGTCTCCGTTGACTCCGGCCCGTCGAGCGGCCCTTTCCCGCCCTTTTCCGCCTTCGCCAGACCCGGCACCGCCATCGTCGCGGCCATTGCCCGCCGCGCCGCTTCGACCGCCGCATCCGCCGCCTGAACCGGCGGCGCGGCGCCCTCTCCCGTGGCCGAAACCGGCAGCGCTGCTGCCGCCAAAAGCGCCGTCAGCGGCAGGTCCAACGGAATCTCTTCCTCGGGCGGTGTTTCCCCCGCAACCTCGTCACCGGTCGGTTCGTCACCCGGCGCCTCGGCGCCAATCTCGGTCAGCAGGGCCTCGCCGCCCTCAGGCGGCACCAACCCCGCATCCTGCCCGACGCTCGGCACGGCAGGGATCGCCAGCGGATCACCCGGCATGCCCGGACCCGCCGCCAATGCCTCGCCCTCCACCGTCACCGCGCGCTGTTCCAGATCGGCCAGCATCGCTTCGGGGTCCAGCGTGGGGCTTTCTTGCGTCTCCACGGGGGCGGCAGCCTCGCCCGTCTTGCCTGCCGCAGGGACAGGCGCAGCGCCCATCGCTCCGGCCAGCGTCTCGGCGAACCGCGCCTCGCCGCCCTCGCCTGCAGCAGGGCCAGAGACCGCAGCCTCCGTCACGCGGGGCAGGGCAGGGGTATCGGCAAGGGTGACGGGCAGGGTCATCGCGCTCTCGATCCTGAAAGGGGCCTTTTGCGCCCCGCTTGCAAAAGCAATGCCAACCTCAACGACGACGCGGCGGCTGGGCCGCCTCGCGCAGGGCCAGCTTCTCCTCAGCCTCGCCGCGCCGCGCCGCCTTGGCCTTGTCGGTCAGCGTCTGGTGGCGATGTTCCTGCCGTGCCAGCTTCGCCTGCTCCTCCGCCATCTTCGCAGCAAAGGCCTCTTGCTTCAGGCGGTGCCGCTCCGCTTCGGTCAGGATCTGCGCGGTCATAGCCCGTTCGGCCATCACCTCGGCCGCAAGCCGGACGCCCTCGCCCTTGCTCTGCCGCGCGAGGGCTTCCTTCAGGCGGGCGACCATGCGCTCCGCCTCGTCCTTCTGATGCGCCGCTGCGCGCAGATCAGCCATCGTCCCGGCGATCCGCGCCTTTTCCTGCAACGCCATCAGACCCAGCACCTTGCTCTTCCCGCTCATGCCACACCTGTCCCGGCCAGCGCGATCAACGCCTCACGGCTTGCGGCGAAATCCGAAGGCTCATGCGGACCCTGCCGGATAAGGTCGAGGATGCGCGGCCACAGCCGGATCGCCTCGTCCAGATCGGGGTCCTGCCCCGGCACATAGCCGCCCATCAGCATCAGGTCCCGGTTGTCCATATACAGCGTGATCATCCGGCGCAGCTTTTGCGCCGCCGCCTGATGCGCGGCATCGGTGATGTCCATCATCACGCGGCTTGCCGATTGCGGCAGGTCCACCGCCGGATAAATGCCCATCTGCGTCTGCCGCCGCGACAAGACGATATGCCCATCCAGAATCGCCCGCGCCGTATCCACCACCGGGTCATTGGTTGTGTCGTCGCCATCGGCCAGCACCGTGTAGATCGCCGTGATCGCCCCTTCGCCCGGCAGCCCAGGCCCCGTCCGTTCGATCAGCCCGGGGATCAGCGACACGACAGAGGGCGGATAGCCCTTCGCCGTCGGCTGCTCGCCCAGCGCCAGCCCGATCTCGCGCTGGGCATGGGCCACGCGCGTCAGGCTGTCGATGATCAGCAGCACCTGCTTGCCCTGCGCCCGGAAATGTTCCGCAATCGCCGTCGCCCGCCGCGCCGCGCGCAGCCGCAGCAGCGGCGACCGATCGGCCGGCACGGCCACCATGCAGATGCGCTTGGCCGCCTCGCCCTGCATCACCGACCGCACGAAGGCCCCCACCTCGCGCGCCCGTTCGCCGATCAGGCCCACCACGATCACATCGGCCCCGGTGTAGCGGGCCATCATCTCCATCAGCACCGATTTCCCGACGCCCGATCCCGCGATGATGCCCAGACGCTGCCCCCGCCCCACGGTCAGCGCGGCGTTCAGGATGCGCACCCCCACATCCAGCGGGCGGTCCACCCCCGTCCGCGCCAAGGGGTTCATCAATCGCCCCGCCAACGGCCAGACCGCTTCGCAGCGCGGGCTTGGCAGCCCGTCCAGCGGATGCCCCTCGGCGTCCACCACCCGGCCCAGCAGCGCCTCGCCCACCTCGGCCATCTGGCCGCCGTCGATCACCTTCACCCGCGCGCCCGCCATGATCGCGGCACCCGGCTGATTCAGGAACATCAGCACATGCCCGCGGGCAAAGCCGATCACCTCGCCCTGCACCGGAGTGCCGGTCTCCGTCGCAATCTCGCACAGGCTGCCGGGGCTAGCCGGAAATCCCGTCGCCTCAAGGATCAGCCCATCATAGCGCAGCACCCGCCCCTCGACCCGTGGCGCAAGCGTCACCGTCTGACGTCTCACTTCGGCCCCGATGCGCTCCAGCAGACTCATCCCCGTACCTCCAGCAGATCGGCCAGACGGATGCCCTCCGCCCGCACCTCCACATCACCGCGCGCCAGCCGCGCATCGGCCGTCAGGGCCGCGCCTTCCAGCACCTCGCAGCCCGCCAGATGCGGGCGGATGGCCTCTAGATCTTCGGGGTTCAACCGCACGGAAACCGCGCGCACGCCCTGCGCCACGCGGTCGGCCATCGCCTCCACCC
>VYLE01000943.1_pt1 | contig 10000 bp, 6 predicted proteins | sample 5114391 | NCBI WGS metagenome assembly VYLE01 (sample SAMN12291771, study PRJNA351875) | freshwater metagenome | isolation source: freshwater lake | place: USA: Michigan, Kent Lake | collected 2013-08-15
GTCCGTTCTGGGCCTCGATGGACAACCCGTGACACGCGAGGTGATGGAACAGCTGGGCAAGGGCTTTTCACCCACCGGAAGGCCGTTGTGCAAAAACGCGGGCGAGGAACCCCAGCTGGTCATCAAGACGGATCGCTGGGGCAACGTGCGCTTGGACGACGATGGCAAGCCGATGGAGAAGTGGCAGGGCGGCCATCGGGTGGGGTTCGATCTGACCATTTCCGCCCCCGGGGACGTGAGCGTGGCCTTTGCGCTTGCGGATGAGCGCGAGAAGCTGGCCATCCTGGAAGCCCACCGCCAGGCCTGCGCCGTGGCCATGGGCTACATCGAGAGCAAGGTGGAAACCCGCCGGGAGAAGGGAGGAAAAGAAGTCATCGGAACGCAGGGCCTGGTGTGGACCGCAGCCGACCACGTAAGCAACAGGAACGTGCAAAGTGACCTTCACACCCATCACCTGGTCTACGGGATCTCGAAGGGCGAGGACGGCAAATGGGGCACCTTCGACGCCATCGAAATCTACCGTCACCGCCACGCCGCTGATCACCTCTACAAGGCCGAGCTCTACAGCGCGATGAAGGCGCTGGGCTACGGGATCCAGCGGGAGCGCGAGGTGGACGTGATGGGGCGCGAGACGGGCCAGATCCTCACCACCATCGCCGGCATCGACCGGGAGCTCGTGCTTCAGACGAAGACCCGCCGCCAGGAAATCCTGGACTACGTCAAAGAACACCCATCGGCCAGTCACGATGAAGCCTGCAACGCCACCCGCAAGAAGAAGGAAGAACCGCCGTTCGAGCAGGTGGTGAAAGACTGGCAGCAGACCTTCGCAAACATTGCTAGGGAAAGACCTGATTTGGTTCCGGCCACCCAGTCGCTCAAGCAGACCCAAGGGCGACACCTGGACCCACATACATTCGATGAGGTCTTGAAGCGCATGCACGAGAACGAGGCGATGTTCTGCGAGCACGACCTGGTCCGGGAGCTGGGGATGGAATTCGCCGGGCAGAAGAACGCCGAACAGGTGCTCAAGATGGTGAAGGAGTTCACCGAACAGGACGACTTGGTGCGCGTGAAAGCCGAACACCTCCACGAAGACGATCGGGGCAACCGGTTGGCGCGCAAGCACCGGGAGGATCGCTTCTGCGCCACCTGGATGGTCGAATGGGAAGCCGAGATCATCCGCCGCTCGAAGGAGCGGGAGCACGAGACGGACCTGAAGCTGTTCCGCTCCACGGTTGACCGGGAGATCGCCGCGTATGAGAAGCGCAAGGGGTTCACCCTCACCGAGGAGCAGAAGGCCGCCATCGGCCACCTCACCTATGGAACCGCAGGTGTCGGCGTCATGTCGGGATTGGCTGGCACCGGCAAGACCACGGTGGCCGAGGTCTACAAGCAGTGTTTCGAAGCCGAAGGGAAGCGGTTGATGGGGCTGGCAGTCGGTGGCAAGGCCGCCAAGAAGCTGGAAGAAGAGTCCGGCATGCCCTGCATGTCCGTGGCGAAGTTCTTCTCCCAGGTGCGTCAGGGCAAGGTGGCCCTGACGAAGAAGGACGTGGTCGTGCTCGACGAGGCTGGGATGATCGCCACCGGCGATACCTTAAAGCTGATGACCTATTGTCAGCGCATTGGCTGCAAGCTGTTGGTCCAGGGAGACACAGATCAGCTCCAGCCCATTGCGGCCGGCAACGGCTTCGAGCTGGCAAAGATGGCCCTGGGCGACACGAAGTTGACCGAGATCCGTCGGCAGAAGAACGCCGGTGACCTGGTCACCGCGAACAGCTTTTACGAGCGGGACCACCACGGGAGGGTCAAGGACATGCGCCGAGGGCACCGGAGCCGCCAAGGCACCCTCGATATGGGTGCGCAGATCCTTCGCAATCTCAAGGAGCGAAATTGCATCGACGACTTCGGCACCGATAAGCAGGCCATCAAGGCGCTGGTAGACGACTACCTGAAAGACCCCACCCCGATGGACGAGAAGTTGGTTCTGGCCCACACCCGGGACGAAGTCACCACGCTCAACATGGCCATCCGAAAAGGGCTGCAGGAGCAGGGTGTGCTGGACAAGGAAGAGTTCACTTTCCGGTCGATCGTGAAGGGGCAGTGGGAAGACCTGACGCTGTCCCGTCGGGACCGGGTCATGTTCACGGCGACGAACAACGATCTGGGCGTCATCAATGGCACGGAAGGCACCGTGGAAAGCATCCGCAAGGACAAGGCCGGCGGCTACGATCTGGTGGTGCGCATCGAGGCCTCGAACCCGAAGGAGAACGGGCGCCTCGTGCGGTTCAACACGAGCGAGCACAACGCGCTGGCCCACCGGTATGCCATGACCGTCCACAAGTCCCAAGGGCAAGGCAAGGCGGAGATCTACCACCTGGCCACCAACATGGGCATGCTCGACCAGCAATCGGCCCTGGTGGCGTTCACGCGCCTGACCAAGGGCAGCTACCGCATGTATACGACGGACGACGTCATGGAGCGCATGGCCGAACGCCTGGGCACCGAACGCCATAAGGAGATGGCACTGAGCGTCGGACTGTCCGAGACCCAGGCCGCTCCCGTGCGCAACCTGGTCCAGGACGTGGAAGAACTGCTGGCGGGATTGAAGCCGAAACCCCAGGTGCCCGTGATGAAGCAACGCGGACCCGTGCTCACCCGGTGACGCAGCGGGACAGCAGCAAGAGGCTGGCTCCCACGAGAATCCACGGCCACCATCGGATGTGTTCCGAGGGACGCCTGCTTGGCGTGCCCAAGGTCCAACGGCACTGGAGTGCCAGCCATCGCACGTGGGGCGTAGCCCGACGGTGAGGGTTGATGACGATCCCCGGGGGCTTGGCGTAGACGCGCCAACCTTCCTTCGACGCCCTCACTCGCCAGGCCTGTTCGTGTGCTTCGGCTTCCGCCCGGGTGGCCGTCACCACGCCCAGCACATGGAACTGGAAGGGACGGTGCCAGCCGCCCTGGCGTGATCGGTGTTGCTTCTCGCGTTGCTCCGGGTTCGAGCTCTGGCCGATGTAGCAGCCCCCGTCGTCGAACAACAGGGCGTAAAGGGTGCGGGGCAGGGCGTGATACTTCTCGCTGCGTCCGAGGTTGTGGCGGTGGGTCATGGTCTCTCCGTGAGTGAAACGACCCACTCACGAATAGATCAGATTCGAGGACTGGCAACCCCTTGCGCGTTTCCGATGCCGATCTACCGTGGCTTATCGACCTCGAGAGGGAGCAGGCCTTGGACAACCGATGGATGCGCGCAGCCCGAGTGGGCGACACCGACGAGCTGAGCCGGCTCCTGCACTTGGGCATGGATCCCGGGCGCTACGTGCTGGTTGATCAGGGCATGGTGTCCACGATGGCCGAGGAGGTGACGGCGCTCCACCTGGCCGCATTCGGGGGCCACCTCGATGCCTGCCGATTGCTCCTGGCCAATGGCGCAGAAGTCGATGCCTTGACGTTGCCCTTGGAGCGCAGGGAAAGCGGAGACATGCCGTTGATGCGCGCCGTCTGGGGTCGCTCGCTCGCGGTGGCCGAATTGATGCTGAAGGCAGGGGCGGACGTGGACGGCGTTGACGGGATGACCGGTGACACGCCGTTGCTGGCCGCGGCACGGTCGGGCCAGCCGTCCATGTGCCTACTGCTCCTGGAGAACGGCGCGGACTTGGAAACATTCAACCAGGATGGCGAGGGCGCCATGGACCTGGCCGACGATGCGCCAACACTGAAAGTGCTTCAAGCCTGGCGTGCGGCTCAGAAGGCCGAGCGGCTGGAGCTGGCGTTGGCCACTGCTTCTTCCGCTCCCTCCCGGCCGAGGCTGTAAGGGTTCAAAAGAAAAGCCCGGGACCAGCCCGGGCTCTTCGTGTGGGTCAGCAGGGAGCGGGGCTCACCGTTCGCTGACCTGGTGTTGCTGGAGGAGCGCACCTGCTCCCATCCCAATGGTCGTGTCGTAAATCACATCCAGAACGGCGCCTATAGCGTTCTTGAATGCCTTGCCCTTGTTGCCATTACCTATATTGCTTGAACGGTTTGCTTTCTTCATGACGTTTTCCTCCGTGTTGTCATCGTTGTTGCGGGTGTCACCATTCCTGTTTCGGTTGAAGAACCATCCCTTGGTGAGAGCCAAGGCGATGGAGGCTATCGGCGCTACGACCATCGTGATGGGTAGGGAATTGAACCCCCACCCCTCTGCGAATTTGTTGGGGCCGATTATACGCCCCTCGTGCCCGGAATGCAACTGTAAGTGCTTGTAAATTATAGCAATTCAATTAAATTCCGGCAGGCGCGAACAAGGGCCCCGAAGGGCCCCTGCCGAGACGGATCACCTCCTTTTTATCGACCCAAACGAATGGAAATCCCGACCCCGCCCATGGGCTTGGTCTTGCCGCTGCCGAAAGACAGGCCGGCGCTGACGTTGACGCGTTCCGTCAGGCGGGTGGACCAACCGATGGCGATGGCGGCTTCGTTGCCGTAGAAGCCGACGCCGGCACCGATGGCGACTTCACCAACGGCCAGGCCGTAGGGACCACCAGCCGCTGCCATTTGGGACATCGCGGCGGTCTGGGCACCCAAGCCGTTGATGCGCTTGTCGGTGTGGTCGAAACGCCGATCAATCTCGATCCACCGGTCATCCAGCGACTGCTGAAGGTTCCACAGCTGCCCACCGTTGACAGCATCCGTGGAGCCTTGCGCCACTCGGCCGTCGGCAACCTGGGTCACCTGCCGGTAGCCCATGGCCACCTGGTTGGATCCCGTGGTGCGGGTGTTGGCGCCGATGGCCACCGAGTTGGTGTGCGTGGCGCTGGCGTTCACACCGAGAGCCGTTCCATTCACCCCAGCCGCTGAGCCAGCGCCCACAGCAGTGCCGTTTCGCTGAGCAACCGTCGCAGAGCCGACAGCAGTAGCGTTGTCCTGCTGGGCCTGCGCGTTGTTGCCGAAGGCAGAGGAGGCGCGGCCGGAAGCCTGGGCGTTCGGGCCCACAGCGGTGCTGACGTGACCCGTGGCCGCAGAGCCCATGCCAGCGGCCAGGCTGCTGTCACGCGCGGTGGCGCCCAGCCCGAAAGCAGCCGAACCGCGATCTTGAGCATTGGCTTGGTCGCCCACGGCGGTGGTTCCGCCACCCGTGGCGCTGGAGCGGGGGCCAATGGAAACCGCCCCAGATCCATCTGGGCCTGAGTCCGCGTTGGCGTTCTCGCCGACAGCCACGTCGCCGAACCCTCGGGAAGCCGCGTTGCGGCCGGCCGCAACACCCCCGAGCTGGTCTGCCTGCGCGTTGTCCGACCCGTCGTTGTTGCCGTTGGCTGCGAAGTAGGGGTTGGTTCCGTCGCCTTGTCCGTCCTGACCGTTGGCGCCGGCAGGGCCTTGCGGGCCCATATTGCCGCGCTCTCCCTTGTCGCCCTTCAGCGATACCAGCCACTCCGTTTCCGTTCCAGTGAAGCCGTTGGAAACGGCCACCTGGTAGGCGCTGGCACCGGCAGGACCGGCCGGACCCTGCGAGCCACTGGCGGGGTTCTGCTCCAGGGTGTGAAGCCGGCCGTCCAGGTCGTAGATCGCGGCGGTCACGTTGGTGTGGGTGTTACCACTGGACAGGGTGATGGATGGCGGCACGAACACGCCATTGACGAAGCCGGCACCGCCACCGATGGCGGTGGCAATGGTGCGCAGCTGGCCAACGGAGGCTGCATCGGTGTCGTTGATCCCGTTGGCGAGATTGGTCACGCGGCGGTAGATGCCATATTCCGCATTGCCAACACTGGCCTCATCCGAATTCGAGCATTCGCTGACAGAACCCAAGGCAACGCAACCATCCGCGTCAGCTTTCGACATTGCTCCGATGGCCGTGCCGCGGGGGGCGCCTGCAGAAGCACCTGATCCGAGGGCCGTTCCGAACGTGCCGGATACTGAAGTATTGGAACCGATGGCGGTTCCGCTGTTCGAGGCGGAAGCCCCTGCGCCAAACGCGGATGAATTGACGCCCATCGATTCGGCTCTCGCGCCAACAGCGGTCGCACTCGGCCCGTTCGCGTGGCTCATGTGCCCCAGCGAGGTGGCGCTGCAGCCCTGGGAAGTGGCTTCGTTGCCAACCGCGGTAGCCCCCACGCAGGGGTTTCCGTCAATTGTGCCGCCATCTGCCAAGGCTCGTGCACCGATGGCCGTTGAGAGGTCCGTGACTGCATGGGCGCCGTCGCCCACGGCGGTGGTTTCGAGGGCGGTCGCGGTGGCGTTGTTGCCAACCTGGACCTGCGCCATCGCCGTGCCCGAGAACAGGCAGGCGAGCAGCGCGATGTGGATGAGTGAGCGTTTCATGGTGGGTGTCCTCCGACGAGTAGGGGTGTCTACTCACGAGTAACACGCAGCGGGAAACGCGCAAGGGGGGGTAGAAGAGCTTCCCGACCCGACTACGGGACCGACAGGAGACCTCATCGGGCCGGGAAGCAGCAGGCAAGGAGGAAGCCTGCCTCTTCTTTTCTATACAAGGATTTCAGATTGGCAAGGGGGCCTTGCGCGTTTCCGATTTTCCTTTTGCATGAAGAGTAGACCCATGTGAGTAAGGAGGCCTACTCATGAAATCTCGTTCAATGAAGGCGCTGCTGGCGTCTGTCCTATTCCTCGTTGTCACCGTGCCGGCGCATGCCCACGTTCCTGCCGACTCCATCGCCGATGTCCACGGCAAGAAACCGGGGCTGTTCAAGCGGTTGTTCCACCGCCACAAGGACGCTCCTCAGTGGGACGGTGTCCACCCCGACCTGCGGGCCAAGCTGGAACGGATCCAGCAGCAGATGAAAGAGGAGGGCTATGACCTGCGCCTGGCCGAGGGCTACCGGTCCGAGCAACGCCAGGCCGAACTCCTGGCCAGCCAGAAGGGCGTGACTCAGGTCGGCCCGGGTCGAAGCTGCCATAACCACGGCTTCGCGGCCGACATGGTCATCCACAAGCGGGGGCGACCCAGCTGGAACCTCAAGAACGACCACGTTCGCCAAGGCTACGAGCGGTATGGGGAACTGGCCCAGGCGGCCGGCTTGCGGTGGGGTGGGGCTTGGACCGACTTCAAGGACATGCCCCATGTCGAGATGCGCACGCCCTGCCTTCTGGCCATTCGTTCTTATAGGGCCGGACAGGAGGTAAGGGTGGCGGCCGTGGTGCCCGAGCCCTTGCCGCCACTTTGGCCTGGTCTGGACCCGCTGGCCATCACGCCAGCTGAGGAGTGCGATGGGTTCGTGTGCCGCCGCCCATGGGAGTGGAGCGTGTCCACGTCGCGTCTCGACTGGAGCGCGTGGTGGTCTTTGCCAATGCCCGTGTTCGAGGGGCCTCAACAGTGCCCAGTGGGCACCGATTTCAGGACGCCGTGGCGAGTTGCCGATGTATCATCTTTTTCATTCAAGGGGCTAGGGGTTGTGCATGAAGACGGTGGGCTCGGTGCTGCTGGTGTTTGCCGTGGGCGTTTCGGCTGGTTGTTCGCTCATGGAGCCGGAAGTGCCTAAGTGTTCAGATGCCGATACGCTGGACTTGGTCAGGCGAATCATTGCGGAAAACGTCGGTGTGGCGGGTGGGGACAGCATTCCCGCGGAGGCGCTACGAAAGGTGCTGACCATTGATCTTCCTCACGCGACATCCTTGGAAGAGAACATCAAGAAATACAGCTGCCAAGCCACACTGCGTGTTCCCAACGGTCAAGGTGGCCAGCACTCTCTCACCCTCGATTACACATCTCAGTTGGATGACCAAGATCAACACTTGGTCCATATCGGCGGCTTAGACGCAGGGGATCAGATCTTCTTGATGGGCGCAGTGGCTAGCGCCAAGAACAATGTGACGTCCGCTGACGTCAATCCAATATCAGAAGCATCCCGGGTGGATGGCGCACCCGCTGATGAGCCTGCCATGGAGAATGCTGCTGAGGTGCCGGCTGCGCCTTCCCCTGAAGCAATTGCGGAGATTGAACGTCAGCGCGAGGCGATCCTTAGTGGCCAGGATGGTGGCCCCAAACTCGAAGACTATCCGGTGGGTGAGATCTACCAGGGGCCGGTGGCGGCATTGGATCTAAGTAGCGAAACTGCGAGAACCTTCAGGACGAAGCTATCAGAGGGCCTGGCCGATGGTCAGGTCGCGTTTGCAGGTGAATACGCGGTCGCAGGTTGGGGTTGTGGCACGCAATGCTTCGTCACCACCCTAGTAAGTAAGCGAACGGGTCATGTCGTGGAGAAGGGGTTCGGCGGTGAGGACGGAGAGCTCATCATGAAGATGGAGCCGAGTAGTCGGTTGCTCGTGGCTGAAGGACCTGAGATGGACGATCAATACAATCAGATCGGCTACTTCGCCTATTTCTACGTCATGGAGAATGGCGAGCTTCAGCTGGTGAAGAAGACGCCGCTTCCTGAGTCGCTTGAAGAGTAGAAGTTGGTAGCTCAGTGCAAGTAGCAAGCCAGTGCTTCCTTCGCTCCGACACACGAATTCCATCAGAAAGGCTGTAGCCCTCGGCATCGTCGGGGGCTTCCTTTTCTTGGAGAGTGGATGCATCCACTCATATCCCAGATCGGCCCTCAATGACGATCGTCAGGAGCGTGTGTTTTAGGGGATGAAGGATGGGGAAAGGGTCGCCAATGGGTAGCCAAAATGCCGAACATCCCGAAATTGCGAAGGGAAATCCTAATTAAAACAGATGGATAGAGCCGTAAGAAAGTCGCACGCCCTTACTGCTTCATCAGGGGCGTGTGTTCCGACTTGTCTTTGCTCACGAGGCCAGCGGGGAAGGGAAGGCAAAAGGGCGTTGATTGTAGCGGCTGGCGCAGCGCGCCCATCGATGCCCGGACCGGTAACGCATGGCTCGCATCACACGATGCAGGCCGGGGAAAAACGACGCCGGCGATGACCGCGTAATCTTGCTTCCGCACGATCGTTCGTAAAATCAGTGGCTTATCCGTGCCAAAGTCCCGTGCGGCGTATCGACGCAGTGCAGAATGCCGCGTTGTGAAGCGGATGTTAGTTTCGCGTTGACGCAAGGGGAGTTGCGTCCGTTTCAGCGGCTTCGCCGCACGCCAGATTGGGAACCACCACAGGCACCAGCCGCCAGCACATGACCCTTGGGAGGGGAGAACATGGTCAACGTATTGCCCAGGCATAAAGCGCTTTCGCTCGCCGTCTTCACCGCGCTCTGCGCCAGTTCGCATGCGTATGCGCAACAGGCGGCCGCGCCGGCCGGCGAGGACGAGCCCACCACGCTGGGGACCATGACGGTCACCGCGCAGAAGCGCGAGGAAGTGCTGCAGGACGTGCCGATCACGGTGGCCGTGATTTCCGAGGAACTGCTGCAGGACACCGGCGTGCGCGACATCAAGGATCTGCAGGTCCTGGTGCCGGGCCTGACCGTGACCAGCACGCAGAACGAAGCCATCACCACGGCGCGTATCCGCGGCATCGGCACGGTGGGCGACAACGTCGGCCTGGAATCGTCGGTCGGCGTGGTGATCGATGGCGTGTACCGCCCGCGCAACAGCGTCGGCTTCGGTGACCTGGGCCAGCTCGAGCGCATCGAGGTGCTGAAGGGGCCGCAGGGCACGGTGTTCGGCAAGAACACGTCGGCCGGCGTGATCAACGTGGTCACGCGCCGCCCCAGCTACACGCAGAGCGCCGAGGGCGAAGTGACCGTCGGCAACTACGGCGCCATCGGCGTGTCCGGCAGCTACAACGATGCGCTGTCCGACAACGCGGCCTTCAGCCTCTTTGCCGCCAAGCGCAAGCGCGACGGCTGGATGGACGTGCGCACCGGCAACGGGCCGCGCCAGGAAACCGACGACTACGACCAGAACTTCCACACCGTGCGCGGCAAGCTGCTGCTGGAGCCGACCGACAACCTGGAAATCCTGCTGTCGGGCGACTTCACCAGCCGCGACGAGAACTGCTGCACGGCCGTGCAGACCACCGTCGGCGGCACCGCCGCGATCCTCAACGCGCTGGCGGGCGGCCGCGCCGTGGCCGCGCCGGGCGACGATCCGTTCGACCGCGTGGCCTACAG
>VYLE01000944.1_pt1 | contig 9998 bp, 4 predicted proteins | sample 5114391 | NCBI WGS metagenome assembly VYLE01 (sample SAMN12291771, study PRJNA351875) | freshwater metagenome | isolation source: freshwater lake | place: USA: Michigan, Kent Lake | collected 2013-08-15
GGCGGCCGCCGCGCCGTCCCCGGCGCCGCTTGCGCTTCGGCGCGCCCTCGGTCGCCGCCGAGTCCACCGCTACTGCCTCCGTCGGCGTCTCAACCGCCGCCTCCGCCGCCACCTCCACCTCCGCCTCCCCCTCCACCGCCTGCGTTGCCGTAAACGCCTCGAACTCCATCGTGTCGAGCATCGACATCGACTGCGGTTCGAGTTCCGCCATCGCCGCCGCCGTTTCGATCGCGTATTCCGCCGTCGACGCCGCGAGTCCCCGCTCCTCCGCGCCCCCGCTGTGCTCCGCCCCTCCCATCTCCGCCTTGAGCTCTGCCAGCGCCACGACCCGCGTGTCCCCGTCGACCGTGCGCAGCGTGACCCGCTCGTTGAAGATGTCGCAGGCGATCACCTTCTCCTCGCCGCGGGTGGTCAGCAGAATCTTCCCTTCCTTCGGGAAGCGCCGGCGACTCTGCACATAGAACTCGTGCTCGTAGCGCAGGCAGCACATGAGCCGCCCGCACGCGCCGGAGATCTGCTGCGGATTGAGCGACAGCTTCTGGTCCTTGGCGACCCCGAGATTGACCGGACGCAGATCCGGCAGCCAGCTCGCCGAGCAGTACTCGCGACCGCAGCGCCCAACACCGCCCAGACGTTTCGCCTCGTCACGGACGCCGATCTGCTTGAGTTCGATGCGCGACTTGAAGAGGGCGGCCAGATCGCGCACCAGCCCGCGGAAATCGACCCGCCGGTCGGCCGTGAAGTAGATCGTGAGCTTGCGGCGATCCCACTGCCACTCCGCGTCCGTCAGCTTCATCACCAGGCCGTTGGCCTTCACCCGCTCCATCGACATGCGGCGCGCCTGTTCGTTCTCGGCCGTCAGCTCGCGGTCGAGGCGTTCATCGTCGGCCGTGGCCAGCCGCAGCGCCTTGCGCGGCGGCGGGGCCGTGCCGCAGCCGTGCGCGCACCCCGCGCAGCGTACTTCGGCAAGTTCGCCTGTGGCGTGGACCCGACCGAAGTCTTCGCCGCGGTCGGCCTCGACGATGACGCCGGCGCGCAGCGGGGGCGGCGCGTCGCCGTCCCACGAGAAGAACTCCTTCCGGTTGCCCCGGAATGCGACCTCGATGAGATGCGACACGCCGCGGGCCGCTATTCGGTGAACTGACCCATGCGCAGGAACTTCTCACGGCGGCGGCGCACGAGCTTGTCCGGCTTGAGGCGGCGCAGCTCCTCGATGTTGCGCACGAGCGCATCGCGCAGCGACTTGGCCGTGGTCAGGTGATCGGAGTGCGCCCCGCCGGCCGGCTCCTTGACGACCTCGTCGATGATCCGCAGTTCGAGCAGGTCGGTGGCGGTGATGCGCAGCGCCGACGCCGCCTTCTCGCGCATCTCGGGGCTCTTGCCGTCCTTCCACAGGATGGCCGCGCACCCTTCCACCGAAATGGTGGAGTACACCGAGTTCTCGAGCATGAGCACGCGGTCGGCCACGCCAAGCGCCAAGGCGCCGCCCGACCCGCCTTCGCCAATGACGGTGGCCACGATGGGCACCTGCAGGTTGCTCATCTCGAGGAGGTTGCGCGCGATCGCCTCGCTCTGGCCGCGCTCCTCGGCGCCCAGCCCCGGCCACGCACCTGGCGTGTCGATGAAGGTGATCACCGGCACCTGGAACTTCTCCGCCAGCTTCATGAGACGCAGCGCCTTGCGGTAGCCCTCGGGATGCGGCATGCCGAAGTTGCGCTTGAGATTCTCCTTCGTGTCGCGGCCACGTTCGTGGCCGATGACCATCACGGTCTCCCCATCGAGTCGCGCCCAGCCGGCCATGATGGCCGCGTCCTCGCGGAACAGGCGGTCGCCGTGCAGTTCGATGAAGTCGGTGAAGGCGTGCCGGATGTAGTCGGAGGTGAACGGACGGCGCGACATGCGCGCCACCTGCACCCGCTGCAGGGGCGTGAGATTCTGGTAGATCTGCACGCGCACCTCACCCAGCTTCTGCTCGAGCGGGGCGATCTCGCGTGCCACGTCGATGGACTGGTCGGCAGCGAGTCGCTTGAGCTCCTCGATCTGCTTTTCGAGTTCCGCAATGGGGCGCTCGAACTCGAGAACAGGGGCAGCAGCCATGACTATCCTGGAAAGCTCACGTGCCGCTCGTCAGCCACCGGTGCGCACAAGGCGCACCCGGTCGGCGCCAAGCAGCGCGCGAAGGTCGGAAAGAATTGCGGGGGATGCCGTCACCGTCAGCGATTTCGACCGGAAGCGGACCGCCCGCCCGTTCGCGTCGCGCCAGTGCAGCTCGAGCGGAGCCGATCCATCGTGCGACTCCACCTTCGCGCGGACATCCTCCATGATTGCGGCGGGGAGATCGAGCCCGGGAGCCAGGTCGATCGCCACCGCCACTTCACCGCTGGCGCGCACCTCTTCGAAGCGCGTGACCCCGTCCACGATGAACGTGGCGTTTTCGACGCCCTGATCCTTCTTCGAGTAGCCGCCCTTGAGCAGGAGAGGTACGTCGGGGCGTACCCGCTCCGCAATGACCCCCCACGCCTCCGGAAAGACCAGCACCTCGGAAGATCCGGAAAAATCCTCGACTGTCAACCGGGCGAACTCGTTGCCGGAGCGCTTCGCGATCTGCTTCTTGATGGCGGTGACCACCACCCCGATGGAGACCGGCTCGGGGACCCACGTGCCCAGCTGGGCCACCGTGTGCGAGGCGAAGAGTTCGCACTCCGTTCGGTATTTCTCCAGCGGGTGACCGGAGATGTAGAACCCCAGCAGCTCCTTCTCGCGCTGCAGCCGCTCACTTTCCGTCCACGGCGGGGTGTTGGGCAGCGCGGGTGCCCCCGACGGCCGGTGTACCTCCTCCGCGGGGCCCCCCAGCAGATCCCCGAACAGGGACACCTGCCCCTTCTCCGCCTCTTCCTGCTGCAGCGTGGCCTCGCTCATGGCGGCATCGAGCGCCGCCATGAGTTGCGCGCGGTGCCCCCCCAGCCCGTCGCAGGCTCCGGCGGCAATGAGCGCCTCGAACACCCGCTTGTTGAACACCCGCAGGTCCACGCGCGTGCACAGGTCGTAGAGGCTCGTGAACGGGCCCTCGGCGCGCGCCGCCAGCAGCGAATCGATGGCGCCGCGCCCCACGTTGCGGATGGCGCCCAGGCCGAAGCGAATGCGCCGGTCACCCACCACCGTAAAGCGCCACCCCGACTCGTTCACGTCCGGTGCCAGCACCTCGAGCCCCATTTCGCGGGCTTCGGCAATGTACTTGATGACCTCTTCGGTCTTCCCGATGTTCGACGACAGCAGCGCCGCCATGAACTCGGCGGGATGGTGCGTCTTGAGGAAGGCCGTGTGGTACGCAACGACGGAGTACGCGACGCTATGAGACTTGTTGAAGCCGTACCGCCCGAACGTTTCGATCTGGCCGGCCAGCTCTTCGATGATCTTCTTGTCGTAGCCCTTGGCAATCGCCTTCTCGGTGAACTTGCCCAGCTCCTTCTTGATCAGCTCCGCGTCCTTCTTGCCCACGGCCTTGCGCAACACGTCGGCTTCGGCGAGCGAAATGCCCGCCAGCACCTGGGCAATACGCATCACCTGCTCCTGATAGGTGATGACCCCGTACGTGTTGGACAGAATGGGCTCGAGCTCCGGCAGCGGATACACCGTGGGCTCTTCCCCGCGCTTGCGGCGGATGTACACGTTGTGCATGCCGGCGTCGAGCGGCCCCGGGCGCAGCAGCGCGTTGGACGCCACGAGGTCGTCGAAGCGGTCGCAGCGCATGCGCTTGAGCACATCGGTCGCCAGCGCACTTTCGAACTGGAACACGCCCCCCGTACGGCCGGCGCGCAGCACCTGGTACGTCTTGTCGTCGGTGAAGCCACGCTCCTCGAGCGTGACCTCCACGCCCGTGCGCTGCTTCACCGCCTTGATCGTGTCGGAGATGACCGTGAGCGTGGTGAGCCCCAGGAAGTCCATCTTGAGCATGCCGGCCTTCTCCAGCGCCGTCATGTCGTACTGCGTCACGATCACGCGCTCGTCGCCGTCGCCCCCGGAGCCCTTGGTGGACTGCGTGCAGATGGGCACGAACTCGTCCAGCGGGCCCGGCGCGATGACTACCCCGGCGGCGTGCACCCCCGTGTGACGGGACAGCCCCTCCAGCTTCACCGCAAAGTCGAGCAGCTGCCGGTAGCGCTCATCGGTCTGGTAGAACTGCTTGACCTCCGGCACCTGCTCGATGGCTTCCGCCACCGTGAGCGAGTTGTTGGGGGCGTTCGGAATGAGCTTCGCCAGCGCATCGGTTTCGGCCGGCGTGAACCCCAGCGTGCGCCCCACATCCTTCACCGCGGCGCGTGACTTCATCGTGCCGAAGGTCACGATCTGCCCCACGCTGTCCTTGCCGTACTTCTGCCGCACGTAGTCGATCACTTCGCCGCGCCGCTCGAAGCAGAAGTCGACGTCCACGTCGGGCATGCTCACGCGCTCCGGATTCAGGAAGCGCTCGAAGAGCAGGTCGAACTCCAGCGGGCAGACATCGGTAATCTTGGTGGCGTACGCCACCAGGGATCCGGCCGCGGAACCGCGCCCCGGGCCCACCGGGATGCCGCGGTCACGCGCCGCCTTGATGAAGTCGGCGGTGATGAGGAAGTAGCCCGCGTAGCCGGTCTTGGTAATCACCCCCAGCTCGTAGTCGAGGCGTTCCTGCACCTCGGCCGGCAACGGATCGCCGTAGCGCACCTTGGCACCGTCAGTGGCGAGCTGCACCAGCAGGTCGTTCTCCGTTGCCACGCCGTCCGGCAGCGGAAAGTTCGGCACGTAGTACTTCTTCGCGAACTGCACATCCACCGCGTCGGCAATGGCGAGCGTGTTCGTGAGCACATCCTCACGACCGGGGAAGAACGGACGCACTTCGTCGGCACTCTTGAAGTAGAGGCCGTCGTCGTACTTCATGCGCTCCTTGTCGTTCCGGTCCTTCCCCAGACCGATGCACAGCAGCACGTCGTGCGCGTCGTGATCCTCGTGCTTGAGGAAGTGCGCGTCGTTGGTGGCCACCACCGGCAGGCCAAGGTCGTCGGCCAGGCTCAGCACCTTGGCGTTGAGCCGGCTCTGCCCCTCGCTCGTGTGCGCCTGCACTTCCAGGTAGTAGCGCCCCTGGAACAGCTCGGCGTACCAGGCGGCGGCCTCCCGCGCCTCGTCCAGGCGGTCGTCCAGCAGGTGCCCCGCCACCTCCCCCGCCATGCAGGCCGAGGTCACGATGAGCCCCTCGGAATACTGCGCGAGCAGTTCCCGGTCGATGCGCGGCTTGGTGTAGAACCCCTCGGTGTAGCCCAGCGACGTGAGCTTCGTGAGGTTCTTGTACCCCTGCAGGTCGCGCGCGAGCAGCACCAGGTGGTAGTAGGGCTTTACGCCGGGCGCCGGCCGGCCGCGCGTGCGCCGGTCCCCCGGGGCCACATACGCTTCCATGCCCAGAATGGGCTTCACCCCGGCCTTCTTCGCCTTCTCCTGGAACTCCCAGGCGGCATGCATGTTACCGTGATCGGTGATCGCCAGCGCCGGCATTTCGTAATGCTGGGCGCGCGTGATCAGATCATCGATACGATTCGCCCCGTCGAGCAGCGAATATTCGGAGTGGCAGTGCAGGTGAACGAACGACATGACCGGGAATGATACCTCACCCAGCTGAACCGCGGCAGCACTTGCGCCGGTACCTTGGCACGCAGTGGCGCCGCCTCCTCAAGATCGCCGGCACCGCCAGTGCGACGCTCGCCGTGGCGTTCCTCGGGCTCACGCCCATGGGCTGCTACCTCTCGCGCGCGGCATACGAAGAAGCCCGCATTCTGGCGCGTCGCCAGCCCATTCCCCGTCTCGTGGCGCGCGAGTCCACGGAACCGGCGCTGCGCGCCAAGCTGGCCCTCGTGCTCGAGGCCCGGCAGTTCGCGGTCGATTCGCTGCGCCTCAAGGCGGAGGAAAGCTTCACCACCTTCTCGCAGCTCGATCGGGACACGCTCGTGCTCGTGGTCTCCGCGGCGTACCCCGACCGTCTCGAGCGCAAGACCTGGTGGTTTCCCGTGGTGGGGCGGTTTCCCTACAAGGGGTTCTTCGATTTCACGGAGGCACGGAGAACGGCGGAGGCACTGAGTGCCGAGGGGTACGATGTCACGGTGGGTCCCGCCAGCGCCTTCAGCACGCTCGGGTGGTTCAACGACCCGCTGGTGAGCACCACGGTGAAGGCGGACAGCGTGACGCTGGTGAACACGGTGCTGCATGAACTGCTGCACACCACCTTCTTCGCCAAGGGGCAGGTGAGCTTCAACGAAAGCTTCGCCACCTTCGTGGGGGGACGCGGCGCCGAGCACTTCTTTCGGGCCCGGGGGGACAGCGCCCTGCTGCGCCGGGCGCAGGACGACTGGCACGATGATCTGCTGCTGGGCGCCTTCTGGGAGCGTACGGCGAAGGAGATCGACAGCGTCTTCGCTACGCTCCCCGATTCCGCGCGGACGCCGCGCATTGCGGCGCGTGACACGGTGTACACGCGCGCCCGGCGTCGCCTCGTCGACTCCGTGGGGCCGCAGCTCCGCACCTATCCCGCCGGCTGGGTGGAGCGGGTGCCGCTCAACAACGCCGTGCTCATGTCCCGGCGCGTGTACGCCGAGCGGCTCGACCGGTTCGACTCGGTCTACACGGCGGCGGGTGGGGACATTCGTGAGGCTATCCGACGGGTGATTGCGGCGCACCGGGATTCGGTGCGCACTACGGAGAAAACGAGAAAAGCGGGGAACTGATACTGGGAGAAAGTGAGAAAGAGAGAAAAGGAGAACCCTCACCTGATCGTTTGAGACGATCGTCAAGCAAGTCTCCTCGTTTTCTCCTTTTCCCCGGTTCTCCCAATTTCAGTTCCTCCCTCTCGCCCCTTCCCCAAAGGTGGGCTGCTACTTGGACGCTTCGGGCAGCAGCACGAACCGCGCCCGATTCTCCTCACTGAGAAACTTCCGCGCCGCCGCACTCAGCGCCTCGGCGCTGAGGCCGTTGACGAGCGTCAGGTAATCGCCCAGCGTGTCCAGTGCATCGCCGTGCTCCACGCGCGTGCGGATGGTGTTCAGCCAGTAGCCGTTCTGCTTCTGCTGCACCTCGAACTCGCGCCGCTGCTGCTCCTTCACACGCTCCACCTCGGCGGCGGTGGGCGGGGTACTGCGCAACGTGGCCAGTTCGTTGCGTACGGCGGCAAACATGGTGTCGGCCTGCGCCGGGGCGGAGCCGTACTGAATGGCCACCTGCCACTCCTGCCGAATGCGGCGGGAGAAGGCGGTGTTCACACTCACCGAGTACGTGCCGCCCAGCGCCTCACGCAGCCGGTCGAGCAGCCGCATCTGCAGCAGCTCGCCCAGCGAGGAGAGCGCGTACGCATCCGCGCGCGTCCAGGGCGCCGCACCGGCCAGCAGCACGACACTCTGGCTCTGGGGGGCAATGCCCTTGCGAACGGCCTTGTCGATCACGCCGCTGAACTGCCGAGGGCCCGCATCTCGCGGAGCTTCCCGGCGACTGCCGCCCGGCAGCGACCCCAGCCACTGCTCGGCCAGCGGCCTGAGCGCTTCGGGCGTCACGTTGCCCACGAAGAGGAAGGTGAAGTCGCCCGCATCCGCGAAGCGGTCCTGGTAGATGCGCAGCAGCTCCGGCAACGCGAGCTCCTGCAGCATGCCGGCGGACAGCGGTCGGGCGCGTGGATGCCCCATCGCCAACGTCTGCTGGATCGTGTCCCCGAACACGGCCGCCGGATTGGCGTCCTTGTTTTTCAGGAACTGCTCGAATTGCTGCAGCTGGGCGGCAAACACCGTGCTGTCGGCACGGGGGGCCGTGAACCGCAGGTACAGCAGCTGCAGGAGCGTCTCGAGATCCTTGGGGCTGGCCGCGCCCGACATCCCTTCGCTGAGGTCCGCAATGCTCGGCTGCGCCGTGGCCACCTTGCCCGTGAGCTTCTTGCGCAGGTCGATGGCGGAGAACTGGCCAACACCGCCCGCGGCAATGATGGCCGGGGCAAGGGAGGTCTTGAAGGCATCGGCATCAGCCACGAGACTCGCGCCGCCGGGGCTGAACGCCGACAGCAGAATCTGGTCGGCGTTGAAGTCGGTGGGCTTGATGAGCACGCGCACGCCATTGGAGAGCGTCCACTCCGTAATGCCGGGCCCCGGGATTTGTCGCTCACTCACTACGCGTCCCGGCGTGGGCATGGCGGCCACCAGTGCCCCTTCGGCAACGCGCTCCGTCCACGGGGCAATGGTGGCCGCCACCACCGCGCCGAACGCCGCGCGGATCTCTGTTTCGGTGGGCACGGCCAGCCCGGGCTTGTCGGGTACACTCACCGTCACCACGCGATTGGCGGCGCCGACGCCCAACGCCGACACTGCGTTCACCTCGTCCATCGTGATGGCGGGAATAAGGCGCTGCACGGCCCGGTACTCGAAGGCAATGCCGGGCGCTCCTTCGCCCGTGAGGAAGTGGTTCACATACTCGTCCACGAACGCGTCGCTCGACGACTTGTCGCGCTCGGCGAATGCCCGCTCGTAGGCGCGCAGCATGCTCGTGCGGGCCCGCTCCAGTTCGGGCGCGAGGAACCCATGGCGCTGCACCCGCTCGGCTTCAATGAGCACCGCCTGCAGGGTTTCCACGAGGCGTCCTTCCTTGGCACCCGCGTCGAGCGACACGATTTCGCTGCCGCGCACGAACGCCCCGCTCCCCGCGCCGGCGCCCGTGAACGGCGATTCCGGCTTGAGCGCCAGCTCCTGCAGGCGCTGGTTGAGCATGCCGTTGTACAACTGCTCCACCAGGTCGCGCCGCAGGTCGCCCACCGTGCGCGTCGCCTGGGGCGGGCGCTTCCACAGCACACTCACGCTCGAGGTGGTGAGTTCGGCGTCGGCGGCAATGGTCACGAGCGTACTGTCGTGTGCGGGCACGGATGCCTGCTCACGCACGCGCGCCCCGCTTCGCCGCGGAATGGGGCCGAAGGTCTGGCGAATGAGCCGCTCCACCCGTGTCGGTTCCGCATCGCCCACCGCCACCACGGCCATGAGGTCAGGGCGATACCAATCGCGCCAAAACCGCTTGAGCGGCCCCGGGTTGGCGCCCTCCAGGATGTCCGGCTTGCCAATGGGCAGGCGCTCGGCGTAGCGCGAGCCGCGGAAGATCACGGGGAACTGCTTGTCGCGCAGCCGCTCCCCCGCGCCAAGGCCATCGCGCCATTCCGACAGCACCACGCCGCGCTCGGCCACCACGTCGCTGCTGTCGAAGCGGATGCCGTTGGCCACATCGCCGAGGAAGCGGAAGCTCTTCTCCAGGATGCCGGCGCTGTCGGTGGGAACAGGGAGGATGTAGACCGTTTCGTCGAAGTTGGTGTACGCGTTGAGGTCGGCGCCGAAGCGTACGCCGATGCCTTCGAGGTACGTCACGATGTCGTTCTTCGCGAAGTGGGTCGTCCCGTTGAACGCCATGTGCTCCACGAAGTGCGCGAGACCGCGCTGGTCGTCGTCCTCGAGAATGGAGCCGGCATTCACGACCAGCCGCAGCTCGGCGCGTTTCTCGGGCTTGGCATTGTGACGGATGTAGTAGCGGAGGCCATTGGAGAGGACGCCGACCGTCACCGCAGGGTCGAGGGGCAGGGGCGCGGCCAACGCAAAGCTGTCGGCGGCGGCAGACGCCCGGGCGGTCCTGGTCGTGGTCTGCGCCGGCAACGGAGCCGCGCCGAGGGCGAGCGAGATCAGCGCCGCGGCGCGGCGCAACGAACGGGTCGCGAACATGCGGATGGGGAGACGGGAATAGACGACAAACGTTGGAAAGGTACCCGCTGACGGGTCGGGGTCGGGGTCGGGGGTGTGGTCGCGGCACTGCCACGACGGTCGGGGTACGGCCACAGCGGTCGGGGCACCGCCACTACGGTCGGGGTCTTCCTCCAGTCGGGGTTTGGGCCCGGGTCGGGGTCTCTACCGCCGTCGGGGTCGGGGCTCCGGTCTGGCCGCCGCTGCGCTGGGCGTCTGGGGGCG
>VYLE01000998.1_pt1 | contig 9991 bp, 12 predicted proteins | sample 5114391 | NCBI WGS metagenome assembly VYLE01 (sample SAMN12291771, study PRJNA351875) | freshwater metagenome | isolation source: freshwater lake | place: USA: Michigan, Kent Lake | collected 2013-08-15
CGCAGCAACCGCACTCAATTTATCAAAAGAATGGTAGAATTTGCCCAAAAAACCCAGTGGCAAATACGGCTCATTTACTACCCACCTTACCATAGTAAATATAATCCCATTGAACGGTGTTGGGCCGTCTTAGAGAACTATTGGAATGGGGCAATTTTAGATTCAATTGATGCGGCTCTTAATTGGGCTTCTAACATGACTTGGAAGGGCATAAAGCCTAAGCGTGCATTTGGTAGAAGGAACTTATGAAAAAGGGGTGAAGGTTTTGACTAAAGAATTAGAACAATTGCAACCTTTCAACGCAGCGTTCTGAAACTTTGCCCAAATGGGATGTGACGGTTCTACCCTCCTAGCTGGCATCTTATTTTTACGCAAGTCCCTTAGGCATCGAGCCAGTGGCGGCGCTGGGCGTTGGGGCGGCAGCCCTGGCTCTCGCCCCTCTCATTGGTGCTTTGGGTAATCCAGAGGTAGGAAAGTCTCTAGCAGACTCCGGCCGCGACCTCACCAAAAGTGGCATTAAATGGGGACTAGAAACGTTTGAGAAGGTGCAAGAAACTGTGGCTGAAGCCAGTGAGTCCTGGAATGATCTGGTAGCAGAAGCCGAGGCAGAAATTAGGACTGCCAAGAGTTCAGCCAAGCCCGAGGCACCCACAGAAGTGGAAATTGCCGAATAATGACCCAACCCGGTAGCTCCGGGGTAATCTCAGGAGGATAGAGGTAATGGCCAATCCAGATTCATCAGCCTCAGCAGGGGAACAAGTTACTCAAAATCCCGCCGATTTCCTAGCAGCTGCTGGCGAAGTGGCGAACCAGATAGCGAAGGCGGCAAAAACCGCAGGCGAAGCAGCCGCCCAGCAATGGCAAGCAGCAAGCGACTCCGTTCTCGAAGCCGCTAACCCCCTCCTCAAAGTCACCCAAGATGCAGGCCAAGCTCTCCTGGAAACGGCTGGGTCGGCGGTCAAACCCTTGGCTGAACAAGCCAATCAAGTCGGGCAAACCGCCCTGCAAACGGCAACGGCAACCGCAGAGTCCGTCGTCTCAGCTACCGGGCAAATCGCTGGCCAGATCAGCCAAGCAGTGCATCCAGCGGCCGTGGGTGGTGCTTTTCTAGGGATGTCGGCGGGACAAGTGGCCGGTGGAATGATCGGCGGGGCGATCGGCTCGGCGCTTGGACCGGGGGGGCGGTTTTGGGTGCTCAAGTGGGCGCTTTTGCTGGCAGCACCACCGGAGCAAAGTTAGGCTATGATGTCACCCACGAAATTTTCCGCCCCGAGCCGGACAAGGCTCAGGCGGGAGCAAATCCGATCGAGATCGCAGAACACCTCAGCAAGAAAAGCGGCGAGAAGCTCGGTGAAACCCTGGGGACTGCGGGGGGCGCAATTCTGGGTACGGTAATCGCTGGGCCTGCGGGCGGCATGGTAGGCGCTCTGGCTGGAGGGGTTTTGGGGGGACAGTTAGGAGAAGATACGGCAGTTGCCTTAAATCAACAAGTCGAGCAGCAAGGAAAGCCGTCTCAGGAAGCCTCGCCCGAACAGACAGACGTGAAAGATTGGACGATCAAGACAGGGAGTAGTTTTGTCGGGGAAACAGGAAGTGCTTTGGTCGGAGGGGCGATCGGCAAATTAGTCGCCGGTGCAGCGGGGGCAGAGATCGGTCGGAGCTTAGGAGCGCTCGCAACGCGCTCGCTACGCGAGACCGCTGGCAAGAAAATCGACTGGACATCTCAGCCTCAACCGAGTTCGCCTCCTCAACTACCCCAAGACGCTCAAGAGGAACTCCCCCATGTCAGCTAAAAACAAATTTTTGCTCTTGCTCCTGATCTTCGTACCGATCGCTCTTGCTGCTGAGTGGCTGAAGTTATTCTTAATCTTCGGGTGTGATAGTCGTGATATTTTTTCTCCAAAGTTTTGAAACTGCGCGGCAGAATTTGAATAGCATTATTCATGACTCGATCAATTTTAATCTCCGAGCGATATTTGCGAAAAGAAGCCGGTAAATTCCTTAACTGTTCCTGCACTTCTGCTATCACTAATTTCTCAACAAAATTGAGAGAAGGTTGGTTCATGAAGCAATTTTTTAGCGATCAAAAACTGATTCTATGTTAATACCGATCAATCAAGAATAGAGTGATATTCTCCCGTCGCAATGGTGATTTAACTCACCGTTTTATCCATGCTGATGGCCAAATACCGCCAATTTCGAGACCAGCTAGACCACTAGAAGCATTTATAATGGTTTTACCACGACTATCAGCCAATTTTATCGACAATTTACCTTTGAGGGTATCTTGACAAGCAAAACAGAGACCTTTTTCTGTGGGTACACGCACGCGATCGGGAGGATGATCACTGATCCCGATTAAGACAATGGTATAATCCTCGTTGGTTGCCCTCATTTCCCAGTATCCCCAGGGTTGCACTGTCCAAGTTAGTTGAGAATCCCAGATATAAAACTTATAAAAGCGATTTTGCCAGTGAATACCGATAATTCCCACCGATTCCGTCCAGTGGAGAACTTTCCGGGTAGAACCCACTGCGGTTAAGGTTAAATCGGGATTTTCAGGGAAAGCATTACAATTAATCCAAAACCACTTTTCGGGGAAAGAATAACCCCAATTTTTCTCGCTATAAAAAGGTACATTCTCAAATTGGTAATTTTTTCCCCCATAGGTAATCATTCCTGTTGCTAAACCATGAGCAGTTAAAATCTGCCAACCTGGGTCAAAAATCGGTAAATAAGATAATATTCCTGCTGTTGCTTGGGGTAAACGCTTGTTATCTCCCCAAGTGTACCTAGTTTCAACGCAATAATCCCATTGACAGATTTCTCCAGTGACAGGATCATAAATTCGTCCTTGCTGCTGGTGTGCCGTTGCTTGATAACCTTCTCGAACAGACTCAAAAAAATCTGACGGGGAAAGCAGACGGGGACGGATTTTTAAGTTAGTTTTTCCCCAATGGATAATGGCTAATTGCTGACGACTTGCCCAAAATTTATCCGTATCGGGAAAAGTGCGACAAAGATAATTAGATTCTATGGCTAAAATTTGTACCGCTCCGCCGCTATTGACTTGACCGCCCCTTGGGTCTTGAATAGAATACATAAAGGCGAATCCGTCGGCTAATTGCGGAATCATGACTCGGAAGTACCAACCTTCAAAGAATCGGGGAGTGATACCATCCCAATGGTAGCCAGAATGAGGGGGTTGTGAAGACATCTATGGGTTTATCTTTAGGTATTGATTTTGGCACATCGGGAGCGCGAGCGATTGCTATTGATTCTAGCAAAAATATCGTCGCTGAGGTTCATTATCCTTTCACCGATGCCAATTTTCAGGATTGGCAAAAGGCCCTATTTTATTTATTGGATAATCTAGGGGATTCGGTGCGTTCAGAACTTAAATCGATCGCGATTAATGGTACTTCCTCGACGGTGTTATTATGTGATAATTGGGGTAATCCTCTTTCTGAGGCAATATTATACAATGACGGGCGAGGAATTGCCTTTTTAGAAGCAATTAAAGCTATAGCACCCCCTCACCATCCCGTGATTAGTGCTACCTCCAGTTTAGCTAAATTACTTTGGTGGAGTGAACAAGAAATTTTTTCGCAAGCGCGTTATTTTCTCTCGCAAGCGGATTGGTTAGCATTTCTCCTGCACGGTAAACTGGGAATTAGTGATTATCACAATGCCTTAAAGTTAGGTTATGATCTTGAAAATCTCTGTTATCCCGATTGGTTAGAGAATTTACCGATGTTTAATTTATTACCGCAAATTTTTGCCCCGGGTACAGCGATCGATACTATTAAACCGGATTTAGTGACTCGTTTTGCTATCCCGAAAGATTGTTTAATTTATACGGGAACCACCGACAGCATAGCGGCATTTTTAGCCAGTGGTGCTAATTCTTTAGGGGATGCAGTGACATCTTTAGGTTCAACTTTAGTCTTAAAATTATTAAGTAGCCAGAAAGTTGATGATAGTAACTATGGCATCTATAGTCATCGTTTAGGAAATTTGTGGTTAACTGGTGGGGCATCCAATACGGGAGGAGCAGTGTTAAAGAAGTTTTTTTCTGATCAAGAATTGAGAAATTATAGTTTAGCAATAGATGGACAAAAAGAAAGTAATTTAGATTATTATCCTCTACTAAAAGCGGGCGAGCGCTTTCCCATTAATGATCCTTTTTTACCCGCAAAACTGACTCCTCGCCCCGATAATCCTCGAGAATTTTTGCATGGTTTACTAGAAAGTATTGCCCGCATTGAAGCTTTAGGTTATCAGCGTTTACAGGAATTGGGAGCCAATAAATTAGAGCGAGTTTATAGTGCCGGTGGTGGGGCAAAAAATTCGACTTGGAGAATAATTCGTCAGCGTCATTTAGGGGTTCCTGTGCTTTTATCTAAACAGGAGCAAGCGGCCTATGGTACTGCCCTATTAGCACAGCAATCGGTTACGCTATTGAAATAGTCTCATAAGTAGGGCTTGCTGAAAAAGTTTGTTGGTGGGGTTAGGAGTCGGTCGTCAGGAGTCAGTATTCAGGAGATAGGGTGATAGGGTTTTGGAGCGATAGGGTGATGAGACAGCTTCCCCATTTCCCCATTTCCCCACTTCCCCACTTCCCCACACCCCACACCCTACACCCTACACCCTTCGTTAATTAACCGTAATAGGGTGGCTCATTACCCGGTTTCCATTTGATATTACAGCCTAAACTGGGTTTTTGGTCCGTCGGCGCCGGTTGACCGGCTAAAACCTTGTCAATAGCGGTGCGGAGATCTTTGCCTGTCACCGGTATTCCATTACTAGGACGACTATCATCCAATTGACCGCGATAGACTAGAATCCGCTGACTATCAAAGAGGAAAAAATCGGGAGTACAGGCTGCCGTGTAAGCTTTCGCCACTTCTTGGCTTTCGTCATAGCATAAATTGAATTTAAAGTCAAGGGTTATCGCCATTTTTTTCAAATTTTCGGGCGAATCATCGGGATATTTCTCCACGTCATTAGAACTAATTGCGAGGATGCCCAGATTGGTGTTAGCATAATCGCGACCTAGACGGGTAAGTTCTTCTTGAATGTGTTTAACAAAGGGACAATGTTCACAGAGGAAGATGACTAACAGAGCGGTTTTAGCCGCAAAGCTGTCCAGAGAGATAGTTTCACCCGAAACCACATCGGGTAAGGCAAAACTGGGGGCTTTTGTCCCCAGATCTAACATTGTGGACTCGGTGCGTGCCATAAAGTTTATACTCTTTTCTATAGGGAGGACTGAGATTTTTATAGCATTTCATGCTTCATTGCGCAAATTTAATCCTTAGACACCATCAGTAAACAGTAAACAGTAAACAGTAAACAGTAATCAGTGAACTGATAAGCCATTGACCTATCTAAATTACTGGTTAGAGCTGCAGTAGTCATAGTTCGCAGTGTCCGCTAATTGTGGAATAAAACTACTACAGAAATTCGCCTCTTCATCAGTAGTTTAGCAGCAGATGCCCAAAAACACGCCGAGGTGATTCGCAGACATTGGAGTATTGAAAATAGTCTCCATTGGGTACTCGATATTACATTTAATGAAGATGCCAGTGGGATTCGTCTGGGGTATGGAGCGGAAAACCTAGATCTGTTGCGCCGTTTAAGTCATTAGTAGATTCAATGAGTATATCCATTTATCGAACTCTTGAGTCGAAATGACTGAGTTGCTTTCAATTTACACACATTACAGAAAATCAGAAATTAACCTTCCATACATTGTATCCAGTTCATAACATTCTGGAAAACTTACTGGTAAACTGGCAAACGGCAAACGGCAAACGGCAAACTGGCAAATGGCAAACTTACTGGAAAAATAAAATTATGGGAACTTTGCAAGCAAAAAACCACATCCTCAAACCTGTATTCATCATCATATCAGGATTAGCGATTACTCAAACTATTGGCTGTACAACTTTCAATAGCTATCATCAGAAAAATCAAGTAAACGCCCAAACACCTGCAAAACCAGCACCCCAAGAAATTGTACAAACTGGAGAAGTGCGCCCTTTACCTGGTAGTTTAGATAAAATACCTGTTTTTAATAGCAACAGTCCAGAGTGGATCAAAAATGAAGGTATTCTACTTTCTACTTTTACACCTAATAACAAAAAAGTTCCAGCCGCACATTTAAACTTTCCCATTCAAGGCAGATTTGATTTATTTGCTCATCATTATACCCACAATCCCAAGGATTTACAAACCTTATATATAGGAGTAATTTTACATAATCCCAGTAAAAAACCTATCACTATTAACATTTTACAAGGTGCGAGTTATTTAATGACAGAAGCACCGTTTGTCACCTTGCAACCCTACATAGAAAATAACGATGGTAAAGCATTTTCTGGACCAGGTGCAAGAGCAGTAGCGGATGTTTTGCGGGGAGTACGTCAAAAAGAATTTCCAGCAAGAATAGTCATTGCTGCTGGGGGAAGTCAAATGTTATTAAACCATCCTATCCCAGTCAGAAATTTAGAAAAACCTGTCAATGGGAGATCCAGTTTTTTCCGATTAAATAGCAGTGGTAAAATTTATGCAGCGAGTTGAGCCATGTTTGCGAAAAAAAATGCTGATGGTAGCGAGCGCGCACCCCCATTAAAAGAATGGCAAGACTTATTAAATAACGGTAACTTTGCAGGACCAAGAGATAAAACCCCCACACCCCCAGATGCAAAAGGAGGTCAATTAATTTACAGCAGAGTCGCAGGTATATCCGAAGGTGCAACATGGAAAGCAAACCTCACAGACAACACCAAAACCCAAACCCTGACTATTCCCGAACCAGGTAAAATTATTTCTTATCCCATAGCCAACTTACGGGGTGGAAGGTTAGGAACAGAACAAAGCCAAACCGCAAAAATGCTAGTGCGGTATCCTGATACTGCTTACGAAGCACATGGTAACTATGGGGTAGAATATCAACTCAACATACCTTTAACTAATAACACTAATAAAAATCAGACAGTTAGCATCACTTTAGAAACTCCATTAAAAGAAGATAGACTATCTGAAAAAGGAATTAAATTTAGAAAACCATCATTAGACTTTCCCTTTTTCCGTGGTACAGTGCGTTTAAAATATAGCGATGATCAAGGTAAACAACAAACCCGTTATGTACATTTATGGCATAGAACAGGGCAGGTTTTAGATCCTTTATTAAAACTAGATTTAAAACCAGGAACTCAACTAAAAGTACAATTAGATGTTATTTATCCACCTGATTCTACACCGCCGCAGGTGGTTACAATTAAGACTTTGGAAAATTAAAATAAATTGCAACAGACAAAAATCACTGACTGCCTTGTCTGTTACGGCGAACTGACAGGGGTTAATCTGAGAGGAAGCAAAAAAAAGGGCGTTGCTGAATCAAGGTATGAATGACAATCTTGCACCCATCCAAAAGTTAGTTTGGGTCTAGGTTTTAAAAATCCCACAAAAGAAGATTCATATCTCAAATCAGCAACGCGGGTTGAATGGTACTCAACCCCTCTTTCTTTCCCTCCCCGTTTATCTTGACTCTAATCTCGGAATTTAGCAACAGTTTTCTTGCCTTAAATCCCGGAATTAACCTACTGAAACTGATCTGCCCAATTTTCGATCACACGCTGACTTTCGCGAGCAATAACTAAAGCATTATCGGGGACATTTTTAGTGATAGTTGAACCCGCAGCCACGGTGACATTTTTTCCTAATTTTAAAGGGGCCACTAAAACACTATTTGCCCCAGTTTTTGTGCCACTGCCGATCAGAGTTTGATGTTTTTTCACGCCATCGTAATTAGCAGTAATTGTTCCCGCACCAACGTTCACTTTTTCCCCTAAAGTGGCATCTCCCAGATAGGATAAATGGGCAATATTGGTTTTATTGCCGATGCTACTTTTTTTAATTTCAACAAAATTACCGACTCGACAATTAGCCCCAATTTTCGCTTCTCCGCGCAAATGAGCGTAGGGACCGATGCGACAACCAGAATCCACCTGACTATCAGAAATCACCGAAAATAAGACGGTTACATCGCTGCCTATCCGACTATTTTCGATTAAACTCCCAGGACCTATACGACAACCAGAAGCGATTATCGTCTCACCGCGCAGATGGGTTTGGGGTTCGATAATCACATCGGCACTGAGGGTGACAGTATCCTCAATGGTGACACTATCGGGGTCAATTATGGTGACTCCAGCGGCCATCCAATCATCTTTGACTCTAGTTTGTAGGATATCATAGGCGGCGGCCAATTGTTTGCGATCGTTAATGCCGCTAATTTCTAAAAAGTCCTCCACATCCACGGCCATGACGGGATCGAGAAAATTGACCACATCCGTGAGATAATACTCACCTTGATCGTTATTGGGGGTTAAATTAGGCAGTATAGCCGCTAATCTTGACCAATTAAAGCAGTATATGCCTCCATTAATCCGGTGGTTTTGTCGTTGGGCATCGGTACAGTCTCTTTCTTCCACAATCTGCTTAACGAGATTATTGCCATCACAAAAAACTCGACCGTAACCTTTCGGGTTAGGGAGGTTAGCAGTTAAGAGGGTGGCAGCGTTACCATGGTCTTGATGAATCTGGAGAAGATTTTGCAAGGTTTCGGGACGCAATAGGGGAACATCGCCATTTAAGACCAACAAATCCCCCTGAAAGTCCTCTAAATGGGGGATTAACTGCTGAATAGCATGGCCAGTGCCTAACTGTTCCTTTTGTTCAACAAATTCGATATCATCGAGATGCTGTAGAGTATTTCGCACCTGTTGCCCTTGATAACCGATAATCACCAGTTTTCGCTGGGGATGTAAGGATTCGCTGACATTAAGCACCCGTTCCACTAGCGAGCGACTGCCGAGGGGATGTAAAACTTTCGGAAGACTGGACTTCATTCGGGTTCCCTTACCCGCCGCTAAAATTGCTACCGCTACCATGGTCATGCTTGCCAATATCGTTCGCGACTGAGTATATCGCACTCCGATCCCCTTGGTTGCAAGAATTTTTCCCCTCTTTCATCCTGTGCCAGTTGAGAAACTACCATAAAAAGGTTTTCTTTAAGACATTGTTAAGGTACTATATACAAATTGAAACAATTAAACATAATCAGCACTCTATAGATACCGCTATGACAACTGTACTAACTAAGGAATCCTCCGCCATGAAACAGATTCGCACCACCTACCAAGCTGACCAACAGGTGAAATACCTGCATCTAGAAGCGGAAATCGAGGTACTGCTGCAACAACTGCAAAACCTCAAGCGCAAAAACCAAGAGAATCAAAACCTAAATTAAAGAAAATTTCCCGGTTCTTCGTTACCTGGTATGGTTCGATAGGGGGGCATAAATCGACTAAATCCTTATCTGGCAAGAGACTTAATTGATTAGTTCGCTCTAGATCAAAAATAATTGACAAAAATCCCCCGTCCATTGCATAACAAAAACCGAAGAACCAATTTCCCTAAGAATTCTCAAATCCCACCCTCTTACTAGCGAGAAGGTGGGAAAATGTTTTTTGAGAATTCCAGATAGGTGTAGATTATTGACATCCTCGCCGCCGTAAAACGGACGGTGATTCCCAAACCTCACGATTTAGGTTTCTGCTTCTTTCCCTTGCGGGGTTCCGCACCTGCCTTAACAGATTCACTCTGTTCTGGTCTTATGGTCGCTCTACAGACTGACACCGCAAGCCCTGCGGCCAAAATATTTTTACTAGCGTTAACATCTCGGTCATGGTGAGTCCCACAGTCTGGACAGTCCCATTCTCGAACATTTAACGGCATTTTTTCAGCAATATACCCGCAATTACTACATCTTTTAGAGCTAGGAAACCATCTATCTATTTCGATGTAGTTTCTCCCATACCAACGGCATTTATAGGCTAATTGTCGGGTAATTTCTCCCCAACTAACGTCAGATATTGCCTGAGATAATTTCGGGTTTTTGACCATATTCTTGACGGCTAAA
>VYLE01000948.1_pt1 | contig 9975 bp, 8 predicted proteins | sample 5114391 | NCBI WGS metagenome assembly VYLE01 (sample SAMN12291771, study PRJNA351875) | freshwater metagenome | isolation source: freshwater lake | place: USA: Michigan, Kent Lake | collected 2013-08-15
CAGGTATGCCAGCCGGGGTGGTGGTAGAGCGCGTAGACGTCCAGCGGCAGGTAGGCGGCCGAGCCGATGCAGCCCAGCCACGAGGCCCAGGCGCGCGCGCGCCACAGGCCCCAGGCCTCCAGCAGGCGCATGCCGGCGTACACCGTGATGATCAGCACGGTGACGTGGATGGACTCGGGATTGATGCGGTCGAGCCATTGGCTCATCACGCCGGGACCGGCGTCGGGGATGAAGCGACTGACGATCGCCTGCACGCTCTGGCGCAGGCGATCCGGGCCGAGCGCCAGCAGTCCGCCGGCGAAGGCCAGGGCCAGCACGCCTTTGGCGCCCTCGAACAGGGCGATGGCGTGCAGCCCGGGGTGCGCCTTGGGATCCGGATTGTAGGCGGGCGTCTCCAAGGCGCGGCGCGGCGGATCAGGCCGCGCGGGAAGCGCGCTTGCGATCGCTTTCGGTCAGGAACTTCTTGCGCAGGCGGATTTCCTTCGGCGTGATCTCGACCAGCTCATCGTCGTCGATGAAGTCCAGCGCCTGTTCCAGCGAGAACTTGATCGCCGGCGTCAGCTGGATGGCGTCGTCCTTGCCCGAGGCGCGCATGTTGGTCAGCGGCTTGGTCTTGATCGCGTTGACGGTCAGGTCGTTGTCCTTGGAGTGGATGCCGATCAGCTGGCCTTCGTACACGTTGTCGCCTTCGGCGGCGAACAGCTTGCCGCGCTCCTGCAGCGGGCCCAGCGAGTAGGCCGGCGTGGCGCCCGGCGCATTGGCGATCATCACGCCGTTGAGGCGCTTGGCGATGGCGCCCTGTTCCTTCGGACCGTAATGGTCGAACACATGGAACAGCAGGCCCGAGCCCTGCGTCAGCGTCTTGAACTCGTTCTGGAAGCCGATCAGGCCACGCGCCGGGATCTGGTAGTCCAGGCGCACGCGGCCCTTGCCGTCCGGCTCCATGTTCTTCAGCTGGCCCTTGCGGACGCCGAGCTTCTCCATCACGCCGCCCTGGTGGTTCTCTTCCACGTCGACGACGAGCTGCTCGATCGGCTCCATCTGCTGGCCGTCGATTTCCTTGATGATCACTTCCGGGCGCGACACGGCCAGTTCATAGCCTTCGCGACGCATGTTCTCGATCAGCACCGACAGGTGCAGCTCGCCACGGCCGGAGACCAGGAACTTGTCCGCGTCTTCCAGCTGCTCGACCTTCAGCGCCACGTTATGCACGGTCTCGCGCTCCAGACGCTCCTTCAGCTGGCGGCTGGTCAGGAACTTGCCGCCCGACAGGTCCTTGTTGCCGGCGAACGGCGAGTTGTTGACCTGGAAGGTCATGCTGATCGTCGGCTCGTCGACGGTCAGCGCCGGCAACGCTTCCGGGGTGTCCAGTGCGCAGACGGTGTCGGAGATCGTCAGGTCCTGGATGCCGGAGATGGCGACGATGTCGCCGGCCTCGGCGCTGTCCTGCTCGATGCGCTCCAGGCCCAGGAAGCCCAGCACCTGCAGCACCTTGCCCTGGCGCTTCTTGCCTTCACGGTCGATCACGGCGACCGGCATGTTCTTCTTCAGCGTGCCGCGCTGGATGCGGCCGATGCCGATGACGCCGACGAAGTTGTTGTAGTCCAGCTGGCTGATGCGCATCTGGAAGGCGCCTTCCGGATCGACTTCCGGCTTCGGCGCGTGCTGCATGATCGCTTCGTACAGCGGGGTCATGTCGCCGCCGCGCACGCTGTCTTCCAGGCCGGCGTAGCCGTTCAGGGCCGACGCGTAGACGATCGGGAAATCCATCTGCTCGGGCGTGGCGCCCAGGCGGTCGAACAGGTCCCACACCTGTTCCACGACCCACTCCGGACGCGAGCCGGGGCGGTCGACCTTGTTGATCACCACGATCGGCTTGAAGCCCATCGCGAACGCCTTCTGGGTGACGAAGCGCGTCTGCGGCATCGGGCCGTCCATCGCGTCGACCAGGATCAGCACCGTGTCGACCATCGACAGCACGCGCTCGACCTCGCCGCCGAAGTCGGCGTGGCCCGGGGTGTCGACGATGTTGATGCGGTTGCCCTGCCAGGTGATGGCGGTGTTCTTGGCCAGGATCGTGATGCCACGTTCCTTTTCCTGGTCGTTGCTGTCCATCACGCGCTCGGCCAGCACGGTGCGCTCGGAGAGGGTGCCGGACTGCTTCAGCAGCTGGTCGACGAGGGTGGTCTTGCCATGGTCGACGTGCGCGACGATCGCGATATTGCGGAGGTTTTGGATGGACATGCCGAAGGGGCGCGAACGGGCGCGCTCAGAGTGGGGAAAGGAAGCGGCGTATTATAGCGGGCCGCGGTGCGCTAAGCACCTGATTTTCTGGAAAACGCCAGAATCGACGCCGTTGAAGGGGCTTCCCCTTGAAATCCCCGGCGATCGTCGTGATCTGGCAGTGGGGCCGGGTACCTGAACGGGTGCCCGCCTTTCCCTGTTCGAGGCCACCCCGGCATCCGTAGGTCGCGGCAGGGCCGCCGGTTGCCGTTCCCGCCTTGCCGACCCGCGTCGGGATCGCCGTGGTCGGCCGGAGGCCTGCCCATCCCCGCTTTTCACCCTGGAGAACCATCCGATGAGTCAGTTGACCGCCACTTTCGATACCTCCCGCGGCCCGATCGTGATCGAGCTGTACCCCGACAAGGCCCCGCTGACGGTCGCCAACTTCGTCAACCTGGCCAAGCGCGGCTTCTACGACGGCCTGAACTTCCACCGCGTGATCCCGGACTTCATGATCCAGGGCGGTTGCCCCGAGGGTTCCGGCCGCGGCGGCCCGGGCTACCGTTTCGAGGACGAGACCACCAACGGCGTGCGCCATGAGCGCGGGGTGCTGTCGATGGCCAATGCCGGTCCGAACACCAACGGCAGCCAGTTCTTCATCACCCACGTGCCCACCCCGTGGCTGGACGGCAAGCACACCGTCTTCGGCAAGGTCACCGAGGGCCTGGACGTGGTCGACGCGGTGAAGCAGGGCGACCTGATTACCAAGGTCACCATCGCCGGCGACACCGATGCCGTGCTGGCCGCCAAGGCCGAGCGCGTGGCGGAGTGGAACCGCTTCCTGTCCGCGTGATGGAATGAGAGGGCCGGTCACCGACCGGCCCTTTTTCTTTCGGAGCACCACCATGAAGGATCATCGCCGGCGCCTGGTGCGCATGGCCCTGCTGTTCGTGGCTGTCCTGGTGGTGGCGTCCTGCCGCCCGGGGGATGACGCCGCCGCCGTCGCTGCCGCCCCGGAAGTGGAGTCGCCGACGGCGGACAGTTTCCAGCGGAGCCTGGAAGGACTCTGGAGCACCGAGGAGAGCGAAGGCGACGATGCCGAAACGCTCTACCTCTTCGAGTGGCAGGTCGACGGCGGACTGCGGGTCGTTCGCGATGGTGCCTGGCTGGACGGCAAGGTCGAGGACGTCGACCTCGACAACGGCACGCTGGCCCTGCACGTGACCTCGGACACCGGGCCCAGCGAAACCGTCACGGTGCGCAAGGTGCCCGACGACAAGATCGAGAATGCCTTCACCCTGCGCATCACCTGGGGCAGTGGCCAGACCGAAGAATTGGGGTTCGTGCGCCGGCTGACCGCGCGCGACCGCGAGCATGTCGCCGAGGCGATCCGCACGGCCGGCCAGCAGGACGGCGAAGGGGAGTGCGACACCGACGCCCCGGCTGGCAGCGTGCGCGCGGCGCTCGTTTGCGGACACGAGGAGTTCGGCGCGCTGGATGCCGGCATGCGCAGGCAGTTCAAGGAACTGGCGGACCGGTATCCCGACGGCGACCGGACGGTGGCCGCGGCGACCCGGCAGCTGGATGCCTGCGATTCTCCGTCCTGCCTCCGCGCGGCCTACGCGCAGTGGCAGGCGTATTTCGACGAGAACTACGACCTGGGCGACGTCGTCGACTACCAGTGAGCGGCCCCCGCCGGACCCGGCGGGCTAGACCATGGGCTAGTCGGTCGTGGTGGGGTGCCGTGATACCATTTTGCGCCGCAAAAAAGACGGCGGCGACGCTCCTTAACCGTTCCCACGCGAGGTTGTGCAATGCCCCTGCTTGCCCGGCGCATCGGTCGCGCCAAGCCAAGTGCGATCATGGCGGTGGCCGAGAAGGCCAAGAAGCTGAAAGCCGACGGTCGCGACATCATCAGCTTTTCGATCGGCGTTCCGAATTTCCTGCCCGGCGACCATGTGTACCAGGCCGCGCGCGACGCGCTGGCAAAGGACTCCGGCCAGTACGGCAGCAACCGCGGCACCGACGCGCTGCTCGATGCCTTCCTGCAGCACATCGAAGCGCTGGGCCTGACCGGCTATACGCGCGCCAACCTGTCCACCGGCATCGGCGCCAAGCACATCCTCTACAACCTGGCCGAGTCGCTGCTGGATGAGGGCGACACGATCGCCTATCCGTCGCCGTACTGGACCACGTACGCCGACATCGCCGACATCGTCAATGCCAAGGCCGTGCCGCTGCCTTGCCCCGCGAGCCAGGACTACAAGCTGACGCCCGCGCAGCTGGACGACGCGCTGGCGACGCACAAGCCCAAGGTCTTGCTGTTCAACAACCCGTCCAATCCGACGGGCATGGTCTACACGCGCGACGAGATCGCGGCGCTGGCCGACGTGCTGGTGAAGCATCCGGACACCTGGATCATCACCGACGACATCTACAACCGCATGCTGTTCGACGGCCTGGCCTACACCAACTTCGTGCAGGCGCGGCCGGAACTGCGCGACCGCACGGTGTTCGTCGACTCGCTGTCGAAGACCTACGGCATGCCGGGCTGGCGCGTCGGTTTCATGGCCGGTCCTGAGCCGGTCGCGAAAGCGCTGACCACGATGAACTCCAACCACATCACCAACGTGCCGGAAGTCGTCACCGCCGCGGCGATCGCCGCGCTGACCGGTCCGCAGGACGTGCCCACGCAGAAGAATGCCGAATTCCAGGCCAAGCGCGACCAGGTGCTGGCGGCGATGGAAGCGATCCCGGGCGTAGTCTGCCCGCGTCCGCAGGGTGCGTTCTACGTGTTCCCCGACATCAGCTGCGCGTTCGGCAAGTCGCACGGCGGCGTGAAGATCGAGAACGACGTCGACTTCTGCAACGCGCTGCTGGAAGCGAAAGGCGTGGCCTGCGTGCCGGGTTCCGCGTTCGGCGAGCCGCGCGCGCTGCGCATCAGCTACACCTGCCCGACGCCGCAGCTGGCGCCGGGCCTGCAACGCTTCCAGGAATTTTTCGCCGAGTTGAAGTAACCGCACTGTGGGCCACGGCCCAGGCTGTCCCCACGCGGCGGGCCGCTGCCCGCCCTACGAAACCCCGAGGATCCGCATCATGAAAACCCCCGTCCGTGTTGCCGTCACCGGCGCTGCTGGCCAGATCGGCTACGCGCTGCTGTTCCGCATCGCCTCCGGCGAAATGCTGGGCAAGGACCAGCCGGTCATCCTGCAGCTGCTGGAGCTGCCGCTGGAGAAGGCCCAGGCCGCGCTGCAGGGCGTGATCATGGAGCTGGAAGACTGCGCGTTCCCGCTGCTCGCCGGCATCGTCGGCACCGATGATCCGGAAGTCGCGTTCAAGGACGCCGACGTGGCCCTGCTGGTCGGCGCGCGTCCGCGCGGCCCGGGCATGGAGCGCAAGGACCTGCTGCTGGAGAACGCCAAGATCTTCACCGCCCAGGGCGCCGCGCTGAACAAGGTCGCGTCGCGCAACGTCAAGGTGCTGGTGGTCGGCAACCCGGCCAACACCAACGCCTACATCGCGATGAAGTCGGCGCCGGACCTGCCGGCGAAGAACTTCACCGCCATGCTGCGCCTAGACCACAACCGCGCGCTCTCGCAGCTGGCCAACAAGGCCGGCGTGGCCGTCGGCGACATCGAGAAGCTGGTCGTGTGGGGCAACCACAGCCCGACCATGTACCCCGACTACCGCTTCGCCACCGTCAACGGCCAGTCGCTGAAGGACAAGATCGGCGACGCCGACTGGAACGCGAACGAGTTCATCCCGAAGGTCGGCAAGCGCGGCGCCGCGATCATCGAAGCGCGTGGCCTGTCGTCGGCCGCCTCGGCCGCCAACGCCGCCATCGACCACGTGCGCGACTGGGTGCTGGGCAGCAACGGCAAGTGGGTGACGATGGGCATCCCGTCCGATGGCAGCTACGGTATCCCGGAAGGCGTGATGTTCGGCTTCGCCGTGACCACCGAGAACGGCGAGTACACGATGGTGAAGGACCTGCCGGTCGATGCCTTCAGCCAGGCCGCGATCGACAAGACGCTGGGCGAGCTGGAAGAAGAGCGCAGCGGCGTGGCGCACCTGCTGGGCTGATCGTAGCGCGCAGGTTGTTGGAGAACGCCGGGCATTGCCCGGCGTTTTTCTTTTCTGCTGCGACGGAATGTCCCATGCGACGAAGGTAGGAAGGTCGTTGCCAGAACGGAGGACTATGCTCAACCCAGTCGCTGCATCTGGGAGGATCGCATGGCATACGAAGACGTCTACCGGCGCTCGATCGAGCAGCCCGAGGCCTTCTGGGGCGAGGAAGCCAAGGCGATCCACTGGCACGTGGCGCCGCAGCAGGTGCTGGATTACGCGACGCCGCCGTTCCGCCGCTGGTTCGTCGGCGGCCAGACCAACCTCTGCTACAACGCGGTCGACCGTCATCTCGCCGAGCGCGGCGACCAGCTGGCGCTGGTGGCGGTGTCCACCGAAACCGACGTCACCCGCGAACTGACCTACCGCGAGTTGTACCGCGAAGTGAATGCGTTCGCGGCGGTGCTGAAGAAGCTGGATGTCGGCCGCGGCGACCGCGTGGTCATCTACATGCCCAACATGGCCGAAGCCGTGTTCGCCATGCTCGCCTGTGCGCGCATCGGCGCCGTGCACTCGGTCGTGTTCGGCGGCTTCGCCGCACACAACCTCGCGCTGCGCATCGACGACGCACAACCCAAGCTGCTGATCGCCGCCGATGCCGGCAGCCGCGGCGGCAAGGTCATCCCGTACAAGCCGCTGGTCGACGAGGCCTGCGCGAGGGCGCTCACGCCACCGCCGAAGGTGCTGATCGTCTCGCGCGGACTCGATCCCGCCGAACCGAAGATCACCGGCCGCGACGAGGACTACGCCGCGCTGCGCGCCGGGGTCGGCGATGCCGAGGTGCCGGTGGAATGGCTGGAGTCCAACGAACCCAGTTACCTGCTCTACACCTCCGGCACCACGGGCAAGCCGAAAGGCGTGCAGCGCGATGTCGGCGGCTACGCGGTGGCGATGGCGTTGTCGATGCGCACCGTGTTCGACGTCGGGCCGGGGCAGGTGATGTTCTCCACCTCCGACGTCGGCTGGGCGGTCGGCCATTCGTACAACGTGTACGGGCCGCTGATCGTCGGCGCCATCTCGGTGCTGTACGAAGGCTTGCCGATCAACCCGGATGCCGGCATCTGGTGGGCGCTGTGCGAGCAATACGGCGTGCGCACGATGTTCTCGTCGCCGACCGCGGTGCGCGTGCTGAAGAAGCACGACATCGACTTCATCAAGCGGCACGATCTGTCCGAACTGAAGTACCTGTTCCTCGCCGGCGAACCGCTGGACGAGCCGACCGCGCACTGGATCACCGATGCGATCGGCAAGCCGGTGATCGACAACTACTGGCAGACCGAAACCGGGTGGCCGGCGCTGACGCTGCTGCCGGGCCTGGACATGAAGCCGGTGCGGTTTGGTTCGCCGGGCTTCCCGAATCTCGGCTACCGGATGAAGGTGATCGACGAGAGCACCGGTGAAGAAGTCGGACCGGGCCAGAAGGGCGTGCTGGTGATGCAGCCGCCGCTGCCGCCGGGATGCATGACGACGATCTGGAACGACGACGCGCGTTTCCTGTCCAGCTACTTCAGCCATTTCAGGGAACTGCTGTACAGCTCGCTGGACTGGGCGATCCGCGACGAGGACGGCTACACCTTCATCCTCGGCCGCACCGACGACGTCATCAACGTCGCCGGCCATCGCCTGGGCACGCGCGAGATCGAAGAGTCCGTCTCCGGGTTCCCCGCCGTGGCGGAGGCTGCGGTGATCGGTGTGGCCGACGAACTGAAAGGGCAGGTGCCGGTGGTGTTCGCCACCCTGCGACAGGCCACCGACGAACCGCACGAACGCGTGCAGGCCGCCGACGGCATGCGCCGCACGGTCGAGCAGAGCCTCGGGGCGGTGGCGCGGCCGGCGCGCGTCTACATCGTCAATGCGCTGCCGAAGACGCGATCCGGCAAGCTGCTGCGACGCTCATTGCAGGCGCTGGCGCAGGGTGCCGATCCTGGCGACCTCTCGACGCTGGACGATCCCAACGCGCTGGAGGAAGTGAAGCGCGCGCTGCAGCGCGGCCCCGAGGTCGGCAGCTGAAACTCAGGGCTTCGGTGGCGAGGGAGCCGCCGGATCCACGCTGCCATCCAGCGTCCACACCACGTCGCGGCCCTGCGGGTCGCGGCTGAGCACGAAGCGCGCCGACGAGCCCGGCGTGAGCGGCATCGGCGCGGGCGTGTCTTCGTCGTCATCGTTGGCTTCGATGACCGTGCGTTCGCCCGCGTGTCCGGGGATCGGCACGATGAAGAGACCCCGCGCATCGATGCTGCGACGCGCCTTCTTCGTGCCGAGATCGCCCACGTCGGCGATGGCCCCGTCGGTCTCGGCCAGCGGATTGCGGAAGTTGACCAGCAGGTCGGCGCGCGTCGGAGGATGGCCCGGCACGGCCAGGGTGCCGCCGCGCAGCACCAAGTCCGGCCAGACATCGCCGTTCTCCGGCAGGTCGCGATACAGCGCGGGCGAAACGCCCGCGTGCGTGCCCGTCGCGATGCTGTCCAGCGCCGCCACCAGGCCGAGGAAGTAGAGCTTGCGCAGGCGCTGCTTCTGCACGTCGCCCTCGATGCCGCCGGCTTCGATCAGCACGGTGCTGGCGCCCCACTGCGTGGTCAGGTCGCCGAAGGCGCGCGGATCGAAGGATTCGTCCCAGCGCGCGATGTGGCCGGCGAGATACGGCTCCAGCGCGGTACGGATGACACCGGCCACCTAGATAGCGCGCGTGCGCACGTCGTTTACGTCGGCGGCGTGGTTGTAGGGCGGTGACAACAGGGCGATCGCGGTGCCGCGGTCCGAGTCGCCGGCGCGGTAACCGACGCGCTGGTCGTGCAGGTTGAAGCCGTATTCCGGCTTAACCTGGTCGAACAAGGCCTTCAGCGTGCGCGCCTCGGGCGTGGCCAGCATCCGCGCATCGCGGTTGAGGTCGATGCCCTGCGCGTTGCGGCGCTGGAAGCGCGCGGCGCCATCGGGGTTCACGATCGGAAAAAAGTGCAGCGTGGTGTTCGCCTGCAGATGCTTCACCAGCGGATGGTCCGGGTGTTCGCCCAGGAAACGGAACAGGTCGGCCAATGCCATCGTCGCCGTGCTCTCGTCGCCATGCATCTGCGACCACAACAGTACCGGCGTCTTGCCCTTGCCCCACTGCACGTGGCGCAGCGGGCGGTCTTCCACACTGCGCCCGATCTCCTCGACGCGGAATCCGTGACGCTTATCCAACAGCGGCGTGGCGATCGACCACCACTGTTCCGCGTTGAAGGTGCGGTCTTCCAGTCCGGACACCCGCAGCTGCGCGTCGTAGAGCGCGTCGAGGTCGGCCAGCCAGGCGGGCGGCGGTGGGACGGACGTGGACGCGCGCGCGGTGGATGCGGGGGACGCGTCGGTGTTCCGGGCGATGGTGGTGGGGGTCATCATCGTCAGCAGCAGGCACAGGGCAAGGGCAGGGCGCATTGCATCAGCAGGTGGAAAGCGGACGACCGCAGGGTCTCCGCACGGGGCGGTGATGTCAAACCGGCCTGCAGGATCCACGCCAGTGGATCACACCGATGTTGCCGGCGGCGTGACACCGGTATAGCTCGCGCGCGGACGAATCAGGCGACCCTGCGCCTGCTGTTCCAGCGCATGTGCCAGCCAGCCCGCAAGACGGCCGGCGGCGAACATCACCAG
>VYLE01001315.1_pt1 | contig 9936 bp, 10 predicted proteins | sample 5114391 | NCBI WGS metagenome assembly VYLE01 (sample SAMN12291771, study PRJNA351875) | freshwater metagenome | isolation source: freshwater lake | place: USA: Michigan, Kent Lake | collected 2013-08-15
CCGATGAAACCCGCGTCCACCGCCATCCGGCCCGCGTTCGTGACGATCGCGATACGCCCCTCTTCCTTGGGCCGGAGTGAGACGACACATACGACAATTCCGAATTTCGGTAAATCGGAATATTTTCGACCGATCGCATTGACCGGCATGTTGGGTGTTTTGCCCGACGGGCAACGCAAGATGTTGTGGGTCTCACCCGGGAATGACGCGAGAAAGCGGATGCATGCTTCCCGGATCGCGTCGCGATTCATCCGGCTGGCGGCCTTGACATCCACACCGCTTCCGCGGCTGGTTGGCGCGCTGGACCACAGAACGCTCCATGAGGATTCTCCATGCGCATGACGACGGTCGGCGTCTTCAAGATTGCCACCAAAGGCCCCGGCGACGTATCCGGACTCATGGGCATGATCGCTTCCGGGACGATCGATCCCCGCGAGATCCTCGCCATCCTCGGCAAGACCGAGGGCAATGGCGGCGTCAACGACTTCACGCGGGAATATGCCGTTGCCGCGCTGTGCACGGCGCTGGCGCCGGAACTCGGCCTGACCGCGGCAGAGGTCGAGCAGCGCATCGCCTTCGTGATGTCGGGCGGCACCGAGGGCGTGCTGAGCCCGCACATGACGGTTTTCACGCGGCGCGACGTGGCGCAGCGGCCGGCAGGCGTGACCGGCAAGCGCCTCAGCATCGGCATGGCGCAGACGCGGGATTTCCTGCCGGAAGAGATCGGACGCACCGCGCAGGTCGCGGAGACGGCCACGGCCGTCAAGGCCGCGATGGCGGATGCCGGCATCACCGATCCCGCCGATGTCCATTTCGTGCAGATCAAATGTCCGCTGCTGACCAGCGAGCGCGTCGAAGCAGCAAGCGCGCGCGGCCACAAGACGGCGACCACCAATGCCTACAGCTCGATGGCCTGGTCGCGCGGCGCGTCCGCCCTCGGGGTTGCGGTCGCGCTCGGCGAGGTCGCATCCGGGATCCGCGACGATGACGTGCTGCGGCGCACCGATCTGTTCTCCCGGGTGGCGTCGACCTCGTCCGGTATCGAGCTGATGCACAACGTCGTCATCGTGCTCGGCAATTCGGCATCCTCCGCGAGCGCATGCGAGATCGGGCACGCCGTGATGAGTGATGCGATCGACGCCGGCGCGGTGATGTCGGCGCTCGACAGCGTCGGACTGGGCCTCGCGCCCCGCGCCGAAACGGGCCGCGAACTCGTCAACATCTTCGCCAAGGCCGAGGCCTCGCCCGACGGCAGCATCCGCGGCTGTCGCCACACCATGCTGGAAGATACCGACATCAGTTCGACGCGCCACGCCCGGGCGGCCGTCGGAGGACTGATCGCGGGCCTTGCCGGCACCGGCGCGATCTACGTGTCCGGCGGTGCCGAGCATCAGGGGCCCGCCGGCGGCGGGCCGGTTGCGGTGATCGCGCGGCTGCCCTAGAGCATCTTCGGTCCTGATTGAATCAGAACCGAAGCTCTAGATTCTTGTTTTGACGCGTTTTCTTCACGCGAACCGGTGTCCACTTCGCTCGAACATGCTCTCATGACGCCACGACCTCTCCGCCCGGCGCAACCCTGCCCTTCCTGCCGGCTCAGTTGATTAAACGCGGCGCGTCGCGAAAAGGTGGCGCCGTATCAAGGGATCTGCATGTCATGACTTTGCCGATGAGCTGGAACGAATGGGCGCAGCACGATGGCGTCGGGCTGGCCTCGCGCGTCCGCAAGGGCGAGCTGACGGCAAAGGAATTGGCGCGCCAGGCCGCGGCCGGCGTCGCCAAGGTCAATCCGGCCCTGTCGGGCGTGGTGGAGCTGTTCGAGGATGTCATCGCCGATCCCGGCAAGGACGGCGCCAATCTCGCAGGGCCCTTTGCCGGGCTGCCCTTCCTGATGAAGGACCTGGGACCGACCATGAAGGGCCGGCTGCAGGAAATGGGCTCGCTGCTGATGCGCGGCAATCGCGCCACGGCCGACACCTTCCTCACCGGCAAATTCCGCCAGGCCGGGCTCAATTTGATCGGGCGCACGACGACGCCGGAATTCGGCGTGTGCTCTTCGGCCGACAATCCCGCCGTCTATGTCACGCGCAATCCCTGGAATACCGATTACACGACCTGCGGCTCGTCGGCGGGCAGCGCGGCGATGGTCGCGGCCGGCGTGGTGCCGATCGCGCACGCGACCGACGGCGGCGGCTCGATCCGCATTCCCGCCGGGGTCAACGGCAATATCGGCCTGAAGGTCTCGCGCGGCGTGTTCTCGCTGGCCCCGCACATGTCCGATCTCACCGGCCTCGTCTCGATCCAGGGCTGCCAGTCGCGCTCGGTGCGCGACACCGCCGCCTTCGTCGATCACGCGCGCGGGCCGGCGCCGGGCGAGTTCATGCCATTCTGGACCACGGCGCAGCCCTATTCCGAGATGATCAAGCGCGATCCGGGCAAGCTTCGCATCGCGCTGTCCCATAGCTGGGGCGATTACACCGCGACGCCGGAGATCGCCGCCGAGCTGGAGAAGGCCGGCCGCTTCCTCGAGGGCCTCGGCCATCACGTCGACTACGCCCTGCCTGAGCTCGACTTCCGCGGCGCCTTCGCGGCCCAGACGATGTGCTACATCTCGAACTTCGCCGTGGTGATCTCCAACATGCTCGCCGCGCGCGGGCTGGAGAAGCCGCCGGAAGATCTCATCGAGCCCATGAACATCCGGATCTGGGAGGCCGGCCGCCACACCAGTTTCGCGGAGCGTGCGAAGATGCAGGGCGTGTTCAACACGACGTCGCGCGGCTTCGGCGCCTTCTTCGAACAATGGGACGTGATCCTGACCCCGATCACGGCGCTGCCGACGCCGAAGGTCGGCACGAAGGAATATCTCACCATCTCCGACAACCCCGACGTGCTCGACTGGTTCGGAAATCTCTGGCGCTTCTTCGCCTTCACGCCGCTCGCCAATCTCTGCGGCATGCCGGCGATCTCGATGCCGATGGCGACCCAGGATCACGGCCTGCCGCTCGGCATCCAGGCGATCGGCAAGCAGGCCAATGACGGCCTCTTGCTGCAGCTCGCCGCCCAGATCGAGCGCGCGCTCGACGGCAAGTGGAACGGCGGCCGAAAGCCGAAGGTGCATGTGAGCTGAGCATGGACCGGAATGCCGGCCTTCAGTTCTTGACCGTCGGGATCTCATCCTGAGACGGCTGCTGCTGCCCCTGCCTGAGCATCGCCAGCGCCTTGTCGAGGGCCTCGCGCAGCGCCAGCGCGGCGGCCGGGCTGCAGCGCAGATGCGCGGTCTGGATCACGTCGACCCGGACGGCGGCGCCGAGCGGCATCAGGAGATTGGCGGCAAGCTCGATCTGGATCGCGCCATTGTGATGGCCGAAGCAGGAGGCGCCGTCGAAATAGATGATCGGCGCACGCTCCGAGCTCGATGTCGAAATGGTGACGGGGCCCTGACTGTTGGCGGGCGTCTCTGGATCGGCCATGGGCACTCCTTGCGGCTCTCGACGAGGCGCCCACCATCGTTGGTTCGCCCCGCCGTGTCGAGGCGGAAATCGGAATTTTGCGCCGCGGCCGCCACTGGTCTAGAACAGCATCATGACCACCGAACCATCCACGCTCCCGTTTGAGGAACTCGCCGAGGCCATCAAGGGCCGCCGCTCCGATTACGGCCATATCAGCGGGCTGCAGCTCGACCGCTTCGCGCCGGGCGAGGCCTGGTCCAGCCTGCCCTATCGTCCGGTCTTCGTCGGCGACACCGAAACCGGTGTGCTGCATGGCGGCGTCGTCACGGCGATGCTGGACGAGAGCTGCGGCATGGCCGTGCAGCTCGCGCTCGACGGCACGCGGGCGATCGCGACGCTGGACTTGCGCATCGACTATCAGAAACCGGCAACGCCGGGCCTTGCCATCAAGGCGCATTCGGTGTGCTACCGCACCACCCGCTCGATCGCCTTCGTGCGTTCCACCGCCTATCAGGATTCCGAGGACGATCCGGTCGCGACCGCAACGGCCTGCTTCATGATCGGCGCCAACCGCACCAACATGCTGGCGGACCGGCGGATGGATGCACGCCAGATCCCGATGCTGGAGGCGCCCGACGATCCCGACGGGCCGTTCGCCAACAGCCCGTTCGCGCGCTGCCTCGGCATCCGCCTCAACGATGACGGCACGCTGACGATGCCGTTCTCGCCGCGGATCATCGGCAATCCGATCCTGCCCGCGATCCATGGCGGCATGACCGGCGCCTTCCTCGAGACCACCGCGATCTTCGGCGTCAGGCGCGAACTCGGCATCGCCTCGCTGCCGAAGCCGATCGGCCTCACCGTCAACTATCTGCGCTCGGGGCGCGCGCTCGACACGAAGGCCAATGTCTCGATCGTGAAGCAGGGCCGGCGCATCGTCGCGTTCGAGGCACGCGCCTGGCAGGATCAGGCCGACAAGCCGATCGCCACCGCATTCGGCCATTTTATGCTGCGCCCGACGCCCGGAAACGACGAGGAATAGAGCGTTTTCGAGCAAAGTGGATACCGGTTCGCGCGAAGAAGACGCGCCAAACCTGGGATCCAGGCGCATTTCACTTGACGGCCGGGGCCCGCATCGGAACGATAGCGCGGTCTCCTTGCGCAAGAGGTACTGGATTGCGGCATCCGATCGACATCGCTGCCATGTTCGCCGCGCTCTGGCTGCTGGCCTCGATGGTGCTGGACGCGCTGACGCCCAAGGAACTGACGGCGATCATGATCGGCATCGCCATCGGCCCCGCCATGGTCATCACCGCCGTGTTCTATTATCTGCGGTGCCCGCGAACCGACTTCGCCGTGATGTTCGCGGCGCTCTGGCTGATCTCCGACATCGCGATCGCCTTCATCTCGCCGAAGCAATTGCCGCATTTCCTGATCGTGCTCGGCTTCGTGCCCGCGATCGTGATCGGCACCGTGCTGCACTGGCAGCGCTTCCAGCGCCGCCACGAGCATCTGATCGTGCCATCGGTGAAGCGGGGCTGACGCGGGAGAGAGCCCTCACCCGCTGCGCGCGAGACGATGCTATTCATCGCTCACGGCGCGTCGGCCTCTCCCGCAAGCGGGAGAGGCGAAACAAGCCTTGCGGCCCCGGTGAATCAGCGCGACAGCAGATTGGTCCTGGCGAGATCGAGCACCTCGTCGCCGCGGCCGCTCATCACGGCGCGAAGCACCCAGAGGCTGAAGCCCTTGACCTGCTCGGCGGTGATGGTGGGCGGCATCGACAGCTCCTGCTTGGCGGTGACGACGTCGAGCAAGGCCGGGCCGTCATGGGCGAGCACCTCCTTCACCGCGCCAGGCAGCTCGCCCGGATCCTCGACGCGCCGCGCGAAGATGCCCATGGCGCGCGCCATCGCCGCGAAGTCGGGGTTTTCGAGATCGACATTGGTGTCGACGAAACCGGCCGCCTTCATCTCCAGCGCGACGAAGCCGAGCACGCCGTTGTTGAAGACGACGACCTTCACCGGCAGCTTCATCTGCGTCAGCGTGATCAGGTCCCCCATCAGCATGGTGAAGCCGCCGTCGCCCGAGAGCGAAATCACCTGCCGGCCGGGCTGGCAGGCCTGCGCGCCGATCGCCTGCGGCATGGCGTTGGCCATCGAGCCGTGGATGAAGGAGCCGAGCAGACGGCGACGGCCGTTCATCGCGAGATAGCGCGCGGCCCATACCGTCGGCGTGCCGACATCGGCGGTGAAGACGGCATCGTCCGCCGCATGGTCGCTGATCACCTTGGCGAGATATTGCGGATGGATCGGCTTGGCTCCGGGCGTTCCCCTGGCGAGCGAATCCAGCCCCTCGCGTGCCTTCTTGTAATGCACGATCGCCTCGTCGAGATGCTTGCGCTGCGTCTTGGGCTTGAGCAGCGGCAGCAGCGCCTCGATGGTGAGACCGACATCGCCGACGATGCCGAGATCGATCTTGCAGCGCCGGCCGAGCGCTTCGGGCCTGATGTCGATCTGGGCCACCTGGCAGTCGGTCGGGAAGAACTGCTTGTAGGGGAAATCGGTGCCGAGCATCACCAGGGCGTCGCAGGCGTGCATGGCTGCGTAACCGGAGGAGAATCCGATGAAGCCGGTCATGCCGACGTCATAGGGATTGTCCCATTCGACGTGCTCCTTGCCGCGCAGCGCATGCACGATCGGGCTCTTCAGCGCCTCGGCGAACTGCATCAAGGGCGCGTGCGCGCCGGCGCAGCCGCGGCCGCAGAACAGCGTGACCCGCTCGGCGCCGTTGAGGAGATCGGCCAGCGCCTGGAGTTCGCCGGCGTCCGGCACGATCCTGGGCGGCACCAGCGCCAGGCCGCGCGCGGTCGACAGCGCGCGCTTCGGTGGCGTATGGAAGGCGATGTCGCCGGGCATCGCGACGACGGCAACGCCGCGCAGGCCGACCGCGGCGCGGATCGCGTTCTCCAGCACGAAGGGCAGCTGGCTCGCATCCGACACCAGCTCGCAATAATGGCTGCAATCGCGGAACAGGTTCTGCGGATGGGTCTCCTGGAAATAGCTGCCGCCGATCTCGGCGGAGGGGATCTGCGCCGCGATCGCCAGCACCGGCACGCGGCTGCGATGCGCATCGAACAGGCCGTTGATCAGATGCAGATTGCCAGGGCCGCAGGACCCGGCGCAGACCGCGAGGCTGCCGGTGATCTCGGCCTCGCCGGCGGCGGCGAAGGCCGCGACCTCTTCGTGCCGGACATGAATCCATTCGATGGTGCCGCGGCGGCGCAGCGCTTCGGTGAGGGCATTGAGGCTGTCGCCGACGATGCCATAGATGCGCTTGATGCCGGCCTGCTCGAGCGTTGCAACGAACAGATCAGCCACGTTGTTGATCGCCATGTCGGTCTCCTGCCGCTTGCGTTCGGATGCACGATGCGGACAAGGGCATCGGCGAATACCGGGCACAATAGGGCAGGATTGGATTACCGACCGTTAATCCCGGCTCAATCCTGCGTCATCGCGCGGTCATAAGCCGCAACGGTGGCCCTGGCCCGGATTGCGACATCGGCCGCGCTCATGCCGGGCTTGTAGAGGCTGGAGCCAAGTCCGAATGCCGTCACGCCGGCCTTGATATAATCGGCGAAGTTCTGGTCCGAGACGCCGCCGACGGCCGCGATCATCACGCCGGGCGGCAGCACGGCGCGGATCGCCGCGATGCCGGAGGCGCCGAGCACGCTGGCCGGAAAGAATTTCAGGCCCGATGCGCCCGAGCGCAGCGCCAGCAGGGCTTCGCCAGCACCTCGGGATCGACGTTCGGCGACACCATCAATCGCCCGCCGGCCTCGTGAAGACGATCGACATCCGCTGGTGTCAGCACCGTGCCGGCCCCGATCAGGACGCCTGATGGCGCAAGCTTCGCGGCGGACGCAATGGAGCGGAACGGATCGGGCGAGTTCAAGGGAATCTCGATCGCGGTCATGTCCGCCGCGATCAGCGCGTCGACGATCGCCTCGGTCTCGTCGGGCCTGATGCCGCGCAGGATCGCGACCAGCGGGCGCTTCATCGGCGGGAATGGAAGACTCATCGCGACGCTCCTCTCATGTCGTCCAGATCGCGGCGGCCGCCATCGACAGGCCGCGCCGAACCGCCTCGTCCGCATCGACTGGCGTCACAGCAACCGACAGCGCCGCGAAGGCGAGCTCATAGAGTTTCGCCAGCCGCCCGGACGCAATCAGCGTGACGCCGATTGCCGGCACGGCAACGGACAGGCCCGCCGCGAGTTCGAGGCCGATCAGCGTGCCCGACAGCGTCTCGCGCGCCGCCGCGGGCGTGCCGCCGAACAGCAATTGGCGCGCGCGCACGCCGAACAGCAGATTGGCCGCGAAGGCCGGCGCCTCGAACGCCGCCCGCACCGCCGCCTGGAAGCTCGCGACGTCCTCGGCATCCCCGGCGCCGGCGATCGCGAGTGACAGGATGGTCTCGCGCGAGACCGCGCCGAACAGTTCGCCGGTCATGAAGGTGGCGAAACCCTCGACCGTGCCGTCCTTCACCCGCACCCATTTCGAATGCGTGCCGGGCATGCAGGCGAGCGCGGCGCCGGCCGCATCGAGGCCGATGGCGCCGAGCAGCTGCGTTTCCTCGCCGCGCATCACGTCGGGCGCGGCGACATCGCGCTGCGCGATGCCGGGCAGGATGCGGATGTCGCGCGCTTCGCCGGGCACGCGGACTGCCTGCCGCAGGATCGCGGCGAGCGGCGCGGGCGTATCGACATAGCCAGCCTCGACCCAGCCTTGCCGCGCGCCCGCCATGCCGCAGACCAGCACCGGCAGATGCAGGGGCGCGGCGACCGCGGACAAATGCGTCTGCAGCACGGCCGGAAAGCCGGCCCTGGCCGCCGCCAGCATGCCTTCGCCGCTGCGGCGCTCGGCGAGCACATGGCCGGCGCGGTCGATCAGCCAGAGCCGGAAGCTGCTGGTGCCCCAGTCGACCGCGACATAAGCGGGCTCCGCCATTCCCTTGATCTCGTCCCTTGTCTCACCGGCAAGACAGCGTCTCACGACGATGAGACGAGGCCCTGCAAATCCGCCCCGGGATATCGGCTATTGCCCGGTCAAACCAGCCTTTTTCGTGCAGGCCTGCGGCCCGCGGGCGCTGGCACACCGCTTGCTGAAGCCTTTCCCGCTGACGTCCCAAGAACCGCGCCACAAGACGCGTCAACATCAGATGAGGAAACCCATGGAGATCGGCTATTTCACGATGCCTTCGCATCCGCCGGAGTGCGGCCTGAAGGAAGGACAGGACTGGGACCTGCAGGTGCTGCGCTGGCTCGACGAGCTCGGCTACCAGGAGGCCTGGATCGGCGAGCACCATACCGCGCCCTGGGAACCCAACCCGACGCCGGATCTCCTGATCGCCCAGGCCCTGCTGCAGACCAAGCGCCTGCGGATCGGACCGGGCGGCTTCCTGCTGCCCTATCATCACCCGGCCGAACTCGCCAACCGCGTCGCGATGCTCGATCATCTCTCGGAGGGACGCCTCATGTTCGGCGTCGCGGCCTCGGGCCTGCCGAGCGACTGGGCGATGTTCAACGTCGACGGCATGAGCGGCCAGAACCGCGACATGACCCGCGAGGCGCTGGAGATCATCCTGAAGATGTGGAGCGATCCGGCGCCCTGGACCTACAAGGGCAAGTTCTGGACGGTGAGCAAGCCGGACACGATGTTCGACTTCCTCAAGCCGCACATCAAGCCGTTGCAGACGCCGCACCCGCCGATCGGCGTCGCGGGCCTGTCGAAGAACTCCGACACGCTCAAGCTCGCGGGCGAGCGCGGCTTCATCCCGATGAGCCTCAACCTCAACCCGGCCTATGTCTCGAGCCATTGGGACTCGGTCGAGATGGGGGCCGCCAAGGCCGGACGGAAGGCGAACCGTCAGGACTGGCGGCTGGTGCGCGAGGTGTTCGTCGCCGATACCGACGAGGAGGCCTGGAAGCTGTCGGCCGGCGACATGATGGGCCGGATGATGGGCGAATACTTCCTGCCGCTGCTCAGCCATTTCGGCTTCAAGGACTATCTGAAGCATGCCCCCGACGTGGCCGACAGCGACGTCACGGTCGAGTATTGCGCAAAACGCAACTGGATCGTCGGCTCGCCCGCGACCGTCGCCGAGAAGATCGAGAAGATCTACGACGAGGTCGGCGGCTTCGGCGTGCTCTGCGTGTTCGGCTTCGACTACAAGCACAAGCCGGAGGCCTGGCACCGCTCGCTCTCGCTGCTCAAGAACGAGGTGATGCCGCGCCTCAGCCATCTCGGTGCGGCGAGGAAGGCGGCCTGAGACCTCACCCGCGGGGAGAGATCAACGCGGAGCGCCGGGTGAGGGTTTCGATGCCCGTGGGGGCGCGCCCCCTCACCCGAATTGCTTCGCAATTCGACCTCTCCCCGGTGGGGAGAGGTGAACATAGCGAGCCGGACATGACCCTCGACGCAAAGGACTTCAAG
>VYLE01000951.1_pt1 | contig 9925 bp, 9 predicted proteins | sample 5114391 | NCBI WGS metagenome assembly VYLE01 (sample SAMN12291771, study PRJNA351875) | freshwater metagenome | isolation source: freshwater lake | place: USA: Michigan, Kent Lake | collected 2013-08-15
TGATAGAAGGTGCTGAAGTCGTGCACCAGCGCGCGTCCGCCGAATGCCACCACCACGCCGTTGCCGATGCGCTGGGCGAAGGCGCCGCGGCGCGCCTCCAGCTCGGCGCGGGTGACCGCCGTATCGGCCTGCGCGGTGAGCACGAGCGGCGACACGGCGACGGCGGCACCGAGCGCAACCGCGTTCAGGATGGTGCCGGCCACCGCGCACAGGACACGGCCGAGTGAAGCGAGGCGCATGAGACGAGTAGAGAGGAAGATGTACGCGGCCGGAGGTGCGCCGCGTCGACTTCGTAAGCTATCCCGTGACCGCGTACCGGCTATGGCGGAGCCGGCGTACAGAACCTCGGATGGTCGGATTGATCGGACGAGTCAGATGTCGGCGGTCGGATGAATGCCCGAAATCGGAGTCGGGAAACGGCTTTCGGAGGTCGGAAGACGGATGGGTGTTGAGGGACGCCCACACCTCCGACTTCCGGATGGTCGGATTGATCGGACGAGTCAGATGTCGGCGGTCGGATGAATGCCCGAAATCGGAGTCGGGAAACGGCTTTCGGAGGTCAGAAGACGGATGGGTGTTGGGGGACGCCCACACCTCCGACTTCCGATTTCGGAACGCGGTTTCCGGCATCGGCCCTCCGGCATGCATCCGACCTCCGGCATCCGAGCATCCGAGCATCCGAGCATCCGAGCATCCGAGCATCCGACAATCCGACCGTCCGCGCTATAGCTGCGCCGTGACCGCAATGCGTTCCCGCGACGACACCACCACGCCGCCGGGTGGTTCCACCGTGACCGCAAAGAGCGAGGCGCTCCCAACGGCCAGCCGCGCACGGATGGGTACGAGCACTTCGCCGGTGCCGGCCGGGATGTCGAAGACGCCGCCGTCCACCGGATAGCGCTTGTCGCGCTCGGCGTCGAAGATCCAGAGCTGGTACTGCCACGCCTCGCGATCGTTGGCGGCCAGTCCGGTGAAACGCATGACCCCACGCTGCGTGGCCGGGTCCCAGATCACCTCGCCGGCGGCGGTCGCCGCCGTGCTGTCGGTGGTGGGGGTCCAGCGCTGGCGCACTACCCCTGGTGTGTTGAGCAACGAATCGAGCAGCGCCACCCGCGCGTCGATGGCGGTGGTGGCGGCGGTGGCGGTGTTCACCGGCGCCTGCTCCACACGGGGCGCGGCGCCATTGCGCACGACCAGCGCCAGCATGGCGGCGGCCGCGAGCCATCCACCCCATGCTCCCCAGCCACGGCGACGGTCACGGGTGCGGGGCGACCGCTCCACCGTCACCGGCGCAACGGGCGGTACCGCCTCGGCACGCACGACGGCTTCGCCGGTGGCGATGACGCGCTCGGCCAGGGCCGGCGGCAGCGCGTCCTGTTCGTCGACCTGCGCCTGCAGCATGGCCGCGGTGAGCGTGCCGGCCAGCAGCTCCTGGTCGCTGAATTCGGCGTCGATGGATGAAGGGGGAAGCGGGTGCTGGTTCATACGGAGTCCTCCGTCCCCGCGCGGGTGGCGCGCTCGGCAGCGGTGGTCATGGGAGAGGCATCGGCTGGCGTGAGCAGCGCGCGGGCGCGCTGCAGTCCACGGCGGATGTGCGACTTGACGGTACCGAGGGGCGTGCCGGTTTCGCGGGCAATCTCCTCGTGGGTGCGACCGTGCACGAGCGACAGTTCGAGCATGGCGCGTTGCGCCGGGGGCAACGACTGCAACACGACGTGCGCCTGCTCCACGCGCGCCTGCCGATCGAAATCGGGCTCGCGTTCATCGATCTGCTCGAAATCGTCGGGCAGCGGCTCGAGCTCCACGGCGCGCTGGCGACGGCGCATGCGATCGATGAGGCGACGGCGCGTGATCATGGCCACCCACCCCGCCTCGGTGGCGCGTGCGGGATCGAAGCGTGCCGCGGTACGCCAGAGATCGACGAATACCTCCTGCACCGTGTCCTCGAGATCACGCGTGTCGGGCGACCAACGACGGGCCAGCGCCCACACCAGGCTGCCATAGCGCGTCACGCACTCCCGCACCGCGAGTTCGTCGCCGGCGGCGATGCGGGCCAGCAGCGGCGTCGCCTGCTCCGCCCCCTGGGCGTTCGCACGTTCCGTCGCGCCGTCCAGGTCGCCGGTCGACAGGTCGGGACGCACGAGCGCGAGCCGTGTGCGCGGCGGTTCAGGGGGGAGTCCGGATGACTCCATGGGCGTGGCAGTGAGGGCCAACAGCGGGCGGCCGTGTTCCAATTCGACTCCGGGAAGATGAGCAGGATCCCACGGGTATTCGCCGCCGCCGCCGTTTTGGATGCACCCCCCGTGTGCCGATGTCGTCGCGAGGGGGCGCTGCATCCAAGCCCGGTCTGCCCGACGAACTACGCGGCACGGCGCCGGGATCCCGCCCGGTGTTCGCCACTCACGCTTTCCGAGCCTTCCATGTCCACCAATCGCTTGCTTGCCCGCTTCCGTACATCCGTCGCTGCCGTTTCCCGTCGCGCCGCTGCCGTTACCCTGGTGGTGGGCGGCCTGTGTGCGGTGCCGCAGCTCGCCGGTGCGCAGCACCCCAGCCGCGGCCCGAGCATTCCGCAGGTGGCGCGCACGGCGGGGCAGTTCTCCACGCTGCTGGCCGCGGTAGATGCAGCGGGGCTCACCGAAACGCTGGTGGGTCGCGGCCCCTTCACGCTCTTCGCTCCTACCGACGAGGCGTTCAAGCGGCTGCCGAACGGCACGGTGAGCGACTTGCTCAAGCCGGAGAACCGCGAGAAGCTGGTCACGCTGCTCACGTACCACGTGGTACCAGGACGCGTGACGGCGGCGCAGGCGCGCACGCTGAGCAGCGCGGAAACGGTAGCCGGTCAGAAGGTGCAGCTGCGCGATGTGGACGGTGAACTGCGGGTGAACAACGCCGTGGTGCGCATTGCCGACGTGCCCGCGAGCAACGGTCTCGTGCACGTGATCGACCGCGTGCTCATGCCGCAGGCGCCGCCGTGCGAGAACGGCAGCACGTCACGGCGCGGCGCCTTCCTCAACTGAGGTCGGGGTCGGGGGCAACGCGCCCTCACGGAGATCACGGAGGGGGTGGAGGAAAGCGGAGAACCGCAAAAGAGAACCGCAAAAGCAAAAGAGCACTGCACGACCCGTCATGCAGTGCTCCGTGCCCTCCACCACCTCGGTGATCTCCGTGGCCAGGCGTTGGGCTCACCGCTCCCCGCGCTGACCTCTCACCGTCTCACCGCCCCCCGCTCACACCCGCGCCGGAATGCCGCTCCCGATCCACTCGATGACGTCGGCGGCGGCGTAGCGGCCGTCCTTCGCCAGCTGCGCCAGCGACGCGATGTCGTCGCCGCTGGTGACGATGGGCGGCTCGGCCACGTGGTCGCGTTCCTGCGCCAGGCCGATGTCGGCCAGCAGTCCGTTGCAGAGGCAGCGGCGCCCCTCGGTGTCGGCCACCGTGCCCCCCTTCTTCACATACGTGTCGATGGGTTCGGCGGCGCAGCGGTAGTGAATGCGGCCATCCTCGCGCTTCACGGCTTCGCGCAGGTAGCCCAGGTCGCAGATGCGCTCGCGCTTGGCGCCGAGTGCCTGATGTTTTTGCAGCTGCACGAGCTTGAACGGGTAGCCGGTGGGCGACGCGCGCGGGTCGGTGCGCACGGACGCCGTACCGTCGGCCACGCCGCGCAGCACGTCGGCCTTTACCTCCGGGGCAAGCCCCGACTCGTCGCAGAACGCGAAGACCGTGCCCACCTGCACGCCGGCGGCGCCCGATTCGAGCGCCTTACACAACCCCTCGGGGGTGCCCATGCCACCGGCCAGCCAGAAGGGAAGCCCGAGCTCCTGCATCTTGGTCAGGTCCACCACGTCGCGCTCGCCGTAGATGGGCTGTCCCGTCTCGTCGAGCTGCAGTGCCCCGCGCGGCGGCGCGTTGTGGCCACCGGCGGTGGGGCCTTCGACCACGAAACCGTCTACCCGGCCGTTCGACTTGCGGGCCAGGGTGGCGGCCAGCGACGCCGCCGACACAATCGGGAAGAAGTCGGGGCGCCGCAGGGGCGCCGTGGGGAGCATGCCGTCGGGCCAAACGTCGGCCGGATCGAAGGCGAGCCACCGCGATTCGTCACGGGCCAGCCCCTCCACATCGAACTTCATGGTGGCCTTGCCGTGCATCGCGAGCGCGTCGAGGGCGCCGGGGATTTCGCGCGGAATGCCGGCCCCCATGATGACTGTGGCCACCCCGGCGAGCATGGCGCCGTACAGCGTGGGCAGGTTGGGCATCTGCACCTTGGTGAGCAGGTTCATGCCCACGGCGTGGTCATGCCCCTCGCGCGCCAGCCACGTTTCCACGAACGCCGCGGCCACCGTGACGCGCTGCCGGGCCGTGGTGACCACCTGCCGGTACATGGGCAGCAGCTCGTACGACTGCCCCGCCGGGCGCCCTTCGGGGAGGAAGTAGCGGCGCAGCAGATCGTCGGCCACCCCCGGAATGGGGAAGTGCGCGAGGGCGCGCCGCATGTGCCCGCCCGGATCGCCGTCCTGCAGCCGTCGCACGAGCACCGTATCAATGACGGTTCCGGAAACCACGCCCAGGTGCCCCAGCCGCGACACGGCATTGGCGAGCCGCCAGTTGGAGACGCCGATGCCCATGCCTCCCTGAATGATGCGTGGGCGCGACGGGGCTGACGTGGGCAGTTCGGTGGCCATGGCGAGGAGGGCTGAAGAAACTCGGCGCGCACCGACGGACCGCGGTCGGTGGTAGGCGAGTCCCCTGCGATGCGGGTGCACGATCACGCGGGGAGTCCTTCGTGAAACTCCCGACGGTGACGTAAGGGAAGGAGGGACGGACGCCACCCCGCGTGCCTGAACAGGCGCACCGCGGCTGACATTCCTGCCCAAAGATACGCTCGAGGCCGGCCGGTTGCTGGGATGTACCGGGAGATTCCTTGCCGAATTCACGAATGCCAAGCGGCGAAACGTAGGGGCGTGCACGCTTCGGGTGTCAAAGTGCCGGGGAGATGCGCCCCGGTTGTTGAGGGACGACCGGGACGGCAAACGGGGAGCGAGGCGCTGAGGGACACTCTAGTTTCCCGGCATGCGACTTCTCCCCGTTCTTGCGTGCGCGCTGTTCGCGGCGCTCCATGGTCCTGCGCGGGCGTTGGCGCAGCCGCGTCCCCCGGTTGCGACTGCGGCGCCCGCGTCTCTGGCGCCCGCGCGCTCGCTGGCCACGCTGCGCCGCGCCCTCGACAGCCTTGCCGATGCCCACCGCGGGGTGGTGGGCTACAGCATCACCAATCTCGAAACCGGCGAGCAGCTCGAACGGCTGGGGGACGAGCCATTCTCCACGGCCTCGCTCATCAAGGTGCCGGTGCTGGTCGCACTGTTCGACCTCGCCGCGCAACGGCAGCTGTCGCTCGACGACCCCGTGGTGCTCACCGAGATCGACAAGGTGGGAGGCGCCGGTCAACTGCAGTACCTGCGCACCCCGCTCACGCTGCGCCTGTGGGATGTGGCCTGGCTCATGAGCACCCTCAGCGACAATACCGCCACCAACCTGGTGCTCGATCGCATCAAGATCCGTCGTGTGTGGCAGAAGATGGAATCCCTCGGGCTGCCACGCACCAAGGTGCATTCGGGGAGCATGACGCGCATTGCCAGCGTGGCACCGGACAGTTCGGCCAAGTACGGGCTTGGGGTAACGACGCCCAACGAAATGGCCCAGCTGTTTGTCCTGCTGGCAGAGGGGAGGGCCGTGAACCCCGGCGCCGACAGCACGATGCTGGCCATGCTCGAGCGCAATGAGGACAGCAGCAAGCTGCTGCGCTTCAACTACGGTGTGCGCGCGGCCCACAAGACGGGCGATGTGGACCGCTCACGCACCGACTGCGGCGTGCTCTACCTTCCGGCCCGCGTGGTGGCCTGTGTGCTCACGACGGAGAACCAGGACACCCGTTACTGGACCGATGCGGAAGGGAACGCCGTCATTGCGCGCATCGGTCAGGCCATTGCGGCGCACTGGCGCCCATAGGTCTTCGGGGCGTCCGTCACCGACGGACGAGACCGGCGTCAGCGGGCGTCCGATTGCGGGACGACCTGGGAATACATCTGGCTCTGGGTGAGCGCGCCATTGGCCGTCTGGATCACGTCCAGGCGGGCAATGATGCCGGTGCCAAGCTGAACCGCGGGGCTGTACCAGCTGAACCGCCCGCCGACCGAGCGGACCTGCACCACGAGCATGCCGCCGGGCTGCAGCTCGCTCACCGGCACCTTGAGGGTGGCGGTGGAGTTGCCCGTGACGGTGCCCAGCCGGCGGCCCAAGGCCTGCGCCGTACGCACGGCGTACACGTTCACGTCGTAGAAGCCGCGGTTGTGGGCCACCAGAATGACGGTCTCCTGGGCGGCGCCGCTGGCGTTCTTGCTGAAGCAGGCCGTCGTGCCCGCCAGTGTGGCCAGCAGCAGCAGGCCGCCAAGGCGGCGCGAGGCGCGGAGCGAGGCGCGGAGCGACGGCATCATGACGGGGCGGGTCAGGGGGTGAGCCGGTCGAGCATCGGCTGCGTAATCAGCACGATCCCCTTCTCGGTGCGGCGGAACCGGGAGGCGTCGAGCGTGGGGTCTTCGCCCACGACCAGACCGGCAGGAATCTGTACCCCACGATCCACCACAACGTTCGTGAGTCGCGCCCCGCGCCCCACATCCACATCGGGTTGCAGGACGGCCCCGTCGAGGTGCGCGTACGAATGCACCCGCACGTTCGTGAAGAGCAGCGAGCGGAAGATCCCGGCGCCCGACACGATGCACCCGCCGGACACGAGCGAGTCGAGCGCAAAGCCGCGGCGCCCCTCCTCGGCGTGCACGAACTTGGCAGGCGGCGTGATTTCCGCGTAGGTCCAGATGGGCCAGTCGTGGTCGTACATGTCGAGGCCGGGAAGCACGGAGGTCAGGTCGATGTTGGCTTCCCAGTATGCATCGATGGTGCCCGCATCACGCCAATAGGCCTCACTTTCGCGACTGGCCTTCACGCATGAGTCGCGGAAGCGATGCGCGACGGCCTTGCCGTTCGCCACGACGTACGGAATGAGATCCTTGCCGAAGTCGTGCGACGAATTCGTGTCGCGCGCATCGCGCCGCAGCAGTTCGGCCAGGAAGCTCGTCTTGAAGACATAGATCCCCATGCTGGCGAGGGCCAGGTCGGGCTGCCCCGGAATGCCGGGCGGATCGGCCGGCTTCTCGAGGAAGTGCACGATGCGATCGTGCGCATCCACGTGCATGACCCCGAAGCCGGTGGCTTCCATGCGCGGCACCTCCAGCACGCCCACGGTCACGTCCGCGCCCTGGGTGACATGCTGCTGCAGCATGAGCTCGTAGTCCATCTTGTAGATGTGATCACCCGCCAGGATGACCATGTACTCGGGCCCGTACGCCTCGATGATGTCGAGGTTCTGGTATACCGCGTCGGCGGTGCCCTCGTACCACTGCGTCTCGCTCACGCGCTGCGAGGCCGGCAGGATATCGAAGCTTTCGTTGCGCTCCGGACGCAGGAAGTTCCAGCCGCGCTGCAGGTGCCGGATGAGGCTGTGTGCCTTGTACTGCGTGGCCACGCCAATGCGCCGGATCCCCGAATTGATGGCATTCGACAGCGCAAAGTCGATGATGCGGGTCTTGCCACCGAAATACACCGCCGGCTTGGCCCGCCGATCGGTGAGTTCGTACAATCGGGATCCGCGACCACCGGCGAGCACATACGCCATGGCACTGCGGGCAATGATTCCTCGGGAATACGGCGTCATGCGTGATCCTTCTCCAGCGTGGGCCTGCGACGGCCGGTGGCGGTCTGGCGTGATTTTGCGTCAGGTGCACGTCTGGCGTAAGGTAGGGGGATGAACGTTCTCTTTGTTGCCGCCGAAGTGGCGCCCTACGTGAAGACCGGCGGTCTGGCGGATGTCGCCGGCGCGCTCCCGCCCGCGCTGCAGCGCCTGGGACACGACGTTCGCGTGGTGATGCCGCGGTACCGCTCGGTTCGCGAGCAGGGGACCCCCATGGCGGGCCCCATTGCCGCCTCCTTTGTCACGGCCGGGGTGCGGGCGGAGGAGCAGCGGGTCTGGCGTGCAGCGGCGAGCGACGTGCCGCTGTACTTCCTGGACATTCCAGCCGCCTTCGAGCGCTCGGCCGTGTACGGCGAGCCCGACGACGCGCGTCGGTTCATCCTGTTCGCGCGGGGGGTGCTCGACGCCATGCAGCACCTGCGCGAAGTGGAGGGGTGGCAGCCCGACGTGGTACACTGCCACGACTGGCACGCGGCGCTGGTCATCAACTACCTCAAGAGCTACTACGCCTACACCTTCGGGCACATCGCCACCGTCTTCACCATCCACAACCTGGCGTACCAGGGACAGGTGCACCCCGACGTGGCGCAGCTGGCCGGACTGCACGAGGGGGGACTGGTGGAGAACGGCATGGGGGCGGGCATTGCCAACTCCTTCAACTGCATGGCCCGGGGCATCCTCTACGCCGATGTCGTGAGCACCGTCAGCCCCACCTATGCCCGGGAAATCCTGGGCAGCGACGGGGGCGAACGGCTCGACGGGCTGCTGCGGCGCCGTCAGGACCGGTTGGTGGGCATTCTCAATGGCATCGACACGGGGGTGTTCGATCCGCACACCGACCGGCATCTGGCCGCCGCGTACGACGCCGGCGATCCGGCCGGCAAGGTGGCGTGCAAGCGCGCCCTGCAGGAGCGGGCGGGGCTCACGGTAGACCCGGAGCGACCGCTGTTGGGCATCGTGTCGCGGCTGGTGGAGCAGAAGGGGCTGGACCTGCTGCATGCCATCGTGCCCTGGCTCATGCGTGAGACCGATGCGCAGCTGGTGGTGCTGGGCTCGGGGCAGGCACACCTGCAGGAGGCCTTCCTGCGCCGCGCCGAACAGCATCCGGGGCGCATCGCCACGAAAATCGGCTTCGACACCGCGCTGGCTCAGCAGATCTACGCCGGCTCGGACGCCTTTCTCATGCCGTCACGATTCGAGCCGTGCGGGCTGGGACAGCTCATTGCCCTGCGCTACGGCAGCGTGCCTATCGTGCGCGCCACCGGCGGTCTCGTGGATACGGTGCGCGAGGGACTCGACGGCAACGGCTTCGTCTTTCATCGCTTCGACCCGAAGGATTTCGGCGACGCGATCTGGCGCGCGCTCCAGTGCTACCGCGATCGGCCGTCGTGGGCGCTGGTGCGGGAGCGCGGGATGCGTGAGGACCACTCGTGGGACACCGCGGCCCAACACTACGCGGGCGTGTACGAGTGGGCGCGGCGGCTCGTCGGGCGGGGATGACGCGCGGCGCTGCTGGCGCGGAGTTCCGACATTCATCCGACGTCTGACCTCCGGCAATCCGATCGATCGGATTGATCGGATTGATCGGATTGATCGGATTGCCGGAAGTCGGAAGTCGGAGGTCGGAGGTTGGATTCCTGTCCGAAATCGGAGCCGGGACACCGCGTTCGGCGATCGGAAGTCGGACTCGCGCTACGCGCGCCATCGTGCCGCACACCCCTCCGACCGCCGATTTCCGAACGCCGTTTCCGATATCGGCCCTCCGGCATTCATCCGATGTCCGACCTCCGGGAGTCGGATCCATCCGAGTGATTCGGACCAGTCGGAAGGACGAGAACGCCCAGATCGATCGTGCCCTGCTTCCTCCCACCTCCTCGGTGATCTCCGTGGGCTCGCGATGCCCGCGACCCCGACCGCAACTCCGACCCTACCGCTCCCCAAACCGCAGAAGCGCGCGCGTGGCCTCGTGCTGCGGCTGCTCCAGCACGTGACGCGCGGGTCCGCGTTCCACGATCTCCCCGTGCGCCATGATGGCCACCTCGTCGGCCACCTCGGTAGCGAAGTCGACGTCGTGCGTCGTGATGAGCAGCGTGCGCCCCGCGGCCGCCAGCGCGCGCAGCGTTTCGGCCA
>VYLE01000952.1_pt1 | contig 9924 bp, 10 predicted proteins | sample 5114391 | NCBI WGS metagenome assembly VYLE01 (sample SAMN12291771, study PRJNA351875) | freshwater metagenome | isolation source: freshwater lake | place: USA: Michigan, Kent Lake | collected 2013-08-15
GCCGGTCTGGCGCAGCGCCAGCGCCAGGTAGACATGGATGTCCGGCTCGTCCGGCGTGCGCGTCAGGGCGGCGCGCAAATAGGGAATGCCCGCGTCGTAGCGCGCCGCGCGCACCGCCTGCTCGCCCAGCACCAGGTCGGGGTCGGCGCTGGCCGAGGGGTCGGGCATGACGGCCCCGGCGCCGGAGGCCAGCAGCACCAGGCCAAACAGGGCGTGTCGGATCATGCGGCGGCCCTTTCCGTTTGCGTTCGAGCCTGCAGCACCACGCCCAGCGCGGCCACCACCCCGGCCTGGCACGGCTCGATCACCGGCACGCCGCAGGCATCCTCGACCGCGGCACGGTGATGCGCCATGCCGGCGCAGCCCATGACCACGGCGCCCGCACCGTCGGCAACCAGGTCGCGCCCGGCGCGCTGCATGGCGGCGCGGGTGGCGCCGGCGTCGAGCAGGGTGTCCATGGAGACGTTCAGCGCGATCTCGCTGGCCAGCCGCGTCTCCACCCCCAGCGTGCGCAGCGCGAGCAGGTGGCGGGCCTTGCTGGCGTCGACAATCGCGATCACGCCGAAACGCTCGGCGCGGGCCAAAGCGGCCAACACCGCGCACGAGAAAATGCCCAGCACCGGGGTTGGCGTGGCCTGGCACAGCCCGGCCAGCCCGGGGTCCGACGCACAGGCCACCACGAAGCAGTCCGCCCGCTCGCGCTCGACGAAGCAGCGCAGCGGCGCAGCCACGGCGAACCAGTCGGACCAGTCATAGATCGCGGGCGGGCCCTCGCGGAGCGTCATCACGTCGATCGCGGGGCCATCGGCGAAGCGATAGGGCGCCAGGGCGGCGTCGATCTCGCGGCTGCAGGCCAGGTTGGAGTTGGGGTTGACGACAACGATCCGGGACACGCCGGAACATTAACATGAACACTGTGCCACTTGCATGAAACCCGCGCGCGCCCTACGCCTTTCCGCAACGCAACAAGGACGCCCGCGCATGGATGGCAGCTCAGCGGACTGGAAGCCAAGCTCGCGCCGGCCGCGGCACGAGCCCTGGCCCAAGCCCGCGTTTTGGGTGGCGCTGCGCCGCGGTGCCGCGGGCAAATGCCCGATCTGCGGCGTGGGCAAAGCGTTCCAGGGCTACCTGCGCATCACCCCCCACTGCGCGCATTGCGCCGCCCCCCTGGGCAGCGTGCGGGCCGACGACGCGCCGCCCTACTTCACCATCCTGATCGTCGGCCACATCATCGTGCCGCTGATGCTGTGGACCGAACGGCACTACGCGCCCTCGGTGCTGCTGTACGCGTTGATCTTCCTGCCACTGACCACCGCGCTGGCCCTGGCGTTGCTGCGCCCGGTGAAGGGCGCCACGCTGGGGCTGATGATGCGGCTGGGGCTCAGCGACACCCACGACTCCACCCAGGACCCGCACGACAGGAGCTGACTTTGCCGGATTGCCTGATCGTCCAGCCGATCCACGAGGCCGGCCTGCAGGTGCTGCGGGAAGCCGGCATCACGCCGCGCCTGGCCAGCGCCTTCGACATGCCCACCGTCGCGCGCGAGGTGGGCGAGGCGGTCGCCGCCATCACGCGCAACGCCGGCTTCAACCGCGCCGCGCTGGAAGCGGCGCCAAAACTGCGCGTCATCGGCAACCACGGCATCGGCACCGACCCGGTGGATGTGGCCTATGCCACCGAGCTCGGCGTGCCGGTGGTGAACAACCCGACCGCCAACGTGATCAGCGTGGCCGAGCACGCGATCGGGCTGATGCTGGCGGTGGCCCGCCGCATGTTCAGTGCCGACCAGGCCACGCGCGCGCGGGACTTCCGCTGGAAGTTTTCCAACCCCCAGATCGAGCTGACCGGCAAAACCCTCGGCATCATCGGCTACGGCACGATCGGGCGTGAGACCGCGCGCATGGCGGCGGCCGCCTTCGGCATGCGCGTGCTGGTCTATTCGCCCAACGCGCCCGACAGCGCGCTGGACGGCGCAACCCGCGCCGCCACGGTGGAAGACCTGCTGCGCGCCAGCGACGTGGTCTCGCTGCACGTGAAGCTCTCGCCCGAGACGCGCAACCTGCTGTCGGCGGAGCGCCTGGCCTTGCTGAAGCCCAGCGCCATCCTGATCAACACCGCCCGCGGTGCGGCGGTGGACGAAGTGGCGCTGGCGGAAATCCTGCGTGCCGGCAAGATTTTCGGCGCCGGCATCGACGTGTTCAGCACCGAGCCCCCGCCCGAGGGCCACCCTTTGCTGGGCGCGCCCAACTGCGTGCTCGCGCCGCATGTCGGCGGCAGCACCGAGGAAGCGCTGGTGCGCACCGCCACCGAATGCGCGCAGCAGGTGGTTGACGTGCTCGCCGGCCGCCGCCCGCCCAACATCGTCAACCCCGCCAGCTGGACCCATCGCCGGACATGAAGCCCAACCCGCTCAAGCCCATCTTCGCCGCCGGCAAGCCGGCCTTCGGGACGTGGATCCTGATCTCGAAGCACCCGCGCGTGGTCAAAATCTTTGCCGCCTGCGGCTTCGATTTCGTCATCATCGAGATGGAGCACAGCGACTTCGACATGGAGACGGTGGGCATCCTCACCATGGCCGCGCGCGACAACGGCCTGGCGCCGGTGGTGCGCCCCCCCGGTACCTCGAAGCCGCATGACCTGACGCGCTGCCTCGATGCGGGTGCGATGGGGCTGCTGCTGCCCAACGTGGAAAGCGCCGCCCAGGCCGAGGCGATCGTGCGCGCCACCAAGTACACGCCGCTGGGCAACCGGCCGATGAACCTGCGGCTGCCCGCCACCGACTACAAGCCCGGCAAGCCGCAGGAAACCGCCGACCACCTGAACCGTGAGACGCTGCTGATCGCCATGATCGAGACCCAGGCCGCGCTCAACGCGGTGGACGAGATCGCGGCCGTGGCCGGCATCGACGGGCTGATGGTCGGCCCGGATGACCTGACGCAGGACTGGGGCACGCCTGGCCAGTTCGACGACCCGCGCCTGGAAGCCGCGCATATGCGCGTGATCGAGGTGGCGAAGAAGCACGGCAAGTTCTGCGGCAGCTCGGTGCAGAACGCGGCCGCGGCCGAAAAGTGGATCGCGCGCGGCTGGCAGTGGATTCCCTACGCGAACGACACCGGCATGCTGCTGAACCACGGCACCGAGATGGTCGGCAAGCTGCGCGGACTCGCGGGCAGGTAAATGCCCACGCGCATCGGCCGCATCGACCTGGTGGGCGAGGCGCTGTCGCGCCTTTCGCCCGAGGTGGAGGCCGACCGCGCGCAGGCTATCGCCGACCTGCTGCACGAAAACCGCTTCGTGCCCGCCACCGCGCCGCCCGGCCCCTACGCGCTGCGCCTGTCCATCCTGGAAGGCCGCCTCGGCATCGAGGTGAACGCCATGGACGCCACGCCGCTGACCGCGGTGGTGCTGGCGCTGGGGCCGTTTCGTGGCCTGATCAAGGACTACCTGATGATGCTGGACGCGCACGCGCAAGCGGTGGCCGATGGCCTGGACGCGCGCATCGAAGCGATCGACATGGGCCGCCGTGGCCTGCACAACGAAGGCGCCGAGCTGCTGATCACGCGGTTGGCCGGCAAGATCGAGCTCGACTTCGACACGGCGCGCCGGCTGTTCACCCTGGTGGCCGTGCTGCATCAACGGTCATGAAAATCGACGGAAAACATTACCGCTCGGTCTGGCTCGACGCCGATGGCTGGTCGGTACGGATCTTTGACCAGACGCTGCTGCCCTGGCGCGTGCAGCAGCTGCGGCTGACCGAAGAACTTCAGGTGGCCGAGGCCATCACCACCATGCGGGTGCGCGGCGCACCGCTGATTGGCGCGGTCGCGGCCTATGGCCTGGCGCTCGCGGTGCGGCGCGATCCATCCGACGCCGCCATGGAAGCGGCCGCCGCGATGCTGGGAGCAACGCGACCCACCGCCATCAACCTGCGCTGGGCGCTGGAGAAGATGCTGGGCGCACTGCGCAACCAGCCGCGCGAGGCCCGCGCCGCCCTCGCCTACCAGGTGGCGGGCGAAATCGCCGACGACGACGTGGCGACCTGCCGCAGCATCGGCGAGCACACGCTGCCGCTGATCAAGGATGCAGCCGCGAAGGGGCGCGCCAACATCCTGACGCACTGCAATGCCGGCTGGCTCGCCACGGTCGATTACGGCACGGCGCTGTCGGGCATTTTCCAGGCGCATGACGCCGGCATTCCGGTGCATGTCTGGGTGGACGAAACCCGGCCGCGCAACCAGGGTGCTGCGCTGACCGCTTTCGAGCTTGCCGCGCACGGCGTGCCGCACACGCTGATCGCCGACAACGCCGGCGGGCACCTGATGCAGCACGGCCAGGTCGACATGGTGATCGTCGGCACCGACCGCGTGACGCGCCAGGGCGACGTGGCCAACAAGATCGGCACCTACCTGAAGGCACTGGCGGCGCGCGACAACAACGTGCCGTTCCACGTGGCCTGCCCGCACAGCACCATCGACTGGCGCGTGCGGGACGGCGTGGCGGAAATCCCCATCGAGGAGCGGGGCGAGGCCGAGGTCACCGACATGACCGGCCAGCTGCCGGATGGCACGGTGGCCAAGGTGCGCATCGCCAACCCGGGCACGCGCGCCGCCAACCCGGCCTTCGACGTGACGCCCGCGCGGCTGGTGACCAGCATCATCACCGAACGCGGCGCCTGCCCCGCTAGCCAGGCAGGGCTGGAGCGGCTTTACCCCGAGCACGCAGCAGGTTGAGCCCGATCACCGGGGCGGCCATGGCCAGGCCCACCGCGGTCGAGGTCACACTGGGCGCGATGGTCAGCAGCGACGCGAAGGTGAGCCACCAGCGCGACAGCATGCCCATTGGTGCTACGAGGAAGCCGGTCATGGCGATGCCCAGGCCCGCGATGCCAAGCGCGCAGGCCGTCGTGCTGACGGCGAAGTCGAACCAGGTGAAGCCAGGCAGCACCAGCAGCATGCTGGGCGCGTAGACGAACACGAACGGCACCGTGGCCTTGGCGGTGCCCAGCTTGAAGGCGGTGTTGCCGGTCTTGAACGGGTCCGCCCCCGCAATGCCGGCGGCGGCGAAGGCCGCGACGCAGACCGGTGGAGTCAGGTCAGCCAATATCCCGTAGTAGAAGATGAACAGGTGCGCGGCCAGGGGCGGCACGCCCATGTTGGTCAGCGCCGGCGCGGTGATGGCGGCCAGCAGGATGTAGACCGCCGTGGTCGGCAGCCCCGTGCCCAGCAGGATCGAGGCGAAGGCCACGCAGACCAGGCTGAAGAACAGCTTCAGGTCGGCGGCGCTGGCAACGTGGAAGGGCAGCAGCGCCAGGATGGGCTGCACGAAATTTGCTGCGTTCGCCGCCGCGGTGGTGACCATGAAGCTCACGCGGAAGCCCGCGCCCGTCAGCGTGATCACCCCAACCACCACGCCGGTGGCGGCGGCCGCGCACCCCACCGCCAGCGCGTAGCGGGCGCCCACGTCGAACGCCACCCAGACCTGGGACAGCGTCATGCGCTTGGCCTTGTTGGGGTTCAGCAACCCCACCACCAGGCACGCCGTGATTCCCCGAAAGGCCGCCAGGTACGGCGTGGAACCGTCCATGATGGTGTAGATCAGCAGGATCATCGGGATGGTGGTGGGCCAGCCGTCGCGCAGGGTGGGCCAGAAGCGCGGAATCTCGCTGTCGGGCAGGCCCTTCAGGCCGGTCTTCTTCGCCTCGAAATGCACCTGCACCAGCACGCCCAGGTAATGCATGGCGGCCGGCACGGCGGCGGCGATGATGATCTGCGTGTAGGGGATCTGCAGGAACTCGACCATGATGAAGGCGACCGCGCCCATGATCGGCGGCGTGATCTGCCCGCCCGCGCTGGCCGCGGCCTCGACCGCACCAGCGAAATGCGGCTTGTAGCCCACGCGCTTCATCGCCGGGATGGTCAGCGAGCCCACGGTCACGGCATTGGCCAGGGAGCTGCCGGAAATCATGCCGAACAGCGCCGAGCCGAAGATCGAGACCTTGGCCGGCCCGCCCGCCAGCCGCCCGGCGGCGATGGTCGAAAGGTCGATGAAGAACTGGCCCAGCCCCATGCGCATGGCGAGCACGCCGAACAGCACGAAGTGGAACACATAGGTCGACACCACCTTTACAGGGATGCCGAAAATGCCTTCCTGGGTCAGGTAGACGTGGCTGATCAGGTTCGAGGTGGTCGCGCCAGGATGGCTCAGCACATCGAACCAGGTGCCGGTCAGCACCTGGCCCCACAGGCCATAGGCGATGAACGCCACCACGATGGCGGGCAGTATCCAGCCCATGGCGCGGCGCGTGCTTTCCAGCACCAGCGCCACCAGGATCCAGCCCATCACCTGGTCCGTGGTGTTGGGAATGCCGATGCGGAAGGTGAGTTCGTCGAAGTTCCAGGGCAGGTAGACGACCACGCCGACCGAGAGGAAGACCAACACCCAGTCGAAGACCGGTACGCCGCCAAAGGCGAAGCGGCCGGGGTCGCCGCGCTTGGCCCGCGCGTTGTGGCCGAACACCAGGAAGCACGCGGCCAGCACCGCGGCCAGGTGCACCGCCATGTGCCAGTGCTCCAGCAGAATGCCGAAGCCGGCCGTGTAGTAGTGGAAGGCCGACAACGCCACCAGCCCGACCGAGACCACGCCCATCATGCGGGCGGGCAGCGGCCGGAAGCTCATTTCGGAGTCGTATTGCCGTTCCAGCGCCTCGGCACGTTCCAGGTCGAGCCTTTGGGCGGCGGCCTCGCGCTCGCCGCGTGTCGCCTCGGTCACTGAATCAGGCCGGCCTCACGGTAGAAGCGCTCGGCGCCGGGGTGGAACGGCACCTCGCCGCGGCCCTGCAGCGCGTTCTGCCGCACGATCTCCTTGCCCTTGGCGTGGCCACGGTCGAGCAGCCCGCGCGAGACGTCGCTCCAGAGCGCCTTGGTGATCTCATAGATGGTCGCCTCCGGCACCGCGGCGGAAACCAGCCACACCGCGCCCACCGTCAGGGTCGGCACATCGGCCTCCAGCCCCTCATAGGCGGTGCGCGGGATCACGCCGCGGCCATAGAACGGCGCCTTGGCGATCACCGCGTCCATCTCCGGCGGGCTGAAGGAAAGAATACGGCAACCGGTGCGGCTGCAGAACTCGCTGAACGCCGCGGCCGGGTAGCCCACCACGGTCAGGGTCGCGTCGATGCCGCGGTCCTGCATCCGCTCGGTGCCCTGTTGCTGGTTGATGTATTCGGGCGTGAAGGCGCCGCGCATGCCGGCGGCCTCCAGAATCATTTCGCTGCCGATGCGCGCACCACTGGCCTGCAGGCCGATGGCGATGCGCCGGCCGCGCAAATCCTGCAGGCGCTGCACTGTGCTGTCGCGGCGCACCACGGCGTGGATGTGTTCCGGGAACAGGTGCGCCATGAAGCGGATGCGGTCGGTCTTGGGCCGGTTCTCGAACAGGCCGGTCCCGGTGAAGGCCCAGTGCGCCACGTCGGACTGCGAGAAGCCGCTTTCGGCGTTGCCCGACTGGATCAGGTTGACGTTCTGCACGCTGCCCTGCGTAGCCTGCGCCACGGCGATCAGGCCGGGCACGCCCGCGGTGGCGCCAGGCTCGCGGCAGGGGGCGCCGGGCGGGCAGGAAATGGCGTTCGCGAGGATGCCGCCGATCGGGTAGTAGGTGCCGCCCGCGCTGCCAGTACCGATCCGGAAGAAGCTGGGGGCCTGCGCCTGGGCCAATCCGGGCGCCAGGAACGCGCAGGCGGTGACCACCCAAGCCGAGCAGCGCAGCATCAATCGCATCTGGTTCATCCCTGGCTTCGAAGGTTCTGACGGCATCGTACGCGCCGAGGCTGGGGAGGGCAACCAGGGGGGTGTTCGCCCACCCGGCCGTGGTCGCGTCGCGCCTCTCGCGCCACGCCACAGCGCAAGCTTGCCGTCAGGCAGCGGAGGGAGCGTAATGTGCACGCAACGACATGGGGAGCATCGCAGCATGAGCGACGACACGACAACCGCGCGCCGTGGCGCCTTGGCGGCCATGGGCACCGCAGCCTTCGTGGGCCTGGCCGCGACCGCCGAGAAGGCCGCCGCCCAGGCGCCGCGCGAAAGCCTGCTGCGCAGCGTCATCACGCGCGGGCGGCTGATCGTGGGCACCGGCAGCACCAACGCGCCCTGGCACTTCGAGGACGACCGCGGCCAGCTGACCGGCATGGACATCGCCATGGCGAAAATGCTCGCCGCCGGCCTGTTCGACGACCCGAACAAGGTGGAATTCGTGCGCCAGGACCCGGCGCAGCGCATCCCCAACATCAACACCGGCCGCGTCGACATCGTCATCCAGTTCATGACGATGAACCCGCAGCGCGCGCAGCTGGTGGCGTTCAGCCGGCCGTACTACGCCGAGGGCATCGCGCTGCTGACCAGCCCGCGTGGCCGATTCAAGACCTTCGCCGAGCTGCGCGCCGCCGGCGCCAACGCGCGTGCCTCGGTGCTGCAGAACGCGGGCGCCGACCAGCTGGTGAAGGACGCGCTGCCGCAGGCGCAGGTGCTGCAGCTGGACACCCAGGCCAACGTGATCCAGGCCATGGAGGCCGGGCGCGCCGACACCGCGGTGGTGGACCTCTCCACCGTGCGCTGGCTGGTGCGCCGCACGCCCGACCGCTTCCTGGACGCCGGGCACAGCTACCGCAGCCAGCTTTATGGCGCGGCGATGCGCCAGAGCGACCCGGACTGGAAGAACTTCGTCGACACCGTGTTCAACGTGAACATGTTCGGCCACATCACCGACAACTACGACGGCGCACTGAAGGAGTTCTTCGGCATCGAGCCGCGCCAGCGCACGCCGGGCTTCCCGCCGATCTGAAGGGGCGCCGCCGCCTTCGTGGACTACCACTTCAACTTCACTATCGTCTGGCGCCACCTGCCGAAGCTGTACTGGGGCCTGGCGCTGTCGTTGCAGATCGCGCTGGCGGCGCTCGGCATCGGCATGCTGCTGGGGCTGTTCTGCGCGGTCGCGTACACCGATGGCGGGCGTCGCACCCGCACGCTGGTCGCTGCCTATGTCGAGACCATCCGCAACGTGCCGCTGCTGCTGCTGGTCTACCTGGTGTTCTACGGCATCCCCAGCGTCGGCGGCTTCGCCTACGACGCGACCACCAGCTTCATCGCCACGCTGGCGCTTTACGCCGGTGCGCAGCTCACCGAGGTGTTCCGCGCCGGGCTCGATGCCGTGCCGCCCGGCGTGGTCGATGCGGGGCGATCGGTCGGGCTCACCCCGTTCGAGAATTTCTGGCATGTGCGGCTGCCCACCGCGTTCCGCGTGGCGCTGCCCAGCCTGTCCAACGCCTATATCGGGCTGTTCAAGGACACCGCGCTGGGCAGCGTGATCGCGGTGCCGGAACTGACGCATGGCGCGCAGTGGATCAACTTCAACACCTTCCGCATCCTGGAGATCTACGCGCTGCTGACGCCGATCTACCTGGTGACCGGCTGGCTGATCCTGGGGGGCCTGCGCCTGCTGGAACGCCGCTTCGCCATCGTGCGGCCCGCATGAGCGCGCGCGCATGATCGCCGACATGATCAACGCCCTGCCCTTCCTGGGGCAAGGGTTCCTGGTGACGCTGGCGGTCGCCGCGGTGGTGGTCTCGGGTTCGCTGGTGCTGGGCGTGGTGCTGGGTACCGGCGCCACCTTCGGCCCTGCCCTGCTGCAATGGCCGATCCGGCTTTACGCCGACGTGCTGCGCTCGATCCCGCTGATCGTGCTGATTTTCACCGTCTATTACGGCGCCCCGGCCTTGGGCGCGCCGATGTCGCCGTTCTGGGCCGCCTGCGCCGCGCTGATCGCGTTCAAGACCGCGCATGTGATCTCGATCACATGCGCGGTCTTGAACGCGATTAGCGCGGCGCAGGCGGCCCAGAACGGCGACATCGGCGCGCCCAAGGCCGGGGCGC
>VYLE01000954.1_pt1 | contig 9905 bp, 8 predicted proteins | sample 5114391 | NCBI WGS metagenome assembly VYLE01 (sample SAMN12291771, study PRJNA351875) | freshwater metagenome | isolation source: freshwater lake | place: USA: Michigan, Kent Lake | collected 2013-08-15
CAGCAACGCGGCGGCGGCCTCGGTTGTCGCGTCGTCCACCGCGATCTCCAACCGGCGCTCTCCGACGCTGGCGGACCAAGCCGACGCCCACCCGCCCTCGTCGAGGCGTGCGAACATCGCGGTCCCAAGGCCGAACAGTATCCCAGCGTCCCGGCTCGTCACCGCGCGGCGGTACTGCATGGTCCAGTCGCGCAGCGTGGCCAACATCGTCGGCAGGGCAAGGCGCAGCTCCGCCCCGGCGCCGGCGCCATCGCGCTCACACAGGATGTCATTGCCAACAATCGAGAGGCGCGCGTCCATGCCCAAGCTCTCCGTTCGCGCGGCAATGACGCGTCACGACGAGCAACCACTCGCGCAACGGCAGAGCCTCGCACATCATCTACAAACTTGCGCGCTACCGACTCCTCTCGCCAGCAAAACGTCGGTCACCCTAACACCGACTCTGGGTCACGCGCGATGCCGTCCAGCATCTCCGCGACCCTCTCGGATCGGAAACCTGCGAGCGCCATCGCCAACGGGGCGCGGCGTATTGCAGCCTGGCAGCCGCGGATGTGAGTCGGCAGATCGTGTGTGAAACGCGACCGTCCGTCACCGGGGCGTATCGTCGCTGTGGTGATGGATGACGCCCAATCCTCCACCCGGAGACGTCTCCACCTAGCTGTCCTGTTCGGCGCTGCCCACCGGGCGGAGCTCAGCGACCAAACAAGGTGATGACGAAGCGCTGGCACGTCCGCCGTCCTTTGCGGCACGCGCCTTCCCGCTGTCTTCAGGCACCGCGTGCTGCTCCTGCGGCGCGCCGCCGTCCTCGTGTGCGGCCCCCGCGGCTCCGTGACGTACCTCCACACCTACGATGCGGCGCTCGGGACCACCCCTTCGGCGGCCGCGTGGGTCGGGGGGTGAGCACGCCCGTCTCGCGGGGGAGGCGCTTCGGGCCGGAGCCACGTCGGGCGTACGAGCGCGCGTACGCGCCCCGGCCCCCGATCCATGACACGACGGCCCGGGCCGTGGGCTTGCTTTGCTGACCCTGCGAAACTTCGCGGCGGATGGGACGATGACCAACTTCGCCTAGGATCAAGCCCTGTTGCCGTCGACGTCCATCAAGAAGGAGTTGCAAGCCGAGTACCAGCTGGACATCAGCTTCCCACCCAAGAAGCGGTTCACGCCCTTTACCGGGACGCTCACCTTCGACGTCGTGGACTCCTTCCCAAACAAGCTTGAGCAGCTGATCCTCGCGACGGATTTCCCCACGAAGCGCGCGCGGTTCCGCATCACGTTTCCCGCCAGCCGTCCCTGCCTCAGCGCTTCAGCCACTGCGAAGATGGGCGCGGGAGAGTCCCCACTCGAGGGCTTGGTCCGGACAGACGATGGGAAAGACGTGACTCTTGACATCAAGAATCTTCGGGTTGGCGGTCAGCACGTGGTGTACTGGCAGTGGTGAGCAACGCGTAAGGCCACGGCGCGCGGCATCCTGACCCACTGTCCCGGGGCAGACCGTTGGCATGGGCCGCCACCGTTCCTGCCTTGGCGGCGGAACGAACGGGCGGCGCTAACGGCCCCGAGCATTGGCCCCATACGCCTCAGTCCAGCGCCTGAGCCTCAGGCACCGCCAACCTCAAGGCGCGCCCTGAACCGGGCGCTCTCGTGCACTGTCGCTAGGCAGCCATAAGGCCCGGCTGGCGACCGGTTCACGCGGTTCTTGAATGTCAGCCTGTCAGCGGACGCGCCACGTCACGGCGAGCGCGAAGGCCGTGCGATTCCTCAGCGCATACAGCGGGTTCGGTGCCGCCGCCTTCAAGACGGTGGTGTTCAAGGGAACTGCATCGCGTACCACCGCTGCCCGGTAGCTGAGCACGCCGATACTGAAGTAGGCGTAGGGAATCAGGTGTGTCGGCGCCACGGAGAACCCCGCGAACGGCTCGAGCGCGAGAGCGTCCGTCCCCGGCCCCTTGGCCAGCGTGCCACCCGCCGCCACGGCCAACCAGTCGAGGACGTGCACCTGGATCAACCCAACCGGGGCTGCACGGGTCTGGGCGTCGCGCTCTGTCTCAGTCAACCGAACCGAGTCACCAGGGATGTCTTGTACGGCATAGGTAGCCGCCCGGTAGCCGCCCGTTCCCCTAAGTGGCGTGAGCAAGGCACCCGCCGAAAAGGTCACGGTCGGACGGACATCCTGAATCAGCGCGACCGTGGCAACGGTCGTGGGTGTCGGGGCGGCGACCGGATTGGCAGCGGGGGGCGTTCCCGAGGGAGCAGGTGCCGTGGCAGTAGCCTCCTTCGCTGCAGCCGGCGATGCGGGTGGCGCCGTCAGAGTGCTCAGCAGCGTGGGCATCGACAGCGGTGTGGGTGCTGGCTGCGCCGCCGGTGTCGAGCGCTGCACCGTGATCGTAGCGATGGTGGCCTTCGTGGGCGGATCGAGGGTCGCGACAGCCGTGAAGGCGGTCGAGTCCGCGGCATTCAGGACCATAGTCTGCCACAGCGTCAGCCCCCCGCGCACGGTGGCGATGAGGTTGGCCACCACCCGATAGGCCTCGCGGACGGTAGCGCCGTCCCGCTCCAGCGTCAGGAAACGCGTCACCTGTGCGTCCATGGCGGTCTTCAACTGTTCCGAACACGCGGGGGTGTTCCTCACGGTGCGTGCCGCGACTTCGGCCGCTGCGGTTGCGCCTGGAAGGTCGCTGGTCTGCAGAGTTTCCAGTGGCTTCGAGAGGGCCCGCAATACTGTGTCGGCGTCGTTGGCCTGCTTGGTGAGATCGGCGATCTCCCCTTGCAACTGCGAACGCGTCGCCAAATACGGGAGCGTGACCGCCCGGACCTGGTCGCGCAGCCGATTAGCCCTGTCGATCTCGGCGTTCACTCGGTAGCGTAGGCCCTCCAGCATGCTGAGTTTCTCCTTGTATTCGCCTCCTAGGTCCATGGATGGGCAGGCGGGGGGCTCGCTCCGCTTCGGCCCCACGAAGCCCAGAGTCCCCGCGGTCTTCGCAGGGGGCTTCGGGTCTGTGGGGACATTCGCGGTGGCCGGGACGACCGGTGCGCTCGTCAACGCTGGCGTTTTCAACACGCCAGCCACCCACCCGTAGAGGTCGGCGTCCGTCGTAGCCAGCGAGGTCCCCGACACGGTCATCTGGTAGGTGCTCGGGTTCAGCGGATTGAACCCGGTCAGCAGCACGGCCGTCCGCCGCTTCGTGCCGGTGACGCGCGTCGGCCCTTTGGTGTCGGGGCCGGTGCTCGTGAGGCGGATGATGATGGTGTCCCTCGGAGACGTCGCACCCCGCTGCCCCCAGGCCTGGGGCACCGGCATGCTGACGAGGAACCCTAGGAGGAGGACGAGGCGGTAGGGGATGCCACGGGCGCTCACTGGCAGACGGTCGCACACATCGACAGACATAAGCGTTGGCTCCATCAACAAGACGGTTGGCCGACTCCGGATTGAGAGCGAGGATATGGGTCAGGTCCATAGGTGTCAACAGCGGGCATCTGCAGCGCGCGACGATAATGAGCACTGCGTACATGGCAGAGTTCGGCACTCAGCAACCGAGCGCGAACACATGTACGTCGCTGCGTCGTGTGATGAAACCCCAGGTCCTTGCTGCCGCGGGGGCGTCGCGAGGCAGCATCGCTGCGCCGCGGTCTATCGTGCGAGCGACGATAGGTAGACGGCCGCGACAGATCGCGGCAGGATTGCAGGGAAGCCGTTACCGGCTAGAGCGCTCTGTCGGCATGCGACGGCGCCCGTCGAGCCCCCGAATCGCAGTAAGGGTCGGCCCAATGCCGCTCCGCCAGAGTCTTTCCCAGCGCGCGGTCAAGAGACTTCGGTATTGCGGCAGCATGGCAACATCCGCGAACGTGCTCGCGCACTGTTCGCCCACTATGTCCGTCGGGCCATTCGTCTCGCTGTCACCCAGCACGACGGCGTCCGTGCGGCTCGCTGCGCCTACGAGCACGTGGTGAATTGTGCGCTCGACTTCCTGATCAACCATGGCGGTCTCGGGGTCGAGAGCGATGACGCGCTCTGGCGCGTGATCCGGGTGGCCGTGTGGCCCCGCACGGGCTCCGATCCCCAGCCCGAACGCAGCCGCGCACTCGCGAGCTGTCACACGGGTGTACTCCACAATATCGGTGGCGATGAAGCGACCGCGCTGCTCCGACTCCTGCGACCCACCCTCGGCAGCGCCGATTTCGTCGCGCTGTGGAATGCCACCCGTGGCCCCGCAACGACCGACGTCGTCGCCGACGAGCTGTCGCACGCCCAGCTCGAGCGCGCCTTGCAGCAATGGGCCATGCAGATGCCGGCACTACGGGGCTTCGCAGATCACACAGCGACGCTCGTGGCGTGACGGCAACGTAAGCGACATCAGACCGGGGGCGCCGCCCATGACCGCCCCCGGTGTGGTCTCGTCATCGCATCGTGTTACAACGAACCCCGCATCCGCTATGCTCTCAAGCAGGACCACACCGGGTCCTGCAACGCATCACCCGCGCAAGGAGTTGTCTTCAACGATACCCCGATTGGAATCATCGCCGGAGTGACCGCGGTGCTTGCTGCCGTGGCGGGCATCATCGCCGGCACCGTGCTCAAGCACCGCACCAAGACCGCCTCGGCCCAACGTGATGCCGAGCGTGTGCGGATGGAGGCCGATCTGGCCGAAGCTCGTGCCCGCGAGGACGCTGCCATCCTCGAGCGCGCGCAGCTCGAAGCAAGCCTGCATGCCACGCGCGAGGCCGCCGAGGCCCAGCGGGCGACCCTGCAGCAGTTGTCGAGCGAACTGGGGGACCGCCTGTTGCAGCAACAGGTCAACGCTTTCGAGGCAACCACCGCGGCGCTCGAACGCCGGGCGAGTTCGGAGAGCGAGGCGATTCGCGCCGCCTATGAGGCGGCGACCGCAGAACGCAACGAACGCCTGCACGTGGAGCTGCAGCCGGTGCACGAGACCCTGCAGCGGCTAGCCGACACTTCCGTCGCCACCGACACCCGAAGCGCGGCGGAGTTCTCGCGCCTTGTGACACTCGTGCAGAGCCTCAATGACGAGCACCGCGCGCATCGCGAGGAGACGCGCAAGCTGCACGACACCCTTCGGGTGTCGCAGGTGCGCGGTCGGTACGGTGAGTGGACGCTACAGCGCGCGCTGGAGGCGGCCGGCCTCCAGGAGCGGGTGCACTACGTGATGCAGCCCGCGATGCGCGATGACGAGGGTTTGTTTCGGCCCGACGCGGTGCTTTTGCTGCCGCAAGGGAGGGCCATCGTCATCGACAGCAAGGCCCCGCTGCAGCACCTGCTGGACGCTCAGCACGCGTCGTCGCAAAGCGAGAAGACCACGCTGCTCGACCGCCACGCCAAGGCGCTGCGCTTGCACATCGATCAACTCGCGAGCAAGAGCTACCCCGCACGGATGGCGGCGCTTGTACCGGATAGGGTGCTACTCGACGGCGTGCTGTTGTTCGTGCCGGCCGATACGGTGCTCGATACGGCCTACCGCCGCGATCCGAAGCTGTTGCCACACGCGGCCAGTCAGCGCGTGCATCTCGTGTCGCCGGCATCGCTGCTGATCGTGCTCAGTGCCGTGGAGCAGTTGTGGCGACAGGACGGGCGTGATCAGCGGGCGGCGGAGATCGAGAAGATCGGGGCCGATCTGCTCGGTCGCTTGGGTGTGGTACTCGGTCACGTGAGCCACGTGCAGCGCGCGGTGAACGACTCTGTGACGGCATACAACGCCCTCACCACGTCGCTGGAGTCGCGCCTCCTTCCCATCGCCCGGCGCATGGAGGAACTCGGCGTGCGCACGCGTGAGCCCATCCCCACCATCGGGGAGATCGACACGGTGCCGCGGGAGTTGGGGTCACGGCTCAGCGGCGCGTTGATCAGAGCGCAGACGGGCGCCGCCACCACGACCGTCACTGCCGACGAAACGCCCGCCGCGGCCTGACGCGGCGCCCACCGCCACATCCACACACGCTGGGGTCCCGGTCAATACGGCCGGGACCACCAATACCTCACGGAGGTTCATATGGCCAAGAGGAACACCAATCGCCGGAAGGCGGCGTGTGCTACCATCGACCTGCTGCTCGAGAACGGGTGCGGGGCCTTCACGCTGTTTTTGGCGTCGCGTCAGGCCTCGTATTCCCAGGCACAGGCGGCCCAGCACTCGCTGGAGGCGCTCATTGCGCAGCGGGTGCGCGCGTCCATCACGCAGTTGGATGCGCAGAACACCGACGCTGCGGCCTGGGGATCGACCGGCGACACGGTCGTCGTGCCTGTGTCGAACGAATCGCTGATCGCGCAGGCCACGGCGCGCGTGGTGGCGGCCCTGCCCCGCTGCGCGACCCGCAGCGTGGATGACTTCGAGCGCTGGCTCGCACGCCAGATCGCCGATGCCGTTGACGTCGGCCCGGAAGGCGGCCCCCCTTCGCCCACCGCGCCGGCGGCGACAGCACAGGTGTCGGGGTCGTGGGCGTTGCACACGCTCCCGATTCCGCGCGCGCAGCGTGACGCGCTCGTGACTGCAGTGCTGGAAGAGCTGACGCCACAGGAACGCGAGATGCTTGAGGCAATGCAGGACCCGAAGGCGTTGTGGGTGGACGTTGCGTCGCGCCTCGGGCTCAGCATGTTCGCAGCGAAGCGCCTCTACCGCCACGCGGATGATCGCGCACACGAGATTGCCGTGCGGCTCGCTGCGCAGGCGGCGGGGTTGGCCTCCAGGCCGGCGAACGCCGCAGCCGCCTAGCCATGGCGGAGCACCACTACCGCGTTGGGTACCGCCGTAGGCGGTAGTCTACTCGCCGTGGCGAGGTCGTGCCGCACGCGGTACCGTATGTGCAACCGTATGCGCAAACAGGACCACACAAGCACATACGGAGCCACATTTCCACGTCGCGCAGGAGCGGTCGCATGGACCGGGGCAGAAACGATGGAAGCCGCTAACTCGTTACGAGTCAACGGCTTTCATGGTCTCTACTGAGAGGTACGGCAATAGCTGGGGAGAGACTCGAACTCTCGACCTCACGATTATGAGGCGTCCTTTGATACGGACGCCTTTCCCACATTACCCCCAACTTCCCTCTGAAACGGTCGGCCGATGCCGACATCTTGCAGGCCGTTTCTGGCGGGAATCCGCGTCCAATCCACAACCGAATCCACAACCGAGCGGCTCGCCGTCCTCGACCAGAAGCCGGTGATTAGCGCGCGATGGTTGAATGCCGGCAGGCGCCAGCCTCCAGCAGCTCCCCTGCCCCATCCCCCCAAAAACTCCGTAACAAGCGTAACACGGTACCGCCGACACGCTGCTTACGCGAGGGCGTAGCGTTTTTCCATGTGTTGCCTGTTTGCCCTTCGCCGCCAAGTGAGGGACGAGTCGTTCCTTCGCCGATCGGACCACCGTGGCAGGAGGCAGCGCGAAGCGAGCGCATGGAAATGACGGCGCGCTGACGGAAACGCGTAAGGTACGCCGATGCGGTACCTCCTCGACTTCGGCGATGACAGCGAAATGGTTCGCTGTCGAGACGCACACCAAGCGCTGCAGCTTGCGCGCCTGTTCGTGGCGTGGCAGACCGGGCAACCGGCGTTGCTTTCGCCGGTTGCTGCCATTGGCACCGTGCCGCGGCGCGAGATGCGCCCAGCACGACGTTAGCGGCCTGAGACTCGCATCGGGTACACGCTCACCGACACAGCGAGTCGTCGCGCGGCGCCGGTCAAGGCATCCGCCAGGGTGTCGAGATCCTGCCGGCGCACCGCGAGCGTTGCACGGGCGGTCCGGTCGGCCGACACGACCACGGTCACGGTTACATCGCCGGTCCCTCGGTCGCCCGGGCCCTCGATCGTCACGGTGGCGCTGGCCGGGTGATCGCCGCGGCATCGGTTGCCGTATCGTGTCTCCTGGACGCGCCAGCTCACCGGTCGGCATCGGTGTCGTCGTCGTCCCCGTCGTCCCCGTCAAGCTCTTCCGGATAGAGCAACGGCAACGGGGGCAAGCCGGCGGCGGCTTCCTGCAAGAGCGCGGCGCGCCGCGGGTGGTCATGGCGCAGTGGCACGACGACATACTCGTTCCCCTCGTCCTGCAGCGTCGCTTCGCGCTGCAAGAGCCAGTTGAGCGCATCGCGAAACGGGAGATAGTGCGGCGGGGTTGCCGTGCGATTGTGCCGCTGGAATTCCTCCACGAAATGCCGAAAGTAGGCCGTCCACGCGGTGCAATCGGCGTAGCGGTATTGCGGCCGCGGCTTTTCGATCGCCACCGGCATCCCCCGCTTGGCGTAGTTGGCAATCGTGCGCACGTCGACCCCGAGGATGAAGGCAAGGTCCCGCTGGGAGATGGGGTCAGCCCGCCGCTGCCAGTCGCGTGGCACCTGCGCCGTGAGGGTGATGGCCGTGGTGGGCATCGTTCCTTTGGCGGTGACCCGTTCTGCGCGCTGTTGGCGGGATTTGGTGCCGGCTCCGGCTCGTTTTTCGGTCATAATGACTGAAGGTGAAAGGGTGTTCTCAAAAGTCATGCGCTAGCCCACTGCCGAGACTCGCCGTGACCCGCAGGGCACCCCCCCGTTCCGGAGTACCTTTGGTGTTTGAAGCCGGCGGCATGCGTGGCATGGAGAGTTAGGGCGCGGCCGGCCGCTGCCGTGCATATGCAGACAGATCACGAGTGGCCGATACCCGAGGGGCGCCCCGTGTGAGGGGGCCCCGCGAGGTGGAGGGCCCGCCGCGCCGCCAGGCGGCGCCACTGGGCCCCGAAGGGTCCGGGGTGGCACGCTGTGGTCATCGTGCCGTGCTCAGCGCGCGGGCGAGCGCCTGTGCAGCCAGCCTGGGCCAGACCTGTGGCACCACACGGTGGGCCGTATCCTGCATGCCGAGTCGTGGTCGGATCTTGGCAGAGCGCTTGAACACATAGAGCGCGGTCAGGCGCCTGCTCTTCCCGCGTCCTGACTCCTTGTACAGCACGTCGCCGCGCTTAAACACGCCCTTCTTCCCGTACAGCGCGCGTGGCTTCTGGCTCTCGGCGATGAGATCGCGCTTCGTACGCCGAACGGCGGACGTGGGCAACATGAGGTACTTCCCGTCGATCGGCGCTTTGGTGCCACCCCGTTCGTGCTTGGCCAGCACGTCGCGCTCCGGATGCACGCGCACGATCGCCTGAAAGTGGCTCTTCGTGGCGAAGTCGGTCCCGCGCTGCCGATAGATCGTGTTCTCGATGAACGCTTTGCGTCGCAGCGTGAAGCGTTCGTTCAAGCCCTGCCTCACCTCGCTCTGTACGGCATTGGCGGTGGTGTTGAGCGCCGTGGCCATGGCAAAGGGGATCTGCTTCTGGACGGTCTGCAGCATGCTGCGGACGCCAGCCACGCCGGTGATCTTCACAGAGAGCGACGGCACGGGCTACCCCAACACCGGGCGCTCGCCGCGCTCAAGCGCCGCCAATCGGCGCATCGCTTCGAGCTTGGCGTCGGTGGCTTCGATGTTGCCCGCCGTGACGTCAATCAGCGTGTCCATTTTGTTGTTAATCTGGCGCAACTCGCCGTAGCTCCCCTCCGTCGCCGCCGCGATGCGTTCGTGCAACGCCGTGTGCACCGTCAGCACCGCCGTCATGCTCTCCGTGCTGGCCTTGATCACGTCCTGAATCGTGGCGGTGGGGACGGACACTGGACCGCCAACGCTCGTGGTGCCCGTCGGAACGGTGACATTCCCGCCGCTTGTGGGGGCCGTCGCTCCTGCCGGACCCGTCAAGCCGCGAATGAGTTCCATGAGCAGGCCAGAAAACTGCGACCCCGTCAGTCGGCCGATAGCACTACTCTCGATGCCGCCATTGCTGAGCTGCGTAAAGAGGCCACGGAGCCTGGAGGCCGCGGCCTGCGGGTCGGCCATGACGTCAATACCGTCCAGAGCACGCACCCCGCCGACGTTTCGCAAGAAGTCGATCAGACCCTGCAAC
>VYLE01001263.1_pt1 | contig 9889 bp, 7 predicted proteins | sample 5114391 | NCBI WGS metagenome assembly VYLE01 (sample SAMN12291771, study PRJNA351875) | freshwater metagenome | isolation source: freshwater lake | place: USA: Michigan, Kent Lake | collected 2013-08-15
CAGTGGGCACCGGGCCCGTACCGCGCGCGCCACCACCCGTCGCCGCGGCGGCCGGCGTTTCCCCACGACGCGCGGCCGCCATGGCCGCACTGTCGAGATCACGCCCCGACTGCGTCTCGTACATCTTCATGAGCCCATTGTGGTTGTAGGCCACAGAGCCGAGATAGCCGGGCGACCAGCCGTCCATGAAGGCGTGGGTGTACACGCCAGGCATCCCCCACTTCGTCATTTGCGCGAGCTCCCAGTTGCCGAACCATGGCAGCTCCGCGAAGAGAATGGGATCGAGATTGGGGTTCTGCGGTGGCCCACCCGTGTAGGTGTACAGCAGCGGCAACGACTCGTGCAGGTCGTGCATGATGGGCGGGAAGGCCGTGAAGTACCAATCCACGATCGCGCGCATCTGCACCAGCTTGATGTTGATGTCGCGATTGTTGTCGTGGTACACATACTTGCCCCAATAGGGGAGCGGCCCGCCTAAGGCGGCCGGAGCCGCCGGCACCGATGCGACAGGCCGCGCCATGGACTGGTTGCGCAGGAACCAGTCCACGTTGCGATCGCGCCCGTCGGCATCGGCCGCCGGCGTGATCGACACGTACAGCTGTTCGCGAATCTGATTGATGATGGGCGACGTTTCGGCCGTCAGTCGATACGCCAACTCCATGAGCGTTTCCGACGGGCCCGTTTCGCCGGAGTGCAGGCCACCCATGAGGTGATAGTGCGGCTTGGTCTGTGCCAGCAGCGTCTTCACCTGCGCGTCGGTCATGCCGCGCGGATCGGCGATGCGCGCGAGGTTCTTTCGGTTCTCGGCGAGCTGCTGCATGTTCGCGTCGCTCGAGATCCAGACCACCACCAACTCGCGCCCTTCGTCGGAGCGGCCGATGGTTTCGACTTTCACGCGTGGCGAGGCTTTCTCGAGCGCGCGGTAGTAGGCGAGCTGCTTCTCGTAGTGGGTGAGAATGCGAGGGGCACCCACGTGGTAGCCGAGCACGTCGCGCGGGGTGGGAATGCCCGACGCCAGCGGGAGGTGGTCAACGAGCGGGCTCGAATGACGCGGGTTGGCGAGCCACTCTCGCACGCTCTGCTCGTAGGTGGGATCCTGCTTCTGGTTCGGATCGCGCGTATCGAGCGAGCGTTGCTGTGCCGTCACGGCGAGGGGCGCCGCCAGCAGGAGGCCCGCCGCACAGCGGCGGAGTGTCGAAACGATGAGGGTCACGGGAGGAGTGGAAGGAGGGAAACCATCGCCTCCACTCTACGCGTGGGCGCGTCGCCCCGTTAGAAGAAGTCCTGCAACCACGTTTTCACACGCGTGGCCAGCTTGTCCACGCCACCACCGCTGAGGGACGGCCGACGGGACACGACGCCACCCAGCGCAGCGCGATGCGCGCCGTAGAGTGCCAGCCCGGTCACGGTGGAAAAGCGGGGGTCGGCCACATGCTCCACGAGGCCGTCCAGCTTGGCCCCCGGCATTCCCACCCGTACCCCCAGGCCAAAGACATCGGCGGCGAGTTCCGTGATGCCCTCGAGCGACGATCCGCCTCCCGTGAGCACGATGCCGGCGTTGAGCTTGCCCTGATAGCCCGCCTGCTGCACCTCTCGCACGACCTTGTCGAAGATCTCATCCATCCGCTGATGGATGATGTGCGTCATGAGTTCGCGTGAGATGTGCCGCTCGCCGTGTGTACCGGAGGGCGGCATGGCAATGACCTGCTCGGGGTCAATGAGCGGTTCATAGGCGCAGCCGTACGCTTCCTTGAGCTGCTCGGCGTCGTGCTGCGTGATGCCGAGCCCCTGCACCAGGTCGCTGGTGACATTGTTGCCGCCGTAGGGGATTGTGCCCAGATGCCGGATTTTGCCCTCGTGGAAGATGGCGAGATCGGTGGTGCCAGCGCCGAGCTCGACGAGCACGACCCCCAGCTCCTTCTCCTCTTCGGTGAGCACGGCCAGCGCGCTCGCGAGCGGTTCCAGCACGAGTTCGCGCGACTTGTACCCGGCCCGCTCGATGGCCTTGCGGAGGTTCATCGCCGGCGCGCTGCCGATGGTGACGAGATACATCTCGGTCTCGAGGCGCGTACCGATCATGCCCACGGGATCGCGAATGCCGTCGGCCTTGTCCACCCGGTATTCCTGCGGAATGGCGTGCAGCAGCTCGCGGTCCTGCGGAATGGCCATGGCGCGCGCCACTTCGTTCACGCGGTCCACATCGGCGCGCGTGATCTCGTCGCCACTGATGGCAACGACACCCGTGGAGCACATGGCGCGCACATGCTCCCCGGCAATGCCCACATAGAGTCCGTCGGGCTGTACGCCCGCCACACGTGACGCCTCTTCGACGGCGGCGCGGATGCTGCGGGTGGCCTCCTCGATATCGCTGACCACCCCGCGACGCAGCCCCATTGTGCGGGTGCTCCCCACTCCCAGCACCTTGAGCCGCGGAGCACGCGGCAGGTCACCGTGCACCGCCGCCACGACGGCAGTGGTGTGGGCGGTGCCAATATCGAGGGCGGCAACGATGGATTCGGACGTCATGGCTGTCTTGCGATCACCTGGTTACGGAAGCGCAGGTCGAGCTCCACGGCGCGCAGGCGGTTGCGCGCGAGGTCGGCTTCCACCGGTAATATGTCCTTGAACCGGTCCACGGTCACCTCGGGGGTGGTTCGCACCGTCACCTCACCGAGCTTGACCTGAAATTCGGCGGGCGCTCCGCGCGTGTGGACCCGCTCGGCGCGCTCCACTCGACCATACAGCGCCGGCTCGTTGGCCCGAAGCCCGTCGAGCAGGTGCATGAGTGCACTGTCCGCGGTGGCCGAAAGCGGGACGTCCATAGGCACCCGGGTGGGATCGATGGGGAGCCGATGGCCGGCGCCGTCGACCGGGTCAAGGCGTCCGTCCTTGCGCCGCACCAGTGCCACCGGCTCCCGCTCCACCACCTGGACGAGGATCGTTCCCGGCAGCTGACGCTCAACCTGCGCACGCGCCACCAGCGGATGCGCTTCAAGCCGCTCGGCCAGCGGCGCCAGTTCCTGCCACACCGATTGCAGGGTATCCACCTTGAGCAGCGCCAGCGCCTCGCCACGCGGGGTGTAGCGCATGCCCTCGAACACCACGCGACGCACGTGGAAGAAGTCGAGCCGTGCAAGCGCGCGCGGCCCCCACCACGGGCTGGCCACGGTTGCCCCAACGGCGCAGGCGATGAGGGTGACGCGCACGATCCGTTGCCAGCGCGGCGGTTCGCCGGCACCGGAACGGTTCGGGGCACTCACCCCCATGTCGAGGCTGCCAGCCGCCATGGTCAGTGGTGCGACGCCGTGGCGCGCAAGCGTTCGAGCAGTTCGGGGCCGGTCCGGGTGATGTCGCCGGCCCCCATGGTGAGCACCACATCCCCCTCACCGGCGAGGGCGTGGGCGTGAGCGGCCGCCTCGTGGCGCGGACCGCTCCAGCGCAGCACCCCCGAGGTCATGCGCGCGCCGATCAGCGCCGAGGTGACCCCTGGCTCGGGGGTTTCGCGCGCACCGTAGATGTCGCAGAGCAGCACGACATCGGCGGCGCTCAGTGCCGCCGCGAACTCCGCCTGGAGATCCCGTGTGCGCGAATAGAGATGCGGCTGAAAGACGACCACGAGGCGGCGCGCCGGAAACGCGTGGCGCGCGGCTGCAATCGTGGCCTCCACTTCCGTGGGATGGTGCGCATAGTCGTCGACGACGTCGATGCCACGTTCGCATCCGAGGCGCTGGAAACGGCGTTCGACCCCGCGAAACGCGGCGAGCCCTGGTGCCATGTCGCCGACCGTCACCCCCAACGCCAACCCGGCGCCGATGGCTGCCAGCGCGTTGCGGACGTTGTGCAACCCGGGGACGGCGAGCTGCACCTTCCCAAGTGCTTCACCATCGAGAGACACGGCAAAGCGGGCGCCGGTGCCGTCGAGCACGAGGTCGTGCGCCACCAGGCGCGCATCGCCCGCCTGCGGTGCTGGTGCGGTGCCTGGCAGCGTGGCCGAATACGCAATGACGTCGCGGCTGGTGGCCACCCGCAGTGCCATCGCGCCCGCGTCGTCGGCGCAGCGTACCAGCGCACGCGCGGGCGAGAGAAACATCTCGAAAGCGCGGGTGATGTCGTCGAGATCGCGATAGATGTCGAGATGATCGGCCTCGACATTGAGCACGACGGCCACGTCCGGATGGAGTGCCAGGAACGAGCGATCGTACTCGTCGGCCTCCACCACGTAAGTGGCGCCACCGAGACGCAGGTTGCCACCCCAGAGCCCAACACGGCCACCGACCACCCCGGTGGGATCACGACCGGCGCTGGCCAATGCCTCGGTCGTCATGACTGTCGTGGTCGTCTTGCCGTGCGTCCCGGCAATCCCCACCAGCGTCCCGCCGCTGACCGCATCAGCCAGCGCTTCGGCTCGCCGCACCACGGCCAGTCCGGCGGCCCGGGCGGCCTGCATTTCGGGGTGCATGGCCGGAATGGCCGACGAGTACACGATGGCGCGCGCGGCGGCAACCATGTGCACATCATGCGGCGCCACGGTGATACCGTAGCGCGCCAGGTCGGGGGCACCGGCAGGATTGGCATCGGTGCCCTGTACCGGTACGCCGCGGCGAGCGAGCAGCTCGGCCAGGGCGCTCATGCCCGCGCCGGCGATGCCGATGAAGTGGACCGGCCGCGGATCGGCCGCATCGAGCAGCAGCGCGCGCGTGGGTGCGCCGTGTGGCGAGTCGGGGGACGGGGAGGACATGCGGGAAATATGGCGGACTGGCCCGACGGTGCGAACTGCAGACGAGTATGTACCGGTCCGCCGACTAGGCGCTGCGGCCAATGAGACGCAGCAGATCGCGCGCGATGGCATCGGCCGCATCGGGGCGCGCGCGCCGCGCCGCCGCTTCCTGCATGGATTGCATCCGCGCCGGGTCGTCGCGCAATTCGCGCACGGCGCGATCGAGCTGCTCTGCCGACAGTTCCGATTGCGGCAGGTGAATGGCTGCGCCCGCTGCCGCCGTGGCGCGCGCATTGTGCGCCTGGTGATCCTGTGCCGCCGTGGGCAGTGGCACCAATACCGGAGGTATGCCCCACGCACACAGCTCCGCAATGGACATGGCGCCGGCCCGCGAGACCGCCATGTCGGCCGCGGCATACGCCTCCGAGATGGGCGCCAGATACGGGCGTACGCGCACCAGCGGCCCTTCATGCTCCGCGTATGCGGCTGCCTGCTGCCGGCCGGTGGCCCAAATGAGTCCGAGGCCAGGCGGGAGCCCACGCTGCACCCACGCCGCCACCGTGTCGTTGATCGCGCGTGCGCCCTGGCTGCCCCCTACCACCAGCACCACGAACGAGGCCTCCTGCAGCCCCCACGCGCGCCGTGCCTCAGCTCGCGCCAGGCGTGGCACCGGCGGCGGCTCGATGGGGCAGCCAAAGGCGTGGACAGTGGCGCCAGCCGCGGGTGAAAGCCGCGCAGCGGCCTCGGGAAAGCCGAGATAGAGGGCGCGGGCACCGCCAGCGAAGGCGCGCGTGGTGAGGCCGGGATGACTGTCCGGCTCGTGCAGTACGATGGGCACGCCGTGGCCGCGTCCCCAGGCGAGTGCCACCCCCGCCGCGTAACCGCCCGTCCCCACGATCGCGGCCGGCCGCTGTTCGCGCACCAACGCACTGAGCCCGCGCCACGCCGACACGCCGCCGGCAAGCGTCTTCCAGTTCTGCCACGGCCGCTGCCGGTACAGCGGGTGCAGATCGAGCAATGTGTACGGAAACCCCGACGTGGGCAGCACCTCACGCTCGACGCCCCGCTGGGCGCCAATGAAGTGCGGGTGCACCGCGGGGTCGAGTCGCACGAGGGCCCGGGCAATGGCCAGACCGGGATAGAGATGGCCGCCCGTGCCGCCGCCGGCAAACAGCACGCGGGTGCTCACGGGCACGCACTCACGGCAACGCCCATCACGTACGCGGCGCCAGCAGCGGATCGGTGGCCGCTACGCCGTACACGCGCTCCCGCTCGCTGCCGATGTTCACGAGCATGCCGGTCATGGCGAGCGTGAGCACGAGATTGGAGCGCCCGTAGCTGACGAACGGCAGCGTGAGGCCGGTGTTGGGAAGCAGGCCGATCACGACACCGAGATGGATGAACGCGGTAAACACAGTGGTGAAGGTGAGCCCCACCGCCACCAAGGTGAGAAACGGTGACCGGGCGTTTCTGGCAATGCGAAAGCCGATCCATCCATACAGGGCAAACAGCACTGTGATGCCCGCCAAGCCAATGAAGCCGAACTCCTCGCCCACGATGGAGCCGATGAAGTCGCTTTGCGCAAGGGGGAGCCATCCGCGCTGCTGGTTGCCCTGCCCGAAGCCCACCCCCAGCAGCCCCCCGGAACCGACCGCGACAAAGGACTGGTATTGCTGATCGCCCGTGGGACTCTTGCGTTCGCTCGATGCCTGTTCCCCTTCCATGAAGCTGCGAATGCGTTCCCTCACATATGGGCTCTGCGACAGCTGGAAGGAGACGAGCGCCAGGCCAAGCGCACCGAACATCACGAAATGCGCAATGCGCGCCCCCCCCACGAACAGCAGAACCGCGGTGAGCAGGCAGAACATCATGGCCACCGAGTAGTCGGGCTCGAGGATGGCCAGCACACTGAGGGTACCGATCACGACAGCGAAGGGCATGAGCCCCTTGCCGACGCGCCGTACGACCTCGCCCTTCTTGACCAGCAGCATGGGCGTCCACACGAGAATCGCGAACTTGGCGAACTCGGAGGGCTGGAGCGAACCGCCGAACAGATGACGCCGCGAGCCGTTCACCTTGCCGGTGAACAGCACGGCGATCATGAGCAGGATACTGAGCAGCATGAGCGGCCAGGCCAGCTGTCGCCATCGTTCGGCATCGATCTTGGCCAGCACGGCGAAGGCGAGGATTCCCACGAGCGCGCCGGTGGCCTGCCGCAGCACGTAGTAATGACCGGGCTGATCCTTGGCGACGGCCACGAGGGCGCTCGCGCTGAAGAGCACCGCCAGGCCCACACTGAGCAGGATGGCGGTCACGAGCACGAGCGCGCGCCCCTCGAGCGACATGCGCCACCGTTCGCGCGTTCCCGCCAGCGCCGAGGCCCGCGCGGCACCCACGCCGCCCCCGCCGACCGCGCCAGCCGGGTCGAATGTCGCGCCGAGGCCGGTCATGCGATGACCTGCGCCAGTCGGGCAAACTCCCGTCCGCGCTCCTCGTAGTTGCGGAACATGTCGTAGCTCGAGCAGGCGGGTGACAGGAGGATGACATCACCGGTCTGCGCGGCCCCGCGCGCCACGCGCAGCACCGATTCGAAATCGGTACCGGCGGGCAGCAGCTGCACAGGCACCTGCCCCTCGAGCGGCCCCGCAAGGTCGGCCGCGATCTGCGGCCCGGCCTCACCGAACGCCACAACGGCGCGCGCGATTCGGCGCAGCTCCGGTGCCAGCGTGGTGTAGGGGGTGGCCTTGGAGTCGTTGATCCAGCGGATGCCCGCGTACTCCCCCACGGGTTCCAGCCGGTGTGCGAGCGCCCCAAACTCGCGGAGCGCGCGGGCGAGCGTGGCCCGCGCCGCGGGTGTGCGGTGGGCCTCGTCGGCCACCATGACGGCGAGCAGCGCCGCCAAGGCGTTGGCGACGTTGTGATCACCTGCGAGCGCCAGTTCGTCGCGCTTGAGGAGTGGGGCCCCCAAGACGTGCAGTTCATTGCGCTCGCGATCGAGCCAGGCATCCACATCGCAGCGCTGCGTCGAGAAGTGGTACCAATGGCCCGGCACCCCGCGCACGAGCTGGTGCACGTCGGTATTGTCGGCGGTGGTGACCCAGCGGGATGCCAGCGTGGCGTTGGCGAACAGCCGCTTCTTGTCGGCATAGTACGTGTTCACGCTCTCGTAGCGATCGAGATGATCGGGGCTGAGCGTGGTGAGCACGCCAACGTCGGGGAGGAGTCCGGGCGTATCGTGCAGCTGGAAGCTGGAGATTTCGAGCGCAGCCCATATTGGCGGATGCTCGCGCAGCGCCACCTCGGACACGGGCGTGCCGATGTTGCCGACCTCGGGGGCGTCGTGCCCGAGCGCGCGCAGCAGGTGCCCCACCATGGCGGTGGTCGTTGTCTTGCCGTTGGTGCCGGTGGTGGCGATGTAGCGCAGCGCGGGCGTGAGACGCAACGCCACCTCCACCTCGCTCACGATCGGGATGCCGGCGGCCAGTGCGGTGCGCAGCGGCGGCGCCGTTGGCGGTACGCCGGGGCTGACCACGAGCACGGCAGCATGAGCCAGCCGTTCGAGATTGTGCTGGCCCACGTCCACGCTGGCCCCTTCGCGTTCGAGCAGCGCCGCCGCCTCGCGCAGCGCCGGGGTGCTCCCCGCATCGGACGCATACACCGACACGCCTGCCTTGCGCAGCAGACGCGCCGCCGCAACCCCGCTGCGGCCAAGACCAATGATGGCGAATTCGCCGGTGCGTTCAGCGAGCCGCCGAGCCACGATCGAGGCGACTTCCTGGGGAGTGTTCGACATGGCGTCTCCGTCAGCGCAGCTTCAGGGTGCTGAGCGCGAGGATGGCGCACAGGATGCCGATGATCCAGAAGCGGATCACCACCTGTGTTTCCGGCCATCCCTTCATCTCGAAATGATGGTGCAAGGGGGCGCGAAGAAACACGCGATGCTTCTGCGCGTACTCGAGACCGTACTTCTTGCGGCGATACTTGAACATGGTCCGTTGCAGAATCACCGACACCGTTTCGGCGACGAACACCGCGCCCACGAAGAGCAGCAGGAACTCGCTCTTGAGCAGAATGGCGATCGCTCCCACGGCACCGCCCAGGGCGAGCGATCCGGTGTCACCCATGAACACCTGGGCCGGGTGCGCATTGTACCACAGGAAGCCGATGCACGCGCCCACGACCGCCGCGCAGAACACCGTGAGCTCACCGGCGCCGCTCAGGTAGAACACTTGCAGATACCCGCTGGTATCCACGCGGCCAAGCACGTAGGCGAAGAGGCCGAGCGTGAGGACGGCGATGGCCACCAGACCGGACGACAGTCCATCGAGACCGTCGGTGAGATTCACGGCGTTGCTCACACCCGTAAGAATGAACGTGACCCACGGGATGTACAGCCACGCCGCCCAGCTCACCGCCGGTACGATCAGGATGTACTTGAAGAACGGCAGCGTGGTGCTCGCTCCGGGCAGTGTGGAGATGGGATCGAGCAGCAGATATGCGCCGAGCCCCAAACCACAGATCACCTGCCCCGCGAGCTTGTAGCGCTCCACCAGCCCTTCGTTCTTCTTGCCCTCACGCTTCTGCTTGAGCTTGAGGTAGTCGTCGAGAAAACCGATGCCCCCCATCCAGGCCGTGACGGCCACGGCGAGCACCACATACCGATTGTCGAGCCGCGCCCACAGCAGCACCGGCAGAAACGTCGCGACGAGGATGATGAAGCCCCCCATCGTGGGTGTGGTGCCCTTGCCGGCGTGCGTGTCGGGAGTGCCCGCGCGCACCACTTGATGCACCGCCATGTCGCGCAAGCGGCGAATGATGGCTGGCCCGAAAAGGAAACACACCAGCAGCGCCGTGACGAAGGCGGCGCCGGCGCGGACGGTGATGTAGTTGAGCAGGTTCAGCACGCTGATGTCGCGTGCGAGCGGTTGCAGCAGGAAGTAGAGCACGCTGGATGGTTACGCGGTGGCCCAGGCCGTGATGGCCGGAACGAGCTGTTCGAGTCGCATGCCGCGCGACGCCTTGAGCAGGATGACGGCGCGCCGATCGAGTCGCGGCTCGAGCTTCGCCCAGAGGGTATCGAGGTTGGTACTGGTGACCACGCGAGGATCGCCGGGCGCCAGCGCATCGAGGGCGTCGGCAAACTCGCCCACCCCCACCACCAGTTCGGCCGGA
>VYLE01000957.1_pt2 | contig 9886 bp, 8 predicted proteins | sample 5114391 | NCBI WGS metagenome assembly VYLE01 (sample SAMN12291771, study PRJNA351875) | freshwater metagenome | isolation source: freshwater lake | place: USA: Michigan, Kent Lake | collected 2013-08-15
GCGCAGGACGTCGTCCGAAGCCGACAACTTCACGCGCTCCTGAGTGCTGGCGCCTTCGGCCGTGCAGGAGAGCGTGGCGACGTAGCCGTCCGCGACCTGATCCACCGCGCCGATGGCGCAGCTGTTCTCATAGCCTTCGAAGCGGGTCGGGGTGATCTCGATGGGGCGCTCCGGGCCTTGGGTATTCAGACACCAGGACACGTCGTCGGCCCAGCGACCGACGAAGCTGGTCGGGCCTCGGCCCGGGACCATGGAAACCGTGCCCGTGTCGGCGGGCGCGGCCGGGTCGGGAGCAGTCACAGGAGCGGCTGGTTCGGTCGGCGGGTTCACGGGCGCGGCCTCGCCGCAGGCGGCGAGCGTCAGGACGAGGAGAGCGACGGCGGGGGCAGCGGTGCGGGACATCATTGACCCACAACGCGGTGCCGCGCCAACCGGTTCATAATTGCGATTGAATTGCAGACGCATTCTCATTACCAGTTCCGCCGTCCCCAAGCGGAGCCTTTGTCATGCGTCCCCTCCTCGCCCTGTCCGTGTCCATGCTCGCCTTGGCGTTGGCCCTGCCGGCGCTGGCAGAGCCGGACGCGAGCGATCCGGGCGACGCCACCCAGCTGCCGCCCGTCACGGTCGTGGCGACCCGCAGCGAGACCCGCGTGGACGAGGCCCCCGCCACCGTCACCGTCTTCACCGCCGAGCAGATCGAGCGGTTGCTGTTCACCGACATCAAGGACCTGGTGCGCTATGAGCCCGGCGTCAGCGTGGTCAGCCAGCCGACGCGGTTCGGGGCGGCGCTCGGCACCACCGGCCGGGCGGGCAACGAGGGCTTCACCATCCGGGGGCTGGGCGGCGATCGGGTGCTGATCGTCGTGGACGGCGTGCGCAGCCCCGACGGCTTCGTCTTCGGGGCCCAGAGCGTGGGGCGCGGGGGCTACTCTGACCTGGACTTGATGCGCTCGGTCGAGATCCTGCGCGGCCCCGCCTCGGCGCTATATGGCTCGGACGGGGTGGCGGGCGCGGTCAGCTTCACGACCAAGGATCCCGCCGACCTGCTGATCGGCGGGCGCGATGTCGGTGCAAGAGGCCGCGTGGCCTACAGCTCCGCTGACGAAGGATGGACCGAGGGACTGGCGGTCGCAGGCCGCGCCGGGGCGTGGTCGGGCCTGCTGGCCTATACCCGCCGGGACGCCCAGGAAACGGAAACGGGCGGGAACAACGACGTCGTCGGGCCCCTGCGGACCACCGCCAATACCCAGGACATCCAATCCAACGCCATCCTCGGCAAGATCGTCTGGGATGTCGCGCCGGGCCATGCGCTGCGCCTGACCTATGACCACTATGACAGCGAAGTCTTCGCCGACGTCCTGAGCGGGCGAACGGCGACGGTGCTGGCCCTGACGGCGAACGACGAGACCACGCGCGACCGGGTCAGCCTGGACTGGCGCGGGACCGACGTCTTCGGCCTGGAGCGCGCGCACGTCGCCGCCTACTGGCAGGAGGCCGAGACGCGGCAGTTCACCTTCGAGGACCGGACGCCGGCCGTCGACCGGACGCGGGACAACAGCTTCGACAACCGGGTCTATGGCGTCGCCGCCGACGCCCGGACGACGGTGAACCTGGACGGCGTCGATCACCGTCTGACCTTCGGCGGCGACTGGTCCGAGACCAGCCAGCAGGGCATCCGCGACGGCACGGTCCCGCCGTTCGGAGAGACTTTCCCCACCAGCCCCTTCCCCATCACCGACTACACCCTGGCGGGCGTGTTCATTCAGGACGAGATCGCCTTGCTTGACGACCGGCTGAGGATCACCCCGGCCCTGCGTTATGACGCATATGAGCTGTCGACCGACGCCGACCCGCTGTATGTCGGTGCGCGCGCGGACCAGTCCGACAGCCGCGTCTCGCCCAAGCTGGGCGTGGTTTGGCAGGCGACGCCGACCTTCCAGCTGTTCGCCAACTGGGCCGAGGGCTTCAAGGCGCCGACGCCGAGCCAGGTGAACAACGGCTTCTCCAACGCGCCGTCGGGCTACGTCTCCATCCCCAACCCAGACCTGGAGCCCGAGAAGAGCCGCAGCATCGAGGCGGGCCTGCGGCTGAGGGACATCGACCTCGCGGGCGGGGCGATGGCGGTCCAGCTGGTCGCCTTCCAGTCCGACTATGAGAATTTCATCAGCCAGCAGGTCGTGTCGGGCGCCTTCACGCCGCAGAACCCGGTCGTTTTCCAGTTCGTCAACTTCACCGATGTGGAGGTGAAGGGGCTGGAGAGCCGCGCGCGCATCGACTGGGACAATGGCTGGCGGTTGAACCTGTCCGGGGCCTGGGCCGACGGCGAACAGACGACGGCCGGCGCGACCACGGCGCTCCCCTCCATCGACCCGATCAAACTGGTCGGAGGACTGGGCTGGGACGACAGCGAGGGACGGTTCGGGGCCGAGGTGATCGTGACCTGGTCCGACGCGAAGAAGGCGCGCGACACCGATGGACTGGCCTGTTTCAACGCCATGCCGGTCAACGGCTGCTACGTCGGCGAGAGCTTCCGGCTGGTCGATGTGACCGGATACTGGAACGTGACCGAGCAGGTCACGGCCCGGATCGGCGTCTTCAATCTGTTCGACGAGACCTACAGCTGGTGGAGCGACGTGCGCGGGGTGGCGAACACCTCGGCGGTGATCGACGCCTACACCCAGCCGGGCCGCAACGTCGGCCTGTCGCTGTCCTTGCGTCTGTGACGCGCCCCTTCCCCACCCGAACGAGAGAGGTTCCCATGCGTACCCTTCTGATCGCCGCCGTCCTGATGACAGCCGGCGCCCTGCCCGCCTATGCCGCCGTGACCGGGCCCGTCGCCGCCCAGGCCGAGGCCGCCGCCTTCGAGCGGGACCGGCAGGCCATCCTGGGCCAGGTCGGCAACTATCGCGTCCGGTTCGACATGCGCGAGACCGTCTCTTTCCTGCCTGGGTATTCACCGCTGGAGCCCAAGACCTCGGGCGGGTTCGAGAACGTTAGGGTCATCGAGGACACCGGCGACCGGATCGTGCTGCAGCACACGCTCGTCATGACGCATGAGGGCCAGACGGTCATCGTCAAGCACTGGCGTCAGGACTGGACCTATGAGCCCGAGACGGTCCTGACCTACGCCGGGCCGAACCGCTGGGTGCTGAGCCCGGTGTCGGCCGAGGATCGGGCGGGCGCCTGGTCGCAGACGGTCTGGCAGACCGACGACAGCCCCCGTTACGGCGGCGTCGGGCGATGGAGCCACGACAACGGCCTGGTGCAGTGGACCAGCAACGACACGGCCCGGCCACTGGCGCGTCGCGACGCCATCCGCGAGCGGCCCTATGACCGCTATGTCGGGATCAACCGCCACGCCCTGATGCCGGGCGGCTGGGTGCACATTCAGGACAATCTGAAGCTGGCGGCGGCCGAGGGCGACGACGCGGGCGTGACGACCGTGGTGCACGAGGACGTGGTCAACACCTATCGCGTCTCGACCGACTACGACCCCGCGCCCGGCGACACCTACTGGGCCGAGACGGCGGACTACTGGGCGGCGGTGCGGGCGGCATGGGACGAGGCCATCGCGCGTCACGGCGGGATCGGGCTGGAGGAGGAGCCACAGGCGGGGGCGATCACCGGACCGGTGCTGATGAACCTGGCCGACCAGATCCGCGAGGGCGCGGTGACGACCGAGGCGGCGATCGAACAGGCGCGGACTCTGATCGCGGACTCGACGACCGCGCCCTGAGCGCGGCGTCACGCGGCAGCGACGGCCTCGATCTCGACCAGCCAGGCCTCGTCGAAGATCCCAGTGACGATGACCGTCAGCGCCGGCTGACGACCGGCCAGCCGGCGCAGCCGCACCTCTCGGTTGGCCAGGGCGTGCTCGCGGCTGGACAGGAAGGTCGTGACCTTGACCAAATTGTCCAGCGTCATGTCGGCCGCCCGGAGTTGGGCCTCCAGATTGTCCCAGACCTGTTCACACTGGGCGGTGAACCCGTCAGCGAGGGTCCCGTCAGGCGCCGTAGGCACCTGACCGGAGACATAGAGCCAGCGGGTGGCGCCGCTGACCTCGACGGCCTGGGGATACTGGCCCTCGACCGGCGGCGAGCCGTCGCCGCTGAACGGGCGGAGAGAGACAGACACGGCTATTGCCGCGCGCTGGCCGTCCGCTCGCGAACCACGCCGAACTCAGACGTCGGCTTCCAGCCCGGCCAGTCCTCGCTGTTGGCGAGGTCCAGACCGAGGCGGTAGAGCAGCGTCAGGTTCTCGACCGCCGAGCGGAAGTCGAGGTCCTCGGACCATTCGTCCGACGGGCGGTGATAATCCGCGGCGAACTTGGCGCGCCAGGCGGCCTCGCCGGCTTCGCGGCCACCCTCGTCCCAGTCCCAGCCATGCCAGGTCATGAGCGCCGGCACGCCCGCGCGGGCGAACGGGAAGTGGTCTGAGCGATAGTAGAAGCCCTGTTCGGGCATGCCGTCGCCGCCGACATAGCGCCCCTCGGCTTCGGCCAGCACGGCCAGCCGATCCTCGAGATCGTTCTGGCCCTGGCCGAAAATGGCGACGTCGCGCGTGGGCGGCGACAGGGGCAGCATGTCGATGTTGATGTCGGCCACCGTCGTCGCCAAGGGATAGACGGGATCGGCGGTGTAGGCGTAGGCGCCCAGCAGGCCCATTTCCTCGGCCGCCATGTGGGCGAAGACGAAGGTCCGTTCGGCGCGCGGGGCGGCGGCCAGCTGACGCGCCATCTCGACGATGGCGACGGTGCCCGAGGCGTTGTCCCAGGCGCCGTTGTAGATGTTGTCTTCGGTCGTCGAGACCGGGCTGACGTGGTCGGCCCCCACGCCGACGTGGTCCCAGTGCGCCGAATAGATGATCACCTCGTCGGGATGGATCGTCCCGTCCAGTCTCGCCAGCAGATTGTGGGTGCGGAAGGTCTCGATGGTCTCGGCGTTCGAGACCGACAATGTCACGCCGGGGAGCTCCACGGCCTTGAATTGTCCGCTCTGGACGTTGGCGAGCACCTCCGGCGAAAGGCCCGCCGCCATGCCCCAGGCATGGGCGACGTCCTGGTTGACGCCGCCGGAGAACTCCAGATCGGCAGCGCCGGGCGTCAGGGTGCGCTGGCGGCTGTTGCCCTGCACGGTCCGCTGCCACATCGCGTCACTGGCGGGCACCATCAGGACGGTGATGACGCCGACGGCGCCTCTGCGGAAAGCCTCGTCGGCCTTGTAGGCGGCGGACTGGTAGTTGGTGGCGTAGGCGCCATTGAACCGCTCGGTCACCCCGGCCTCGGTCGGCTCGCCCGGCATGACCAGGACGACCTTGCCGCGGACGTCGACGTCGCCATAGTCGTCCCACCCCCGCTCGGGCGCAAAGATGCCGTAGCCCGCGAAAACGAGACCAGCGTTCTGGACGTCCGCACGGCCGTCGTTGGTCGCGGATCGCACAGCGATGTCCTGACCGACGGTCAGCGGATGGACCACGCCGTCCGGTCCGGTCCAGCTTGCCGAGGCGGCGCCGTCTTCGGGCGTGTATCGCTGAAGATCGACGACCTGGAGCCATTGGCCGTCCGGTCCGCCGGGCTCCAAGCCCATGGCCTCGTACTGCGCCTGCAGCCATGCCAGCGTCATGCGCTCGCCCTCTGCGCCCGGGTAACGACCCTGATAGGCGTCGGACGAGATCTCGCGGATTCCGTCCGACAGCCGTTCGGCAGAGAAATCTTGGGCCTGAGCCAGGCCCGCGCCGAGCATCAGCGCCAGGGCGGCCGCACCGCCGATCAGTCCACGCATCGTCACAGGGGTCGTCCTCCGTTGTCGGTCAGACCCTAATCCCGGCCGCGTCGACGGGCGCATTACGGATTCGTCATCTGACGTCAGTCGCGCGCCGAGGCGCTGGTGGCCCGGGCCGCCGCGAACTCCGATCGCTGCGACCAGGCCGGCCAGTCGCCGCTGTCGGCCAGATCGCGGGCGATGGACCAGTAGACCTCCAGGTCCTGGATCTGGCCACGGTAATCCCAATCCGCAGACCATTCGTCGTTGGCCTGGTGGTAGCGGCGCGCGGTGTACTCGTCGCGCGCCGCCGTGCGCGCCGCGATCGGTTCGTCGACGAACGGGCCGGAGCTGTCGGCGTACACCATCGGAACGCCGCGCTTCGCCAATGGGAAGTGGTCCGAGCGGAAGTAGTACCCGGCCTGGGTCATCTGGTCGGGCTCTAGGGTGCGACCCTGGGCGACGGCGGCGCGCTCCAGTCTTCCATCGAAATCGTCGGATTGACCGTAACCGATCACGCCCAGATGCCGGGTCCGGCCGTAGACGTTGGCCGAGTCCATGTTGAAGCCTCCGACGGTCGTCTCGAGCGGATAGAGCGGGTTGGCGGCGTAGTATTCGGAGCCCAGCAGTCCGCTCTCCTCGGCGGTGAAGCCGATAAAGACCAGGGACCGTTCTGAGCGCGGGGCGGCGCCGGCGATGCGCGCCAGCTCCAGAAGGCCGGCGATGCCGGACGCGTTGTCGACCGCGCCGTTGAAGATGGCGTCGCCGTCCGCGTCGGGCGCGCCCACGCCGATGTGGTCCCAGTGACCGGTGAACAGGATGGTCTCGTCCGGACGGGTCGTGCCCGGCAGACGACCGATGATGTTGTGCGTCTCGATGCGCTGGGAAGCCACGTCGAACATGATGTCGAGTTCGGCGCCGGTCAGCTCGACGGGCTGGAAGTCGCGGCTGCGCGCCTGGGCTTTCAGGGCGTCGAAATCCAGACCCGACCGTCGAAACAGCTCCACCGCCACCTCGCGCTGGACCCAGCTCTCGACCGGAACGCGCTCGTTGGCATCGGAGCGGACGATGTCGAACTGAGGGCCCGACCAGCTGTTGCGCACCGTCGTCCAGCCGTACGAGGCCGGCGCGTCCTCGTGCACGATGATGACGCCGGCCGCGCCCTGCCGGGCCGCCTCCTCGTACTTGTAGGTCCAGCGACCGTAGTACGTCATGGCGCGACCGCCGAAGGTGTCGAGCGCAGGCTCCTCGAAGTCGGCGTCGTTGACGAGGACGACCAGGATCTTTCCGGTCATGTCCTGGCCCTTGAAATCGTCCCAGTTCCGCTCCGGCGCCTTGATGCCGTAGCCGACGAAGACGAGCGGCGCGTCGGTCAGCATGACGTGTTCGGAGCCCGGGCGGCGCGTCGAGGCGACGATCTGCTCGCCCTGAGCCAGAGGCAGGGACCAGTCGCCGACCGACAGGCTGGCCTGGATGTTGGACGTGGTGAAGCGGTTCAGAGCCACGGCCTGGGTCCAGCCGCCGTTCTCGCCGCCGGGTTCCAGGCCCGCGGCCTGCATCTGCGCCGACACGTAGTCGATCACCTGCTGTTCCGCGGGCGTGGCGATGCCGCGACCTTGGAAGTCGTCCGCTGACAGGACGCGAATGTGTTCGGACAGGCGGGTCGGGTCGAAGCCCGCATCCTGGGCGGCGGCCGGCAGAGCAAGCGCCAGAGCGGCGACGGCGGTCAGGAAACGCATGGGGGCCTTCGGCGAAATCTATGACTGACCCGAAGGTTAGGAGCTCGCCTCGCCGGTGTCGACCGGTTGTAGCGCGGCCATTTCGCGGAAGCGGAACACCATGCCGATTCCGATCAGGGCCGGCACGGCCATATAGCTGAACCCCGGTGCCCAGGCCGCTGCCTCGCCCCTGAGCGCAGCGGCGAGCGTGATCGAAACGGCCGAGACGACTGCCAGGATGGTCCAATTGCTGATCCAGATGCGGCCGCTGAAGGCCTGGCTGGGCGTCGGATCGCCCCGGCGCAGGTGGTGGCGGTACAGCAGGGCGAACAGGGTCGCCAGCATCAGGCAGCCGGCGCCGTAGGCGATGTAGAGGAAACGCAGGTCCTCGATCCCGCGCGTGAGGTCGTCACCGGGCAGCAGGCCGCCGGACAGGGCGTGGACCGCGCCCTCCATGATGATCCGCAGCGGGAAGACATAGAGCAGGACGACGAACACCACCGCAAGGCTGAGCACCGTCGACAGGCCGTCGCGATGCCGCCACAGCCGGCCGAGATCGCGATAGCCCAGCCAGAACATCACGATCAGGGCGAAGGCCGCGCCGTAGGCGGGCGCCTTGATCAGCATGGCGCGCATCTCGTCCAGGCTGGTCGGCGGCTCCCCTCCCCCCACCACCAACAGGGTGACGGCAAAGGCGAAGGCCGCGTCGACGAAGGCGTCGAGGCGGCGCGCCATCTCATCCTTGATGACTTCAGTCATGCCCCGAGTGTGCCGCGATCATTCCCCTGGCGCCACTGCCCCCGCATCGGGCCAGTCACTATCGCCGACGCGGCGCAGGTCGAGCTCGATGTAGGGCAGCGGCAGCTGGCCCTCGCGGACGTAGGAGCCGACCTCGTGCCAGCGGCCATCCCGGACCGTGGCGACGTACTGGATGGTGGCGCCGGGACCGGCCGGGGTCTGCCAGCGGAAGCCGTCCTCGGTCACCTCGAAAGGATAGTCGCCCTGGTAGCCCTGGGCGTAGCTTCGGAAGCCATAGGCGCCGCGCTGGGCGTCCCAGGACACGATGGCCATGGCGTTGAAGGCGGTCGATCCGTCGGCCGCGTAGCCCCGGCCCTCGATGACGCGGATGGAGCCGCCCAGCATCGGACCGACCCGCTCGGTCTGGGTCAGGGTCTGGCGACCCTGGGGGCTGTTGATGGTGGCCGTGCCGCGCCACTCTCCATCCAGGAAGGCGAGACGATCGAGCGCGGCGCGCTGTTCCGGCGTGCCGGTCGGACTCTGCATCTGGGCCTTCGCGACCGCAGGCGCGCAGATCATGGCGAGGGCGGCGAGACTCGCGGCGAGACGAGCGGTCGACATGGCAGGGCTCCAGTTGCTTTGTGATACAAAGCACTTTCATCGATCGCATGCAAGGGTGCTGAACGGAAGGACCAGCCGGGCACGAAAAAGCCCGACGGAGCGACGTCCGCCGGGCTCGATCTGTCAGCGGTCGAGAAGACCCCTAGTGCGCCACGCCCTTCCAGATGCGGCGGTAGCTCGCGTAGGTCAGGCCGGCGAAGATGGCCAGGAAGGCCAGGACGCCGATACCCGTCTGCTTGCGCTCGATGGCCTTGGGCTCGGACGCCCAGGCGATGAAGGCGGCGACGTCCTTGGACATCTGATCCACCGTCGCCTCGGTGCCGTCGTCATAGGTCACCTGACCGTCGATGAGCGGCGGCGGCATGGCGATGAAGCCGCCCGCCGGCACCTTCTCCGGGTCGCCGTCCCAGAAGGGCGTCATGTCGCCCTGCATATAAGGGTTGTAGTACTGGCCCGGCGCGATGCGCAGGCCGGCCGGAGCCTCCTCGTAGCCCGACAGCAGGGAGTAGATGTAGTTCGCGCCGTCGTGACGGGCCTTGGCCATGACCGACAGGTCGGGCGGATAGGCCCCGCCGTTCGCCGCCGCGCCCGCCGTGCGGTTGGGCCACGGGCTGGGGAAGCGGTCGGCCGGGATGCCCGGACGCATGATGGGCTCGCCGGTCTCGGTGTCGATGTCGGCAATCTGGGCCTCGGCCGCGATGGCGCGCACGAAGCGGTTGGCCGCCGCGTTCTCGGCCTCGGGGTCGTAGAACGGCCCGCCGCGTTCGCCGAGCGTGCGGAAGCTGAGCAGGTCCATCGAGTGGCACGCGGAGCAGACCTCGCGATAGACCTTGTAACCGCGCTGCAGCTGAGCCTGATCAAAGGTTCCGAACGGCCCCTCGAAGGAGAACCCGCCCGAACGAGGATGGTGCGCCCCGCCCTCGGCGGCCAGCGCGGGGCTGGCCAGGGCGGCGACGACGGCGATGGCGGCCGCGATCTTCTTGATAGAGAGGCTCATCGGGATCAGCCCTTCTTCTCAGGCGAGGCAGGCGCGGCGGCGGTCATGGCGTC
>VYLE01000959.1_pt1 | contig 9880 bp, 13 predicted proteins | sample 5114391 | NCBI WGS metagenome assembly VYLE01 (sample SAMN12291771, study PRJNA351875) | freshwater metagenome | isolation source: freshwater lake | place: USA: Michigan, Kent Lake | collected 2013-08-15
CCAGCGCCATGCCGAGCACCGCCTCGATCCGCTCGCGCGGCAGGCCGCCGGGCCGCAGCAGCATCGGCGTCGCGAAACAGCCGACGATGGTGGATTCGACGCCGACCGCGACCGGACCGCCGTCGACGATCAGATCGATCCGGCCCCTCAGATCGCTGGCGACATGGGCCGCCTCGGTCGGCGACACGTGCCCTGAGATGTTGGCCGAGGGCGCCACCACCGCTCCGCCGAACGCGCGCAGGATCGCCTGGGCCACGTCATGGGCGGGAATCCGGATCGCGACGGTGTCGAGCCCGGCGGTGGCGAGATCGGCCACCGGGCAGCCTGCCGTCTTCGGCACCACCAGCGTCAGCGGCCCCGGCCAGAACGCCTCGGCCAGCTTCAGCGCGCGCGAATCGAACCGGCCGATCGCCCGGGCGGCCGCGATGTCGGGCACATGGGCGATCAGCGGATTGAAGGCCGGCCGCCCCTTGGCGGCATAGAGATGGGCGATCGCCCGGGCGTTGCCGGCATCGGCGCCGAGCCCGTAGACCGTCTCGGTCGGGAACGCGACCAGCCCGCCGTCGGCCAGCATGCGCGCCGCAGCCTCCGCCGCAGGCGCGCCGGCCGGCAAAATCCGTGTTTCAAGGCCCGTTTTCACTGGAACGAAATTCCTCACATCGGCCGCTTGCGGTGCGCCACACCCGACGCTATAAGCCGGCCTCTTGTCGGAGTGTGGCTCAGCCCGGTAGAGCACTGCGTTCGGGACGCAGGGGTCGCAGGTTCGAATCCTGCCACTCCGACCAAGATCCCGCCTGAATTCAAGCCCTTATAGTTTCGAAGCTTTTTCGGCGCAACGACGGCGCCTCGCTTTGCGTGGCAGCCATGCGGCGCCGCATCCCGTCAGTCCCGGTTCGCGCGTTGCGGGGCCCCGTCAATGACGGCTCCCGATAGGTCACTGGCCGAGCAGCGCCGCCACCAGCGTGGCTAGCACGATCGTCGTCAGCGGCTTGCGCAGTTTCGGGTACCAGGATGGGGCGAGGCCCTGGCGGGTCGCGCGGAGGTCGACGAGCAGCTGCGCGGCGAAGCCGGCGGCGAGCAGCACGAGGCCATAGCGCGCATCCAGCAGCAGCGCGGCCCAGCCGATCAGCGAGGGGACGACGCTGATCGCGAGCCTGTTCGCGTCGATGCCGTGATCGGCGCGCGCCACCGACCGCATCATCTCGGCGCCCCAATGGATGCCGCCGAGAAACGACAGGATCACGGCGCCGTAAAAGAGCAGTCCTTGCAGCGCCGTCGCCTTCAGCGCGCCGGTCGCGAGGCCGGACGCGAGCGACAGCGCGATGAAGGGCAGCAGGCCGAGGCCGCCGAGCCAGGCCGCCGCATTGGGCACGCGCGGCGCCTGCGCGCCAGGGTCAGTCGCAGACATCGTCATGCCGGTCTCCATCCCTCTCGCTGCATCACACCTGCCGCGCCGCGAGCAGGGTTGAGCTGAGCAGCCCGATCAGCGCGATCAGCGCCGCAACGCTCATGCCGTTCAGCGCGATCAGCCGCGCATATTCGCTCGTCACCATCACGGGCGCGCCGAACCGGGCGTCGATGAACAGATAGACGATGAAGGGCAGTGCGGCGACCATCGCCGTCTTCAGCCGCTCCTCCGGCCGGAACAGCAGCGTGCCGAGCAGGGCGCAGGGCAGCAGGAACAGTTCGACGCCGGATGCCGTGCCGAACAGCTTGACGCAGAACACCGTGTTGGCGGTGCCGACCAGCGGCAGCAGCGCCCGGCCGGCGAGCGAGTTGCGCCTGGCGAGCCAGGGCACCGCGAGGAAGAACGGCGTCGTCAGCAGCGTCAGCCAGGCCGGCCAGGCGGCCGGGCCCACGATCCAGTGCAGATAGAGCGGATAGAACGGCTGGTTGGAGGCGACGACGAGCGCGATCTTGCCGGCGAGCGCGGCGCGAGGGTCGGGGTGGTCAGCATAGTCGCCGATCCGGTTGACGATGGTCTTGATCACGTGGCAGCTGGTTGAACGCGCGGCACGGCGCCTTGCGGGACATTGGATAACGCCGGCGCGGCGACGGCGGATCACCAGGGCCGCGGCCGCAATCCGGCATGGCTGACCTGATCCAAATGGGGGATGGGCGCGTTGCTGATGTCCAGAGGGCGCGCATGAGCCGCGCGCCCGCTTCGGTGTCACAGGTGACTGACCATGCCAAAGATGCGGCGCAAAGCGGAGCTTCCGACCAGGCTGTGCGTCGTCTGCCAGCGGCCCTTCGCCTGGCGCCGCAAATGGGCGCGCGATTGGGAGCAGGTCAAGTTCTGCTCCGATCGTTGCCGCGGCGCGGCGCGGCGCTCCCCTGCGGCACGGCCGGCGGGCTGACCATGCTGCGCAAGGACATCAAGAACAGCCTCGCGCCGTCGCTCGATCCCCGCGAGGTCGCGCGCTTCGAAGCGCTCGCCGAGGACTGGTGGAATCCCGACGGACGCATGAAGCATGTGCATGAGTTCAATGCCGCCCGCGTCTCCTATCTCGCTGACCGCCTGCCGGCGCTGATCGCGCGCGATCCCGCGCAGGCGCGTCCCCTGGCCGGCCTCACCCTGATCGATGTCGGCTGCGGCGCAGGCCTCGTCACCGAGCCGATCGCGCGGCTGGGCGCGCATGCGCTGGGGATCGACGCGGCCGAGCGCAACATCCGCATCGCGGCAAGGCACGCGGAGAAAGCCGGTCTGCCCATCACCTACCGGCAGGCCGTGCCGGAGGACCTCGTCGCCGAAGGGCGCCAGTTCGATATCGTGCTGTCGCTCGAAGTGGTCGAGCACGTCGCCGATGTCGGCCACTTCCTCGCCGCGCTCGGCCGGCTGGTGGCGCCGGGCGGCCTTCTCGTGGTCGGAACTCTGAATCGCACGGCGATCTCCTTCGTCAAGGCGATCATCGGCGCCGAATATGTGCTGCGCTGGCTGCCGCGCGGCACCCATGACTGGCGCCGCTTCGTCCGGCCGGACGAGATCGCGCAAGCGCTGGCTCCGCTCGGCCTGTCCGTCGTCGAACGCCGCGGCGTCGAACTCGCCCCGCTGACCATGCGCTGGCACCTCAGCCGGTCCTGCAACACCAATTATTTGCAGATCCTCCGCCGGACCGGCTCATGACGGTGATCCGGTAGGGCGCGGATGGCGTTTCCTCGCGAACCTGTCGCGCGGCGGACCTGTCGTGACGACGTGAGGCGAAAGGCAATACCGTGAACATCCACAAACCAATTTCCGCCGATCTGCAGGCTCGTCCCAGCCGCGAGGAGGCCGAGGCCGCCTTTCGCACCATCATCCGCTGGGCTGGCGACGACCCCTCGCGGCCGGGAATGCTGGAAACGCCGGCCCGCGCGGCCCGCGCCTTCGAGGAATATTTCGCCGGCTACGATCAGGACCCGCTGCAGATCCTCAACAAGACCTTCGACGAGACCGCCGGCTACGAGGAAATGGTGATCCTGCGCGGCATCGCCTTCGAGAGCCATTGCGAGCATCACATGGCGCCGATCATCGGCCGGGCCTGGGTCGCCTATGTGCCCGAAGGCCGCGTCGTCGGCATCTCCAAGCTCGCGCGCGTCGTGCAGGCCTACGCCAAGCGCTTCCAGATTCAGGAGCGCATGACGTCGGAAATCGCCGCCGCCGTGCAGGACGCGTTGAATCCGCAGGGCGTCGGCGTCGTGCTCAAGGCCAATCATCACTGCATGTCGAGCCGCGGGATTAAACAGGTCGGCTCCGACATGGTGACGAGCTGCATGCTCGGCTGCTTCCGCGACAATCCGACCACGCGCCAGGAATTCCTCGGCATGGTCCAGGAGTAGCCGCGTCACCGCGCCGCAGGATTGTTGGACAGGCGAGTGATCCAGATCCGACGAGGCGCCGTTTCGTCGAGGTCGATCGCATCTGATCGCAGGATGCGCGCATGCTCGCGCGCGCATCCATGACGCAAGTTCCAGTCAACACAACCCGGAGAAATTGATGACGCCCGCAATTCGTTCGTTCGTGGCCGGAGCGGCCATGGTCGCTGGCCTGTTTGGTTCCTCGATGGCGCGCGCCGCCGACATCGTCGACACCGCGGTCTCCGCCGGCTCGTTCACCACGCTCGTCACCGCCGTCAAGGCTGCGGGCCTCGTGCACACGCTGAAGGGCAAGGGCCCGTTCACCGTGTTCGCGCCGACCGATGCGGCCTTCGCCAAGCTGCCGCCGGGAACCGTTGAATCCCTGCTCAAGAACAAGAAGAAGCTCGCCGCGATCCTGAAGTATCACGTCGTTCCCGGTAACGTGAAGGCTGCCGACGTCGCCGGCAAGAAGCTGCAGGTCAAGACCGTTCAGGGCCAGACCGTCAGTGTCGACGGTACCCTCGGCGTCACCGTCAACGACGCCCGCGTGATCCAGCCCGACATCGTTGCCTCGAACGGCGTCATCCACGTCATCGACACCGTGCTGCTGCCGCCCGCAGCGCCGGCCAAGAAGATGCATCACTAAGACGAATTGTCATCGACACCCGGCCGCGCCAGTGGCCGGGTGTTGTCTTGAGAGCTTGTAAGGCGTAGCCCAAAAGGACGTCGGTTCTGAATTGCGCCTCTACCATTCGCGTCGAGCTGCCGTCTGATAGCTCAGACCGTCCAGCTTGCGCTTGCCCCACAGGCCGAACGCATCGTTCTCATCCTGCCGCTTCGCCAGATAGTCGTCGATCGCCTGCCGGATGAGCGCAGCGCGCGAGCGCTTGTCTCTTTTCGATAGTTCGTCCAGGGCGCGGATCTGATCGTGTCCAAGATCGATTGATGTTCGCATGGGGCGTCCGTGATGCGGGATCTCTCCATATACATCACTTTCGGGATGCCTTTCAGTTCGTCTGAGAAGGCTGGGAACTGCATCCGGCAACGCGAACGATGGAATTTCCGTCCTGCGGCTCGCCAGGACCCATACCGCCAATCACCCGTTGCCAGCCCGTCTTGCGGACGGTTAGATGCGCCATCGCCGATCGTGCGTTCGCGCGCGATCGGCCAAAAAACAACAACAGGGTGGAAATCATGAGAAGGACAATTCTCGCGCTGGTGGCCGCGCTCGGCTTTGCAGGGTGCGCGCCGGCATGGGCGGCGTGGCCGGACGACAAGCCGATCGAGGTCGTCGTCGGCTTCGCGCCGGGCGGTGGCACCGATGTCATGGCGCGGAAGCTGTTGCCCTTCGTCGAGCGCACGCTGGGCGGCAAGGCCAAGTTCGTCGTCGTCAACAAGCCCGGGGCCGGCGGCGAGATCGCGTTCGCCGCGATCGCGCGCGCGGCGCCCGACGCCTATGCGATCGGCGTCGTCAACGTGCCCGGCTACAATTTCCTGCCGATGACCCGCAAGACCCAATACAGCACCGACGAGATTCGTCTGGTGGCGCGCGTCGTCGAGGATCCGAACGTGGTCGTGGTGCCCGCGGACAGCCGGTTCAAGGATCTGCCCGACATCATCGCCGCGTTGCGCGGCAAGCCGGGCTCGGTGACGTTCGGTCACAACGGCGCCGGCACCAACGGTCATCTGGCGATCCGCATGCTCGCCGCCGCGGCGAAGGTCGAACCCAACGAGATCTCCTATCGCGGCACGGCCGCGCAGCGCACCGATCTGCTCGGCGGACATTTGAATGTCGGCATGATCAGTCTCAGCGAAATCCCGGAACTGCACGGCGGCAACAAGGGGCCGCTGCGAGTCCTCGCGATCCTGTCGAAGAAACGCTTTGCGGCGCTGCCCGACGTGCCGACGGCGGAGGAGGCGGGCTTCGCGGTGACGTCGACGGCCGAACGCGGTTTCGCGGTGCCGAGGAGCGTGCCGGACGACATCGTCAGGAAGCTGGAAGCCGCCATCGCCGACAGCCTGCGCAATCCCGAATATCTGGCGGGCTCGCCCGGTGATGCACCCGTGATCGCCTTCCTGCCCGGCGCCGAGTGGCAGAAGCGCCTCGACGACATGTCCGCGGCCTTGCGCCCCTATGCCGAGGCGATGAAAGAGAGCGAGCAGAAGTGATGGAGCCTGTCGGCGCCGGCGGCCGCGTTACCTGCGCGCGACCACGACGCCGAGCATGAAGGCCACCATCAGCGCCGGCAGCGGGGCTTCGCGCACCATGCCGCGGACGATGTTGCGCCAGCCCGGTCGTTGCGCCGGGCGCGGCGCGCGCAGGCTGCCGGTCGGCGTGATGCCCCAGTCGGAGGCGAGCTCCGAGATCTCGCTGGAGGCGAGGCGTTCGCCGTCGCGGACGCGGAAGATCGAGGTCGCGGCGCGGTCGGCCGGGGCCAGCAGCATCAAGGTCGTGATCGCGGTGCGCAGCGTCATCTCGCCATAGCCTTGCAGCCGCACGGCCTCTTCCGGATCTGACGTCATGTCGGTTCTCCTCACGATGCGAAGTGACGGGCCAGATGGTGGCCGAGCGCGAAGGCCGCCGCCGTGCACAGGACCAGCGTCGATATTGCGCCGGCTACGCCGCGTGCGAGATCGGCTCGCGTCAGGTGCCTGGTCATGATCTTGCTCCATGCCTGGCAGGGAAATGGCCGCAGCGGAGGTTTGGTTCCCCCGCGCACCGCCAAATCGGCGACGGCCCGCTATTTTCGCAGGAGCTCGCTGAGCGCCTCCGTGGCCTGCGCACAGCGGAGGTCGTCGATCGCGCGCGACAGGCTGAGCGCGCTCGATTGCAGCTCCGCCACCTTGCCGCTTTCGGGATGGGTCTCGAGTTCGGACAATCGCTTGTTCAGATCATCCAGCCGGGCCTGGAGCTGCCCGATGCTGGCGCCCCCGTTCACGTTCCAAACGCGTTGTGCACGCATGTAGGTTCCCCTGACAGAGCATGATCCGGGACATGCGAGCGCGGTATCCCGGAAAAGTCATGCGAAACAACGACCGGGGCGTCCGCTTGATCAGGTCCCCACCTGACGCGTCCGGTCTCACGGCGTTTTGAGTGCGGTTCGTGGCCGCAATGGGGGAATCGTTTGGCGGGTTGAGGACGACGCGGAACCGTTGCAGATGGGCAACGCAGGGTTCCAAAGCATTGGGGTCGCGGCGGGCCCGAGTAACGGTCAATCGCGGTGCTGCGCGTGAGTGACCGCTTCTATTTCCTTCAACCACAGATGTTCAGCCTCGAGCCTTAACAAGGCATACCGGATTGCCAGGCGGCGCATGGCAATGGCGTTTCCATCCGACGAATCGGACTGGCGTTCGGCGGCTCTCTCCAAGATCGCTGCATAATTTTCCTGGGCGGCCACAATACGTCGGCGATAGTCATCGACAACATCCAGCAGTCTGCTTGGTGGCAAGTGAGCGCCGAAGAACACTTGCAAGAGCAATGGGTGCCGCAGCAGCGGCTCTCCAAGATCGGACCCGGCCAGCCATTCGCGAAACGCCGTTCGTCCCCTTTTTGTCACGGCGTAAGTTCGTTTGTCGGGCGCGCCTTTTTGCGGAACGTCCTTGCCGGTTACAAAGCCAAGACGCTCAAGTCGGGGTAGCTCCCCGTACACATGAGCTTTGGTCACTGGCCAGAACTGACTGACGCTGCGCTGGGCAATAGCGGCAAGTTCATACCCAGATCTGGGAGCGTCCAACAGCAACCCGAGGATGACCCATCCGCCGGTAGAGGGCTTGCGATCACTTGAAATCTTCATAGTCTACTCTATACTAGGTCGACCGAAACGAATTACTCTGAGTGACGACATGGACGAGGACTCAGAACAACCGCTCTCTACCACCCGCGATTTGCTTACACTACGCGGCGTTACCAGCGAATTCGCTGCAACATTGATCGATGCAGCCCAGCAGGACGCGCGGTCTCGTGGCGTTGAAGTTACGATTGCCGTCTGTGACGCCGGGGGGCACCTCATTGCTTTGTCTCGCATGAACGGAGCGCTTCTCGCTTCCCTGGAAGTTGCGCAAGTCAAGGCACGTACGGCGGTGTTTTTCGGGACGGAAACCTGCAACCTCCCGTTCGACAAACCTTTCACTCCGGCATTGCTCGGCGGTGTCTCCTATCCGGTTGCCTTCCTGCCGGGCGGGGTTCCGATCCGAGCAAACGGCAGGATCGTCGGCGGCATCGGCGTTGGTGGAGGTACCGGGGAGCAGGACCAGGCGCTTGCTTCGGCCGTGCTGCGGAGCTGGCCGTCCTGAAATGGCTCCCTTCACTGGCGGCTGCAATCCGGGCGGGCGACCCATTCTCGACATTTCAAGCGGGTGCGCCGCTTGCGAAATTGCGCGTCATGCGGGCCCATAGCGTTTGAATATCGGTTACATTTGCCTGTTGCAGTGAATGACTTGGGCGAGGACCTTTTGACCGCGCCTTGCCGGTCAGGGAGGCAGATGTGGCGAGAGTGGTGACTGTTGCGGCCGGCCAGCTCGGGCCGGTGGCGCGCACGGAGACGAGAGCCCAGGTCGTAGCGCGGCTGATGGCCCTGATGCGCGAGGCCAGGGCCTGCGGCTGCGACCTCATCGTCTATCCCGAACTCGCGCTGACCACGTTCTTTCCACGCTGGTATTTCGACGACCAGGCCGAGATCGACGCGTTCTTCGAGCGCGAGATGCCGGGGCCGGAGACGCAGCCCTTGTTCGACCTCGCGCGCGAGACCGGCATCGGCTTCTGTCTCGGCTATGCCGAGCTGACCGTCGAGGCCGGCATCGCGAGGCGCTACAACACGTCGATCCTGGTCGACAGGAGCGGGGCGATATCAGGCAAATACCGCAAGGTTCATCTGCCCGGCCATGCGGAGCATGAGCCGTGGCGCAAGTTTCAGCATCTGGAGAAGCGCTATTTCGAGCCGGGCTCGGGCTTCGGCGTCACCGCGGCGTTCGGCGGCGTGATGGGCATGGCGATCTGCAACGACCGCCGCTGGAGCGAGACCTACCGGGTGATGGGCCTGCAGGGTGTCGAGATGGTGATGATCGGCTACAACACGCCGGTGCACAATCCGCCCGCGCCGGAGCATGATGATCTCTCGCTGTTCCACAATCATCTGGTGATGCAGGCCGGCGCCTATCAGAACGGTACCTTCGTCGTCGGCGTCGCCAAGGCCGGACTGGAAGAGGGCGTCGACCATATCGGCGGCAGCTGCATCATCGCGCCCTCCGGCGAGATCATCGCCGCCTGCACCACCAAGGGCGACGAGATCGCGCTGGCGCGCTGCGACCTCGATCTCTGCACCTCCTACAAGCGCACCACCTTCAATTTCGACGTCCACCGCCAGCCGCAGGCCTACCGCATGATCGTCGAGCGCAAGGGCGTGACGACGATGGCGGACGGGAGCAGAGTGCCGGAACGGAGCCCGTAGCCCGGATAAAGCGCAGCGTCATCCGGGACTCCCGCGCCCGTCTGTCAGGTCCCGGATTTCGCTCGTCATCCGGGCCGCCGCCCCGGCCTGTGTCGCCCCACGTCAAGCCCTGCCTGCAAAAATATTCCGCTTTACCGAAATTCGGAAATCGCGTATGTGTCGTCCATCCCGGGGCGATCGTGAGGGGCGATGATCCTTCGTCATCGTCGCGCGCCGGGGAGCGGTGGACGCGGCAGCGTCGGCACGAGCAGGCGGGCAGGGTGGGGTAGTCCCCCATGAGCCCAGGCCGTCGTGGGGACGAACGGCGCTGTCAGGTTCGTCGCGTCATCATGCCGGCGGCAAGGTGCACACAGCCGCCGGCCTCTGGGACGCTGGCGAGCCGCGCGTACGGCAAAATCGTGTGGTCCCGACGCCCGAGATACTGTGCGTCAAGCCTTCGCGACGATGTGGCGGCCAACCGGCGGCGCATCAATCCAGGTCGCTGGGGTGACGGGGGCAATAGTGCAACGCTCCCCGAGGAGAGCACGACATAAGCCGTCAGACCATCGCGCAGGGAAGGCCGTGTGTTGGGCTTCACCTGTATGCTGCTGTGCGGTCTT
>VYLE01000961.1_pt1 | contig 9851 bp, 7 predicted proteins | sample 5114391 | NCBI WGS metagenome assembly VYLE01 (sample SAMN12291771, study PRJNA351875) | freshwater metagenome | isolation source: freshwater lake | place: USA: Michigan, Kent Lake | collected 2013-08-15
GGGGGCGGCGGCAGACGGGGCCGCGTTCGCACCCCAAGGCCCCATGTTCTGCGCCATGGCCATCCCCATGGCCGCGCCCATGCCGGCGGTCATCGCATCGCCCGCCGAACCGGGCTTGCCCATCGCCTCGGCTGCGGAAAACTGCATGTATTTGTTCAGATCGCCCGCGATGCCGACCGAGGTGCGCTTGTCCAGCGCCTTTTCCACCTCTTCGGGCAGCGAGATGTTCTCGATGTAGAATTCCGGCAGGGTAAGGCCGTATTCGGCCACCTGCGGCGCGATGGCGGTGGTGACAAGCTTGGCCAGATCGGCAGTGTTCGCTGCCATGTCGAGGACCGGGATGCCCGCGCTGGCGATCACACGGGAAAATTCCTGCACGATGATGTTGCGGATCTGGAAGCTGATCTCATCGGCCGTGAATTCGCCATCGGTGCCGACGATTTCCTGCATGAATTTTGCCGGGTCCGAAACGCGCATCGCATAGCTGCCGAAGGCGCGCAGGCGGACGGGGCCGAATTCCGGGTCGCGCGCCATGATGGGGTTCTTGGTCCCCCATTTCAGATCGTTGAACCGGGTGGTGGAGATGAAATAGACCTCGGCCTTGAAGGGCGAGTTGAAGCCGTGATCCCAGTGCTGCAGCGTGGTCATCACCGGCATGTTGTTGGTTTCCAGCATGTAGAGGCCGGGGCCGAAGACATCGGCCAATTGCCCCTCATGGATGAAAACCGCCGCCTGCCCTTCGCGGACGGTCAGCTTGGCGCCGTATTTGATCGCGTTGCCGCGCCGTTCGAAACGCCAGACCATCGTGTCGCGGGTGTCATCGGTCCAGTCGATGACGTCGATGAATTCACCCTTGAGGAAATCGAAAACCATGTCACAGCCTCCTTGTCGGTCACGCGACCGGGATCAACTTTCACCGCCCAGAAGCCGGGTCGCAAGCGATTCCACGATCGGGCGCGCGGCGGTTTCCGTCATGCCCGGGCGCAGGGCGGGGGAATAGAGCATCTTCAGCATCAGCTCGTCCTGCCGGGTGAGGAGGGCGAATTCCTCGTCATCGTTGAAGATGGAGGGGCGGGCCGAGGGGCTGTCATTGGCCAGCCCAAGGCCTTGGGTGATCTCTTCATGCAGGCAAGAGAGGCGCAACAGATCGGGATGTTCGGCCCGGATCACCGCGAAGGCGCGGGTATAGGTCGCGCCATCGGCGGCGGACATGGCATAGACAAGGCAATAGGTGGAACGCGGCATGTCGGTGATCGCCGCGACTTCGGAGCCAGAGAGGCCGGGAAGGGCGGCGCGGATCTGCGGCCCCAGCGCGCGGCGTTCGTCTTCGGACACGATCTGGACGAAGAAGTTGGGCGCGCGGTCATCCAGCGCGATGGGATGGCCGGTGATCCCCGACAGGCGGCGCAGGAAGGACGCCACGCGGGCGGTATCTGCGGCGCGGCGGTCTGGCGGGACGGAGGCACCGAAGCGCAGGCCGACGCGGACGGGCCCCGCCCATTTGCGGAGGCGGCTTTCGGTCATGCGTTGCACCGGGCCGCTTGAGGTGCGGGTGTATTCGTCGAACAGCGCGATGCGGATGAAGTTCTCGGCCAGCATCCGGTCGGTGAAGGGGGTGTCCGGCCCGCCGCCATCGGTGCGCAGAAGGCCCTGCGTCAGAAGCTGCGACTGCACCCGTCCGTAATGGGCCGCCGCCGCCGCCGAAGCGGGAGAGGCGGCGCCGGGCGCGGTGACGCCGACCGGGGACGGGACCTGAGGGATCGGCCCCGGCGGCACGGTGGATGTGCAGGCGGTCAACCCTGCCAGCGCAAGCGCGGCGAGGGGCGTAAGGGTCTTCATGATGCGGGTTCGGGCTTCGTCTGGAGGGGAGGGGGTAGGGAAAGGGTCAGGGGGTGGAGGGCGCGCCCGTCGTCCGGGCGCGGGCGGCAGAGAGGGAATCGCGCAGGTCGCCTTCCATCTTCTTGAGTTCGGTTTCGGCAGTGGCGCGGCGGGCCTTGCCTTCGTCGGCGATGCGCAGGCTTTCCTCGATCGTGGCGATCAGCGTCTCGTTGGCGCTGCGCACCGACTCGATGTCGAAGACGCCGCGCTCCATCTCTTCGCGCACCACGCGGTTGGCCTGTTGCAGGTTTTCCGCGTTGGATTTCAGCAGTTCGTTCGTGAGGTCGTTCGCCTCGCGCACCGCCTCGGCCGCCTCGCGCGAGCGCTGGATGGTGACGGCCTGTGCCAGTTGGGTTTCCCAGAGCGGCACGGTGTTCACGAGGGTGGAGTTGATCTTGGTGACAAGGCTTTTGTCGTTTTCCTGAACCAGCCGGATCGACGGCAGCGATTGCATCGTGACCTGACGCGTCAGCTTCAGGTCATGGACCCGGCGTTCCAGATCGTCGCGCGCGGCGCGCAGGTCGCGCAGTTCCTGCGCGCGCTTCACCTGATCAGCCTCGGGCGCGGCGGCGACCTCGGCCTCTTTGGCGGGGATGGTGGTCTGGTCGGTTTCGGCCAGCTTTGCCTCGCCCGCCGCGATGTAGAGGGCAAGCTCGTCGTAGAAGCGCAGGGTCTTTTCATAGAGCAGGTCGAGCGCCTTGATATCCTTCAAAAGCGCATGTTCGTGCTTCAGAAGGTTCTCGGTGATGCGGTCGATCTGGCCCTGCACCTCTTCGTAGCGGGCGACGAATTTGGCGATGGGCGCGGCCTGACCCGTCAGCTTGTCCCACCAGCTGCGTTCGCGGCCAAGGTCAAGCTCTTCCGACGAAAAGCCACGGATGGTGGTGACGATCTCGCGCAGGGCATCGCCTGCGGGGCCGACATCCTTGTTCTTCACGCCCGCCAGCATATCCTGCGAGATGACCTGAAGTTCGGCCTGCGCGCCCGATCCGAAAGAGATGATCGATTGCGTGTTCGTCAGGTCAACCTCTTGCATCCGCTGGCGAATTTCGGCGGCGCGGTCGGCAGGAGCGGCGTCGAGCGCGACAATCTCACCCACTGGGACAGGCAGGAGCGCGGTGGTGACGGCCTCAACCTCGGCCAATGCCTTGGCGGCGTCTTCGCGAACGGTTGTCGACATGATCATACCCTCCTGCCGGGAAATTCCGGAACGTCTACTGATTGCGTCAGGTTATCAAATGGGCCCTGCCGCCCGGCTGCAGCCTGCGACAGGTTGGCGCGTTTTTCCAGTAACCTTTTGCGCCCCCGGCGGAGAAAAGCACCGGGGGCGCGAGAGGGGTGTTAGCCGGGGCGGCGGTTGCCCTGACGCTGCGGCTTGCCCGTGCCGCCGGGGCGGGTGGGCGACTGGCCGCCGCCCATGGGGCGGGCGGGTTTGGCCCCCGTGCGGGGCTGCGGCTTGGGGGCTTGCGAGGCATGTTCCGGGCGGCCCTGCGGGCGGGGGGCTTGTGCCTTGCCTTGCGGCTTTCCCTGTGGCTTGCCCTGTCCGGGGCGACCGCCGCCCTGCCCGCCGGGGCGCTGGCCCCGGTTCTGGCCGGGCTTGGGCGCAGCGGCGACGACATCAGCGGCCCAAGGCGCGCCACCGATCACCGGGATCGGCTTTTTCAGAACCTTTTCAATGGCCTGCAATTCGCCCATTTCGGCAGGCGCGCAGAAGGCCACGGCATTGCCTTCGGCCCCCGCACGGGCGGTGCGGCCGATGCGGTGGACGTAGTTCTCCGGCACATTGGGCAGATCATAGTTGTAGACATGGCGCACGCCGGGAATGTCGATCCCGCGGGCGGCGACGTCGGTGGCCACGAGCACATCCAACTCTCCGTTGCGGAATTCGGTCAGCGTCCGGTCGCGCTGGTTCTGGCTTTTGTTGCCGTGGATAGAGCCGACCTTGAACCCCCAAGCCGCCAGCAATTTGCACAGCTTTTCAGAGCCATGCTTGGTGCGGCCAAAGACCAGCGCCTGTTCGCCCGGATGTTTCTTGAGATAGTCCTCAAGCAGTTTGGCCTTGTCGCCGTTCGGGATGAAATGCACGCCTTGGACGATCTTTTCGGCGGGCTTGCCCGGGGGGGCGACCTGCACGCGGACCGGGTCGCGCAGATAGGTTCCGGCGATTTCCTCGATATCCTTGGGCATCGTGGCCGAGAAGAGAAGGGTCTGTCTTTTCAAGGGGATATGCTTGGCGATTTTGCGCAGCGCATGGATGAAACCCATGTCGAGCATGTGGTCTGCCTCGTCCAGAACGAGGTAACCCGTGGCCTGCAGCGAGACATCGCCGCGCTCCAACAGGTCGATCAGGCGGCCGGGGGTGGCGACAAGGACATCCGCCCCCCGCGCCAGCGCCATGGCCTGCCGGTTGAGCGAGGCGCCGCCCACGACGGTGAGCACCTTGACGGGGGTGCCTTTTGTAAAAATCGTAAGGTTATCAGATATTTGCGTCACCAGCTCGCGCGTGGGCGCAAGGATCAGGGCGCGCACGTTGCGCGGCCCCGGCGGGTGACCGATGTCGAGAAGGCGGTGCAAAAGCGGGAGGCCGAAGGCCGCCGTCTTGCCGGTGCCGGTCTGCGCCAGACCCATCAGGTCGCGCCCCTTCATGATGTGCGGGATGGCCTGCACCTGAATGGGGGTAGGGTCCTTGAGGGTGGTTTTCTCAAGCGCTTTCAAAAGCTTGGGCGACAGGCCCAGGTCAGCAAAAGAAGTCATGTGTCGTGTCTTTCCGGCCTTGTCGAAAAGGCCAAAGGGGGCCGCGCCTTGGGGCGGCCGGTGGCAGTGGGTGCGCCGATTGCACGGCGCGGAACCCCTGCGTGAAGGTGGGAACCTGTGGCCCGGTCCGGCTTCCCTAAGGGCTGCTCACGCGGCAGCGGAGGGCGGGCGTGAGGGGGAGATGGGCCTTTCGGGGCACAAAGTCAACTGTGCCCTGTTTTGTGCCGCCTTTTGTGCCGCAACCTGTGGGCACGGAGCGCGCGCTGGCGAAAGGGGTTGGTAACGCGGTCGCGGCAGGGTTTCGCATGGTCTGGGCGCGGAGGATGCGATGGAACCGGGGCGGATGCGGGGGAAGACGGCGGCGCATTACCATTACATGGCCGATGCGATGCGGCGGCTGGAATGGGACCTGCACCACACAATCGAGGCCACAGGGCGCGTCCCCTTGGAATGGCACGAGATCGCGCAGGAGGAGCCGCGCGGCGGGACGGAGCGGGTGGCGATCCGGCTGGACAAGGATGTGGTGAAGTTCTTCCGGTCGATGGGGCTGGGTTATGGTCCGCGCATCAACCGGGTGCTGCGCGTCTATATGCATGCGCGGCTGGCGGGGGTGATCCGAGGGCCAGAGACCGCGCCGCAATTCCGGGTGGCCTTGGCCGGGGAGCGGCCGCTGTGGGGAGAGACGGCGGCGAGTTTCGGGGCGGGCGAGGGGCCAGATGACGAGGAGCGCGAGGTGGAGGCGCGAGCGCGGGCGGAGGAGCGGGTGCGGGGGGGAGGGCTATAGCGCCGCGGGTGATGTTACGCTATATATGACGCTATGCGATTGGTTCTGGATACGAATGTGCTTGTGGCCGGGTTGCGCAGTCGGAGTGGGGCGTCGAACCCCTTGCTGATCGCGGGGCTGCGGGGTCGGTTCGACTGGTGTTGCTCTGTCCCGCTGTTCTTTGAGTATGAAGAGGTTCTGGGGCGCGCCGATCTTCTGCTGGACATGGGCCTGACACGTCAGTCGATGCGGGAGTTTCTGGTCGATATCGCGACGGTCATGCGGCCGATCGGCATCGACTATCGGTGGCGGCCGCAATTGGGGGACCCGGATGACGAGATGGTGCTGGAGACAGCGATCAACGCGAAAGCGGCTATCGTGACGCATAATGCGCGGGATTTCGGGGATGTTCCCGCGCGGTTCGGTTTGATGCTTTTATCCCCGGCAGAGGCTTTGCGGAGGATCGTCGCATGAAGGCGCGTGTGTCATTGAACCTGCCCCGGTCGCTGAAGACGGCGGTTGAGGAGTTTGCCGAGAAGGATGGCGTGTCGGTAAACCAGTTCATCGCACTGGCCGTGGCCGAAAAGATCGGCGCGCGGGGGGCAGAGGCCTTCTTTGCCGAGCGCGGGAAAGGTGGCGATCCGGAGCGGGCCATCCAGTTACTGGAGGGGCGTCCGGAGTAGCGCGCGTGACGTCGGTCAGGATGCGGCGGGGTGAACCCGGCCCGACCGCCCCGGATATGCTCCGGGGCCCCGCTTTGGGTGGGGAAGTCCCGGGTCTTGGGGACGGGGTTGCTTAGGGCGGGGTTCACCCCGCCTTGCGCCTATCCCTGCAGCGTGCGGACTCCGTAGCCTTCTCCCCGCGCCTTCATCGCAGCGACGGCGGCAATCGACGCCGCAGCGGTGGTGAAGTACGGGATCTTGTCCATCAGCGCGACGCGGCGGATGTCGCGGCTGTCGGAGACGGCCTGCGTGCCTTCGGTCGTGTTCATCACCAGCGCGATGTCGCCGTTCTTCAGCCGATCCACGATGTTCGGGCGGCCTTCATAGACCTTGTTGACGCTTTCCGCTTTCACACCCTGCGCCTTGAGCCAATCGGCGGTGCCTTTGGTGGCCACGATGTCGAACCCCATGGCGACGAGGTCGCGGGCGGCAGAGGCCAGCGCCGCCGTCTTGTCCATGTCCTTGACGGAGAGGAACACATGGCCTGCCTCGGGCAAATGCGTGCCTGCGCCCATCTGGGCCTTGAGGAAGGCCAGCGGGAAGGTGCGGTCCCAACCCATCACCTCGCCCGTTGAGCGCATCTCGGGGCCGAGGAGCGGGTCCACGCCGGGGAAGCGGGCGAAGGGCAACACGGCCTCTTTCACGCTGAACCACGGGGTGATGGGGTTGGCGAGCGTCAGCGGATCGGCCAGCGGCAGGTCGGTGTCCGGCCCCACGCCCGCCGGATAGGGCGCGCGGTGGGGGAAGGTGGACAAGGGCTCGCCCGCCATCAGGCGCGCGGCGATGGAGGCGATGGCGCTGTCGGTGGCCTTGGCGACGAAGGGCACGGTGCGGGACGCGCGGGGGTTTACCTCCAGCACGTAGATCACGCCGTCCTTGATCGCGAATTGCACATTCATCAGGCCCACCACGTTCAGGGCGCGGGCCATGATGACGGTCTGACGCTTCAACTCTTCCACCGTTTCGGCCGAAAGCTGGTGCGGGGGGAGGCAGCAGGCAGAATCGCCGGAATGGACGCCCGCCTCTTCGATATGTTCCATGATTCCCGCGACATGGACCTCTCTGCCGTCTGAGAGGGCATCGACATCCACCTCCACCGCGCCCGAAAGATAGCTGTCGAGCAGGACGGGCGAGGTGCCCGAGACCTGCACGGCGGTGGTGATATAGCGTTCCAGCTGTTCGTCGGAGCGCACGATTTCCATCGCGCGGCCGCCCAGCACGTAGGAGGGGCGGATGACCAGCGGGTAGCCCACCTGGGCGGCGATGGCGAAGGCCTCGTCGCGGGAATGCGCGATGCCGTTTTCGGGCTGTTTCAGGCCGAGGTCATGCAGCAGGTGCTGGAAGCGTTCGCGGTCTTCGGCAAGGTCGATGGCATCCGGCGTGGTGCCAAGGATCGGGATGCCCTCTTCATGCAGCGCATTGGCGAGTTTCAGGGGCGTCTGGCCGCCAAACTGCACGATGACGCCGTGCAGGGTGCCGTTGTCCTGTTCCACCCGCAGGATTTCGAGGACGTGTTCCAGCGTGAGCGGTTCGAAATAGAGCCGGTCGGAGGTGTCATAGTCCGTCGACACGGTTTCCGGGTTGCAGTTGACCATGATGGTTTCATAGCCCGCGCCGGTCAGGGCATAGCAGGCATGGCAACAGCAATAGTCAAACTCGATCCCCTGACCGATGCGGTTGGGGCCGCCGCCGAGGATGACGACCTTCTTCGCGCCCGAGGGGCGCGCCTCGCATTCCACATCGCCCATGACGGGGGACTCATAGGTGGAATACATGTAGGGGGTCTGCGCCTCGAACTCGGCCGCGCAGGTGTCGATGCGTTTGAAGACGGCGGTGACGCCGAGGTTGCGGCGGGCGCGGCGGACCTGTGCCTCTTCCCGGCCCGTCAGCTTGGCCAGCCGGGCATCGGTGAAGCCGAGCATCTTGAGCCGGCGTAGGCCTGCGGCATCAAGGGGCAGGCCGTCCTTGCGGACCTGCGCCTCGGTGTCGATGATTTCGCGGATGCGGGCGAGGAACCACGGGTCGAAGGCGGTGGCGGCCTGAATGTCGTCGTCAGACAGGCCATGGCGCATGGCCTGCGCGATGACGCGGAGGCGGTCGGGGGTCTGTTGCGACAGGGCCTTGATGATGGCGGCCTTGTCCGGTGCGCCCGGGATGGCGATTTCGTCAAAGCCCGTCAGGCCGGTTTCGAGGCTGGCCAGCGCCTTCTGCATGGATTCGTGGATGGTGCGGCCGATGGCCATCGCCTCGCCCACCGATTTCATCGCGGTGGTGAGGTTGGGTTCCGATCCGGGGAACTTCTCAAAGGCAAAGCGCGGGATCTTGGTCACGACATAGTCGATGGAGGGTTCGAAACTGGCGGGCGTGACCTTGGTGATGTCGTTGTCCAACTCGTCCAGCGTGTAGCCCACGGCCAGTTTCGCGGCGATTTTCGCAATCGGGAAACCCGTGGCCTTCGACGCCAGCGCCGAGGAGCGGCTGACGCGGGGGTTCATCTCGATCACCACCATGCGGCCGTCTTCGGGGTTGATCGCCCATTGCACGTTGGAGCCGCCGGTTTCCACCCCGATCTCGCGCAGCACGGCGATGGAGCCGTTGCGCATGATCTGGTATTCCTTGTCGGTCAGCGTCAGCGCCGGGGCGACGGTGATGCTGTCCCCCGTATGCACGCCCATCGGATCGACGTTTTCGATGGAGCAGACGATGATGGCGTTGTCGGCGCGGTCGCGCACCACCTCCATCTCATATTCCTTCCAGCCGAGGAGGGATTCATCGACCAGAACTTGCGCGACGGGGCTGGCCTCCAGCCCCGATTTCACGATGGCCTCGTAATCGTCGCGGTTATAGGCCACGCCGCCGCCCGTGCCGCCCAAGGTAAAGGCAGGGCGGATGATGGCGGGCAGGCCCACATATTCCAGCGCGGCCATCGCCTCGGCCACGCCGCTTGCAATGTCGTACTTGCCCGTGGGCAGTTTCGGGGCGGCCACGATGGTCGCCTTGGGGTTTTCCAGACCGATGCGATCCATCGCCTCGCGGAAGAGCTTGCGGTCTTCGGCCATCTCGATGGCCTGCCGGTTCGCGCCGATGAGTTCGACGCCGAATTTTTCCAGCACGCCCAAATCGGCCAAGGCCAGCGCGGTGTTCAGGCCCGTCTGCCCGCCCATCGTGGGCAGGAGTGCGTCGGGGCGTTCCTTTTCGATGATCTTGGCGACAACCTCGGGGGTGATCGGTTCGATATAGGTCGCGTCGGCCAGCCCCGGATCGGTCATGATCGTGGCGGGGTTGGAGTTCACGAGGATGACGCGATAGCCTTCCTCGCGCAGGGCCTTGCAGGCCTGGGCGCCCGAGTAGTCGAATTCGCAGGCCTGCCCGATGATGATGGGACCCGCGCCGATGATCATGATGGAGGAGATATCGGTTCTTTTCGGCATGGTCCTGTCCCGCATGTGCCATCCCGCCGCCCTTGGGCCTGCGGGTGGAGGATTCGTGTTCCGCGCAAATTGACGGGTCTTTAGGGGAGCGGGACGCGAGGCGCAAGGGATTGTGGGTGTCGTCGATTTCTGTCGCAGAAATCGCGCAAAATTCTGGCGCAGGATTCTGCGGCAGACTGATGCGCAGATGGCAGGGGGACGACAGCTGCGTCAGATTTCGCGGCATTTTCTGCGTCAGAAAATGCGTCCCATAGGGCGGCGGGGGCGGTTCGGGGCGGCAGGGTGTCGCGCTTGGGCTGGTCG
>VYLE01000962.1_pt1 | contig 9848 bp, 7 predicted proteins | sample 5114391 | NCBI WGS metagenome assembly VYLE01 (sample SAMN12291771, study PRJNA351875) | freshwater metagenome | isolation source: freshwater lake | place: USA: Michigan, Kent Lake | collected 2013-08-15
CGACGCGCTGGAACGAACGCGTTGGCACCCACGTGTTGGCGTGGACGCGTTGGCAGTAACGCATGGGGACGCGGGCAACGACGCGGGCAACGACGCGGGCAACCACGCGGGCAACCACGCGGGCAACCACGCGGGCAACCACGCGGGGCGACCGAGGCGAAGCCAGGTCGCCCCCCGTCGTTCCCCGGCGTTGTTCCCGGCGTATCCGTTTGCGTGGCCACGCGTTGGTGCCAATGCGTCCCTGCCAACGCGTTCGTGCCAACGCGTCGTTGCCAACGCGTCGTCGATCGCGCGTCGTTCCCCGCGTGGTGGGCCCCGCGTGGTGGGCCCCGCGTGGTGGGCCGCCGAGCCACTCTCTACTTCACGGAGGACATCATGCGGCGTATGGGCACGACCACCGCCAGCAGGATGGCGGTGCTCACGAACAGGGCAATGGCGGTGCCGCTGAACACCGCGGGGGTTTGCTCGAGCTTCGATGGGTCGACATGTCCGCCCACGAGGCCGGCCACGAGGTTACCCACCGACGTGGCGAGGAACCAGATGCCCATCATCTGTCCCACATAGCGCCGCGGCGACAGCTTCGTCATGGACGACAGTCCCACGGGGCTGAGGAACAGCTCCCCGATCGTCTGGAACATGTAGCTCATGATGAGCCACCAGGGCGAGACGAGCACGGAACCACCGCTGGCCACAACCTTGTTGGCGGCGAACACCATGAGCAGGAAGCCGACGCCGGCGAAGGCGAGCCCCATGGCGAACTTGGTGGGGCTCGACAGATCGATGTTCCGCTTGGCCAACCCCACCCACAGGGCGGCGAAGAGGGGAGAGAAGATGATGATGAACAGCGAGTTCACCGACTGGAACCACGTGGCCGGGATGTCGAACCCGAACATCGCACGATCGGTGAAGTCGTTCGCAAACAGCTGCAGCGACGTGGGCGCCTGCTCGAACGCCGCCCAGAAAATCGCGGCGAAAATGAACAGCACGAAGATCACCGCGCTGCGCTTCTTCTCATCACCGGTGAGGCCGCCAAACGCGAAGATGTAGCCGAAGAACGCCACCGCGATGCCAACCAGTACGAAGGTCATCCACCCGCCGATCTGCTGCGGATCGAGCGCCACGACGCCGCTGGCGGCGAGGGCAAACACGATGGCGAGGATCGCGAGCCCCCCGTATGTGCTGGTGCGCACCAGCGACTCCTGCTTCGCCTGCGCCGCCGCATCGGGGTTGCGCACGATGTCCTCACCGATCGTCCCCAGCAGCCTCTTGGCGAACAGCCAGAAGCTCAGCAGGCCGAGCGCCATGCCCACGCCGGCCGCGCCGAAGCCCCAGTGCCAGCTCACGCGCTCACCGAGATAGCCGGTGACGAGCTGCCCGACGAAGGCACCGGTATTGATGCCCATGTAGAAAATCGAAAATCCGGCGTCGCGGCGTGCGCCCCCTTCCGGATACAGGTCACCCACGATCGCGGAGATGTTGGGCTTGAGCAGCCCCGTGCCCAGCACGATCAGCACGAGCCCCAGGAAGAAGAACACGGTACCGAGGCGGGCGCCGGCAAAACCCGACACGCCAATGGCCAGGTGCCCGCCGGTGATGAGTACGGCGCCGATGAGAATGGCGCGCCGCAATCCGAGCCACCGATCGGCAATCCACCCGCCGGGGAGCGACGCCAGGTAGACACTGGCCGCGTAGATGCCCACGATGGCCGACGCCTGCGTGCGCTCGAGGCCGAACCCGCCCTCGTTCAGCGCGGCCGCCATGAAGAGCACGAGCAGGGGGCGCAGCCCGTAGTACGAGAAGCGCTCCCACATTTCCGTGGCGAAAAGCAGGCCCAATCCCTTCGGATGTCCGAAGAAGGAACGATCGGTGGTGACGGCGGTGCTCACGGGGTGGGGACTGAAGTGGAGGGTTCCTGGATGCACGCCACGAAGTGGCCGGGGGCCTTCTCTTCGAGGGGCGGCACAATGCGGCTGCACGCCGCATCCTTGCGCGGATGCGGGCAGCGGGGATGAAACACGCACCCGGACGGCGGGTGTGCCGGTGACGGCGGCTCGCCCGGCAGCAGTATGCGCCGGCGCACGGCACCGGGCTCGGGGATGGGCACCGCCGACAGCAAGGCCTGCGTATACGGCATGCGCGGCGCGGCGAAGAGCGCGGCGCGCGACGCGAGCTCCACGATGCGGCCGAGGTACATCACGGCCACGCGATCGGCCATGTGCGACACCACCGCCAGATCGTGCGCAATGAACAGATACGACAGCCCGCGATCTCGCTGCAGGTCGCGCAGCAGGTTCACCACCTGCGCCTGTACGCTCACATCGAGCGCCGATACCGGCTCGTCGCAGACGATGAACGAGGGTTCCACCGCCAGGGCGCGCGCGATGCCCACGCGCTGACGCTGGCCACCGGAGAACTCGTGTGGGTAGCGCGTCGCATGCTCGGCGCGCAGCCCCACCTCGTCGAGCAGGCGCGTCACGCGGCGGTCGGCCTCGGCGCCTTCGGCCAGCGCGTGCACAATGAGCCCCTCGCGAATGGCCTCGCCCACGGTCAGGCGCGGATTGAGGGAGCTGTAGGGATCCTGGAAGACGATCTGCATGTGGCGCCGCATGCGTCGCAGCGACTCGCCCTGAAGCGCGAGGACATCGGTGCCGTCGAAGTGCACCTCGCCGCGCGTCGGCTCCACGAGGCGCAGCAGCGCGCGCCCGGTCGTGGTCTTGCCGCACCCCGATTCGCCCACCAGCGCCAACGTTTCTCCCCGGTAGACCGCGAACGACACATCGTCCACCGCCTTCACGGCGCCCACGACGCGCTGCAGGATGCCGCGTCGGATGGGGAAGTGCTTTGTGAGCCCACGCACTGTCAGCAGCGGGGCGCCGGAGGTGGTGCGCCCTGGCGCCTCCGCCGCCGCCGGATGCCCGGCGCTCACGGGCGCGCTGCCTCGGCCACCGGTAGGGCGTGCCGGCGGTGGTCGGGCTCCTGCACCAGGTGACAGCGCGCGCGATGCGCCGGCCCCACCTGGTACAGCACCGGCTCCTCCCGCGCGCAGCGGTCCCAAGCGTGCGTGCAACGGTCGCGGAAGGCGCACCCGCCGGGCACGGCGTCCGGCGACGGGACCGTACCGGGAATGGTGACGAGCCGCTCGCCCGGCACCGCGTCGAGCCGTGGCATCGCCGCGAGCAAGCCTTCGGTATAGGGCATCTGCGGTGACGCGAACAGCGCCGCCACCGGTGCTTCTTCCACGATACGCCCCGCGTACATCACGATCACCCGTGAGGCCATCTCCGCCACCACGCCCAGATCATGCGTGATGAGCAGCAACGCCATGCCGGTGCGCGCGCGCAGATCGCGCAGCAGCTCCAGCATCTGCGCCTGGATCGTGACATCGAGGGCCGTGGTGGGCTCGTCGGCGATCACGAGTTGCGGCGACAGGACCAACGCCATGGCGATCATGACACGCTGGCGCATGCCCCCCGACAGCTCATGCGAATACTGTCGCGCTCGCACGGCGGCGTCGGCGATTCCCACCTGGGTCAGCATGTCGACCGCGCGCGACCACGCCTCCGCACGACGGCAGCCGGTGTGCACCTGCACCACCTCGGCAATCTGATCGCCCACGGTCAGCACGGGGTTCAGCGCCGTCGAGGGCTCCTGAAAGATCATGGCCATCTGTTGGCCACGCACCCGGCGCAACGCACGCTCCTCGAGCGTGAGCAGGTCCCGTCCGATGAAGCGAATTTGCGTGCCCGGCTCGATGCGCCCCGGCGGCGGCACGAGCCGCAACAGCGACAGCGCCGTGAGCGACTTGCCACACCCCGACTCACCGACGAGGCACACCGTTTCCCCAGCGGCCACGGTGAACGACACGCCGTCCACCGCATGCACGGCCCCGGTCGCGCCGGGAAACGCCACCTGCAGCGACTGCACCTCGAGCAGCGCCTGTTCGCGCGTGGGTTCGGCGGAGGGAGAGGTCACGGGGGACTGGCGGAGGGGACGCGCGACGACCCGGGCAGGACAGCCGAACCGGGGGCGCTCCCGGCAAACTGGACCGGCGCGAAGCGGTCGCGCAAGGCGTCACCCATGGCGTTGCAGAGCAGGACGGGCAGCAGCATGAACACGGCCGGGAAGACGGTGAGCCACCACTGCGATTGCATGAGTCCCATGCCGTCGCGAATGATGTTGCCCCAGCTGGCGGCCGGCGGCTGGATGCCGAGCCCGAGAAAGCTCAATCCGGCCTCGATGCCGATCGTCCCGGCAATGTTGAGCGCGGCCAGCGTAAGCAGCATGGGGGCGAGATGCGGCAGCAGATGCCGCTGCAACAGCCGTCGTGTCGGTACGCCGGTGGCTTCCGCGGCAAGCGTGAACTCCCGTGCGCGCAGTGCGCGCAATTCGTCGTGCACCAGACGCGCCACCGCATACCATCCGGTCAGCCCCGTGAGCAGCACGAGTGCCACAAGGCCCATCGGCCCGACCGCGCCGAGCACACCAAGCAGCACGAGCAGTCGGGGCACGGAGCAGGCGATGTCGAGCAGGCGTGCCAGCAGGGTGCTCACCCGCGTTGACGCGAACGCCATGGCGGCCCCGTACGCGGTGCCTACGCTGAGCGCGATGGCGACGGCGCTGAGCGCGAACCCCAGCGATACCCGGGTACCGGCAAGTACGCGGCTGAGCACGTCACGCGAGTAGGGATCGGTGCCGAACGGGTGCGCCAGCGACGGCGGACGATTCTTGAGGGCCAGCAGGTCGAGCGGCAGGTTGGGCTCGTACGGGGCGAGCCATGGGGCCACCAGCGCCAAGCCTGCCAGCGATACCAGCAGCCACGTCCCCGTACGCAGGGGGCGCGACGAGGTGCCGGAACCGGCCGAGGGCGACATCATGACGTGGCCGCGCTGGGGCGCGCGTTGGCCGCGGGGCGTGGCGTATCGGCCGCCACGCGCGGGTCGGCCACACCACGCAACAGGTCGATGGCGGTCGTGGTCAGCGCAATGACGAGCCCCTGCACGAGCACGCACCCCGCCACCACGTGATAATCGCGCGCATTGATGGCGTTGAGCATGGTGAGACCCAGGCCGGGCCACGAGAACACCTGCTCCACGAACACCACGCCCAGCATGTTGATGGGCACGAGGATGCCGAAGACGGTGAGCACCGGCGGCACCGACGCACGCCACGCCTGCCGATACACGCGCCCCGGTGACAGGCCGGCGGCGAACGCCGTGCGCACGAAGGGTTCCTGCAGCACGTCGCGCATGCTCTGGCGCTGAATGCGCGTCAGCGCGGCCGCGTCGATCAGCGCCACCACGAACGTCGGGAGGACGAGATGCCGCAGCCGATCAAGCAGCTGTTCGCCGGCCGGCAGGTATGCGTGGAGATCGCTGACGAGACCGCCACTCGGCAGCACCGGCCAGATGACGCTGAACAGCAGCAGCAGAAACAGCGCCACGGTGAATTCGGGGAGACCGTACAGCACGAACACAATGATCGTGAGCACGCGATCAAGCGGTCGCTGCGCATGGATGCCCTGCCACACACCAACAACCGAAGCCGCGAGCAGGGCGAGCAGCAGCCCCGGGACCACGAGCATGAGGCTGTTGGGCAGGGCATCCAGCACGACATCGAGCGCGGGGCGCTGCTGGAGCGTGGACCATCCCAGGTCGCCCTGGACGAGGGCCGCCAGCCACCGCAGATACTGCACGCCGAGCGGGGCGTCGTACTGGTAGATCTCGCGCAACTGGGCGCGCACCGTGGCGGGGACCCCTTCGCCCAGCGCCGTCAGCGGATCGCCCGGCGCGAGTTGCAGGCACACGAAGGCGAACGTCGCCGCCGCGAACGTTGCCATGACCCCCTGCAGCATGCGCGCGCCCAGGCGCATCCGGCCGGTGGTCAGCGCGAGCCTCCAGGGGCGCGCAGGCCGATGCGGTCGCGATCGAGACGCTGCGCCGGATCGACCCGCCATTCGGCGAGGTCGGCATACCACCCGTCGGCCCGCAGCGGCGGCACGATAAGCCGCCGGTGCATCACCACCGGGACGCGTTGCTCGTACAGCCAGATCGCCGGCACGTCGTTCACGGCCAGTTGGAACGCCCGGGTCCAGTACGCGCGACTGCGTACCGGATCAAAGCTCGACAGCGCGCTGTCGGCCAGCGTATCGAAGGTCCGGTTACGATAGCGTACCTCGTTGCTCGCCCCCGTCGACATCCACGTCTGACGAACGCCCACGAGCCCGGGGCTGGTGGCCCAGCCGCTCAGTGAGGCGTCGAAGCCCAGCGCCGCGGTGCGCTCCATGAACGTGTTCACTTCCAGCTGCAGCGGTGTGGCCTTGACGCCGATGCCCCGGAACTGCTCCTGCAGCAGCACCGCGAAGCGCTGCCGGGTGACACTGATGTTCGGCACCAGCATCTCGAAGGCGAGCGACCGGCCGTTGCGCTCCCGTACGCCGTCGCCATTGGTGTCACGCCACCCCGCCGAGTCGAGGAGCGCGCGCGCGCCGGCGGGATCGTACGGGATCTGGCGAATGGCGGCCGTATCGGGCATGAGCACCCGCGGCGCCGGACCCAGCGACACGACGCCGAGCGAGTCGAAGACGTTGCGCACCAGGCGCTCGCGATCGACCCCCATGGCGAGGGCGCGGCGCACGAGCGAGTCACCGAAGACGGGATGCGGGCGCGTGGTGTCAGCCGGATCGCGCTGGTTGAGGCCGAGGAAGGTGTACGCGAAGGCGGGGTTTACCACGAGGCGCAGCGACGGCGTCTGTGCCAGCTGCGCGAGGTTTTCGCCGCGCACCATCTCGAGGAAGTCCGCCTCGCCGGCGAACAGGCGCACCGTGGCCGCCCCGATGTCGGGGGTGAAACTCCAGATGACACGGTCGAGCTTGGCCCGTCCACGGGCGTTGGTCGTGTCGGCCACCACCTCGATGCGCTGTCCGGCATCCCACCGCACGAAGCGGAATCGTCCCGTGCCCACCGGCCGTCGCGCGAACGGTGCGCGCCCCACCTGCGCCATGGGAATGGAATCGAGCAGGTGCGACGGCAGGATGTACATGGGGTACGTGGCGTCGTAGAACTGCTGGGGCAGGCGACGCTTGAACCAGAATACGGCCGTGCGGACATCGCGCGCGGTCACCGAGTCGATGTTGCCCAGCACCGATCGCAGTTCGGCGCCAATGCTGTCGCTGGTGTAGGCGCGATAGGTGTACACCACGTCGGCGGCGCGTACGGGAGCGCCGTCGTGCCAGCGGGCGGTGCTGTCGAGCGCAAAGGCAATCGAGAGGGAGTCGGCCGCCCAGCGCCACGAGGTGGCTAATCGCGGCTGAAAGCCGGCGTCGCCGTAGGTCTCGAGCGCGGGACCAATCTCCGCCAGTCGGTCGAAGAGCGCGCTGACGACGGCGCCCCCCTGGGTGCCAGTCACCTGCGGCGGAAACAGCGTGTTTGGCTCGGCCGGGACCGCCACGACGAGGGTGCCGCCCACATCGCTGGTGGTGCGCGCGTCGGGCCGGCGATCTCCGTTGCAGGCGGTCGGCCCGGCGAGCGCAGCGACCGCGGCCGCCAGCAGCAGTCGCCGTCGTTGCGCGCGAGGGGGACGGAGCGAGAGGGGCATCACGGCGGGTGAGAGCGGAAAGAGGTGGCGCCGAAAGATAGGATGGGCGGTGCCCGCTACCGGCGCCAGAGCCATGTGGGATCGGCGAACCGGGAACGGTGCGAAGCCAGCAGCGCCGCCCAGGCGTCGGACGCGACGAACGGCGTCACGTCACCCACCCGCTGCAGCCGTTCACGGGTGGCGGCATAGGTGCGTTGGCGCAGCGCGTCATCGTCGTGGCCGGGGAGCAGGGGGCGGAGCGCCGCGGCGGCCGGCGGTGGCGCGTTGCTGCCGCTGACCGGCGCGAGCTGCGCCTGCACGTCTTCCAGGAGGATACTGCCATGTTGCAGGTAGCCGTCGCCCTGGCGCCAGACGGCGCTGCCCACGAGCTTGCCTCCCGCGACGCTCAGTTCGCCGGCCGCGGGGTGGTCGAAACACACAGGCCCGTCGGGTGTCATCGGGACGCCCCCGGCGGAGAACTCCACTGGCAGCCCAAGGGACCGCAGGGCATCACGCAGCACGGTGTTGATCGCGTCATACGCCAGGCGCCAGGAGAGCGGCTGCGGCCACGGCATCGCCACACTGTACGTGAGCTCCCGCGCGTGGAGCAGCGCCCGGCCACCGGTTGGCCGCCGCACGGCAGCCAGCCCCGCGTCGGCGAGCCAGGCGGGGGTGATACGCCCTACCACCCGCTCGTTGCGGCCGAACGAGACGGTCGGCTGCGCCCACCCATACCATCGCCACATCCCCACGCCCGCCCGCACCGTGGCCAGCAGCGCGTCGTCGGTGGCCATGTTGGTCACGCCGTCGTGATCGCCGTCCTCCCACCACTCCCAGTGGCGGGGGAGTCGGGCGTCCGGTCTGGACCCGCTTCCCTGTACCTGCGCCCGGGAACGATCGGGCGCGGCCGACGTTCGGTCGCTGCGCATCGGCGTTAAATTACCGAGGCTGAGGGATATCGCGCAGACATCGGCGCCATGCCGGTGCCGCGCCCCGCACCCGTTCGTATTCCGTCGCCACCACGGACCGGCTCCGAGTGGCGTTGCCCGATTTCTTCCGAGGATGGTCATGGCCCCCCGCACCATCTCGCCCGCGGTCGCCGCGGTCGATTCGTTCATTCCGCGACATGTCGGTCCCAGTGTTCCCGAGCAGCAGCAAATGCTCGCCGCACTCGGCTACGACTCGCTCGACGCGTTCATCGACGCGGTGGTCCCGGAGCAGATCCGCTTTCGCGGCACGCTGAACACCGGGCCGGAGCGCTCGGAAGCGGAGGTGCTGGCCTCGTTGCGGCAGATCGCAGCCCGGAATCAGGTGTATCGCTCCTTCATCGGCATGGGCTACTACGGCACGCATACGCCCAATGTGATCCTGCGCAACATCATGGAGAATCCCGCCTGGTACACGGCATACACGCCCTACCAGGCCGAGATCGCGCAAGGGCGCCTCGAGGCGCTGCTCAACTACCAGACCATGGTGGTCGATCTCACCGGGCTGGAGATCGCCAACGCCTCGTTGCTCGACGAGGGCACGGCGGCGGCCGAGGCCATGGCGCTGGCCTTCGCTGCCAAGGGGAGTGCGACCAAGAACGTGCTGCTGGTGGCGGCCGACTGCCATCCGCAGACGATTGCCGTGGTGGCTGCGCGGGCCGCGGCGCGCGGGGTGACCGTCGCGGTGGGCGACGCGCGCGAGTTCGTCGTCAACGAGCGCGTCTTCGGCGTGCTGCTGCAGTATCCCGGCACGGACGGCGCGATCGTCGACTATCGCGCGCTCACGGAGCAGGTGCATGCGGTGGGGGCCATGGCCATCGTGGCGAGCGACCTGCTCGCGCTCTGCCTGCTGACGCCACCCGGCGAGTGGGGGGCCGACATCGTGGTCGGCAACTCGCAGCGGTTCGGCGTGCCCATGGGCTACGGTGGCCCGCACGCCGCGTTCTTTGCCACGCGCGACGAGTACAAGCGGCTGTTGCCCGGGCGCATCATCGGGCTGTCGCGTGATGTGGAGGGCGCGCCCGCGCTGCGCATGGCACTGCAGACGCGCGAGCAGCACATCCGCCGCGAAAAGGCCACCAGCAACGTGTGCACGGCGCAGGTGCTGCTCTCGGTCATGGCGGGCATGTACGCGGTGTATCACGGCCCGGCCGGCCTCACGCAGATCGCCGAGCGGGTGCATGCGCGCGCGGGCGCGCTGGCGGCGGGGCTCGAGCGCCTGGGCTTTGCCATCACGCACGAGCAGTACTTCGACACCATCCGCGTCGAGGTCGGGGCGCACGGGCAGCA